>JAAUXY010121931.1_pt1 | contig 11802 bp, 12 predicted proteins | sample 7278121 | NCBI WGS metagenome assembly JAAUXY01 (sample SAMN14350117, study PRJNA611818) | marine sediment metagenome | isolation source: surface marine sediment (1.8m) | place: French Polynesia: Moorea | collected 2018-08
CGAAGAACTTCTTCACGAAACGCGACAGCTTGCGGTACTGGGCCGTGTTCTCCGGCCAGTTGTAGACCGCCAGAACCGCACCGCTGGCCACGGTCGGCACCGCCTCGCCCTCGGGAATCAGCCCTGGATAGTCCTCGTGCTTGAGCGAGGCCGGAAGGTAGACTTCCAAGAGCCTGTTGTACCTGGGGTCGCTGGGGTCGACGCCGACGAAATGCAGGCCCTGTTCGGACAGCAGGTCCTTGTAGCCCTTGACCGGCGCGCCGGCGAGCAGGCTAGTGGCGGCGACCTCGCCCGTCTTCATCTTCTCCAGCGCCAGCTGGGTGTCGATGTTGATGATGTTGGCGTCGATACCCATCAGCTTGAAGACCGTCCGGCCCCCGATGTCGGTGGCGCTCCAGGGCTTCCAGAAATTGACCGTCTTGCCGCGCAGGTCGTCGAGTTTCTTGAACTCCTTGCGCGCCACCAGGTGGAACTCGGCGTTGTAGAGCTTCGTGATGTAGTGCACGTAGCGGTCGACACTGCCGTAGACCGCCGGATTCTCCTGCTTGAAGAAGGTCAGATGGTCCTGCTGGGTGATCCCCATGTCGACACCCTTCAGGAACAGCACGTCGAGCACGTTTTGACCGCCGCCCCGCCCGACAATCGGCAAGACCCGAAGCTGGTTGGTCTCGGTGTCGTCCAAGACGTTAGCCAAGTCCGTGGCGAAGCGGATGTAGGTGCCGGAGATGCCGCCACCTATGACGCTGACCGTGCTTCGGTTCCGTTCCTGCTTGGCTTCGGTCAGACTGTTTTGCGCCATGCCCTGGGGCGTCAGAAGAGCGGATAGGGCGAGAATGCCAAGGACCTTGGTGGCGACGGTAACGACTCGGGAAAGATTCACGACAACCTCCGGTGGGCGACCCAACGCGCGTCATTTTAGGAGAAAGATCCCCGAGAACAATATCTATCCGCCCTAGCAATCCGTTAAGGATTTTTAATCAAAGGATAATTCGCGTCAGAGGTAGTTCCTTTAGGGTAAACTTGGCCCAGTTTCTTTGTTTTCTGTGATCATCCGAGCCGCGTTCCGCTACCGCCCACAGGGGCTGCCTGTACAACCGTCGAGCGACCCGACACAGCCCTCATGAATTGAAATGCCAGGACTTCCAACGCTCTGATGGTGCAGGAAACGCGGCCCAAACCTGAATCGAGTCGGCGCGCCGCGGCCTTGAGAGCGCCTTCGGCGGCTATCCCGCTGGGCCAACGACACTTCTTCGACACGCTATCCTCACCGAGATCGTACAAGCAGGATCGCGTCGCTGAGGTGGTAATCCCTTAGCGTCAAGGGCGCGTAAAAGACTTGTTTACCATCCTCCTTCCAACATTCGGCCGGCAACGACGAAGCCGAGCCAGCTACGGCTTTGTCGTCCTCCGCTGTTCGATCGACGCGACCGAAGGGACGACTACGAGATGGCAGACCATTCGATCCAGGGAGAGTCCTCGACACAGACCGACCGTTCCGACCAAGTGGTTCCAGAGCGCCGCCGCGCTGCAACCATGAGCCTGACTGCCTTCGCGATGGCCGGTCTGATCGCGCTGACGGCCTGCGTCGCACCAATGCCCCTGACGGAAGGGCCGAGGGCTCGCCTGATCTCCGGTATCGCCGAGCCGCGCGACCGAAACAACATGGACATCACGCTCTACGAGTATTCCGTGACCGCCTGGGGCAAGTGCCTTGAGCTGGCGAGCACGCGCTCCCCGGTCTCCGCGGTCTTCTCGGTGGTGACCTTGTCGCCCTACCACGCCTGTTCGGTGGTGCCGAGGGACCACGAGCTGAGGGCCGGCCAGCGGCCCTGGTGCATCGTCGCGGTTCCGAAGGGCGACGAGGAGCTGCTCGAGCACGAACTGCGGCATTGCGAGGGCTGGGCCGCGCCGAAGCCGAAGACGGCGCGCATGCGCGACTGGCCCGACGACCAGGACAGCTGACACCATCGAGCCGCCACGGCGCGCGCTACTCCCAGGCAACCACGGCTTCGCGGGTCGCCTCGTCGAGCAGCACCCGCACCGCGTGGAAGACGAAATCGTCCGGATTGCCGTCACGCAGGAGACGGCTCTTCTTAGCGTTGAGGTCGTCGAGGGATCGCAGGACGATCTTGCGGAATTCCTTCTCGAAGCGTAGCCAGTCGAAGCGGGCGTGCGGCAGGTAGCGCCGGGTCGCTAGGACGATGCCAAAGCCGACGTGCCGGCTGGAGAGGCGCTCCACATAGGCGACCAGGCGCTTGGCGGCGGCCCGGCGCTCCGGCGTCAGCGCCCCTTCGGCGCCCAGGAGCTCGAGCTCGTAGCAGAGCCACTGGAAGATGAACTCGTGATAATCGGAAGGGCTGCCGCGCTGCAGCAGCTTTGGATTGACCGGGACGACGCCGCGAACCTCCTTTTGAGCCAAGATCTGCCCCCTGCGGCGAGGCTGCGCGGCCTCGCGATCACACTGTTGCCGTCGGCCGACATCCGGGGCACCGGGGTGCCGGCGGCCGACCGGCCAGAAACCTCGCTCCGATGCCCAGGTCCGGTCAAGTCCCCAGAGACGATTCCCGCCGCGATCGGGTCCTGCCGCTGCGCGGCGTCAGCGAGGCTGGGGCCTCTCCCGATGGTACTCGAAGGTCTCGTTGATCTTGTCCAGCAGGTGCTGGCCCCCGGTCGTCGGCGGGTACTTCGGCGGATCGTCTGGGCCGCAGCAGGTCGGCAGCACCGCGACCTCGGCTTCGAAGTTCGGGTCGAAGAAGAAGGGCATGGAATAGCGCTCCCGGCCCGAGGCGTTGATCACCCGGTGATAGGTCGAGGCGAAGCGGTCGTTGGTCCAGCGCGCCATCATGTCACCGATGTTGACCACGAAGGTCCCGGGGATCGGCGGCGCGTCGATCCACGTGCCGGCGGCGTTGCGGACCTGCAGGCCGCCGACCGGGTCCTGGGCCAGGATGGTCAGGCAGCCGAAGTCGGTGTGGGCCCCGGCACCGATCCGCTTCTCGGTGATCCGCCCGCCCTGCGGCGGGTAATGCAGCGGGCCCAGGGTGGTCATGGGCTCGCTCAGCAGCGGCGTGAAGTGCTCTTCCGCAAGGCCGAGGGCGAGCGCGAAGGCCCGCATGATCTGCCGCCCGAGAGCCTCCAGGGCATCGAAGTAGCGTTGCATCGCCTCCTGCCAGCCCGGGAGGCCGCCGGGCCACTGGTTCGGGCCATGCAGCGGCAAGCCCTGCCTGACCCGCGGATGGGCCGGGCCGAGGTCGCGGCCGATCTTGATTCCCTCCTTAAGGTCCCCGTCTTTGGTCTGCTTTTCCGGATCGAGGTTCTCGCCGCCGACCGAGAAGTAGCCGCGGTGGCAGGCGGAGTTCTCGATCGCGATCTCCCGCTTGCGCGCCGCCGGCTGGTCGAAGAAGCGCTTGGCCGCGGCGAAGCTGGCCGCGACCAGGGCCTCGGGAATGCCGTGGTTCTTCAGGTAGAAGAAGCCGATGTCGCGGCAGGCCCGGCCGATCTCCTCGGCCACCCGCCGGCGCGCCCGGAGATCGCCGGCGAGGAAAGGTCCGAAGTCGACGACCGGGACCGCCTCCAGGGCCAGCCTCTTGCCGCGCAGGCTTCGGGCCAGCTGGATCTTCTCCCGCGGTGTCATGCGCCGCGCACCCGTCTGGTCAGCATGAACACGGTGTAACCGAGGAGCAGGATCAGCGCCGCCCCGGTGGTCGTCAAGGCCCCCAGAGTCGGCACGAGGGGCGTATAGCCCGAGACCATCTTGGCGTAGAGCCACTCCGGCACGGTCTGGTCGGCGCCGGTGGTAAAGAGCGACAGCGGAAAGTTGCCCCAGGACAAGAGGAAGGCGAAGAGCGCGCCGGAGATCACGCCCGGCGCCAGGACCGGCAGGGTGACCTCCTTCAGGGTCTGCCAGCGGCTCGCGCCCAGGTCGAAGGCCGCCTCCTCCAGGGCCGGATCGAAGCTGTAGGCCTGGATCGAGATCACGAGGGTGACGATCGGCGTGATCCACACCAGGTGGGCGATCACCGCCGTGCGCCAGTCCGGGATGATCCCGACCGAGGAGAACCAGATCAGCAGGGCCAGGCCCAGGACCGCCTGGGGGAAGAAGATCGGCAGCAGGATGATCCGCTGGTAGAGCCGCCGGCCGCGCCAGTCGAAGCGGGCAAAGGCCAGGGCGCCGAAGAAGGCCAGCAGGACCGAGGTCAGGGCGACCAGCAGCGCGATGGTCAGCGAGGTGGAGACCAGTTCGCGCACGCTGAGCGAGGAGAAGGCCTTCTCGTACCAGGTGGTGTCGTAGCGCAGGATCGGGAAGCGGAAGTAGCGGGCCTTGGAGAAGGAGGCCAGGCCGACGCAAAGGATCGGCAGGTAGAGGAAGATCAGGATCGCGGCGGTCCAGACCGCGATCAGGCCGTGGGTCAGCCGCTTGGCTTGACGCCGGGTCATGTCCGGCGCCCCAGGATGCGGTCGAGGTCGAGCCAGCGCAGCAGGGTGATCACCAGGGTCCCGGAGAAAACGATCAGGATCACCGAGAGCGCCGAGCCCAGGGGCCAGTTCTGGCCGAAAGTGAAGGCGGTCTCGATCTCGTCGGCGATCATGATCACCGCCTGGCCGCCTAGGATCTTGGACTCGGCCAGGGACCCCAACGAAAGGATGAAAGTCAGCAGGCAACCGATCAGGAGGCCCGGCATGGCCAGCGGCAGCTCGATCTCGCGGAAGACCTGCCAGCGCGAGGCGCCCAGGTCCTCGGCGGCCTCGGTCGCGTCCTGGGGAATCATCGAGATGCCCAGGACCATCGGGAAAAGCATGAAGGGCAGATAGACGTAGACCAGGCCCAGGATGATGGCGCCGACGTTGTAGATCAGGCCGTCTGACTCGATGCCCAGCCAGGTCTCCAGGCCGCCGAGCAGCACCCCGCCCTTGATCAGGAAGAGAACCCAGCCAAAGAGCCGAATGTTTTCAGAAACGAAGAGCGGAATGACGAGAAAAAGGGTGAGCCAATTGGCCCAAGCCCCGAAAATCTTGGCCATGCCGTAGGCGATCGGCCAAGAGACCAGGAGCAGCAGGGCCACGGTCGCCAGGGCCAGGCCGAGGGACTTGGCGAAGGACAAGTAGTAGCTCTCGGCCAGGACGTCGGCGTAGTTCTCAAGGGTCAGTCCCTGGCCGAAGTCGAAGGTCCGCGGCGGCAGGAAGCTGTAGCCGAGCACGGTCAGCAGGGGCGCGGCGAAGCTGAGCGCCAGGAAGACCAGCATCGGCAGGGCGCAGAGCACGCCCGGGCTGCGCAGCCAGGCCGGCCAGGCGCCGCGGCGCGGCGGCGCGGCGGAGACCGACAGGTCCTGGCCAAGGGCGGTCATTCCGGCGCCAGCACGCTGTCGCGTGCGTCCCAGCCGATGGTGACCCGGTCGTCCAGGTCGCCGCGGTAGCGTTGCTCGCGCAGCTTCTCGACGATGAAGACCTGGCCGCCGACCCGGACCTGGTACTGGATCCGCGAACCCAGGGCGTATTCGTTGTAGAGCACGCCCTCGACCCGGTTGTCGGCGCTCTCGCCCTCGCCGAGGAAGCGCAGGTATTCCGGCCGGATCACCAGGAATCCGCTCTCGAAGCCCTCCGCCGCCGGGGCCTGGAGGACGGTCTGAAGGCCGGCGCAGTAGAGCCCTTGCCCGTTCGCCTCGACCTCCAGGACGTTGACCTCGCCCATGAACTCCGAGACGAAGCGGCTGGCCGGCCGGCTGTAGATCTCGTCCGGCGCCCCGACCTGGACCAGGCTGCCGGCCCGCATGATGCCGATGCGGTCGGACATCACCATGGCCTCCTCCAGGGAGTGGGTGATGTAGACGAAGGTCTTGCCGGTGTCCTTGTGGATGTCCTTCAGTTCCTTCTCCAGCATCTTGCGCAGCCGGAAGTCGATGGCCGAGAGCGGCTCGTCGAAGAACAGGATCTCGGGGTCGAAGGCCAGGGCCCGGGCCAGGGCGACCCGCTGGCGCTCGCCGCCGGAGCACTGCTTGACCGACTTGCCGTAGAAGTCGCGCGGCAGGCGTAGCTGGTCCATCAGCTGATGGCAGCGGGTCCGGCGCGCTTCCGGGTCGACGCCGCGCATCTTCAAGGGAAACTCGATGTTCTGACCGACCGTCTTGTGGGGAAACAGGGCCAGGGACTGGAAGACCATGCAGGTCGGGCGCTGGTTGGCGGAGAGCTCATTGATCCGCGCGCCGCGCAGCAGGATGTCGCCTTCGCTCGGCGCCTCGAGCCCGGCCAGCATGCGGATCAGGGTGGTCTTGCCGGAGCCCGAGGGGCCGACGATGGTGAAGAACTCGCCCTCGACGATGTCGAGGTCGATGTCCCGCACCGCCTCGAAGCTGCCGAAGCGCTTCTTCACGCCGACGAGCCGCAGGATAGGCTCAGGCATCGCTAGGCTTTCTCCCCGCCGCCGCGAAATGAAGGGAAGGCCGCCATAGGCGGCCCTCCCCTGCCGTCCCCCCGATCAAACCGGTCTAGGCTTCACGCTTGGCCGCGTTGTAGATCTTGTCCATGACCTCGTAGTCGGGGTTGATCTGGTAGTCGACCGAGTTGGCCATCTCCTCTTCCAGGCTGTCCCACTGGATGGCGTCCAGTTCGTCCTTGCTGAAGCGCTCGAAGACCTTGGGATTGCCCATCTGTGTTACCGGGTTGTAGGTGCCTTCCGCGAAGGCCACCGCGTGGCAGGCCTCGGGCTCCTGCACGTAGGCCAAGAAGTCCTCGGCCAACGGCGAGACCTGCGGGTTGTTCACCACCGAGGTGACCTCGACCCAGACGATACCGCCCTTGCCGTTCATCGGGCCGCGCTTGGGCGTGATTCCGCGGATGTTGGTGGCGCCGTCCAGGCGGGCCGGGGAGGCGGTGTAGGTGCCGCCGGTCAGGTAGAAGTCGATCTCGCCGTTGATCAGGGCCAGGTTCATGGCCACCAGGTCGTCGGTCAGCAGCTTGGCGCCCTTGAACCAGGCCCGCGCGATCTTCTCGAAGGCGTCGATCTCGGCCTGGCTGTGCTTGGCGAAGGGGTCGACCCCGGCGCCGACGCACATGTGATAGATGTTCCAATTGTCGTAGGTGAGGATGCCATACTTCTTGGCGTTGGAGGCCTCGTTGAAGAGGTCGAAGCCCTCGTCCTCGGCCGTGGCGCGGCTCACCTTGTCGGTGTTGACCACGAAGTTGAAGGGGCCGAAGCGCTGGACGATGCCGATCAGCTCCCCGCTGTCGGCGTAGGACCACTTGTAGCCCTTGTCGAAGGGCGCCATCATGTCGCCGAAGAAGGGCTCGAAGCGCTCCTTGGTGAGCGGCTTGATCAGCTTTTCCGGCCACATCTGCTCGCGCGCCCAGGGCTGGTTGACGTTGATCACGTCCCAGACGTTGACCTCGCCGGCGCGCAGCTTGTTGATCATGTCGGGATCCGAGGTCCCGCTTTCCGCCGAGACCTTGGCGCCGGTCTGGCGCCGGAAGGGATCCAGCACCTCGTCGGAGTTGTAGCCCTCCCAGCAAAGGATGTTCAGCTCCTTCTCGCGCGCCGCCCTGGCGTTGCGAGCCAAGGGGCCGGCCAATGCCAAGGCGCCGCCGGCCACGGACAGGCCGAGAAAGTCCCGTCGGTCGAAATTCATGGTGTCGGTCTCCCTGCTCAACTGAGGTCGCTTGCGGACCTTTGACAGCTATCCTGCGCCCGCCAGAACGAAGCGCAAGCCTGCCTTTTGCTTGTGATGAAAGTACCACGATTTACGTGGTGATTCCAACACGGATTGTTGTGTCTACCACATTTATCTGCGATAACTGGCGCAACAAGAACGCAAAGCCACGATCCGCGACTGCGGGTCCGCAAAGGCGGGACCGCGTCCGGGGACACAGGGAAGCCGAGCGATGGAGTTCATCTTCATGCTGACCCGGGCCGACCAGACGGTCGAGGACTGTCTGGAGGTCTTCGAGCAGATCCGGCACGCGGGCCTGCGCCACATCGGCTTCAAGGACATTGGCGCCGATCGGCCGACGCTGAAGGAGCTCAACCGCCGGATCAAGGACAGCGGCGCGACCAGTTACCTGGAGGTCGTCAGCGAGAGCGAGGCCGCCTGCCTGACCTCGGCCCGGGCGGCGCTCGACATCGGTGTCGACCGGGTCATGGGCGGGACCCAGGCCGAAGCCATTCTCGAGGTCCTGGACGGCAGCGGCATCGAGTACTTCCCCTTTCCCGGCAGGCCGCTCGGCCATCCCACCGAGCTCGGCGGCTCGCCCCAGGACATCGCCGCGCACTGCCGACATTTCGAGGAGATCGGCTGCGCCGGCGTCGACCTGCTGGCCTACCGGGCGACCGACGCCGATCCCCTCGAGTTGGTGCGGGCCGCGCGCGGGGCAACCAGGGGCTGGCTGGTGGTCGCCGGCAGCGTCAACTCGCCGGAGCGGATCCGGGAGCTGGGCGACGCCGGTGCCGACGCCTTCACCATCGGCTCGGCCGCCTTCGACGGCTCCTTCTCGCCGCGCAAGGGAGCGCTGAACTCCCAGATCCAAGACATCGTGGCCGCCTGCGCATGAGCGGCCCCGAGCAGCGCCGCGGCGGGCGCCTGGTCAAGGCCCAGCGACACGAGCGGATCATCGCCGAGCTGCGCTCCAACCCGACCGTGCGCATCTCGCACCTGGCCCAGGTCTTCGGGGTCTCGACCGAGACTGTGCGGCGGGACATCGACGACCTCTCGAGCCGCGGACTGGTGGCACGGACCTACGGCGGGGCGGCGGCACCCATGGGCCGCGAGCCGGCGGTCCACGAGCGCAGCACCGCCATGGTGACGGAGCGCGAGCGCATCGCCCGGGTCGCGGCGGCGATGGTCTCGCCAGGCGACGTGGTGATGATCGATTCCGGCGCCACCACCCTCCACCTGGCCCGCCAGCTCGCCCTGGCGCAGCCCGACATCACGGTGATCACCAACGGCCTCGAGATCGCCCACAGCCTCGGATCCCGGGACCGGATCCGGGTCATCCTCTGCCCGGGCAGCTATGCGGCGCGGGAGGACGGGGTCTACGGCCAGGACGCCTGCGACTTCCTGCGTCGCTTCCACGCCAACGTGGCGCTGACCAGCGCCGGCGGCCTGACCAGCGGCGGCATCACCGACGTCGATTCCAACGCGGCCTGGATCAAGCGGACGATGTTCGAGCGGGCCGCCCGGCGGGTCTTCCTGGTCGACCACGCCAAGTTTCAGGTTCCGCTGCTGGAGGTGGTGGCGCCCCTGGACAGCCTGACCGACGTGATCACCGACCGGCCCCCGCCGGCGGCCCTGGCCGAGGCCCTGGCCGCCGCCGGGGTGAAGGTAACCCTGGCCGCCTAACGCACTTCCCGATCAGACGCCATCACGTCTGGTCGGACAACGCCAGTCATATGGCAAAGCTGGCCTATCGGGCGAAGATGGTTTGACAGCGGTGAGCGGTGGCTCTCGCCTTTCGGGCAATGCGGCTCTCGGGATCTGCGATCACGCCCGGACAAGCGAAAGGGCGCCTCCCTCCTGGAAGCGCCCTTCGCCAGTCCGGTACCGGACAATACCCTGACCAAACACCCCAAAAAGAATCTGTCCGGCGACGAACTTCACTCTATAAACAATGGTACATAAGGTTTATTCCCGACGCGAGCACAAAATATGCCTGCGATATATCGGCCTTAAAACAGATGGATAAAGGGGTTTTTCCGACGGTCTCGTTAGATCGAAGGAAAAAATTCAGGGCTGCAAGACACCGGGGACAAGGTTATCCACAGCCTGGTTTCAGTAGTCGAGTCGGCCCAGCAGCTCATCAAAAGGTTGCATGACATGGGTCTGGTAGGCCGGACGTTGGCAGAGCCGGCGGTACCAAGCCGCTAGGCCTGGTAGCATTGGCCGGTCGATCTCCAGCGCGAAGTAGCGGTAAAGCGTCGTACCCGCAGGTATGTCGGCCAGGGTGAAGTCCGGACCGGCCAAATGGTCCCGCTCGGCGAGCTCCCGATCCAGCACGCGGTAGTGGGCCTCCAGGCGCGCCTTGGCTGCCCGGATCGCCCCCCAGTCGCGCTGGGCCGCGGGCGTGCGGTAGAAGCCCCAGAAGAGATCCATGAAGTCCGGCTGCAGGGTGGTCTGGGCCCAGTCCATCCAGCGATCGGCCAGGGAACGGAGGCCGGGATCGTGCGGCCAGAGCGCCTCGCTGCCATGGCGGGCGGCCAGATAGCGCAGGATGCTGTGGGACTCCCAGACCACCCTGCCGCCGTCGTCGATCACCGGCACCCGGCCATGGGGGTTCCGAGCTAGGAACTTTGGATCGTCCAGACCGCCGAAGGCGCCGCCGACCTCGACCTGCCGATGGGCGAGCCCCAGCTCGCCGATCAGCCAGGCCACCTTCTGCACGTTGAAGGCGCTGCGCCGACCCCAAAGCGTGAGCATGCCTATCCTCCCCCGCGCGCTGGACCTGGTGCCGGAACGGGCCCAGACTCCTCAGGGCTTCTCAAGCACCTGCGCAGAGGATAGCCCGAATGCGCAGCCCTTCGACCCGGGATCCGCTGTCGATGACGGACCTGCTGATCCGACCCGGCCGCGCCGCCGATCTGGCGGCGATCTGCGAGATCACCCGGGACTCCTTCGCCGGCCTGGCCAAGGGGCACTACGCCCCGGCGCAAGTCGCGGCCTGGATGCAGGGTTGCAGCCCGGAGACCTACCGCGAAGGAGTTCAGGCCGGGCGCATCCGGGTCGCCGACTTGGGCAACGAGGTCGTCGGCTACGTCGACGCCGGGCCCGGCGAGATCACCCGCCTCTTCGTCCTGCCCAAGGCGGCCGGCCGTGGAATCGGCAGCCGGCTGCTGCGGATCGGGGTCCGCCTGGCCCGCGAGGGCCACGAGGGGGCCGTCGTCCTGGAATCCTTGCTCAACGCCGTGTCCTTCTACGAGCAGCGAGGCTTCGTCGCGACCGGCAAGGGCTTTTCCTCGCATGGCAGCGCCGAAACGCCGCCGATAGAGATCGTTCGGATGTCTCTGCCGGCCTAGCCGCTTGCGCGGCGGCGGCGCTGCGATTAGGTCTTGCTCGACTTAATCGGCTTTCAAAGGGAGACAACAAGGTCATGAGCGCGCGTGAGTGGAAGGTCTACCTTTCCGGAGAAATCCACAGCGACTGGCGGGCCCGGATCGCCGAGGGCGTTCGCGAGGCCGGCCTCCCGGTCCGCATGGACGCGCCGGTCTGCGTCCACGCGGACAGCGACGACTGCGGCGCCGTGATCCTGGGCGCTGAGGACAAGACCTTCTGGCACGACCGCAAGGGCGCGGCGATGAACGCCATCCGGACCCGAACCCTGATCGGCGAGGCCGACGTCGTGGTGGTCCGTTTCGGCGACAAGTACCGGCAATGGAACGCCGCCTTCGACGCCGGTGTGGCAGCGGCCCAGGGCAAGGCCCTGATCACGCTCCACGATCCCGCGTTGAACCACGCCCTGAAGGAGGTCGATGCCGCCGCCCTCGCCGTCTGCGCAACCCCCGAGCAGGTCGTTCGCACCCTGGCCTACGTCATCCGCGGCGAACTCCCTGGCCGCAGCGGCAGCCTGGCGGCGGAATAGGCGCGGCCCGCAGCGTTAATAGTTTCACCCAGAGTGTGTATACTGATGTGTATGCGCATGATTGATAGCGGCTCGATCTCGGAGGTGTCCCTTGGCGGTCGTCGAGAAAATGCTTGGGAAGTAGTTCCTTATCTTTCCGGCAACCGTGAAACGCCTTGAACGCATAGCGGCCGAACGCGGCACCTCGGCTTCCGAAATCCTGCGCCAAGCGATTGAATCCTTCGACTCCCAGGATGCCGAGAC
>JAAUXY010136628.1_pt1 | contig 11802 bp, 14 predicted proteins | sample 7278121 | NCBI WGS metagenome assembly JAAUXY01 (sample SAMN14350117, study PRJNA611818) | marine sediment metagenome | isolation source: surface marine sediment (1.8m) | place: French Polynesia: Moorea | collected 2018-08
ACCGTCCTTGTTCATGAGCTCGCCGTCGATGTAGAGGTCCACCTTGTTGGTGTAGAAGGACGCATATGCCTCGATATCGGCGCACTCGTCGTACGGCTCGAGGTAAGCCCAGATGGCGTCTTCGACGGTGGTGCCGTCAACGTTGACCGACCAATAGCTCGCGTGGCCTTTGAACGGGCAGAACGTATCCGTTTCGGTGGCTGTTATCAGCTCCGCGTCGACGTCCGCGAGCGGCATGTACCAGACCGGCCGGTGCCGCGTTTCCAGCACGCTCACTGCCCGGCGACTGTCGGCGATGACGGTGTCGCCGACCTTGACCTGCATGTGCGCATCGAGCGGTTCAATCTTGACCTCGTAGTCCGGATGTTTGACGAAGCCCGGGGCTGGATTGGCCATCTCAATCTCCCTACCATGATCGGATAAGCATAACAGGAGTCATCATGGTTGCCGAAGCCAAGCCGGTTGGGGAACAGCGCTACCGCGAGTCGTACGGGCGCTATCTCGAAGATTTCAAGGAAGGCGACGTTTACGAACACCGTCCTGGACGCAGCATCACGGAAACGGACAACACGTGGTTTACCTTGTTAACCATGAACCAGCATCCACTGCACTTCGACCGCGAATACGGTGAGAAGAGCGAGTTTGGCCAGGTGCTGGTCAACTCCTGTCTGACCATCTCTATTGTCACCGGTATGTCGGTCTCGGACATCTCGCAGAAGACGGTGGCCAACCTCGGCTGGGACAAAGTGCGCCTCACCGGCCCGGTATTCGTGGGCGACACGCTTTACGCCGAATCGAAAGTGCTGAGCATTCGCGAATCCAAGTCGCGTCCAAACCAGGGCATCGTCACCGTGGAGACGACGGGCAAAAAGCAGGACGGCACTCAGGTCATCAGCTTCGAGCGCTCCATGCTGATCCCGAAGCGCGGCCACGCGGTGGACGACGCGCTGGATTACTGAGCAAACCGCGTCATGAGCGACGAAGACATCATCCTCGACGCGGTCGACAAGTTCCTCGCCCGCGACGTCAAGCCCGTTGCAAAAGCGCTGGAGCTCGCCGACGAGTATCCCCATGAGATTGTCGAGAAGATGCGCGAGCTAGGGCTCTTTGGCGCCACCATCGGCGCGCAGTACGGCGGCCTCGGTCTCTCGGCGTCCACCTACGCAAAGATTGTCGAGCGCGTCTCTGCGGTCTGGATGTCGGTCTCCGGTATCTTCAACTCACATCTCATCATGTGCGCCGCGATCGAACGGTTTGCTACCGACGCGCTGAAAGAAACGTATCTACCGCGTATGGCAACCGGCGAGCTGCGCGGCGGGATTGCGCTCACCGAGCCGGATTGCGGCACCGACCTGCAGGCCATTCGCACCCGCGCGAAACGCGACGGTGACGACTATGTCATCAACGGCACGAAGCAGTGGATCACCAACTCCGTTGAGGGCAACGTGCTGGCGGTGCTCGTGAAGACAGATCCGAACGTTGAGCCCCGGCACCGCGGCATGAGTCTTCTGGTGGTGGAAAAGTCCTGCGGCTATCGGGCACAGAAGCTCAAGAAGCTCGGCTACAAGGGCGTGGACACCGGCGAGGTACTGTTTGACGAGGTGCGCGTGCCGGCGGGGAATCTCGTCGGCGAGGCCGAAGGCCGCGGCCTGCAGCAGATTCTGGCGGGGCTTGCACTCGGCCGCATCAACGTCGCCGCGCGCGGCGTTGGGGTGGCCAGCGCCGCGCTTGATGCCAGCCTAGCCTACGCCCAGGTTCGCGAGACGTTTGGACAGCCGATCGGCCAGCACCAGGCGATACAGATCAAGCTTGCCGACATGGCCACGCGGGTTGAGGCGTCGCGCCTGCTCACCGAGCGGGCGGCGCAAGCTTATGATCGCGGCGAACGCTGTGATCTCGAAGCCGGCATGGCCAAGCTCTTCGCCACCGAATCGGCCATGGAAAACTCAGCGGAGGCCCTGCGCATTCATGGCGCTTACGGGTATTCGCCGGACAACGAAGTTGAACGTTACTACCGGGACGCACCTTTGCTGGTGGTGGGTGAGGGCACCAACGAGCTGCAGCGCATCATCATTGCGCGCCAGCTTCTGGAAAGAAGTGAAGTCTAAGCTCAGGCGGCGTAGCTGAGCTTCTTGGCGAGTGCCTCGTCGATGACTTTCTGCGCGTACTCGGCGCAGGTGCCGCAGCCGGTGGCGGCGCCGAGGTGCGACTGAATGGCGTGCAGGTCGTCGACCCCTTCAGCAACGGCGTCGTGGATTTGTTCGTCGGTGACAGCGTGACAGATGCAGACGTACATACGAACAGGTGTTCCGGCTCTCTTTGACAGTTCTGGTATTCTAAATGCAAATCATTCTCGATATCAATACCTTTATGAACAGGATTTCAGCTGACATTTGAGAATAATTATCGTTATAAATCAATAAGTTACGACCGATTTTCCTTGCCGCGGCCGTTTTGCTCAGGCATTATGCGTCGCTAGATTTCCATCAAACAAGGCATTTGCATGCAGACTTTGGACCCGGGTGTCATCACCCATCTGAACAAGATCCTCAAGAACGAGCTGACCGCAATCAACCAGTACTTTTTGCATTCCAAAATGCTGGAGGACTGGGGTTTGAAACGGCTCGCGGCGCACGAGTACGAAGAGTCGATCGACGAGATGAAGCATGCGGACAAGATCATCGAGCGGATTCTGTTCCTCGAAGGCCTGCCCAATCTGCAGGATCTCGGCAAGCTCCTCATCGGCCAGGACGTCGAGCAGATTCTCCAGGGTGATCTCGACATGGAAATGCAGGCGATCCCGGACCTGCGCGAGGCCATCAACTTCTGCGAATCCTGTGACGACTTCGTCAGCCGTGCGCTCCTGCGGGAAATCCTCGATTCCGAGGAAGAGCATGTGGACTGGCTGGAAACCCAGCAGGGCCTTATTGCAAAAATGGGTATCCAAAACTACATTCAGTCGCAAATGACTGACGAGTAGCCATGTGAAATTGAGAATTCGCGGCAATACGCTGCGGCTGCGTCTCACGCGCAGCGAGGTGGACGCGATTGGCCGCGGTGAATCCGTCAGCGAAACCACGGCATTCCCGGACGGGACCACGTTGCAGTACCGACTCGTGCCCGGTGCGGTGCGTCATGCCGGCCAGAAGGCCGGTGACAGCGGTTTCGAAATCACGGTGGAAGTGCCGCGCGACGAGGCGAGCCGCTGGGCCGAGTCGGAAGAAGTGGGCTTCAGTGGCGAGGACGCGTTCGAAGTCGGCGACCTCGCGGTCCTGATCGAGAAAGATTTCACCTGCATCACGCCACGCGCCGGTGAAGAGGAGCTCGACACCTATCCCAATCCGAACATTGCCGCCGGCTGAACCGCTCAGCGCAGATCCGCCTCGCTGTTGACGTTCGTGAAAGCCGCCGGGTTGGTGAATTCAGCCTGCGTCAGGTCGAGCGCTTCCAGCCAGCGGAATACCTCGTGATGACCCGTCTCCAGATAGGCACGCAGGTGGGCCGCCGTGTTTTTCGAAAGCAACAAATGCAGATGCTGCTGGCGCTCACCGTCGTGCGCGACCACGTTCTGCATCCCGGCGCCTGCCTCGGCCATACGCTCCGCCCAGTTGCGCGGCAATCGCGGGGTATCACCCGGCGCAACGAGTAGCCACGGCGTTCGGCACTGCTCCAGTCCCGCAAGAATGCCCACGAGCGGGCCCTCCGCGTCCGCAGCTTCCGCTGCCTCGTCACCCACGACCCTGCCGCGGCTGGCGTAAGCCTCGACGCTGCGATTTGCGCTGATGATCACTTCGGCCACGTCCGGCGCGCTGGCGATGACGTGGTCAACCATGGGTTTGCCTTCGTAGATGACCAGCGGTTTGTCGACGCCGCCCATGCGCGTGGCGCGCCCGCCGCAGAGCACGAGCAGAGAGATGTCCTTGGTGTCGATTGTCATCCGGCGCTATCGGGGCTTTCGAGTGAGACTCACGTGCAGCCTATCATCGTCCGTATAGTTTTGGTTCAATGCTGAAGCACTCGGCAACGAGAATGGAGGGGGGAAGATGCGCACGATTGTGCTTCTGATGATGGGGGTGCTCGAGCAGTCGGACTTGCTGGCCAATCCGGCTGACGATCACACTGAGAGCGCGTTTGCCGAGAGCTGCGCGGCCAGACCGATCGATCTTTACTCAAACTGACAAAATAGCGTTTTCACGCGGGGAGAAGACCATGGCGCTTTCACAAGACATCACACCGGTCAATTCAGAGCTCATGGATACGCTCGTCGAAGCCTCCAAGATGGATTGGATGCAGACGGACGAAAAGGCATTCATGAAAATTCTCTATACCGGCGCGGAGAGCGGGAGCTGGGCGGTGCTGCTGAAGTGGCTGAAAGGCTACGTGGCGGGCCCGCACAAGCACCTCAGCGGCTCACACACGTTCATTCTGAGCGGCAAGCTGCAGGTCCGCGACGGGGTGCTGAACGCGGGTGATTACGTGTACGAGCCCAATGGCATGCTGCACGGCGCAACTACCGCGCTCGAAGATACGGAGTATCTGTTCATCTGCAACGGCCCGGTGCTCTTTTTCGACGACGACCACTTCACCTCCTATCTCGGCTGGGAAGAGCTCGAGCGCCTCAAGGCCATGCAGGCGCAGAACGTCTCCGCGGGTTAGACCGTGTACGACGTTCTGATCGTCGGCGCGGGCAGCGCCGGCGCGGCAATTGCCGCCCGGGTGTCGGAAAACCCGCACTGGCGCGTGGGTCTCGTGGAGGCGGGCCCCGACTATCCGCTGCTTGCGGAAACCCCCGACGATCTCATCAACAGCCACAATAACTCGTATCGCGATCACGACTGGGGCTTCGAGTACGAGCCAACGTCTATGCGTCGGGACCGTTTCCCGCGTGGACGGGTGACGGGCGGGTCGAGCGCCGTGAACACCACCATAGCGCTCAGAGGGATGCCGGAAGATTACGACGAGTGGCGTGCGCTCGGCTGTGACGGCTGGGGGTGGGACGACGTGCTGCCGGCGTTCAAACGGCTCGAACGGGATCTCGATTTTCCGGACGCCGACTACCACGGCGATGCCGGTCCGATCACGATCCGCCGCTATCCACACGAAGAGCTTCTCCCCCAGCACCAGGCGTTCCTCGCAAGCGCGGACGCGCTCGACTACCCGTACTGCGCGGATGCCAACGATCCGGCATCCTGGGGTGCCGGCCCGCATCCGATGAACAAGCTCGGCCGTCTGCGGATATCTGCAGCCGTTGGCTATCTTGCCCCGGCCCGTATCCGACCCAACTTCGACGTCATCGCGGATGCGGAAGTGTCGCGTGTGCTGTGGGAAGGCAGGCGCTGCGTGGGCGTGGAAACTTACGGCGGCGAGACTTACCGGGCCAGGCTCGTTGTCCTGGCGGCGGGTGCGCTCATGTCGCCCTGCATTCTGTTGCGCAGCGGCGTGGGTGAATCCCGGGAGGTTGCCGCACTTGGTGTGGATGCCGTTGCGGACTGCGCCGGCGTCGGCAAAAACCTTTCGGACCATCCTGCGTTGGCTGTTTTGTGTGACGTTAAAGATCCTGAACTGATCGATTTTGACGCGCCGATCATCCAGACGATCCTGCGCTATACGGCGCCGGGCTCGGACAAACGCAACGACCTGCAGATCGAACAGATCAGCTTCGCCGGTCGTCCCGGCGGCCCTCCGCAGTTTGTCATAGCGCCGGTTCTCGAGTATCAGTTCGGCCGTGGACGGCTGACGCTCGCGTCGGCAGCGCAGGGCGCGGGGCCGCGGGTGGAGAACCTGTTCTGCGAGGACGAACGAGACTGCGAGCGCCTCGCCGGCTGCGTGCAGGATACGCTGCGCTTCACCGAAGTCGGGCCGCTTGCCGAAATGATCGAAGCGGTGCGCTTCCCCGACGCAACGCGCGGTGTGAGCCTGGATGATCTCAAGGGTCTGTGCCGGAAGTTTGCAGGATCAGGTTACCATCCGTGTGGGACTGCAAAAATGGGCGCGCGTGACGACAACGCGGTGGTGGATCCTGGCGGGCGCGTGTATGACGTTGAGCAGCTTGTCGTAGCAGACGCTTCCATTATGCCGTTCGTGCCGCGCGCAAACACGAATCTCACCTGCTTCATGATCGGGGAGCTGGTGGGTGAGCGGATAAGAACCAATCCTCAGGAATATGGGCTGTAGACATGCATGATCTGGTTTTCCGAAACGTGCGGCTGATGGACGGTCTCGGCAGTGAGCCGGTGGAAGGCACCCTTGCCGTGGACGGCGGAAGAATCGGTGCCATCAGCCACGGTGGCAGCGTGGGGCCCGCGCACGAGGAGATTGACGGTAAGGGGGCGGTGCTGGCGCCCGGCTTCATCGACACCCACGCGCATGACGACGCGGCGTTTTTCCGCCATCCCGGCATGGAGTTCAAGCTGTCCCAGGGTGTGACCACCGTGGTGAGCGGCAACTGCGGTTTCAGCGCAATCCCCGCTGACCCGGAGCTCGACTCGGTAGCCGCAAGCGGCGGCATTCTCGCCGGACTCGAAGGCGGTTTCACCGATCTTCACGGTTATTTCGACGCCGCTCTCGAGCGGCGGCCGGCCATCAACAACATGATGCTCGTGGGACACAACACTGTGCGCTACCTCGTCATGGAGAATGAGCAGCGTGCGCCAACCGCGACGGAGCTTGCCGCCATGCAGGCGCACGTGGCGCTGGCGCTCGAGCAGGGCGCGTGTGGATTTTCCAGCGGGCTGATCTACCGGCCCGGTCGATACTCCGAGACGGAAGAGGTCATCGAGCTTGCGAAGCTCGCTGCACCTCACGATGCGCTCTACACCACCCACATGCGCAACGAAGCCGACGCGCTCCTCGAAGCCGTGGACGAAAGCCTGCGCATTGGCGCCGAGGCGGGTGTGCACCTGCACATTTCGCATCACAAAGCCGCGGGCAAGGCGAACTGGGGCAAAGTCGCGGAGTCGCTTGCCCGGGTAGACGCGGCCCTCAACGCCGGCCAGCGGGTCAGCCTCGACGTTTACCCCTACACCGCGGGGAGCGGGCGAATGATCGAATACTTCAACCTGGACCGCCCGAGTCGGGATCTGGCTGAGGTGATCCGGATTGCCAGCTGTCCTGCGTTCCGCGAGTACGAAGGACGCATGCTGAAAGACATTGCACAGGAGCAGGGGCTGTCGCTGGAAGATGCGGTGCGTCACGTGCTGACGGCGCCGAAAGGCGACCGCACGATCTGCATCCATTTCATCATCGACGAGGCGGATGTCGAGACCAACCTGGCGCATAAGGACATGATGGTCGGCTCTGACGGCATTCCCGACCTGCGCGGGCGCCCGCATCCGCGTCTCTTCGGCACGTTCCCGCGCGTGCTGGGTCACTACGTGCGGGAAAAAGGCATTCTCGATCTACCCGAAGCCGTGCGGCGCATGACGTCGCTGGCGGCGCGGACCTTTGGCCTGAAAGAGCGCGGTGTGCTCGAGGAGGGCTACTGGGCTGACCTCGTGCTCTTCGAGCCCGACGAGGTGATCGATAAGGCAACTTACGATGAGCCGCAGCGGGAAGCTGATGGGATTCGCGCGGTGGTGGTCAACGGCAAGATGGCTTTCCTGGCCGGCATGCATCTCGGCGTCGGCACTGGTCAGATGCTGCGTTACAACGATGAACCCTACCGCACTATGCAGTAGCGGCTGAATCACGCAAACTGTCCGACTTGCAAAAAAACACTGATTACTGGGGGATACTTTGAGCTTTCTGCGACAAGAGCGGCATGGTCACGTGCTGCTGCTGACGATGTCGAGCCCGGATACGCGCAATGCGCTGACGGGCGACGATCAGTTCGACGACTTCGAACAAACCTGTGCCGCAATCAACGACGATATGTCCGTTCGCGCGGTGGTGCTGACCGGCGAGGGCTCCGCGTTTTGCGCCGGCGGCAACGTCAAGGACATGCGCGAGCGCACCGGACTTTTTTCCGGCGATCCCTTCGATCAGGCGAGCGCCTACCGTAAAGGCATACAACGCATTCCGCGCGCCATCCACGCGCTCAACGTGCCGACCATCGCCGCGGTCAACGGCCCGGCTGTGGGTGCCGGCTGCGATCTGGCCACCATGTGCGACATCCGTATTGGCAGCGAAAAAGCCATGTTCGCTGAAAGCTTCGTCAAGCTCGGGATCATCCCGGGTGACGGTGGCGCCTGGTTCCTGCCGCGCGCGGTGGGCTTTTCCAACGCCTGCAAAATGGCGTTCACCGGTGAGCCGGTCAGGGCTGAGGAGGCGCTGCGCATAGGGCTCGTCTCCGAGGTGGTGGCGCCGGATGCGCTCGTCGAGCGGGCGCTGGAGCTTGCCGCAAGCATTGCCGCCAACCCCCCTCATGCGGTGCGTTTGACGAAGCAACTCATGCGTGCCAGCGAGAAAGCTTCGCTGGACGAGCTGCTGGACATGTCTGCGGCTTTCCAGGCGGTTTGTCATGCTGAGCCGGACCATGCGGAAGCCGTTGAAGCGTTTTTTGACAAACGCGCCGGTAACTACCGGGACGAATGAACATCTGGACATTGGAAACACAAAGGGGAGAAGAATGAAGAAGGCCTTGTTATTTGTTGCTGCGGTATCGATCTGCGGCAGTCTCGCGGCGAAGCCGCTGCCGGCCGTCAAGCCGGAACGCGAAGGGTTTTCCAGCGATCGCCTCGACCGGATCACTGAAATCACCCAGCAGTACGTGGACGACGGCAAGCTTGCCGGCATCATCACGATGGTGGCGCGCCGCGGAAACGTCGTGCACTTCGAAGCGGTCGGCAACAAGGGTGTAGACGACGATCGCCCGCTCGAGAAAGACGATATTTTCCGCATCTATTCGATGACTAAACCCATTACCGCTGCTGCAGCGATGCAGCTCTACGAGCAGGGTGGCTTCCACCTGAATGATCCGGTGTCCAAGTTTGTGCCGGAATTGAAAGGCCTCAAGGTGTTGAATGGCGGTGGCGAGCTGGAGGATGTGAAGTCCGAGATGACCATGCAGCAGCTGCTGACGCATACCACGGGTCTCTCTTACGGCTTCAACCCCAAGGGTGATCCTGTGGATCAGGCTTATGTTGATGCCAAACTCTGGGCTGCAAAAGATCTGGACGACTTCGCCGCAAGGCTCGCCGACATCCCGCTCAAGTTTCATCCTGGTGACCAGTGGCACTACTCGGTAGCGGTAGATGTCACGGGCCTGGTGGTGCAGCGCATCAGCGGACAGTCGTTTGACGCCTACCTCGACGAACATGTCTTCCAGCCGCTCAAGATGGTGGATACCGCGTTTGCCGTGCCTGAAGACAAGCTGGATCGCTTTCTGCCGAATCACTACATCGACCCGGAAACGAAGGCGCTGACGACCATCCCGGGCGGCAATACGGATGCCATGGCGGACTACCAGAACGTGACGCTTTTCTCCGGCGGTGGCGGATTGGTCGGCACCACCATGGACTACATGCGTTTTGCCGAGGCGATGCGTAACGGCGGGGAGCTCGACGGCGCGCGCATTTTGAGCCCGAAGACGGTCAACTACATGGCGACCAATCACCTGCCCGCAAGCATATCGAATGGCGGCAGCGGCGAGCAGCCGACGCTGGGTCAGGCGCTCAGAGGCTTCGGCTTTGGTCTCGGCTTTGGCCTCGTCACCGACCCTGCCGCCGGTGGTGTGATGGGCAGCCCCGGTGAGTTCAACTGGGGCGGCGCTGCAGGCACGGTATTCTGGATCGACCCGGTCGAAGAGATCACCGTGGTTGGCATGATCCAGCTCATGGGTTCACCATACCCGTTCAGATCCGACCTGAAAGTTGCTACTTATCAGGCACTTACCGAGTCTTTAGAATAGATTCCTCTGTTACCGCGATCCCTGGCCGTCGTCGATTTTGATGTAAGTACCGGTCACGGCCTCGGACGCGGGCGAGACGAAGTACAGCAGCGTCGAGTCCATCTGCGCCGGATCGCAGATACGCTTGCGCGGAAAGTGCTGGCTGATGTCTCCCATGCGCTCGAGCATGCCGTCCATCATCTCTGAAGCAAATGCACCCGGGGCAATTGCGTTGACGTTGATGTTGTAACGCGCCCACTCGACGGCCAGCGCCTCGGTCATGCGGATGATGCCCGACTTGGTGATGGAGTAGAGTGCCGCACCGTTGCCGGCATAGTGGAAACCGCCGATGGAGGAGATGTTCACCATGCGGCCGGGCAGCTCCGCGGCAATCAAGCGGCGCGCTATCTCGCAGGACAAGACAAAAGGCCCGCGTAGATTGGTATCGAATACATCGTCGATCAGCTGATTGCTCATCTTGTGGGCACGCTGGGCGTCCGGAATGCCGGCATTGTTGACGAGAATGGTGATTGTGCCCAGCGCCTTTTCCGCCTGCTCCACGCAGGCCATGATCGAATCGTTGTCGCGCATGTCGAGGGCAATGGGCTCGACGGTTGCTCCCGCTTCCCGCAGCTCTGCCGCCAGTTCCTCCAGGCGTTCCACCCGGCGCCCGGTAATGGCCACTTTGGCGCCGCACGCCGCCAGCACCTGGGCGAAGCGTCGTCCCAGCCCGGAGGTTGTGCCGGTCACCAGCGCCACCTGGCCGCTGAGGTCCGTGCTCACGTTGGGAAGTGGGTAGTCAGTCATTGCGCACCTTAACAATCAGTCGAAAAGCTGGCAGTGTACCAGCATCTTTCCCGGAGGCGTGGCCGAGATCATGGCGCTGAAGAGCGGGCTTAGCGGACTTAAAGAGAATCAGATTCAGCATTATTTCGAGCAGGGCTACGTGGTGCTGCGTGGGCTGATCGATGCAGAGCGTCTGGCGGCATACAACCAGCGGTTCATCGACCTCGTCGAAGGTGCGCTGCCATTGCCGCCCGGGCTCAAGATCATGCAGGACGTCATGGTCGTGAAAGGTGCGGTTGAACCAGCAAGCGCCCAGCATGCGGTCAACAAAGTGCTGTGTCTGGAGGAGGACGACGTCCTGTTCGAGTTTGCCCGCAACGAAGCGCTGGTCGACGCGGTCACGAGCCTGATCGGTCCGGAGGTTTACAGCCTCTCGTCCAACGTCTTCAACAAACCTCCGGGCGTGGATGCAAAACACCCGATGCACCAGGATCTGCGCTACTTCAAGCTCGAGCCGGCGGACAAGATCGTCGGCGTGTGGACGGCCATCCTGCCCGCCACGAGGGAGTCCGGGTGCCTGTCCGTGCTGCCCGGTTCCCACAAGCTGGGTCCCCTCGATCACGACATGCCGGACTGGGAGTACGTCAACTTCGGCTTCTACGGCATCGAAACTGGCAATGCAGGTGGCAATGAAGGTGGCAATGAAGGTGTTGATCTAGAGCAGCGCGTCCACGTTGAGCTCGAGCCCGGGGATACGCTGCTCTTCCATCCGCTCCTGATTCATGGATCCGGCACCAACGAGAGTGACAACTTCCGCCGGGCCATCTCCGTGCATTATGCGGCCGGCGACTGCGTTGGCACCGGCAAAGGCGACTGGCGCGAGAATCCTTTCACGCGCCGTATTCGCTGACCGCTCAGGCCTGATGCGCCGGTCGCGGCGACTTGCCTGAAGCCCCGGGCACAAGCGCGGGTGTCGTCTTTTTGTAGTCTTTGTATTCCGGCAGGAGCGTTTCCAGGTCCTTTTCCTCCATCGGGATGGCGCTCAGGATGTAGGCGGTGGTGGCCAGCGCAAACACCAGGTGCGACACCGTCATCGTCGGAGTGGCCCAGATCAGAACGAGCCAGCCCACGTAGATGGGATGACGCACGAAGCGATAGTAGCCCGGCGTTTTGAACGGAATGTGGGTGTA
>JAAUXY010058221.1_pt1 | contig 11799 bp, 11 predicted proteins | sample 7278121 | NCBI WGS metagenome assembly JAAUXY01 (sample SAMN14350117, study PRJNA611818) | marine sediment metagenome | isolation source: surface marine sediment (1.8m) | place: French Polynesia: Moorea | collected 2018-08
CTCAATGTGATCGAATGATGGCCTATCTTGAGTCTGAGTATATGGATGCCGCCTGTCCTTAATCTCGCCGCTGTCGATTTTTGCCTACCGATCCACCCCTATACCTTGAATTGCCTAAAGCCATATCTATATTTAGGGTTAGCAACATTATCACAGAATAGAAACCTTGGCGATTCAGATGCTTTCAAGGAGGTTGACAGAATGGATGCGCAATTAGAACACTTGCTGAAGCTGATCAATGGTGAAGCTGACAATTCGGATGCCACAGATGAATTGAATCATGGGCCGGCAAACGATGCCGACCTGGAATTGCTGGACGCCTATTCCCGGGCAGTTGTTTCGGTAGTGGATTCTGTGGGGCCGGCCGTGGTCAGTATTTCCGCCGGGGAAAATCGGGGCAGCGCTGATGTCGATCAGGTGGGTGCCGGCTCCGGTGTGGTCATCGCGCCCGATGGTTATATCCTGACCAATGATCATGTGGTGCAAAATGCCAATCGATTGAAGGTGCGCCTGACTGACGGCGCAACCCTTTCGGCCACGGTCATCGGCAAAGATCCGGCCACCGATCTGGCGGTCATTCGTGCTGATGCATCCTATTTGTCGTGTTCAACCCTGGGCAGTTCCAACCGTTTGCGCGTTGGCCAGCTGGTGATTGCCATGGGCAATCCCTTTGGCTTTCAATCGACGGTTTCCACGGGGGTGGTCAGTGCCTTGGGGCGCGCACTAAGAAGCACTCAGGGCCGTTTGATCGAAAATATCATTCAGCACACCGCCCCGCTGAATCCGGGCAATTCCGGTGGACCGCTGGTGGATTCGACCGGCAAGGTCGTGGGTATCAATACAGCCATCATCGTCATGGCCCAGGGGATCGGTTTTGCGATTCCCGGTACCACGGCCAGGTGGGTGGTATCCCAGATTCTGACCCATGGCCGGGTGCGCCGCGGTTTCTTAGGCATTGCAGGCCGGCAACGGCCTCTTGACCGCCGTGTCGTTCGGTTCCACGATTTAAAAAAGAACCACGCCGTCGAGGTGCTCACCATCGAACCCGACAGCCCGGCCGCACAGGCCGGTTTGCGGATTCGTGATTTGATTGTGGCCATCAATCAGGTCGATGTGGGAAGCGTCGATGACCTGCATCGTTTTCTGGCCGAGTGGCCCATCGGACAACCGGTTGAAATGGATGTTATTCGGGGCCAACGACGCCGGGCATTGGTCGTCACACCAGAAGAGGCCGGCGTTTAATGGCCGGCACTCGTCTGCAGGTCAAACAGTTTCGCTACGCCAGCGATAATCTAGGGTATATCATCTATGGTCAAGAATCGGCCGTGGCGGTGGATGGGGGTTCCGTCGCTGCGATGCTCAAGTTCATCGACACCCATCAATTGCGGCTGGTTTATGTGACGCAAACCCACACCCACCCGGATCATATTTGCGGGAACCAGGCGCTCATTGAGCATACGGGGGCCGATCAACTAAATCCGCAGGCTCTGAGTAAAGTAAACGGGCTGATGCTGGACGGGCAAAAAATCGACATCTATCCCACACCCGGCCATACCGAAGACTCCGTTGTGTTTCATACGGCCGATATGCTTTTGACCGGTGATACGCTTTTCAATGGTAATGTGGGCAGCTGCTTTTCCGGTGGCATGCAACGGTTTTTTAAATCCATCAAAAGGATCCTGGATTTTGACGATCAGACCCGCATTTTTGCCGGCCACGATTATGTGACGTATTCTATGACGGTTGCCCGGCTCATCGAGCCTGAAAATCCGCATATCGACAATTTTTTACAAAAATATGATCCCAAATGCGTCTATTCCAGCCTGGCAGAAGAGCGCAAAATCAATCCTTATCTTCGATTCAATGAACCGGCCATCGTCTCTATCCTGAAAGCCAAAACACTTCCCCATGCAACCGAATATGAGCGCTGGACATCGGTTATGTCTTTGCCCTAATATTGATGTCTATAGTCCGTGTGGGGGCTCCGGGCGAAAAATTCGTGATGCAGCCACGTCGTTAACCTTCCCCTCGAGGTGGGTTTTCGTGTCGATACAACATGCCCATTGGTGAAATTAAGTTGGTGGAAAATTAATGTTCTCCCTAATTCATGCCGATATTTATTCGATACGCCATGCCTTATATGTGAGTGGAATTTTGATACCGGTAATTTGGTCTTTGCGATTAAAACTTGGCCTAATGTTATAAAATATCTTATACTGAATATGTTTGTAGCGGAAGCGGTGGCATAAAAGGGGAGCTATTTGTGAGATTACTGACGCGATCGGATTTTGATGGCTCTGTCTGTACGGCGATTTTAGAAGAGCTGGGGCTTGTCGATGACATCCTCTATGTGCATCCCAAGGATTTGCAGGACAATAAAATTGCCGTCACTGAAAATGATATTTTGGCCAATGTACCCTTTGTCAAAGGCTGTGGACTATGGTTTGACCATCACTCCAGCGAGCATGAGCGTTTACAGTTGGACGGCAAATTTAAAGGTGCCAGCAAGAATGCACCCAGTGCTGCGCAGGTGGTGTACGATTACTACAACCAGAAAAAAAATTATGCGCATAAGCTAACCAAATTTAAAGAGCTAATTGAAATTGCCGGCAAGGCCGACTCGGCCCAGTTTACCAAAGAGGAAATTCTTCATCCAGAAGGATGGACCATGCTGGCATTTATTTCTGATCCGCGCACCGGCCTGGGCTATAAACGCAGTTTCACCATTAGCAATTTTGATCTTATGAAGAAATTACCCCGATTGCTGCGCACCAAAAATGTAGAAGACATCTTGAAACTTTCCGATTTCCAGGAACGGATTAAGCTCTATCAAAAGGAAAATCGAAAATACGAGCAGCTGATCACCAGCACGGCTAAAATAGAGGGGGATGTCATCGTTTTGGACCTGCGCAATTGCCAGACATTACCGGTCGGAAACCGCTTTATGGAATATGTCTTGTATCCTGAGCAGAATATTTCCATACGAATTGCGGACGGCAAGAATAAGGCCTTTGCCATGATTTCGGTCGGGCACAGTATTATCAATCCGACCGCGACTGTCGACGTGGGATCTTTAACCCTCAAATACGGCGGCGGGGGGCATAAAAGGGTCGGTACCTGCCAAGTCGCCTACAAAGATGCCGACCGGGTTGTTAACGAAATGCTTGAGGTGATTAACGCGTCATAAAACCTCAGTTGGCCGGTTGAGCCGGTTTAGCCTGTTTAAATAATAAAAATATCTGATCTTGTTTACCGGCAGGCGGGCTAACGGGCCAACGGGCAACGGCCTCAACCAATGATAATAAGCACCCACCAACCCTACTTCCTTCCCTATCCAGGCTTTTTTCATAAGGCCCGTCATTCCGATATATTGGTCATACTGGATACGGTACAGTTTCCCCGGGGCACCACCTGGATGAGCCGCAATCGTCTGAAAAATGATCAGGGCACCCTATGGTTGACAGTGCCGGTCTGGAAAAAGGGTTTGGGTTTGCAATCAATCTGTGAGGTGAGGATTTGTCATGAATTCGGTTGGGCCGCCAAACATCTGGCCAGCTTAAAATCGGCCTATGCCCGTGCACCCTATCTTGCAGATCATCTGCCTTTTGTTGAAGACACCTACGGACTGCGTTTTGAAAAACTGATCGACTTGAACATGACCTTTATCCGTTATTTATGGGATCAGCTGAATATCGATGCCGAAATCAAGCTGCAGTCCCAACTAAACATTCAAACAACAGGTCATCAACTACTGATCGATATCTGCCGTCAATTGGGCGCCTCCGACTATCTGGCTCAGCCGGCGGCCGCAAAATATCTGGATGCCAGGCTGTTCCAAAAAGAAGGCCTTCAGATTCAGTTCATTAAACCACCTGCCTGGATTTACCCCCAGCTGTGGGGGCCATTTATTGCCAACCTGTCGGTCTTGGATATGCTGTTTAACTGTGGTCCTAAGGCAAAAGATATATTGCTGCCTAAATCTTGCATGAAAATTAATGAGAAGTTTTAATCATTTTTAATGGCACCAGACCAAGCAAATCAGCTAAGTCAAACAAAATAACGATCAGATAAAATGGATATAAATCATTTTATCTCATTAATTTGCACCCGATGGGCGAGCCAGAGACTTCCATCTGCCGCGTTATTAAGGGCGAGGCATCCCGCTTTTAGCGGGATAGCCTCGCCCTTAAGTGCCTTGCATATGAAAGCCTCTGCCTCGTGCAAGATTTAGGTACTAAATTGAGCGTTTCAAATTCTAAAAAGGTAAAACTGCTTTATCAAATCGGAATTCTATCCTTTAAAAAACGTATTTTCCATATTTTTAATTTGAAACGCTCACTTTAAGCGTTAGTGAGTACTGAATGACCTGAGGAAGTGTGGCAGGAAAGTTTCCATTCCGAGGTGGGGTGGCGGTTGTTTAGGAATCAGACCGGGCGTGAAACCGATGTGTTCAAATGGCGCCACAAACGTCTTGTTACGGCTAATAACATGAACAGGAACAGACCAGCTGCTGTCGGAACCCGCTATCTGTACATTGGGCTGATGATCCCCCATGATGATGATCAACGTATTATCGCTGACATATTTTTCGATGAAGCCTTTTATTACCGTCATCTCATAGATGATCGCCGCGATATAGGCCTCGGTTGCATTTGATAGATCCGGCCAGACAACCGGAAAAGTAATACTCTGTTTTTGATGATAGATGCTGCCATCGCCAATTTGTGACCAGTCTTTTAAATATGGCGGCTGATGGTTGAATGGCGCATGGCTGCTGATGAGAACAAATTCGATAAATAATGGCTGTCTGCGGGGCTGGATTTCTTTGCGATAAATATATTTTAGAACATATTGATCGGACATCGGTGACCAGCCAAAGCGGGGGCCCTTGTATTCAAAATCCCTTGCCTCATAATGTTTTTGATAACCAAAAAATTTACCCTGGGGCCAGGGCAATTCGTTAGCCGGCATAACACTGATAGTTCGGTATCCGGCTTGCTCAAACAGGGATGCGATGGTGGTGGCTTGCGAGGTGATCAGCAGGTCATAGACCAGTTGATCGGACAGGTTGACCCCACTGGCAATGCTGCCATGGGCCAACCAGGAGCTGCCGCCGAAAGCGGGTGATTTATAAAAACCGGAGCGCACCGTAAATCCCTGATCCGCCAATTCAGTTTCATACTGTGACAGAACCGGCCTTATGAGTCGGAGGTGCCGCTGATCGTCAAAAACTGTATGTCCGTAAGATTCAATAAAAACAAGATACACATTTGCCCCGGCCAGTTTGTCCAATGATGAAGGTGTTTTTCCGAGTTCAGCCGTATTTTGGTGGATGGTCGCCAAGTTTTCCGTTCGATAACCGCGTACATGTAAGATAAAATCGATTTCTGCGACAAGGCGATCGGAAAACCCGGGATCGAATATGGGTGATGAATGGACCTGCGCTGCGGCTGTAAACCATAGTGGTACGGATAGGGCAACAACGATCACCGTTACGATGACACGCCCTTTTCGATGGCGGGTGAGCATCTGTCGCATGGCTTTTAGAGACCACCAGGTGCCGGCGGTGATGGCGGCAATCAAGAAGATACCCGCAGTGCTGTATAAGGCAAAGGCTTTTAAAGGCATCGTTTTGTAAAGTAGCCGGATCAAAACCGGTAGAAATTGTGCATCAATGTATAGATTGAAGGGGCGAAAAAAATACATGGGCACCAGTTCATCTGCGCTGCGGAACAGTCGCAAAAAGACCACCAGCAGCGTGAGTAAAATCAACAAGCTGCGGTGCAGTGGCAAATTCAACCAGGTAGCCACACAAAAGACTGCAATGATGAAAAGGGCCTCAGGCGAAAGTCGCAGTAGCAACCATGGTGATTCTAGCGAAGCGGGATAGCGCAGGTTGAGCAGCACATTTAAAAAACCCCAAGCCAGTGCAAATCCGACGAGGGGTTTAAGCACCTGCAACTTTCTATCTAAAAGGGAAGAGAATACCATGATCGATTCCAATTCTTTTCGCGTCGGTCCTGGCTGGTTCATGGCGAATTTTTTTGTGCGTTTTGACCCCGAGAGTGCCTTGTTAAATAGGTCAGAAAATAATGGATGGAATCCAGTGTATCGGCCCAGCCGGGTCTTGCCAGGGCAGTTTGACGAGCGGTTTGACTGAGACGCACAAGCTGTTCCCGATTCCGATGCAGTTTTGCAATAATGTCAGCACATGTTTGGGTGTCACCATCGGAAATCAGAAACCCGTTAGTACCGTTGTGGATAAATTCTTTTACCGCACCATTGGCAGAGGCCAGAACCGGCAAACCATATGCCAGAGCTTCCAGATAAGCGATGCCAAAGCCTTCATTGGAAAATGGCATGACAAACAGCTGGCTGTCCGCCAAAATATTAATGAGATCTTGGCCGTTGAGCGCCCCCATCAGCCGTACCCGCTGGTGGATGTGATCGGCCGCAATCATGCGCTTGATGCGGCGAACATGTCCGCGGTCCATTTGAAGGCTGCCCACAACCGTCAGACGCCAGGTGTCCGGCGGCAACCGTTTCAGGCTTTCAATCAGTGGAATCAAACCCTTGATTGGCGTGATGTTGCCCACAAATACCAACTCCAAAGGACCTGAGCGCCGTGCTCTGCTGACGAGTTTTTCAGGCGAATGCAGATGACCCAGTCGGTCTGCACCTGGGTTGGCGACAATGGAAGGGGGGGTGCGAGTTATTAGGCGCTGGACATGGCTGCGAGTTGTTTCACTGTTGAAAATAAAGGCATCAACACTGGCCAGATACTTTCTTTCAACGGCCTTAAAAAAATGATTGATGCCGTATTTATGTGGTTGACTTGAGAGCACCTGATGGACAATGGACACGAGCGGAGCGCCATTAATGTTTTGCCGCCGGTGATTGAGCCAAAAAAGGGAAGGATGAATGAGCTCATCTTGCAAAATCAAATCATAGGTTTTGCGCTTAAGCCTCGATCTGAATCCGGGTGAGATATTATCCAGCAAAAGCCGGCCGTAACGCCGCCAGGGAAGGGAGATAATGTCGACGGCATGCCCTTTTTGGCGCAGATGTTCAACCAGGAATTTATCATAAAGGAAGCCACCGGTCAGGCAATCCAGACGGCCATATATCATCAAGCACAACCGCATTATACTTCTTTCGTGTAGGCAGCCCAGGCTATGTCGTTTTCCCAGATCTTCACCGTCATTGATTCTAAATTAGACGATTGGATTTGATCCGATAGGCTTTGCCAGATAATGCGGGCGAAATGCTCCAGGCTCGGATTCAATCCCTCAAACACCGCCAACCTGTTCAGAGTTTTGTCTCGGTACTGTTCAACAATGGCATCCAGGGCAGCTTCAATTTCACAAATATCTACAAGATATCCATGACGATCCAATTCCGGCCCATCAAAGCGGGTTTCAACAACATAATGATGCGCATGGGTTTCGTTTTCCGGCCCCCAATCACCGCCTGTTAAAAAGTGAGTTGCGATAAAATCGCGACGTACAGCGACGGAGTACATGCAGCACCTCCCCAATTATTGCCAATTAGCATAGAAGCCTGTTTGCTGAGAATTTTTAGTTACCTGCGATCTTACGCCCACCCCTTTTCGGAAAATACTTTCCCACCGTAGCTTTGTAGTGAAGATAATCACTGCCAAAGGTCTTCTCCAGATAACCTTCTTCCATTTTGATGCGGAAATGGGCGTTCAGTACAAAGAGGATCCATCCGATGAGCATCACCAGCGACGGCCGGGCCAGCACAAATCCGCTGAAAATAGTCACCAGGCCCGAAGTGATTGGATTCCTGACCAGGCGATAAATGCCCGCAGTGTACAAGCGCGTTGTTTCGCCAAAATCGTGAAAAGTGACGCGGGCGCGCAATGTGGCGACAGCGATATATGTGAGGCTGTTGCCGATCAGCATCAGCCCGGCACTGATAGTGGACAAACCGTCAGGCGGTGGCATCTCCATGAACGGCAATAGGTAACGGTTTATGGCTGGAAATAAAATTGTCAACAGCGGAATCGTTGATACGATCAAAACCGCTAGGGTGGCGCTGACGGTGCCGATCAATTTTGGGATAGAATGCACAACACCCGCACTTGGATGTCGCCTGGCAGACCTTAAATTACGCTTGCGATTTAGCAGCATCTCAGCGCTGGAACCGGCGCTGGGTACGGCAAAAAAACAAACCTGGTAAATCTGGGCAATGTAGGTGGCGATAATGAAGTAGTCTAGCCAGTGCATAGTTCCATCCAGTCTGCCAATAAAGGATGTTGGTTATTTTATGCTACAGAACACCAGTGCATTTAGCTGCTGGCTTCTCGCTGCTGGCGTCTTGCTTCGACTCGGCTGAGCTCGTCGCAGGCTGGCTAGATGCGATTGACCGATTGCCAGCAACCAGCTGCCAGTAGCCAGCTGCCCGAAAAATGAAACCGCTGAGCTCCCTAAAGCCGGTCTGTTGGACGACATCCGTTGGCGTTAAGAATCGTATGTAAAAATCACCTGAAGCGCTTCCTGCGGATGTTTATCCAGCAATTCGTAAGCCTCTTTTGCTCGGTTTAGGGGAAATTTATGGGTGATCAATGGCGTCGGTTTCAGTTTCCGAATCATTTTCCAGGCAATATCGATGCGCCTTTTTTTCGTCCAGCACGTCGAAAATCGTGGGGATAGGGTACTGACTTGGCTGCTGATCAGTTGAATGCGGTTGCGATGAAATAGTCCCCCAAGGTTTAGTTTGGCCGTTTGGCTGCCATACCAGGAACCGAGCACAATACGGGCACCGAAGCCTGCCAGCTGGATCGCTTGATTCAAGGCCTGCGAATCTCCCGACAACTCATAAACCAAATCTGCCGTACCGGCTGTCGAATTTTGGGTGACGGCTCCAAATGATTCTTCTATCATGGCCGTATCGTCTGGATTTAGTGCGCGATCAGCGCCCAGGTCTAAAGATGCCTGGCGTCGAGCGGCATAGCGATCCAAGGTGACCAGTTGATGTAACGGAAATGACGCCAGCAAAGCCGTTGTGAGGAGGCCCACAATGCCTTGCCCGCAAATAAAGACGTTCTCACCAATAATCGGTCGGCCATCCATCAAAAAATTTACAGCCGTTTCCATGTTGGGCAAAAAAAGCGCATCCAGTATGTCGAGCCGTTCAGGGATTGCTATAATGTCGTCGATCTGTGCAGTATAATGGCTTTCGTGGGGATGAAAACAAAAGATGGGCCGACCCTGCCAACTTTGATCGATGTCCGGCCCGACTTCAAGCACTTCACCAACAGCGGCATATCCGTACTTTAGTGGGTATCGAAACGGTTTGGATAGCGCTGTGATAGTCATATCCGTCGGTATTCCAGATGGGATTTGACCTCGGTACACCAGTAATTCGGATCCTGCGCTAATGGCCGAATACATTGTTTTAACAAGGACCTCTCCGGCCCGGGGTATCGGCATTGCCTCTTCTTTTAAGGTCACTGCATAGGGTTTTTCAAAAATGACTGCTGTGCGCTTCATATGGATTTCCACCCCGGCCGAGCCCAAACGATGATATCGTTGCCTATCTGTTGATAATGGACATGCTCACAATCCAAGAATTGTGCAATCTCAAGCCCTCTGGAATTGAGGACCTGTAGCCCCCCTACCAGTTTGGGGGCAATCGTAATAATAAACTGATCGACCAGTTTGGCATTAACAAAGCTGGTGATCACTTGAGCACCGCCTTCGACCATAATGCTGTTTATGTTCCGATGGGTCAGCAGATCCATCAATGCCCACAGATCGATTTTACCGTCAGGAGCGGTCGCACAGCTCATGGCTTTTGCGCCGACTTTTTCAAGTGCTCGTTTTTTTGCTGCGGAATTGGTGTTCCCATTGATTAGCCATGAGCGCATATCATCTCTTTGGACACATTTAGCCTGCAGCGGGGTGCGCAAGTGGGTGTCCAAGATAATGGGTTGCGGATTTTTACCATCAACGTGTCTAACAGACAACTGCGGATCGTCGGCTAACACCGTTCCGATTCCCACCAAAATAGCGTCGCACGCAGCACGGATTTGATGGGTCAGCTTCCACGATTGTGGTCCGCTCAATTCTATGGGTTTATTTTTGCGGGAAGCAATGCTGCCATCGATACTTTGTGCGTAACTGACCGTTATAAACGGTCGGTTAAATTTCATGCGGTATTGCGCGGCGTAAAGCAGCTGAGTCTTTAGATCCTCAATGGACTGGATGCGGGTGTTAGGGTAATGATCAACGATGTTGCTGGTATCCGCAACAGTGCTGGTGTCGCGATTCCGTGCCGTTTTTAACGATTTATTCGATTGCACCTTTTTCCTCCAAAGTGTGCTCATCCAAATTTAAAGACGAACCTTTTTTCCCTGTCGTTCCAACAACAGTTTATTTTCCGGTTGCCATAGTGAGTACATGCCCGAACCGGTCAGCATTAGGATCAGCGCGCAGGCCAGCAGTACAAAAAGACCAAACGGTGAATCCCAGGCCGTCAGGGTGCCCGACACCATTATAGCCATCAGCAAAGACATGCTGCGGGCCATGAAGCCTAAAGCCATCATTAAGCTGGTTGCAGCCAATATTGGCAAAGCCGGTATGCCCAACGGCATTGAAGCATTCAATGCGGCAACAACAACACTCTGTTTTCCTATGGCAACAGCAACAGCGGCATCGCATATCAAAAAAATGACGGCTGCGCTGACGATCAACCGTAAAAAAACCGGTAATAGTTTTGTTGATGCAAAATCGATATAACGATCCCAGCGTGTTTGCTGGAGATGATTCACTTTCTTATAACTGCCGATCGTCAATGCATCTCTGATAAATCCGGCCAATAGCGGTATCATGAATATGGTCGCTGCTACTGTCATGACCGGGCGAGGAAAGATCGGCAATAGGGCCACGGCCGCCAGTCCCATCTGAAATCCGGCGATCATTCGTTTGGCCGGATGCGGCTTAATATCGATGATCGTCAGGTTTTTTTTCTTGCGATGCCAGAGGACAAACTGAAAAATATAATAGGCAAGGCCGACGCTGATATAGTAAAGCGGAAGTCGATCATGGCCAATGGCCAAAATGGGTGCTACCAGCAAGCCCAGGGCATCAATTTGGGTATCGAGCCATTTGCCCAATTGGGTTTCAGATTGCGTGGCTCTGGCAAGATAACCATCAAGGTAATCCATCAGGGCCGCAGTGATATACAGGGCGCCGGGGACCCAGATCAGCCAGTTGGGCCCTGCTGTTGAACCTGGTGGCGGCTGAAACAAAAATCCGCCCAGACCAGCGATTAATATGCCGCGTCCGATGGTCAGCCAGTTGGCAATTCCAAGAGTATGATGTAAAACGGCATTCTGCCGTGAGCGGTTTTTCCCCAAACCGGTCCACAAAAGCCACAGCATAAATGCATTGATCGCAGCACTTTGCAGCATCCATTGGAAAGCGGACAGCGGCTGCCAGACAACATAAAGCCAGCCAAAGCCAGCTATGATAAACAGTAGGCTTAGGTAACAGGCCGTCCACCAGGCCGTTTGCAAACGACACCAAGCAGTCCTATTATCATCTGTACAACGCGGCACTATGGTTTCTGCTTTGAGCATATTCGTTTTGAAAAATCAGGTGGTATTACGGATCGTTGTTGCCTGGCGAAATCGTCCTTGACGGCTTCGCACGTAATTTTAAAATCCCTTCAAAAACATAAGGCCTCTTTTATTGTTGGCAATCCACGCGTTTTTCAGAAAAAAACATGCCCGCTTTGCAATATGAAACTCTGGATAGAGGCGGTTTTGACGAC
>JAAUXY010025430.1_pt1 | contig 11794 bp, 11 predicted proteins | sample 7278121 | NCBI WGS metagenome assembly JAAUXY01 (sample SAMN14350117, study PRJNA611818) | marine sediment metagenome | isolation source: surface marine sediment (1.8m) | place: French Polynesia: Moorea | collected 2018-08
CCGTCCTGGCCCTCGATGCGGAGGAACGCGCCCACCCGTCGACTGCCGTCCGCCCGGCGCTCGATCGAGCACAGCTCCATGTTGCCGCCGTCCTCGGCGACGAAGATGTCGCCGGTCGAGTCGTGGACGACGACGGGTGGGCGCGTTCCTCCGCATCGAGGGCCAGGACGGCTCCGAGATCACCGGCCCGGGATTCAGCCCCGACGGCCGCCACCTGTACGTCTCGTCCCAGCGCGGCAGCGACGGGCGGGGCATCACCTACGAGATCGGCGGCCGGTTCGGCAGGTTGAGCCTGGACGACAGCACGACCGGAGCCGGGCAACCGGCCGGCCGGGTCGGCAACGCAACGCCGATCCGCCGCCTGCCGCCCGCCTGGCGGCTGCGGTAGCGCGCTAAGAAGGAGCGCGTGTCCGCCCGCGAGCTCGTCGTCCTCGGGACGGCGAGCCAGTCCCCGACCCGTCACCGCAACCACAACGGCTACTTCCTGCGGTGGGACGGCGACGGCATCCTGTTCGATCCCGGCGAAGGCACGCAGCGGCAGTTCACGCTCGCCGGGGTGTCGCCGGCCACCATCACACGGGTCTGCATCACGCACTTCCACGGTGACCACTGCCTCGGGCTACCCGGGGTGATCATGCGCATGGAGCTGGACCACGCCACGCTGCCGGTGCCGATCCACTACCCGGCCAGCGGCGAGGAGTTCTTCCAACGGCTGCGGTTCGCGTCTGCCGGCCAGGAGTTCGTCGAGGTCGAAGCCCGGCCGGTGGACGCGCCTGCGGTGGTTCACGCCGACGAGCGGTACACGCTGCGTTGTGCGCCACTCGACCACCGCGTGGATGCGATCGGGTGGCGCTTGGACGAGCCGGACGGGCGACGGATGCTCCCCGATCGGCTGGCCGCGCACGGCGTCGCCGGCGCCGACATCGGCCGGCTGCAGGCGGCGGGGCGACTCGACCTCGACGGGCGCACGGTGACGGTCGAGGAGGTCAGCGAGCATCGCCGTGGGCAGTCGGTCGCCTTCGTGATGGACACCGGCTGGTGCGAGGGAGCCGTCGAACTCGCAGCCGGCGCCGATCTGCTGGTGTGCGAGTCGACGTTCCTGTCGGCCGACGAGGACATGGCGATCGAGTACGGGCACCTGACGGCCCGGCAGGCCGGCCGCCTGGCCGCCGAGAGCGGGACCCGACGGCTGGTGCTCAGCCACTTCTCGCGCCGGTATCCAGACGTCGAGGCGTTCGGGGACGAGGCCCGCAGCGAATTCGACGGCGACGTCATCCTCGCCCGCGACCTCGACCACATCGAGGTGCCACGCCACTCCTGAGTCGGGGGTTGCCTGCAGGGACGGGCACCCGGCCGAGGGGTACGCTTCGTCGATCGACGATCAACTCCCCCTCGTAGATGCCGTCGAACCCCCACGACCCTGGCGGTCCTGGATCGGCGGAGCGGCACTCAGCCTCCTGTTCGCAGGAGTGGTGGCCGCGTGCGGCCTGATCGGCGACGACGACCCGCCCGCCGCAACGCCCGCCGAGACCACGACCGCCGACACGCCGGACGAGGCCGCCACGACGGAGGCCCCGACCCCGACCGACGCCGAGCCGGCCACCACGCCCGACGAGCCGGCCGCAGACGTCGAGCGCCCGACGGCGGCGGTGTCGTTCGCGTCCGACGTCCAGCCGATCGTCACCGAGACCTGCGCGCGCTGCCACACCGGCGACGGACCGGGCACCCAGCACGTCCGCTTCGACACCGCCGCCGACATCGCCGAGACCTCGGGGTTCGTCGCCCTCGCCGTCGAGACCGGGTTCATGCCGCCGTGGCCGGCCGGTGGCGACAGCGTCCCCTTCGACCACGACTGGACCCTGACCGACGAGGAGATCGCCGGGATCGTCGCCTGGCACGACGCCGGCGCGCCGCTCGACGTCGCCGAGGACGAGCCGATGATCCCGACGTTCGGCGTGCTCGGCCTCCAGGACCCCGACCAGACGATCCGGTCCCGCGGCAGCTACGACGGCGAGCTCGGTCAACCCGACGAGTACCGCTGCTTCGTCTACGACCCCGAGCTCGAGGAGCGGGCGTTCCTCCAGTCGATGGAGTTCATCCCCCAGCAGGCCCAGGTGGTGCACCATGCCGTCGGGTTCCTCGTCGGCGAGCAGGACCGCGACCGCATCGACGCCATCGACGGCGCCGACGGCCAGGGTGGCTGGACATGCTTCGGCTTCAGTCCGGGGAGGTCGGCGGAGATCGTCTTCACCTGGGCGCCGGGCCAGACAGCGACGACCTATCCCGAGGGAAGCGGGCTCGAGATGGAGCCCGGCGACTTCATCGTCATGCAGACCCACTACCACTACGACGTGGAGGCGCCCGCCGACCAATCGTCGGTCGCCATCGACTGGGCGGACCCGGGCACCACCGAGCCCGTCGAGCTCGCCACGTACCTTGCGCCGGCCGAGATCCCGTGCAGCACCGAGGAGTCGGGACCGCTCTGCGACCGGGCGGCGGCGCGGGCGGTGTTGGTCGAGCAGTACGGCCCCGAAGGTGTGCTCGCCGACCTGCTCGTCGGCGCCTGCGGGTACGAGCTCTCCGACTTCGCCACGATGACCGACGGTGTCGCGAGCGCGAGCTGCGACCAGCCGATCCAGGCGTTCGGCGAGATCGTCTCGGTGTTCGGCCACGAGCACGAACTGGGCAAGAGCTTCAAGATGACGCTCAACCCGGACACGCCCGACGAGCTCGTCCTGCTCGACATCCCGGTGTGGGACTTCGACTGGCAGCTCATCTACGAACCGACCGAGTCGATCGTGCTGGAGCCCGGCGACTGGATCCGCATCGAGTGCAGCTGGGATCGCAAGTTCCGCGACCCCGAGCTCGAGCCCGCCTACGTGATGTGGGCCGACGGCACCGACGACGAGATGTGCTTCTCGGCAGTAGTAACCCGCCCGGTCTAGTGGTTCGCGGCGGCCGTCCTGGCCGCAAGCGCTGGCAACTGACACCGGGTGGTGTGCTGCCTCGTCCTGACCCGGCGATCCGCCGGTCGCCGGGGTGACCACCGGTAGCCTCACTCGTCGTGTCGCCGATGCGAGTGGGCTGGTTGATCGGGCTCGGCGTGCTGCTCGTCTCGTGCAGCACCGACGCGACCGAGCAGGCGGCCGGATCGACACCCGAAGCGGTCGCCGACACCACGGTCCCGACGACCGATGTCGGCGACCCGACGACGAGCTCGACGGGCGCAACGACCACCACGGAGACGACGACGACCACGACGACCGAGCCGGACGACCCGTGTGTGGCGACGGTCGACGCCGGCGACTCGCTCTCGCTCGTCGCCGACGAGGAGGGCGTGGCGCTCGACGAGCTGCTGGAGGAGAACCGGCTGGCGATCGACACGATCGTCCACCCCGGCGACGAGCTCGACGTCTGCATCGGCAACGACATCGACGACGTGACCGGCGCGTCCCGCCTCCCGCCCGGCCCCGCCGCTGTCCGCCGCCAGCAGGAACGTCTGAACGAGCTGTTCTCGCCGTACATCATCGCCGACCTGGCCGTCGACGGGGACTCCGGCTCGATGACCCGCCAGATGCTGTGCGCGGCGCGGATGGGGCTGGGGCTTCGCATCAGCGCCACCGACATGTCGGAGGACTCACCGGAGGAGGAGGCGCTGTTCGAGGCGGAGTCGTTGCGCATCCCGGCCGGTGCGCCGACCTGGGCCAACAAGTGGATCCTGATCGACGAGACCTGCCAGGTGATGTACGTCGGCGAGGGCGACGACCGAATCGTCAACGTGTTCCCGACGTCGACCGGCGAGCCCGGGTTCGAGACCCGCAACGTCGGCGGCGTCGCAGCGTTCCGATTCAACCCGGCGGTCGAGAACGGTGGCTGGCACGACAGCTCGGCGTTCCCGGTCGGCGTCGACAACCCGCTCAACGGCAACATGTACAAGCCGCTGTACTTCAGCCAGGGCCAGGCGATCCACGGCGCCAACTACGTGCCACCGCGGCCCCAGAGCAAGGGCTGCGCCCGCATGTTCACCTGGCATCAGGACACACTCCTCGCCTGGCTCGACCTCGACGACAACACCGAGCCGACCTGGCAGCGGGGTGAGATCGGCGTGACCGTGACCGTGCAGGGCCAGTACCGACCCGAGCCCTGACCTCGCTCCGGCCGGTCGATGGGGCGCTCCGGACACCTCCGGCGGATTTCTCGGTCGATCGTGTCGATTCCGGGCGACCTGACGCGTCATCGTGATGTCGGACGATGGTCGCCGACACTGACGAGAGGAGACACCCATGAAGTACTTCGTCCTGCTCGCCGGATACGGCGAGATGCCGCCGTGGGACGAGCTGAGCGCCGAGGAGCAAGAAGCCGGCATGGCCGCCCACGTCGCGTTCGACGAGGCGTGCACGGCCCGCCCGAACGTCGAGCTCCTCGGTGGCGAGGCGTTGGGCGATGCCTCGACGGCGACGACGCTGCGGACGAAGGGTGGCGAGCTGACCGTCACCGACGGACCGTTCGCCGAAGCCGCCGAGCACATCGGCGGGTACTACGTGGTCGACGCACCCGACCTCGACACGATGATCGAGCTGTGCAAGGTCCTCCCCGCCTATGACATCGAGATCCGACCGGTGCTCGACGTCCCCTGAGGACCTGTGGAGGCTCCTCCCCGCCTATGACATCGAGATCCGACCGGTGCTCGACGTCCCCTGAGGCGACGATCGAGGCGGTGTACCGGGCCGAGTGGGGCCGGCTGCTGTCGGTCCTCGTCGCCCGGACCCGCCGCCTCGATCTCGCCGAGGACGCGCTGGGCGAGGCCTTCGCCCGGGCGGCCGACCGATGGCCCGCAGCGGGCGTGCCGGCCAATCCGGCCGGCTGGCTGTACACGACTGCGTACCGGGACACGATCGGACGCCTCAGGGCCGAAGCGCTCGCCGGGCGCAAGGCGCCGCTGATCGCGATCCGGCCGAGCTTCGAGCCCTCCGACGACGATCGGGAGGGACTGGCCGACGAGCGCCTGCATCTCATCCTCCTGTGCTGCCACCCGGCGCTCCCTGCGCAGTCCCGATCGGCGCTGGCGCTCCGGCTCGTCGTCGGGACCCCGACCGAGCAGATCGCCCGACTCTTCCTCGTCTCGACCAGCACGATGGCCGCCCGGCTGACCCGGGCGAAGAAGAAGATCGTGCTCGCCGGCATCCCTCTCGGCGCTCCGGTCGAGGACGAGCTCCGTTCGCGCCTCGACGAGGTCTGCCGTACGATCTACCTGGCCTTCACCGCCGGCTACACCCCGGGCACCGGGCCGGAGTTGGTGCGGGCGGACCTGGCGGGAGAGGCGGTCCGGCTCGCCGAGCTCCTGCATCAACTCGTGCCCGACGCCGCCCAGGTACGGGCGGCGCTCTCGCTGCTGATCCTGCAGCACTCGCGCCGCGATGCACGCACCCGTGATGGCGAGCTGGTGACGCTCGCCGAGCAGGACCGAACCGCCTGGCGCCACGACGAGATCCGCACCGGACTCGCCCTCGCCGATCGACTCGAGCCCGGCGAGGGGTTCGCCGAGGAGCTCCGGCTCCAGGTCCTCGTCGCCGCCGAACACGCCCGCGCGCCGACCGCCGATGCGACCGACTGGACGGCGATCGCCCGGCACTACGCCCGGCTCGAGGCACTCACCGGCTCGGCGATCGTCCGGCTCAACCGCGCGGTCGCGACCGGCGAGGCGGAGTCACCGCAGGCCGGCCTCGACATGCTCGCAGGGCTCGACGACGCGCTCCCCACGAACCACCGCGTCCCCGCCGTCCGAGCAGCACTGGCGGCCCGCGTCGGCGACGTCGACCTCGCCCGACGCTCGTACCGCACGGCGATCGACCGCTGCACCAACGACGTCGAACGGTCCCACCTCCAGCGCCGCCTCGCCGCGCTCACCACTCGCAACAGCTAGCCCATCCGCAGGGGACCCTCGTTGCTCGAGACCGGCCCGGTCACTCCCTACGACACCTTGCTGCCCGGCACCGGGCGCGACACACCCGCCACGCACGCCCGTGCTCCACTGGTCGGGCTCGCCAGGTCTTCAGGTCACGGGCAATCGGTCAGCGTGGCGTAGACGCCCTGGGCAGCCGTTCCGACGTCCTGGACCGCCGTGGCTAGCGCCGTCACGTTCTCCTGGGAGATCTCGCCGGACAGCCCCGCGATCGCCGACTCGAGCCCGCTGAACGACTGCCCCAGCGTCTCGACGTCGTCGGCGGCCGCCTCACTCGCCGTCTCGCGAAGTGTGTTGATGTCATCCTCGACCTCGCCGACGGCTGCTTCGAGCCCGTTGGTGCCTTCGGCGATCAGGTCCAGGTTGGCAAGCGCCGTGACGCTCGACTCGAGCTGCTCGCCGGCCTCGCAATAGCGCTCCTGGGCCGACTCGTCGTCGCCGCAAGCCGTCAACGCAACCATGCCGAGCGCCACCCCGCCAGCGAGCGCGACGCGCCAGGGAGGACGGAAGACCTTCGCAGCCCCGGCTGAGCTCGAAGGGGGAACGGCGTTGGGGGGCACCATCACCGAGACGCTAGTCGGCCGGCGGCCGACGTGACCTGGCCAACCGGACAGCATCGGATCGGTCGCTGGCCAGGGCGTCCCTCCGGCACGGCGAGTACTGTCGGCGGCGGCATGGACGAACCGGCCGTCACCATCGAAGTGGAGGGCCGGACGGTCACGGCCGGCCCCTCGTCCTCGATCATCGAGGCGATCTGGGCGGCCGGGTACACGCTGGTGACCAACGTCGGCTGCCTCGGCCAGGGTGTCTGTGGCTCGTGCCGGGTGATGGTGAGCCGCAGCGGGTCGCCCTGGGTGAAGATGGCGCTGGCGTGCGAGACGCTGATCGAACCCGGGATGCGCGTGGCGTTCGTCGCCCATCTCACGCCGAGCCGGGCCCGCCACCTCGACGTGGATCGGGTACGCGACTCGTGGGAGCTGGCCGGCGAGCTGCATGCGTCGTTTCCCGAGGCGGCCCACTGCCGCCACTGCGGCGGATGCAACGCGGCGTGCCCGCGGGAGATCGACGTGCACGGAGGTGTCGGGCTGGCTGTCGACGGCCGGCTCGGGACGGCCGGCGAGCAGTTCGACGAGTGCGTGATGTGCGGGCTCTGCACCGAGGCGTGCCCCGAGTCGATCGACCCGAACCACCTCGGGCTGTGGGCGCGCCGGGTCACCACGTCGTCGTTCGTACGACCGGCCAACCTCCTGCACCGCCTCCAGGAGCTCGAGCGCGGCGAGCACACCGTGGAGCAATGACCGGAATCGCGTACGACGAGGCGATCGAGCGATACCGCTCGGCGGCGCCGGGCGACCCGGTCGACGGCCCCTCGGACGACGAGCTCCTCGCCAGCTGCCACCCCGACCGCGCCGAGGGCGCGACCACCGAACTGCTCGTCGGGGCGAACCGCGGCGAGCGGTGCCAGCCGGACGTCGCACGGCTGCTCCAGTCGAACTCCCTGGTCGACGACGCCGACCTCGCCGGAGCGGAGGTGATCGACACCGACGTCGTGATCGTCGGCGGGGGTGGTGCCGGGTGCGCTGCGGCGATCGCGGCGAACGCCGGAGGGGCGAGCGTCATCGTGGTCAACAAGCTCCGCCTCGGCGACAGCAACACGGTGATGGCCGAGGGCGGGATGCAGGCGGCCGTCGCTCCCGCCGACTCGCCCCAACTGCACTTCGACGACACGATGCGCGGCGGCCACGACGCCGCCGACCCGGCGCTGGTCGAGCACATGGTGATGGAGGGCCCGGCGACGGTGCAGTGGCTGATCCGGCTCGGCATGCGGTTCGACGTGGAGGACGGTCACCCGTTCGGCGATCTCACGCTCAAGCGGCCCGGTGGTGCCTCTGCGGCGCGCATCGTGGCCTACGGCGACACGACCGGCCTGGAGATGATGCGCGTCCTGCGGGCGGAGGTGAACGGCAACGCCGAGATCGACGTCTGGGCCAACCACCCCGTCGTCGAGCTACTCTCGGACGGGTCGGGCCAGTGCGCTGGCGTCGTCGTCTACGACGTCGAGCGACGCCGGTTCGTGCTCGTCCGGGCGGGGGCGGTCGTGCTGGCGACCGGCGGGATCGGTCGGATCCACCTCAACGGCTTCGACACGTCGAACCACTTCGGCGCCACCGGCGACGGCCTGGTGCTCGCGTACCGGTTGGGTGCGCCGATGCGCGATCTCGACTCGTACCAGTACCACCCGACCGGCCTGGCCCACCCGAAGCACCTCGCCGGAGCGCTGATCACGGAGGCGGTCCGCTCGGCCGGCGCCCACCTGGTCAACGGCGAGGGCCGGCGATTCGTCGACGAGTTGAAGCCGCGCGACGTCGTGTCGGCGGCGATCATCGCCGAGTGCCGGGCGGGCCGCGGCATCGAGCGCGACGGCCAGGTGGGCGTCTGGCTGGACACCCCGGGGCTCGCCGCCCGCGACGCCGACGCGCTCGAGCGGTTCACCGCGCTGCGACATCTCGCTGCGAAGTGCGACGCCGACCCGGCCGAGCACCCGTTCCTCGTCGCGCCGACGCTCCACTACCAGAACGGTGGTGCGGTGATCGACGAGTGGGGGCGGACACCGGTCCCGGGCCTGTACTGCGCCGGTGAGGTCGCCGGAGGGATCCACGGCCGCAATCGGCTGATGGGCAACGCGCTGCTCGACATCCTGACGTTCGGGCGCCGAGCCGGTGCCGACGCCGCCGCCCACCACCGTCGGCCCGAGCGGGCAGGGCTCGAGCACCTCAACGACTGGCAGCGCGCCCTCACCGCAGCCGGGCTCCCGCTCGACCGGAGGAGCCCGCAGCTCTATCCCGACTACGCCAACTTCGACCTGTCGACGCATCGGGAGTCACCGGTGTGACCGAACCACGGCTGAACGAGGTGCTCCTGCGGAACGAGGCGCGCGTCGGGCCCGATCTCGATGCGTGGGTCGCCGCCGGCGGGGGACGCGGGCTGCGGGCCGCGCTCGACGACCCCACCGCGCTGCTGTCGACCATCGGGGACGCCGACCTGCGGGGCATGGGCGGGGCCGGCTTCTCGACCGCCCGCAAGTGGGGGTTCGTCGCCGACGTCGACTCCGACGGCGACCGGTACGTCGTCTGCAACGGCAACGAGGACGAGCCGGGGACCTTCAAGGACCGGACCCTGCTCGCCGAGACCCCCCACCAGGTGATCGAGGGTGCGCTGATCGCCGGGCTGGCCATCCGCGCCAACCGGCTCGTGCTGTACATCAACCCGCACGCCGACGAGGCACTCGCCGCGTGCCGTTCGGCGATCGACCAGTGGGCGGGCCACGAGCTCGTCGCCGAGGTGGAGCGTTCGATCGGGCGTGCGGTCACGTTGGAGGTGGTCGAGAGCTCGGGGCTCTACATCGGCGGGGAGGAGACTGCCGCGATCGCGACGATCGAGGGCGGCTTCCCGTTCCCGAGGGCGAAGCCGCCGTTCCCCGCCAGCCACGGCGTGCATGGCTGCCCGACCCTCGTCAACAACGTCGAGACGTTGGCCCACGTGCCGCACATCCTCGCCAACGGTGCGGCCTGGTACCGCGACCTCGGTCTCGGCGACGCGGCCGGGACGAAGCTGTACTCGCTGAGCGGCGACGTGCTGCGGCCGGGCCTCTACGAGCTACCGATGGGCACGAGCCTGCGGGCGCTCGTGTTCCACGTCGGCGGCGGCATGCTCGAGGACAAGCGGTTCAAGGCCGTGTTCACCGGCGGGCCGTCGAACACGATCCTGTCGATCGACGACCTCGACGTGCCGCTCGACTGGGAGTCGGTCGCCGCCCGGGACAGCCGTCTGGGCACGGGTGCGATGATCGTGATCTCCGAGGGCACGTCGATGGTCCGACGGGTCGCCGACTACGTCGACTTCTTCGCCGACGGGTCGTGTGGCCAGTGCCCGTCCTGCAAGATCGGCACCCGGCAGATGTCCCAACTGCTCCGCCGCATCGACACCGGCCGGGCGAGCCCTCGCGACCTCCCGCACCTGCGCAGCCTGTGCGAGGTCCTCCCGGGGAGCGGCCGGTGCGGGCTGGTCGACGGCGCCGTCACCGTCGTCGTCAGCTCGCTGCGGAAGTACGCCGACGAGTACGAAGCGCTGATGGGCCCGCACCGCTGAGCGTCACGCGTCGGCTTCGACGGCGGCGTCGCGTTGCTCCACGATCCACGCGTCGATCGCTTCCCAGGCCTCGTAGAGCATGTCGTTGATGCCGTCGTCGTCGCGGGGCAGCGTCGACGCCTGCACGACGTGCCAGCGCATGTGCACCACTTTGTGGGTCGGGATGCAGTCCCAGAGGTCGCCGATCGTCGCGATGGTGTCGAGGCCGGTGTGGGCGACGAAGACGGCGTCGGCGCGGGGGCAGGCGCGGAGCGCGGCGGTGACGCCGCGCGGCCGCGGGGGAAGGACGTTGTGCATCTGGCGCGCCCGTTCCGCCGCCTCGGCGTGGCCGGCGGCGCTCAACCGCTTGATCGCGCGCTGTCGCCGTTCCGGGGAGAAGTTGCCGCCCTCGGGGAAGATGACGAATGCGTCGTCGTCGCCCATCGTCCCCGCCAGCTCCGCGATCGCATCTGTGGTGGCGTCGGGGTGTTCGGGGTTCGGCGAGATGAAGCGGTTCGGCAGGCGATTGAGCAGCAGGTCGCAGGCCGGGTCGAGCTGGAGCGCCGCCCGTGCGACGATGCGCGGCCGTCGTCCCTTCCAGGACATCACCTCGTGGATCAGCAGCAGTGAGTCGGCCGGGCCGGCGTGACGACTCATGACGACCAGCGGGACGCTACGGTCCCCGTCGTCGTCGGCCTCGCGGGTGCCGGCGGTATCCAGGCTGAGCGAGAAGAGGCGCCGCGTCGCCGCGATCAGCATCGCGACGACCCACCGGAGCAACCCGTAGTGGATCGCGAGGAAGCGGGGTGACCGCAGCTTCCATCCGAATCCGCTGGCGATCCAGAGCAGGAGTCCGACGATCATCGTCGTGGCCTCGAGCAGCAGGTAGACGATGAGAAGTCCGAGGCTGCGCAGCAGCCGCAGCTTGCCGGGCAGCCGATACGACAGCACGAGGGCGACGAGGAAGAGGATCGGCACGGTGGCCAGGACGAGCAAGACGGCGATGACCGGCAGCGGCCACAGCAGCAGCCGCCGGGTCCAACGCCGGGGCATCGTCATCCGGGCGCCACGTCTGCGAGCCCGTCGAGGTATCCCGATGTCGCCCGGTACGACCGCTCGACGCGCCCGTCGACCTCGTCCAGCGCGGGGCGGTACTGGCCGATGTCGTTGAACGACTTCGGTTCGCCGGTCGGTAGGACGTGGACGGCCACGTCGTCGGGCACCGAGGCGAGGGTCTCGACGAAGCGGTGCCGCCGTGAGATCTCGAACGCCACCGCGGGAACCTCCCACGGCCTCGCCGGGACGGTGAGCGGCTCCTCGACGCGGCCCACCTGCAGGACGTACACCTCGGTCGCGCCCAGCGCCAGTGCGCGATCGAGCGGGATCGAGTTCACCAGACCACCGTCGAGGTAGTGGTGGCCGTCGATCTCGACCGCTTGCAGGAGCCCCGGCACGGCCGACGACGCGAGGAGTGCGTCGACCAAGGGGCCCGACGAGAGGTAGTGCGCCGAGGCCGTCTCGATGTTCGCCGCGACGCACTCGAAGGGCACCAGCAGGTCCTCGAACGTGTCGGGCACGGTGTCGGCGAGCAGCGCCCGCAGCCGGTCGTTGCGGAACAGGTGCGTCGCGCTCTTCGCCAGCAGCTTGGCGCTGTCGGCGAGCGACTCGCCGAAGACCTTGCCGCCCCCCGACGACCAGATCTCG
>JAAUXY010147351.1_pt1 | contig 11794 bp, 11 predicted proteins | sample 7278121 | NCBI WGS metagenome assembly JAAUXY01 (sample SAMN14350117, study PRJNA611818) | marine sediment metagenome | isolation source: surface marine sediment (1.8m) | place: French Polynesia: Moorea | collected 2018-08
ATTCGTTCGTGAGGCGCCGCGTCCACAAGGCTTGCGAGCGAGGCATAGTGGTGCTCTGGCGCAGGGAGCGTAACGCAGTGGACGTGGATGCATCGCGGACGAGGTGTGGCGGTATTTCTGCCGACGAGGACGAGTTTTTAATCGCTCCGAGCAAGTCGCCGCTGCCGTCAGCACTGGCCCGGCGGGCGCACAGCCGTGCGCCCCTACGAAGACTGATCACTGCTCCGTTATTGCTCGCCCATCGGGCTCATCACCCGGGAAGACATAGAGATATAGCGTGCCACCCAGGACATCGACCGGCTGATAGCGATTCAGCCAATCGCTTTGCCACCCGCGTTCCCGGGCCTGCAGCAGACCTCGCACCAGTTGGTTGGCCGACACCACATAGGCGCCCGGGCGCGGCGAGACCGCCCAGTCCCGTCCCGGAAAATGTTCCGCCGGCACTCCGAAATGATCGGGATCTCCGGTGCCGAAGTAGAGCAGGCGCACCCGCTCAATGCCGCGCTCCTCGAGCCAGCCGGGCAGGCGGTAGAGATCCTGACCCCAGTCGAGATTCGAATCGTCGAGCCAGTGGGGGCCGCCTCGAACGCCGCCGGCCAACTGGTTGAAATAGGGCAAATAGTCGGGATGAGCCTTGATCGCTTCACTCGCTTGCGCCAGGACCAGAAGAGCCGCCAGCACACCGCCCAATGGCCGACGGAAAGCGAGCCAGCGCGCCGCGACCCCACCCGCCAGAATGAATAGCAGGGGATAGATCGGCATCAGGTAGCGCACGCCCCGGTTCACCGCGGTCAAGCTGACAAATGCCAGCCACAGGACGGCAGGAAGCCACAGATAGAGGTCGTCGCGCCAGCGCTCGCGTCGCCAGAGCGCCAGCCCGAGTCCGGCGAGCGCCGCGATCAGGCCGGGCAACGCGCTCTTGACCGCCGCCGCGACGACGAAATAATGCGGCCAGCCGTTAGGGCTGAACGAGCCGGCGAGATACTGCTGATAGTCCGGGTTGCGATGGGTGTATATCTGGGTCGCGTCCCTAATGTACCGGAGTAGATCGTCGGGCCACAGATAAGCGAGCTGGACGACCAAAACCGCGACCGGCAGGAGCAGGCCCCAGCGAGCCAGGCGACGCCGGAAATCCGCCCGCCGGCCGGCAAGCAACTCGGTCAAAATCATCGCCGGCAGCAGAAGCAGACCGCTGTACTTGGCTGCCAGGGCGAGGCCAAGCGCGAGGCCGCACACCAGGTCGAGGCGCCGGCTCGGCTCGCCCGTCGTCGCGCGCCACCAGAAATAGAGGGTCAGCACGACGCCGGTCGACACCGCGATGTCCATGGTGACCCAGCGGGCGTGAGCGAGCACGGTCGGTGAGAAGGCGTAGAGACTGAGGCTGAAGAATCCGGCCACATCGCCCCAGCGGCGCCGACTCCAGAGAAAGACCACCAGGCCGCCCACCAGGCTCAACGCCACCGTCGGCAAACGCCCGGTGCACAAGAGCTCCATGGCGTCGTTGCCGGACCTGTAGAGCACCTCGCCCCCGAAGTCCCATGGCTTACGGGCACGGTAGGACTCAGCGTCCAAGGGCACGTTCGGATCGTGCACCGACGCGGCAAGCCCAGCGAGCAGCTTCACCAGCGGTGGCTGTTCCGGATTGATCGGATCCTCACCGGTGGCCACCATCGCCAGGGCGGCGGGAAGATGGACGACTTCGTCGTAGGTCGTCGACTTGATCCACAGACTATGGATCGCCAGGGAGGCGTGGACGGCCAGCAGCAGAACGACACCGAAGATTCGCCGCCGTCGCAACCATGGAGCGGCGCCGGTCTCTTCCAGGGAACTGATTTCCTTCAACACCCTACGAGTCATGTTTGGGGCGGAAGGATGGAATTCTGCCTTCCCCCCTTTGAAAAAGGGGGACCGAGGGGGGATTTCTGGCTACGGTACCGGTCGAGCGAGCGGAGAATCCCCCTCTAACTCCCCCTTTTCCAAAGGGGGAGGACCTGAATCTGCCGCTGGCAAGAGACTGGACGGCCTGTCGTGCAGACTCTTCCACCACGGGCTCTGGCAAGAGCGGTCTTACGCCAGCCCCAGACGTTTCATTTTTTTGCGCAAGCCCTCGCGGCTGATGCCGAGACTCTGGGCGGCGCGGGTGCGATTGCCCTTGGAGACACGCAGATGGAGCTCGATGAGCTCCTTTTCGTGCTCGACGAGACTGGTCGGCGTCGGGCTGGCGCTTTCCTTCTTGCGCGTCAACCGCGGCGAGAGCCGGTCGACGGTGACCGGCTCACCCTCGGGGGTCACCGCGATCAGGCGCTTGGCTTCGTTTTCGAGCTCACGAATGTTTCCCGGCCAGGGGTAGCTCTGAAGCACCCTCTCGAGACGCGGCGACACCTGTGGGGCGGAGCGCTTGGCCTGCTCCGTGGCTGTCTTCAAAAAGTGATAGAACAGCGGCAGGATGTCGTCGGGCCGTTCGCAAAGCGGCGGCAGATCGAGCGTCACCACGTTGAGCCGGTACAGCAGATCTTCGCGAAAGTTGCCGTTGGCCACCTCGTCCTCGAGGTCGCGATTGGTCGCTGCTAAAAACCGCACATCGACCCTCGTCGGCCGACTCGAGCCGACCGGCTGAACCTCTCCGAACTGGAGCGTCCGCAGCAGCTTGACCTGCAACTCCTGGGGCAGCTCTCCCACCTCGTCGAGAAACACCGAGCCACGGTCGGCCGAGGCGATCACCCCCTCCTTGTCGCGTGAGGCGCCGGTGAAGGAACCGCGCAGGTGGCCAAACAGCTCGGACTCCAGAAGGTTGGGCGAGATCGCCCCGCAGTTGACGGTGACGTAGGGTTCCTTGGCCCGCGGGCTGTTGAGGTGTAGAGCCCGCACCACCAGCTCCTTGCCGGTGCCGGACGGCCCCTGGACGAGTACCGGGAGATCCGATTTGGCCACCTGAGCCACCGTCTCGAGAATCTTTAAAAAGCCCTCGTCCTGGGTCACGATGCCGGGGAAATGATGCCGCTCCAGAAAGTTCGCCTCGAGCAGACGATTGCGCTGCTCGAGCACAATGCGCTTCATGCAACTCTCAAGCGCCCGCGCCGACAACTCCAGGATGTGTTTGAACAGCTCGAGCTCGGCGACTCCGAAGAGACGATCCAGGGTTCTGGATTCTAGATAAAGTACCCCGGAGGGCACGCCGTCGACCTTGAGCGGTGCCGCCAACACCGAGCGGATGCGCATCCGTAGGATGCTCTCCGTCTGGGCGAATCTCTGATCGGAGAGAGCATCCTCGATCAGCACCGGCTCGCCGTCGGCGAGCACCCGGCGGACGATCGAACGACTCACCGGCTCGCCCTTGCCCTCGAGCTCCTTGCGGCTCCAGTTGCGCACGACCTTGAAGTCGAGCTCGTCGCCGCGCTGTAGCACCAGAAATCCCCGCTCACCACGCAAGCTGTCGAGCGCGTGTCGGACCACAGCATCGACCATGCGGTCGTAGTCTTCGAGCTGTAGCAGCTCGCGCGCCAGACTGTGGAGATCCTGAAGCGCTTCAGTCCCTAGAACAACCATTCATATCTGCTTTTTTGCATGACTCGGCCACTCGTCTCAAAACCTGAGTATAGCCGGCAATCGGCTACTCTTCGAAAATGAGTGCCGTTCCCAATTTGCTAGCGATACGGTTCTCGATCCATGAAGGATCCCACCACTCCAGTGGATTGACCTGAAGACCGTGGAGCAGCATAGAAAAATGGAGATGATCGCCACCCGCCAGGCCGGTCTCTCCGGTAGCGCCGAGGGACTCACCGCGAGCGACCTCTTGCCCGGCCTGAACTTCGAGGCTCGACAGATGGGCATAGAGGCTCATCAGCCCGTAGCCGTGATCGAGAATCACCGCGTTACCGTAGATACCGAAGTACTCGGCCATCAGCACGACGCCACTATTCGCGGCCAGCACCGGCGCGCGACGCACCGAGGCGAGATCGAATCCGAGATGATCTTGATAATCGACCTCTTGACCCTCGTAGAGATACGTACGGCGATCGGCGAACGAGGCCATCGACCGGGTGTTGGGGAGTTGCCGGAAAGGCTCGTTCCACAGGAAGCGAGGCGTCGTGCGGGCCGCGAGCTGGAACAACGTTTCGGTATTGCGACTTCGGAGATCGCGGTTGATCGCCAGGTAGGTCTCGAGCAGATCCCCCTGATCCTTGACATCGCTGCGCTCGAGAATCTCGGGAATCACTTTTGCCATGAACCGATCCGAGAGCCGGATGGTATCGGTCGAGAGCGGTCGCCGTAGATAGCGATCGAGAAACTTGACCTCGCGCTCGTTGCCGAGATCGTCGCCCGCAAGAAGACGAATCCCTGAAGGATCCTCGAGATCGTGAGGCGCGCCGAACAGGGCAAAGCGCTCGTCCGCCTCGCCGCCGGGTAGCGGATACCCGGGAAACCAGAACTCCATCTCCTTCGCCTCGGAGTCTCCCGGTCCCGAAACGCGGTTCACCACCTTGACGCCGTCGCGGGCCGCTGTCGGGCCGACCTTGTAGACCACCACCGCACTTCCGCCCTGGGCGAGATAGATCTGCGACGAGCTGATCTGAATCCGGGGCGCCACCAGCCGCACCGGGAGCTTCAGCTCCCGGACGACCGGCCCGGGGCGACGCAGCCAAGTCCCGGATCGCGCCGCACTCACCCGGATCGTCGCTTCCCCCTCCTCCAACTCGGGCACCATCTCGGATCCGACCTCGACTTGGATTTCGTCATTCATCACCCGAGGTCCCCAGAACGCCCAGAAAGGTCGGGGCTCGTGTTGCCGTTCGTCAAGCAGGTGGCTGCTGTCTGCCTGTAGCAGCTCCACGACGACGCTCGAGAGTCCGCGCCCGGGCTCGGCGACTCGAACGGTGATCGGCGTCCGCGGCCCGATGCCGGGCAGCTCAGCCTGAATGTCGATCTGAGGGGGAGCGCCGACGCGCAACCAGGCCAGGAGCACAACCGCGGCCAGGACAAGAGAGAGCGCTGCTAGCGCTTTGGTCTTCGAGTTGATCGGTTGTTTCACGACGAGCCACCCTCACAATCACCTGGAACCCGACGGAGCGGAGTATAGAGCATCGCCGATGAGGGTCATGTCCCTGATCATTCGCGTACATCTATAGGGACAGATCAATCCCGAGACAATTCGTTAAAACAACCCGGCAGCAGCGGAATCGACAGCGCCATCTCCGCTGTTTCGGCCGACCGCGAGGTACATCATGACGACTGATATTTTCTGTATAGGACAGCATCCAGGTGCTGAGAACGCGAACTTACCTCTCGCCCGAGACGAACCACAGGAGAGCCTGACCGCAAAGTTCGACTGCCTGATGACAGACCTGGAGGCCCGGAATAGCGAAATCGAACAATTCCTCCGTACGGTCGCCCACGACCTCAAGAGCCCTCTGATCACCATCAAGGGTTTCCTGGCACTTCTGAAAAGAGACGCGGCCGCGGGCGATCGCGACCTTCTGTTCGACGACATTCGGCAGATCGGCAAAGCTACTGACCGGTTGCTCCAACTCCTGGACGAGCTTTGGGCAACCCTCCGGTGACGCCCCGCTCACCGAGCCGACGATGGCATAAGTCGCGCCGCCGGTCACCTCCGGGAAGATCCTGGCTGGACGCCAAGCACGCCGTGTGATCAGCTACGGCGCGATGAGCTCAAAGACGGCCCGTTCCGACAAGAAAGCCTTCAAAGACTGGTTCGATCCAGCAGCGGCCGAGGCCATGGCCGAGCAGGTCGCCAGCGCTACGCCCGCCTTCGACCGCCGCGCCTTTATCCGCCTGGCGACCCACGACCTGGAGAGCCTCGAGTTCAACCAGAGGGTCAGGCAGTTTTCAGACGCCTTGAGGAACACTTTGCCCGAGTCGATTCCCGAAGCCCTAGCGGTTCTGGTCGACAGCCTGCCGCCATCGCTCCCCGACTGCGAGTCGGTCACCGACGGCTGGCTTCAGTGGCCGGTAGGCCAGTTCATCGCCGACCACGGCATCGAGCATTTCGACGAGTCGATGGCCGCCATGATCGAGCTCACCCAGCGCCTATCGTCCGAGTTCGCGGTTCGCCCCTTCGTCGAGTGTTATCCCGAGGCAACCTTCGAGCGACTGCAAGAGCTCACCCGACACCCGAGCGCCCACGTCCGACGATGGTGCTCCGAGGGCACCCGCCCGAGGTTGCCCTGGGGCAAGAAGCTCCATTTCCTGGTCGCCGATCCGAGCCCGATCTGGCCGATCCTCGAGGCGCTCAAAGACGATGACGAGCTCTACGTCCGGCGCTCGGTGGCCAACAACCTCAACGACATCGCCAAGGATCATCCGGACCTGGTCGTCGAACGATGCCAGGCCTGGTCAGGCGGCGGCGAGCCCCGGGAGTGGGTGATCCGCCACGGGCTGCGAACCCTGATCAAAAACGGCGACCCGGCGGCCCTGGCCGTCGTCGGCTTCGGCCCACCCGAGCGGCTGCGCGCCGAGCTGAGCGCATCTCCGGAGCGCATCGAGATCGGCGGTGAAGTCGCCCTCCAGGCCCGACTCGACACCACCGCCGCCCGCGCCCAGGACCTCGCCATCGACTACGTCGTCCACTACGTTCGCAAAAACGGCAAGACCTCCGGGAAGGTCTTCAAGTGGACCACCACCCAGCTGCCGGCCCGCGGCACCGTCACCCTCGAAAAGCGTCACCCGATGCGCGTAACCACCGTCCGCAAGCTCTATCCCGGCGAGCACCGGGTGGAGCTCCAGGTGAACGGCGTGCGAGTCGCTGAGACCCGTTTCCAGTTGACTTGAATCGCGTCTATTCGGCTCGGACGCACCGAGAGCAGGCAATATGCCTGATACGATCCAACCTAGGAGGTCGACGATGAGTGCAACGGCCCAGCTGACGATAATCGAGGCGATTCTTCGTGGAATAGCAGATGCTGACGCTGGGCGAGTAGTAGATCACGAGAGTGTCGCCGAGTGGCTCGAAAGCTGGGGCACTGAGAATGAGCTTCCGCCCCCGCGATGCGACTGATTCGGTCGGCGACAGCGCTTGATCTGTCTCACTCTCCCCGGTGCTGGGGATAGAACTCGATGCCGTGACCTCCGCCGCGCAGTTGCTTGGCGATGAACAGAATCTGCCCGGTGTGATAGCCCATGTGTTCAACAGCGTGGAAGATCACGCCCAGGACATCGCAGTGGTAACCCTGGACCTCCACCTCCCGATCCAGCGCCTCGCCGTCGAGCCCTTCCAGGATCTCCCGGCAGCGGGCGACGACACCTGAGAGCCTCTCCAGCAGCTCGTCGGCGTCATGGCTGCGATTCGCGGCGAATTCCGCTGATCGATCGCGCACGAACGCGTCGCCACCGAGGCTGGCCCGGATCCACAGCGACAGATTGCCGGCCAGGTGGAGCAGTAGGTTTCCGACGCTGTTGCTGTCCGACGCCGGCCGCCACCAAAGCTGGTCATAGTCGAGCGTATCGACGGCACGCCGGATCTTCTCCATGTACTCTTCGAGATAGCGCGCCGAGAGCTTCGGGACGGACGGGCAGGGACCACGGGAGATAGCGGTTCGGGCAGGCTTGGTGTTCATTTTGGTTTCCCCTGTTGAGTGTGAGTGTCACGAAGAGCAGAGCAGGCATGGTCGAGTGGTGACGCTATCATCGGCATCCAGGTCCCAGCGCATAAAGCGACCTGGGGCTAGTGGCGCGAGGACCTGCAGGTTACGGCATGGCCAATCCGATCTATCGCGAGGTCGTACCGCGAACATTGACCGCCACGACCGAGCGCTTTCTTCCGCTGGACGAGCGAACCTATGTCGCTGACGACGCCAGCCTCGACTTCGACAAGCTGCTGGACGACTTCGTGACCTTCTGGCGCCTGCACGCTGAATCTTTTCTCAGACGCCAGCCTTACTCTGAAGCCGCGGCACAGCTGGTGTGCATGGCCTACCTTCATCGGGTCGTCAACGGCGGAAGCTTCATCGATCGCGAGTACGCCGTGGGAAGCGGTCGTATCGACCTCTGCGTGCGCTGGCCCTTCGGAAACGGTCAGTGGCAACGCTTTGCCTTGGAGCTCAAAGTGTGGCGCCCTCATCGACCCGATCCGATCGACGAGGGATTACGCCAGCTCGGGGGCTACCTCGAACGGCTGAAGCTCGATTCTGGAACGCTCATGATCTTTGATTAGCGAGACGACGCCCCCGTCTTTGCCGATCGCGGCGTCCGCGAGAATAAGACGCTCGACGGCCGAGAAATCCTGGTTCTGAGACTCTGAGCCGTCGACCTGAATCCTCCCGCTGACGCCACCGCCGATCCAGAAGCGTCGTAGGATCACGCTGTGATCAAACATTCCGGAAGTTCCGGCAAACAGGATCACGCCGTGATCAAACATTCCAGAAGTTCCAGCAAACAGGATCACGCCGTGATCGGGCCTTTGGTCCGCCTGTCAATCCCAGGCCGGAAACTCGCCCTCGAGAAGAGGGCGTCGGGGGAACCCACGATATCCGTCGCTTACGCCACCGCCGACTCCGCCGCTCGACATGGAGGTGCACGGCATCGTATTCCGCTTACAGAAGAGCGGCGTCCGGAGCCTGAACGCGGTGGCCCTCGCGAACCGTCTCGTCGTAGATGGCTTGCGGCGTGATGATCGTGGGTAGAGGCCGAAGAGCGTTTCGAGACCGTCGATCTTGGCCAGGGCGATCAGTGGACCAGCATCAGCGACAACGGTCACACGGCACCGGCTTGCTCGATGGAGAGGCGCCTCGAGAAGCGCGGGATCTACCCTAGAGGCGTCAAGCCGTGAGCGTAGGCCAGCTGGATCATTTCGCGCAGCGTCACGCCGGCTTGCTCCGCCGCGTAGGCCAGCCAACTCTTCCCGCGACGATAGGCTTCCAGGGCCTCACGGATACGCAGGCTGCGCAAGCCCAACTCCACCACTCGCTGCGCAGAGCCGGGTCAGTCGACAACTCAGCCGCTAGCCGATCGGGAATAGGGATCTTCACGAGCGTGGTTGCCCTACTTGCTCCTGCAGGGAGCCTTCTAGCACAACCATTCGCTAGCCGGCGTAAGGCCAATCTGGAAGCCGGAGCCTGAACAGTCAATGGTTCCGGGACTATGAGGCTACAAGATAGCCCTGAGCTCCAGTAAACCATTGATCGACATAGGTTTATGGCTGTTGCCGGTCTGGTCTGGCTGGCTTGAGCAAATCTCGAGCAACCAGATAGGAGCGTAGTACAGGGTGTTTGGGCGGATTCTGGAGTGTCGTGCCAACCCGGCGTCGCGCTTGGCCTACAGCTCTAGTAGATAGTTGGCAAGTTCCTCGAACATGCCAAGATCGCGACGACTGAACGCTCCGCGCATCCGGCCGACGACCCGATCCGGCAGGCGAGCGAGCGGCTCAGCGACCACAGCTGGGCGGTGATCTTGGGATAGCAGAGAGCAGAAGCTGTGGCGATCGGGGACGCGGGTAGGGTTTTGAGCCCCTGTCAACGGCTGTTTGAAACGGCCGTATTCTGGCTGAAGCCGCTCTTTCTGAGCGGAGCCATCGTTGCGCGCGAGTACCAGCATCGGCGACTAGCTGGCTGGGTGCCCTAGGATTGCTGCTGATCACGATGTGACAATGTCCGTATAGCTTAGCAGCGCCTCACGAATAGACCGTGGAACTGGATCCGGAGCCGTCTCAACTAGAGCCTCACGGACATCAGCGACTGTTAGAAGAACACGCCATCCTCGAGAGAGCCCAAGGCCGAAGAGCTGTCCCACAATAGACACGTCTGCGACAAGCCGCTTCACGATGAACGACGAAAGTACCGCCAAGGCGGCCGGGGTGATAAAAAGAAATTGACGTTTCTGCCACATTTCATCCAATTCGTCCAACCTTTCCTTCCCTAGTGCTTCCCCAGGTGGTAGCCACGGCACAGGGCAGATTACTACTTGATCCTCCGAACGCGTCCGCAGATAGTCAGAAAGGGACTTCCACTCACCAAGGGAATCGCAGATGCTCCAATCTCGCCGCACATTAACAGCACAAATTTCGAACACATCAGTGATCCGATAACTCCCTTCGCCGATAAGCACAGAACCGTCTTCGCTTTCTTCGTTGGCTTCCTCGAAGAACCATTTTATAGACAAAGAGTCCTCGGACTTGCGTCCGCTCCAGATCCTATCTAAAGCGCCGTCCCCATCACTCGGCCGGTTCTTAGCTACAAACCCGCCAACAGATCCATACCTATGAGTCACCTCTTCATGCGGCAGCCAACGAGAGAGATCGAAATGTTCAATAAAAAGTTCAGCAAAAGATAAGCCTAACTCTGTTTCCGCTCGATAGGCGTCGATGGATTCACCAAAGAACGAGTAGGCGGCGGAGCCGCTTAGCTTCTTCCAAAAAGAGCTGACCGCCTCCTCGCGCACTGTACCCAAACTACCTACGGTCATCTCCACAGCTAGCTGACGTAACTGCCCCACGCAAAACTCCTCGAGATCTTCCTGGAGTTGGGCTAGCTTCTTGCCGCTCAAGGGTATTCCTGGCAATTCGCTTCTGGAACGAGTAAGGATATTCTCTGCAGACCATCCTTCATCCACGAGACGGTGAGCCTCACCCCTTGAAAGATTAGAAGCCCTTGGATAGAAGAGAGGTATAGCATCTAGTCTTGCGCCAAGACGAAGCCTTTCGGCCAGAAGAAAGACGAGACGTTGCTCTTCCAATGTGACCTGAAGTTTACTGCTACCAGCTGCCAGAAGCTTTGCAAGGAATATGGCTTTGTACCGAAGCTTCTCGGAAAGCTGGCGGAAGTTCATTCGCAGCCCATCTAGCTTGTTTGCTGGTTGCCCAGTCTTCGGCACTAACTTCTCTGCAAATCGACGGGCCTGAGTAAGGCTCTCGCCGTTAATCCAAGCAATGATTGAGCAAAAAAGCCTGCAAAGTGAATCTACTCCTCCACCTGCGTAGGGTGTCTTTAGCAATCGAACGGTCTCGAACTCAGCAGACTTTCTTCGAAGCTGAGTCCAGAGTGAGCTACCTTGGTCCTCTATGCCACAGCCATCCTGTAGAGCCCGGCAGAACAATCCTTCAACGACGTCCCTGTTCGTTGACTCGATATCGTCTGACCAAGGTCGTCGTTTTCCGCCACTGCGACCTTCCGGGGTGTTCTCAACGGTAACACGAAACACCTCCTCTTGCATCAATAATACAAAGACAAACAACTCTGGCGGAAACTGGCGCTCAGGAAAAACAGAATCCCACGTTTCTCTGACTAAAGTAGCGGCGGTCGCTAGTGTTCGAACGGTACCGATCTCAGTACCCGTGTCTATGACAGCTTCTCCTGCCTCGCTAATCTCAAATACATCTTCTGAAGGGCTTGACACAAGGCTCAGAGGCGCAGCTGCGCACGCCTGCAAGACATTGCGAACCGAGCGAATAAATCGAGTCAACTTCTTACCAGAACTGTGATTCTGCGAATAAAAAAGTGTTTGAGTAAGAAAACTTACTATGTCATTTCCAGACGGATCATCGGAAAAATGCACAGGCTTTGTAGATTGGCGCCCCCCTCCGACGGTATAGTTGAGATGTCGCAGAGTATCTAGGACCGCCTGCACGAAGGGCGGCGTATAAGACTTGATGTTGCTGCCTTCTTCCTGCTTATAATCGGTCAATGCAGCGGCAAGCGCTTTCTGAAGAGCGGGGTTTCCGATCTTGCCTCCACTCTTGGGCTTTGCGTCATCCTTGACGAAGAACCTGCTCTTGAGAGGTTCGCTGGCCTGATAGTAATACTTGATAACTGAAAATGGTTGCATTATGCCAAGAGGCAAAGAGATG
>JAAUXY010037274.1_pt1 | contig 11792 bp, 10 predicted proteins | sample 7278121 | NCBI WGS metagenome assembly JAAUXY01 (sample SAMN14350117, study PRJNA611818) | marine sediment metagenome | isolation source: surface marine sediment (1.8m) | place: French Polynesia: Moorea | collected 2018-08
CTCAGGAACGTGTTCAGCTGGGGGATCAACGTCCGAACGCCCGATACATCGTTCCCGCGCGACTCGAACCAGCCACCGCTGTCGCAGAAGTCCTTCTGCATATCGACGACCACGACGATGGATCTGTTCAGGTCGATGATCACGTCCTTAGGTGCCGCGGCCAAATGGACAGCCCGGGCCGGCGCCGCCGGACGCACGAGATCGACCGTCTCCTCGCTGATGGTCCAGGAATTCTGGGCCGCGGGTCCGAGTCGGACGGCCTTTTGCATGTCCTGCGCTCTCAATCAGACGCCGAAACCGCAGCCAGCTTGAATGAGAACCCCGATTGCGGGTCCCGGCGATGTAGTCCGCGCTCTTCCAACGATTTTTCTTAAATCATACAAAGCTTAAACCTGTCAACGAAATTTCAAGTACATTGGGAAATTCTACATATCTTGGCCATATTGATTTTTTTTCGAAAATTCTTTACCGTCCCGCACCGTGTGATGCGGCGTCTTGCCGCCAATGACCCGGACCAAATGGCGATGAACACCCTGGCTCTGCAATCCGGTGAGGACGGAGGCGCCCGAACAGCCGCGGCGGAAGTGTATGGGCGCCTGCGCGTCGACATTCTCAGCTGCAAGCTCACGCCGGGATCGAGACTGCGCTTCGAAGATCTCAAGGAAGCCTATGGTGTCGGCATCAGCCCCCTGCGTGAGGCGCTCTCCCGGCTGGTTGCGAGCGGGCTGGTGACGACCGAAGGGCAGCGCGGCTTCCGGGTCGCCCCTGCCTCGGAAGCGGACATCACCGACATCGCGATGGTCCGCAAGGAGATCGAAGGCCTCGCCCTGAGGATGGCTGTCGGTAAGGGCGATGACGCCTGGGAGGCCAATCTGGTCGCCGCCCGCCACAAGCTCGCCCTGCTCGAGAGGCGAAATGCAAAGGAAGAGGTAAACGAAGAGGAGTGGGAGGCGCGCCACAGGAACTTTCATCTCGCCCTGATACAGGGGTGCGGATCGCCGTGGCTCGTTCACCTCGCGGAACTGCTCTTCGACCAATTTGACCGCTACCGGCGGATGTCGGTGAAGCACAGCCTGTCGGGCGAACCGACCTCGCTCGAGCATCAGCGCATAATGCAGGCCGCCCTCGACCGGAATGCAGACGGCGCCGTCGGGATGCTGCACGATCACATAGACCAGGCGCTCAGTTTGATTCTCAGCACCGGGATCAGCACGCCGGCTTAGTGCGTCCCTTCGCGCTAGAGTGAGGCGTGACGGGCGATCTCGACCGCAAGCTCCGCAGCCTGCGCATTGGACGGCGCAACATGAATGCCGGCAGCCCGGAGCTTCGCCACCTGGGACTCGTACCCTTGGGGATCGCCCCTCGTGCCGCACACGGAGGCCACGATTGGCGGGAGCGGAAGCTCCAGGCCGTCCAGCGTGGATGCCAGCTCACCCGCTGGATCTTCATGGGCACCGTAGCCAATGACCAGATCGAGCAGGATGACGGCAGTTCCGGGGTGGCCGGCCGCCGCCATGAGCTCATCGTGGCGGACCGACGGGTCGATCATCGGATGGGGTCGCGCCACGGTGTATTCGTCGGCGCCGAGATCGATCGCGGTGTGCATGTCTGCGTGCGAGCCGGCGAGCGTCCGTGCTCCCGGCACCGGCGCGTTGGATGCGACGTCCAGGCCGGCGGAGCGCATGACAATCTGCGCCTCAGCACACAGCGTGCCGCCGGAATAGAGCCCTCGGATCCATGGTCCTGCGGCGCTTCTGCGTTCCATGCAAATCTTCTGCGCCAGCGAAGCCGCGTCGAAGTCGGTCCCGATCGCGTGCCCGCCCAGCGCAGCGTCGGCCGCGGCCTTCAATGTGGGAACGGCCTTTGCGTTTTTTGGTACGTCGATTCGATCGAGCCCGACCAAACAGACCGTGAACTCCTTCGTGCTCGCGCCGATCCGATCGAGAACCATTGCTGCGACCGCCGACCCAGGCGGCTTTGAGATCACGATGATGTGCTCGGTCGCGGGATCCTCTTCCAGTGCCTGTAACGCCATCAGGGTCGTGATGCCGCCGACCTCTTCATTCAGATCACGTCCGCCGACGCCGATACCGTGCGAAATGCCCCCGCCGTGTCGTGCAATAAGGCTGGACACCTCTTGCAGGCCCGTGCCGGACGCGGAAATGATGCCTATGTTTCCTCCGGGGACCACGTTCGAAAAGGCAAGCGGAACGCCGCCGATGAGGGCCGTGCCGCAGTCGGGCCCCATGAGAAGCAAACCGCGAGTCCGCGCGTCCTCCTTGAGCGCTCGCTCCTGTGCCACGGAGACGTTGTCGCTGAACAGCATGACGTGCAGACCGCGGCGCAGCGCCTTGCGGGCCTCGGCCGCCGCAAACTCGCCCGGCACGGAAATCAACGCGATATTGGCGTCCTCCAGTCGCGCCAGAGCCGAACCGAGGGAGCCTGCGTGCGGTGTGGCGCCATTGTCGTTCGAAACCGGGCGCTCAAGCAGACTCTCCGCCCGGGACAGGGCGTCTTTGCCCAACACTTCGTCCGTGCTCGTCACGGCGATGATGAGGTCGTTCGCGGTTGCCGCCGCGCCCTCCTCCGCCAACAAGCCCGCATCGCCGAGCAGGGCCTTGTTGTTGTCTGAGCCGATCATCAACGCTGCGGAGGTGACGCCGGGAAGGCGCCCGATGGCCTGCGAGAGCTGCATTAACGCAACGGAGTCCATGTAGAAGGCTCGCCGCACCCTGTTGAGGGTGACCGACATGCTCAGATCGCTCCCACCGATTCGGCAAACCTCGCCAAGGCTTGCTCAAAGCAGGAGAACGGTGCCCGGACGACGCCGGCACCGACCTGGCCTCTACCTGGTTCTCGGTGCGCGATAGCCGTGTTGATGACGGGCTCGATCCCCATCTCCAGGACCTTCAGAACATCGATCGCCGTCGGCACACCGGTGTAGTCCAGGCTCGGCAGCGTCCATTCCGGATTCTGGCCCACGGTGATCTCGGCCATGCTGCGCGTGTAGCCGATGGCGTCGGCAGCCGAGCCGGCACCGACGAAGCCGACGACGGCCGGCGATGCCGCCATCGCAAACCCACCCAGACCGACGGTTTCCACGATGCACGAGTCGCCGATGTCCGGATTGCCGTCGTCTTCCGAGAAACCCGCGAAATAGAGCCCCTGTGCCATCGCTGCCGGCGCGGTAAACCACTGATCGCCGGTTCCGCTGACACGAATGCCAAAGTCAGTGCCGTTGCGCGCCATCGTGGTGACGATCGTGCAGTTTTCGATGCCGTGCGCCGGCATGATCGTGGCCTTGGCCATGGCCATGGCGATGTTCAGGAAGAACATGTCGTTCCCGCCCATGAACTCGAGCAACGAAGCAAGCAGTTCGCCGCTGCCCGCGGTCTCGGCGAGGGCGGGCGCGAGCTCCCGGATGAACAGAGAGGTGCAAGCCGCGTTTCGCATATGCATCTCATCGCCCATGCTGAGCCCGCGGGCGATGAGACCTTTGAGCGGAATGCCGCCCCGGTGCCTGATCGCCGCGCCAAGGGCGGGCCCGACCTCGGCGGCGATCCACTCGAGGCGGGCAACGACCTCCGCGTCGTTGCCTCCGAAGCGCATGACATTGCCCAATCCTTCGTTGACGGTGCAGTAGGCCCGGTTTCCGAATTCCCGGTTCTCGACGACCAGTACTTGCATTTGGGGCGTGGTCATCCCCGTCATGGGTCCGACCGCATCGAAGTGGTGGTTCGGCTGAAACTCGATCTTCCCGGACTCCGCGAGCCCTTCTGCGTCCCGCAACGTGTTGGCCCAACCTTCGAAGACGATCGCGCCGGCCACGGCGCTCCGCATCGGACCGCACATGCGGTCCCAAGTGATCGGCGGCCCGGCATGGAGCACGGTCCGATCTGGAAAGCCGGCCAGCACTGCCGCAGCAGGCTGTACGTCTACAAGGACGGGGTCTCCAGCGCAGATCCGGTCGAGAGCCTCCGCGTTGGCCGCTTCGATGGAGCGCACCATCGCCCCCTTCTCGGTCTCTTGGTTCGGTGAAAGCGTCTCGAGGATCTCTGCCGTCCGGGAATCCGTGATCAGCGGCGGCTTCCAGTCCACTTGGACGACGGGCACGCGCTGCCGTCTGAGGTCGCGCGCGAAGCCTGACAGGCCTATGTTGACGACCTTTGGCCCGTCTCTAAGCAGTTGCCCCGACAACGTGGGTGGCATCTTACGCTTGGCCGTTTGCAAAGGGTCAAGGAGATCGACGGACGCTCAAGCAAGCCACACAACCCGTTCGCTCGGACAAACGGGGTTACGAAAATCAATATAATTTGATCTGTGATAAAATATCCATGTTTTTCGAAATTTTCTTGACAACGACCATAACCTCGCATTTTTTCAAATGTTGGCAATAGCGGTTGTGTGCGTGCGCAGCGGCGCTGCAATTGTGAGCGCAGGCTCTTGATGTCGAGGGCTGACCGTATACGGGAGTTCCGACCACCCACACCGGTCTAGCACATGCTCGCCATCAGTTTGGGGAGGTGGAGGTAGATGCTCGAATCCGAAGTTTACTGCGTGAGCATGGATTCGCCCGCCGATGTGTCGAGCGTAGAGGCTTTGTTCGACGACGGCTCGGTTGATCCGAACCATCTGGTCGCGGTGATGGCGCAAACGGAAGGCGATCCTTACTGCCGGGGATACACCACGCTTGCGCTGCAAGTCCTGTTGTCGGAGAGGCTCGACTGCTCGCGCAGCGACGTATTTGAGAGGATCCCGATGCTGATGATTGGGGGCGTCGGAGGCGTCATGTGCCCCCATCTCAACCTGTTCGTAAAGAAGCCAGCCTCGACCGCGCAATCACCCGGCAAGAGACTGAGCATCGGCGTCGCGAGTTCGCGGAGGCTCCAACCGGAGGAATACGGCACCATGGTGCAAGTCGAGCTGGTCGCGGACACCGTGCACCAGGCGATGCAGGATGCCGGGATCACGGACGGATCTCAGCTCGAATGCGTGGAGGTCAAATGCCCGGCCATGACACCCGCCCGCGTCGCAGATGCACAGTCGCGCGGGCAGAGCGTGGTCAGCACCAATCCCGTTGCGGCTTCGTCCATGGCAAAGGGCGCGTGCGCGCTGGGCGTCGCTCTTGCTACGGGCGAGGTTCGAATGGATCAGCTCAGCGATGGCGTCATCAACGTGGATAAGTCCCTGTATTCCTCGGTCGCGTCGACATCGGCCGGCGGAGAGCAGTCGGCCTGTCGGGTCGTGACGATCGGCAACGTCGAGGGCGCGCCAGGCCGGTTTGTGGCTGCGCACAGCGTCATGCAGGATCAACTCGACGTGGCCGGCGCTCGCACGGCGTTCAACGACGCCGGCCTGCGCCTCGAGGACGGGGTGCTCGCAGAGGATGAGCGCGCGCGCGTGGCCGCGGTCTTCGTCAATGCCGGCGCGGACTTCAGTCCGTCGGTCCGTGGCCGGAGGCACGTGCTGCACTCGGATTTCTTGGCGCCGTTCTCGGGAATTCAGGCCAAGGGCGTCGCGCACGCCGTCGTCGCATCGATCTACGGGGACACCCGGTTTCTCGCCTCGGCCGGCGCCGAGCACCAGGGACCGCCGGGCGCAAACCTGGTTTGCGTGATCGCAGAGGCCGCCTAGCCGTGACAAGGCGGAGCAGGGGGACATCCAAATGAGCGATACGGCCAAGCACTTGCGGCTCACCTATGACGGAGCCATGAAGATGATGCACGCGGCGGTCGAGAAGGCGCAAGAGATGGGCAAACCGCAATGCATTGCCATCGTCGACGATGGCGGCAACCTGCTCGCCTTCGTGCGCATGGATGGCGCCAAGATCCTGAGCATCGACTCGTCGATCCGAAAGGCGTTGACGGCCGCCTCGAACAGGGTTCCAACCGGTGGCGTTCCAACCGAGATCGAATATCGGCTGGCCCATGTCACGTCCGGTCGTCTCGTCAACCTCAAGGCGGGACTGCCCATAATCGTGGACGGCATCACCATCGGGGGCATCGGCGTTGGCTCGCAGACGGGCGAGGAAGACCTTGAGGTCGCGAAAGCGGGGCTTGCGGTTCTGTCAGCCGCCGAACAATTCTAGAGCGGTCTCGCTCTGTTTGGACGCATAGCCGGGGTTGCGAAAGTCGCTTCGGCATGCTCTTCGCTGCCGCTCGCTTGGGCCGAGCAACGGAGGCTCTTCGGCTTTCCTCAAAGCTGAACGAGCGGCGGCTCCCGGCGGAGCGTTGGACCGCTCCCGACGGCGAACGTCACTCCCAAAATAGCCATGAGAGAAAACTTCGGTGAACTCGGCGATATGCCGATCGGGGGCGCCTCTCCGGGTACCGCCCACGACGCGGGGCGCGGCGCAAAGCCCCGCGGATTCCCGAGTAAACGTGGCGGCAGAGCGGATCCCGGCCGGTGCGCGCGCAGAGAACGGACTTGCTGGCGGAGGGGGCGGGATTCGAACCCGCGACACCTTTCGGTGAACACGATTTCCAGTCGTGCGCCTTAAGCCGCTCGGCCACCCCTCCCCGGGCGCGAAAGCGCGCGAGTATATAGCAGCCCCGCGCGCGACCGCAAAGCGAGCCCGTATTGCGGGGTTTCCCAATATGGTGCCATTGTCCGGACGCGCCGGAGCCGCCACCGATTCCCCTCCGGCGCAAAACGCTCTAGAGTGCGGCGATTCGGATTGGCCATCTTTGCGCCGTTTCATGGGTCTCGGACGGTTTGTCGGCTGGCTCTTTATCCTGGTCGCTCTGGCGACCGCCGGTTGGGAGATCTACGTCTTCTTCGCCGGCGGCAAGTACGCCACTCTCTCGCTGGGCCAGCTCTGGTACATGCTCGATCGCACCAGCCTGAACGGGATCCAGGTTGGGCTCGAGCGTTATGTCTGGCCGCCGCTCTGGGACCCCGCCATGGTCTCGCTGTTGAAGGCGCCGGCCTGGCCAGCCTTCGCCGTGATCGGGCTGTTGACCGCCTGGGCCTGCCGCGACCGGCGCAAGCGCAGCTTCCGGCGCTAGCCGCCTCGAAAAGCGGCGGCCCAATGCCTTGAGTCACTCATGCTCCGACAGGCCCATGCTTCGACAGGCTCATGCTTCGACAGGCTCAGCATGAGGGCGTGATTTGTTTCCCTCGTCCTGAGCTCTTCATCCTGAGCGCCGCACTTCACCCTTCAAGACGCGCCGCAGGGCGCTCCTCACGATGACGCACGGCAGTCGAAGGACGAAGGGCTAGGGCAGGCCGGTTTGCCCATCCACGGCGCCACGCAGGCGCTCAATCCTCTCCCATGCGGAGCGCTTCCAGGAAGGCGGACTGGGGAATTTCCACCTTGCCGAACTGGCGCATGCGCTTCTTGCCGGCCTTCTGCTTCTCCAGAAGCTTGCGCTTGCGGGTCACGTCGCCACCATAACATTTCGCGGTGACGTCCTTGCGCATCGCCGAGACCGTCTCGCGGGCGATGACCTTGCCGCCGATCGCCGCCTGGATCGCGATCTTGAAGAGCTGGCGCGGGATCAGGTCCTTCAAGCGCTGGCACAGCGCCCGGCCGCGTATCTCGGCCCGGTCGCGGGGCACGATCATGGCCAGCGCGTCCACCGGCTCACCGTTGATCAGGATCGTGAGCTTGACCAGATCGCCCTCGATGTAGTCGTCCATCTGGTAGTCGAAACTGGCATAGCCGCGCGAGATCGACTTGAGCCGGTCGTAGAAATCGTAGACCACTTCGTTGAGCGGCAGCCGGTAGACCACCATGGCCCGGCTGCCGGCGTAAGTGAGCTCGACCTGCTCGCCGCGCCGTTCCGTGCAGAGCTGCAGCACCGGCCCGAGATAGTCGTCCGGCACCAGGATCGTCGCCTTGATCCAGGGCTCCTCGATGTGGTCGATCTGGACCGGGTCGGGCAGGTCGGCCGGGTTGTGCAGCTCGATCAGCTCGCCATTGGTCAGGTGCACCTTGTAGACAACCGACGGCGCTGTGGTGATCAGCTCGAGGTCGAACTCGCGGGCCAGACGCTCCTGGACGATCTCCATGTGTAGGAGCCCGAGAAAGCCGCAACGGAAGCCGAAGCCGAGCGCGGCCGAGGTTTCCGGCTCGTAGGCAAAGCTCGCGTCGTTGAGGCGCAGCTTGGCGAGGCTTTCGCGCAGGTCCTCGAAGTCGTTGGTGTCGACCGGGAACAGGCCGCAGAACACCACCGGCACGCTGGGCTGGAAGCCCGGCAGCGGTTCGACCGTTTGGCGCTTCTCCTCGGTGATGGTGTCGCCCACCTGGGTGTCGGCCACATGCTTGATGCCGGCGGTGATGAAGCCCATCTCGCCGGGGCCCAAGGCGTCGACCGTGGTCTGCTTGGGCAGGAACACGCCGACCCGTTCCACGTCGTGCACGGCGGCGGCGCCCATCATGCGCATCTTCATGCCCTTCTTGAGCAAGCCGTCCTGCACGCGCACCAGGATCACCACGCCGAGATAGGGGTCGTACCAGCTGTCGACCAGGAGCGCCTTCAGTGGGGCGTCGCGATCGCCGGTCGGTGCCGGCAGGCGATGGACCAGCGCCTCGAGCACGTCCTGAATGCCCGCGCCGGTCTTGGCCGAGATCGGGATCGCGTCCGAGGCGTCGAGGCCGATCACGTCCTCGATCTGCTGCCGGATCCGCTCGGGCTCGGCCGCCGGCAGGTCGATCTTGTTGAGCACCGGGACGATCTCGTGGTCGTTGTCGATGGCGAGATAGACGTTGGCGAGCGTCTGCGCCTCGACCCCTTGGGAGGCGTCGACGACCAAGAGCGAGCCTTCGCAGGCGGCCAAGGACCGGCTCACCTCATACGAGAAATCCACATGGCCGGGCGTGTCCATCAGATTGAGCTGATAGGTCTCGCCGTCCTTGGCCTGGTAGATGAGGCGAACGGTCTGGGCCTTGATGGTGATGCCCCGCTCGCGCTCGAGCTCCATGGAATCGAGCACCTGTTCCTTCATCTCCCGGTCGGACAGGCCGCCGCAATGCTGAATCAGCCGATCGGCCAGCGTCGACTTGCCGTGGTCGATATGGGCGATGATCGCGAAATTGCGGATATGGGCGAGGTCGGTCATGGGGGAATCGGTCCAGGCGGCCGGCGGGGCCCGCGGATGGCCAGGAACATAGGGTCCCGGGCCCGCCTGCGCAACGGCGAGCGTCGGCCCCCGTCGATCATTCCGCGATTGCGTCGACGTCGCCAGCAAGCTTTATTCGTGCCAATGCCGGGCAGACTTCTGGGTCCGGCAGGCAGATTTGGTACTGAGATGGGAGAGATGCGGCCATGCCCGGTCCGCTCGACGGCGTCAGGGTGATCGATCTGACCTCCATGGTGTCCGGCCCGTTGGCCACCATGATCCTGGCCGACCAGGGCGCGGATGTGATCAAGGTCGAGAACCCCCGCGGCGGGGACTACACCCGCGCGGTCTCGACCCGGCACGGCGGGTTCTCCGCCTCGTTCCTGAACAACAACCGCAACAAGCGCTCGATCGCTCTGAACCTCAAGGATCCGCGCGGGCTCGACCTCCTGCACCGGCTCGCGGCGGATGCGGACGTGCTGGTCCAGAATTTCCGCCCGGGCGTGGCCGACCGCATGGGGGTCGGCGAAGATGCGATCCGCGCGGTCGCCCCGGGCATCATCTATGTCTCGATCAGCGGCTTCGGCGAGCGCGGACCGTATGCCGCCAAGCCGGTCTACGACCCGCTGGTGCAGGCGCTCTCGGGGCTGACCACGGTCCAGGCCGGCTCGGACGAGCTCCGTCCCCGGCTGGTTCGCACCATCCTGCCGGACAAGCTCACGGGCTTCACCGCGGCGCAGGCGATCACCGCGGCGCTGCTGGCGCGGGAGCGCTCCGGGCAGGGCCAGCACATCCGCGTGTCCATGCTCGATTCGGTGGTCTCGTTCCTATGGAGTTCGGACATGGGCAGCCAGACCTTCGTCGGCAAAGAGCACCCCCAGCAGAAGGCGCAGAGCTTCATCGATCTGATTTACGAGACGGCCGACGGCTACATCAGCGTCGCAGTGCAGTCCGACAAGGAATGGGCGGGCCTGATTGCCGCCTTGGACCGCCCCGAATGGCTCGAGGACCCGCGCTTCGCAACCGCGGCGCTCAGGCACGAGAACATCGACGACCGGCTGAACCTGACGCAGGACGTGCTGCGGACCCGCAGCTCGGCCGAATGGCTGGCGCGGCTGGAGGCGGAAGACGTGCCCTGCGCCCCGGTGCTCCGCCGGCGGGACATGATCGAACACCCCCAGATCGTCGCGAACGAGATCGTCGTCGAGACCGAGCATCCCCAGGCCGGGCCCATCCGCCAGGCCCGGCCCGCGCCGCGCTTCTCGGAGACGCCCGCGACGCATCGCCACGGCGCACCGCTCTTGGGGGAGCACAGCCGCGATGTGCTCGCGGAGCTCGGCTTGAGCGACGACGAGATCGACGCGCTCTTGTCCGATGAGATCATCCATGTGGCCGAGCGGGGAGGCGTCTCGTGATCGATCTTTATTACTGGCCCACGCCGAACGGCTGGAAAGTCTCCATCATGCTGGAGGAGTGCGCACTGCCCTATACCCTGAAACCGGTCAACATCGGCAAGGGCGACCAGTTCAAGCCGGAGTTCCTGGCGATCAGCCCGAACAACCGCATGCCGGCGATCGTCGACCACGATGTGCAGGGAGAGCCCGTCTCCGTGTTCGAGTCCGGGGCAATCCTGATCTATCTGGCGGAAAAGACAGGCCAGTTCATGCCGCAGGATCCGCTGGGACGAAAGGAGACGCTGGAATGGCTGTTCTGGCAGGTCGGCAACCTGGGGCCGGCCGCCGGCCAGCTTAGCCATTTCGTCAACTATGGGCCGGAAGGACAGGACTACGCGAAGTCCCGCTACGCGAACGAGTACAATCGCTGCCTCGGCGTGCTGGAACGCCGGCTGGCGGATCGCGAGTTCATCCTCGGCGACTATTCCATCGCCGACATGATCTGCTGGCCCTGGGCCTTCATCGCCAAGCCGTTGGGCCAGCCGCTCGACGAGTTCCCCCATGTGGCACGCTGGCGCAACGCGATCAAAGTGCGGCCGGCGGTGCAGCGGGGCGTCGATCTGGGCAAGGAGTTCCGCCGCTCCGCGCCACCCTCGGACGAAGAGCGCAAGATCCTGTTCGGCCAGACCGCCGAGACGGTGGGCGACCGCACGGGATAGTCCTGATCCCTTTGGATTGAGGCGGCCGGTTCTCTGAACCTGCGCTACGGATCAGAGGCAGGTCCCGCTGACCCGAGGCCGGGGCCCGCGGATGTGGCGTCGAGATCCTGGCCGAAGGCGATCAAATGGCCATCCGGGTCGCGGATGTCGAAGTCGCGGCAGCCATACTCCATGTCCTCGGGCCCGCGCACGATCTCCAAGCCTTTGGCGCGATACTCGGCGGCCAGCGCGTCGGCATCGTCCACATAGACATAGGCCGCCCAGTACTGGTTCAGGGGAATCTCGCGATCACGTCCGGATTTGTCGAGCATGACCGTGACCGTGCCGCGCTGGACGATGCAGAATCCCGGCGGATCGCCCCAGGTGCCGTGCGAGATGAAGCCGAGCTTTTCCGTGTAGAACGCCTCGCTGCGCTTGACGTCCTTCACTTCCAGGACGGGCGCGGACCGCAGGCAGGTGGGTTGGGTGGGCATGGCCAGCTCTATCGTTTCCGCAGATAAACGAACCAGTAGACGATCCCAACGAAGACGCCGCCGCCGATCACATTGCCGACGGTGACGGGGATCAGGTTCATGATCGCGTCCACGGAATTCACATAAAGGTAACAGGACTGGTC
>JAAUXY010005642.1_pt1 | contig 11789 bp, 8 predicted proteins | sample 7278121 | NCBI WGS metagenome assembly JAAUXY01 (sample SAMN14350117, study PRJNA611818) | marine sediment metagenome | isolation source: surface marine sediment (1.8m) | place: French Polynesia: Moorea | collected 2018-08
CATGACGCGTTTCATGCGCTCCACCGACCCCGCGATCGTCTTGATGGCATCGTCGACGAATTCCGGGTTGCGCTTGTGCTTTTCGGCGTTGGTGACGATCAGGGATTGCTGTGCGATCAGGTTGTTGAGATCGTGCATCAGGAACGCCGTCAAACGGTTGTACGCTTCGAACTGCTGGGCTTCCGCAAGCATGCTGTCGGCCCGTGCCTGCGCCAGGTGGACAGCAATGTGGTTGCCGACCGTTTTCAACAGGTCACGATCCTCGTAGTTCAGCCTTGGGGGACCCGGCGCCTTGTACAACAGGATCAGCCCGAGCAGCTCGCCTTCCGACTGCAGCGGTACGAGCAACCAGGCCGCGTTGCGGTTTTTCAGCCAGTCAGGCAATTCGAGTTTGACGTAGCGTTCCGGGTGCTCGACGTACTCCGCGAAATCGACGAGCCACCATTCCTTCTCGATGAACTGGATGATCGAATCCTCGTTTGCGAAGTCGGGAAAATCGTGCTCGGTTTCGTATCTCGCGGTGCACTTGAACACGGCGTTTGCATCGTCGCGCACCCAGATCGCACCGGCCGGGCTGTCGACGATCTGCGCAATCGCCTTTACCGCTACGTCCCTGCCCGAACTCGCGTCGAAGTCGCCCAGCGTTTCGACAAGCCGCAACCACTCCTCACGGTAGTCGTACTTGTTGTGGAAGAAATGCTTGTTGAGGAAAACCTTGGTTCGGGCCCGCAACGTGCTCGAGAACAGCAGCGTCAGAAGTACGAGGCCTGCACCTGCGAAGAATACGATCTGCGCCAGACCGCCCCAGGTTCCGCCCCATTGCACAATGAGATAACCGCCGAAGCTCATCAGCAGCAAATACAGGCCGGCAGCGATCAGGGTCGTCGAATAGAAAACCACCTGGCGCGAAACAAAAATTCTAACCTTCCAGTCGGTGTTGCGACGTGCAGCTATCGCAATCATCGGCACGAACAACAGGTTTACAACGCCACGCGCCAGCCAGGTCGTGCCATCGATGGCGTTCAGGAGCACGCCTTGCGAGTAGAGGAACAGGTCGTAGGCAAAGATGCCGCCGACGCCGAACACCAGCGGCTTCAGGTTCCATTTCGACTCGACGGAGGAGTTGCGATACAGCTGCTCGATGAGCACGAGTCCGAAGAGAGCGATAATCAGGCCACCCGGTATCAGGATCGTGCCGAGCTTCGCAGCCGCCGCAGACACCGCCGTATTGCTGATGCCGACGTACCCGAGACCGACCGCGATGACACCGCACGCGCCGAGCGCAAGCGCGCTCAGGCTGCGACTGACACCGATCTGGGAGACGAGCCGCACGAGAAACGCGATCCAGGCCGTCGACCGAAAAACCTCGACGAGCGCGATGGCCAATGGGTGCACGTTGCCGTAGCCCGTCTGGGTCGCGAGTGCGAAGCCCCAGGCCGTGCTGATCAGGGTCGCCGAGATCAGGAAGATACCGATGCGGTGACCGCGCCAGGTTGTCAGAAGGAGCACGGTCAGCAGGGCGTACAGGACGCCGACCGCTGCGTATCCGAATGCACCGAGGATAGTCACTTGGGTTTGCAATCCCCTTGCCGCCAACCAAGAATTGTAGCGCCTCCGCAGATCGGAATCACAGATGAGACACGTCAATGTGCGAAGCTTCGGACTGATAGCGGCCGTCGCGTTGTTGTCGTCGTCGCTGCTCGTCTATCGGCCGCAGTATGCAAGTCTCTGGTGGCAGTCACTGTTCGAATGGCTGCACGTCCCGATATTCGGCCTGATCGCGATTACCCTGCTTGCGTTGACGCCACGGACCTGGCCCCGGTGGCAGCGATTCGGTGCGGCGCTGGTTGGTTCCCTCGCGCTCGCATTGCTCACCGAAGCGGCGCAGATTCCGATGGCACGCAGCGCATCGGTGAAAGACCTGGTCTCGGACATGGCCGGGGCCATCAGTTTCTTGCTTGCCGCTGCCGCGTTTCGATCCAGGCTCGTACTAGCTATCCCGGCGCTGGCCGCCGCCGGGGCAATTGTCTACTGGTCTGCATCGCCGTTTATCGCGATGTCACAGGCGTTTCGCGACCGTAATGCTGGTTTTCCCGTGCTGTTCGCCGGCGATGCGCTGGCGACACCCGACCTTGTAATCCGCAAGAACATGCGCATGGAAACCGGCTGGGACCAGGAGATCGGCCGCTTGTACACGCGAGCCGTTTGGCCACCGGGAGTCGTCCCCAGCATTCAGTTCATAGAGCTCTATCCCGACTGGAGCGGCTTTGATTCGCTGGTCCTCTACGTCGAGGTCGAGACGGCTTTTCCCGTAACGGTGACGGTACGAGTGCACGACGAAGCACATCGCCGCGGCAGGCAGTCTCACAACGATCGCTACAATCGCAGGATCACGCTCGATCCCGGTTTCAACGCGGTGCGTATTCCGGTTGGCGAGATCGAGGACGCGCCCCGTGGCCGCAGGATGAATATGCGGCAGATCGAGGCCCTCGTTGTGTTTTCCGTTGCCGACGAGGCGGAAAGGATTCTGAGGTTCTACGAATTCCGGCTCGAGTGAGCCTGGTAGGCGCGGGCAGGATTCGAACCTCCGACCTCCGCTATGTTGTAGCAGCGCTCTACCACTGAGCTACGCGCCTTCTCCGGGACCAACTATTCTATCGCGCCCCTTTACCCCAGAGCACGACCTCGACGGTCTGCAGGATGATCATTATGTCAAGAACCAGCGTCTGGTTCTTGATGTAGTAGAGGTCGTACTGCAGTTTCTCGATCGCGTCTTCTTCGGACGCGCCATAGGAATACTTGAGCTGCGCCCAGCCGGTCACGCCCGGCTTGACGCTGTGGCGCTCGGAGTAATACGGGATGTTCTCCTGCAGTTCCCTGACGAACTCGGGGCGTTCCGGCCGCGGGCCTACGATGCTCATCTGGCCGCGCAATACGTTGAACACCTGCGGAAGCTCGTCGAGCCGGCTGTTTCGCAGGAAATTACCCACCTTCGTGATGCGGCTGTCGTTCTTGGTCGCCCAGACGGCCTTGCCATCCTTCTCGGCGTCCTCTCGCATACTGCGAAACTTCAGCACGTTGAAATTGACGTTACCCTGCCCGACGCGGTACTGGCGGTAAAACACCGGCGCCGAGAAGCCGTCTTCAAATTTGATCGCCAGTGCGACGAGCAGCATGATCGGCCAGGTCACGAGCAGCAGGGCCGCGCTCACGGCGATATCGAGCACGCGTTTTGCGAATCGTCGCAGCTTCGAACGCCGGAAGCCCGGCGAGAAGATCAGCCAGCCGGGGCTGACGAGATCGATGCGAATCTTGCCGGTCTCGCGCTCGAGGAACTCGAGCAGATCGATGACGTCGATGCCATTGAGCTTGGCGTCGAGCAGCTCGGCAATCGGCAGATTGCCGCGGCGGTCATCCATGGCAACGACAATTTCTTCTGCGCCTTTCTCGAGCGCAAGGTCGGTAATCGACTTGCCGTCTTGCTGCAGTACGTCTTTGTTTTCGATGACCGTGTCGCCCATTGCCGCGACACGGCCAACAACCTTGAATCCGCGCCGGTCTGCTTTTCGCCGAATGGCCGAAATGGCAGCCGCTCTTTCTCCCGCGCCATACACGAGCGTCGAGCGACGGAAGACGTGGTAGTCGACCGTATGCACAAAGTAGAAGCGCACCGCGAGCAGCAGGATCAGCGCGTAGACAATCGCAACGGTCGCGACTTCCCGCGTGATCATGAGCATCGGGAACGCGTAGAAGAGGATCGCGAGTCCGAGCGATGCAACCGTCAGCCCGACGAGCACCCGCACGACCGCTTCACTGAAGTAGAGCCGCTGGTGGAACTGATAGAGTCCCATGGCGACGAGACTCACGATGGCGACGAACGCGACCAGCGCCGCTTTCGGTGCAACCGGCCCCAGCAGCCGCTGGAATTCATCGACGCTGCCCAGCACGAGTACGCCGGCGACGTAGACCGACGAAAACAATATCGCCACCTCTACCCCTGCCATCAGCAGTAGCGGCGTTCGAACCTGACTTTTTATTGACCGGATGGGCATAGTGTTATCGGGTCTGCCGGGGCGGCCATTCTACTCCCTTCGCCGACAAATAGCTTATAAATTAGTAACTAATGAAAGTTTTCCCGATCGGGCTTAACAATAATACTCAGTCCCGATCCGCCTCGCTGTGACCGCGGTCTCATGCGTCTCCTCTATGCGCGTCACGCGAGACTGTCGCGGCAAGGTTGCTATACTGCGCCGCGTTTGTTGCCGGGGAATGACACCTTGACCAAAGTCCACCTGATCGCCGCTGCGCGCCCCAACTTCGTGAAGGTCGCGCCGCTGTATCACGCGCCAAAAGCCACCGACCGGGCGGACGCGATCCTCGAGGGAGAATGCCACAAAGGTGAAAGAGCGCCGCTCCGGGACGGCAAGACCGCGGAACGCACCGTCGAGTCACTCAAGCGACGCTCGGAGCAGCTGGCGAGCTAGATGGACTGGTTGCTCTCGGTTCCGGCAGTACTGCGCTGGCTTGTAACGCTGGCGTTCGTGGGATTGATCATCGCGCTGTCCGTGACGCCCGGTGTCGAAAAAGCCGGCGACTCGATGTTCGTCTGGCTGGTGGTTCACACGGCAACGCCGGTGCAGAAAGCGCTGCACGTCGCCGTATATGCGTTTCTCGCGATGCTTTGGATGTGGACGCTCGAGCCGATCGAGTCGCGTCTCGTCAGGACCTCTGTCGCGCTGGTCGCAAGCGTCGGACTCGGCGCGCTGCTCGAATGGCACCAGACCCGAGTCCCCGGTCGCTTCGGGACGATACTCGACGTTATCCTCAACGCCGCCGGTGCCATCGCGGGACTGCTGCTGGCGTTACTCTTGTTATAGGAGCGCCCCTCCTGCAACGAAAAACCCCGCACTCGGCGGGGTTTTTCAATACGTTTGAAACGGCCTTAGCTCGTCCTGCGGCGCCTCGCCAGTCCTATGCCAAGCAGGCCGAACCCGAGCAGTGCCAGGGTACCCGGCTCGGGAACCGAGTTGATCTCGATCTGCAGGTTATCCCAGGCCCAGCTCTCGTCGAGTCCACCCTGGAAGCCTGCGCCCGATGCGAACATGCGCAAGTCGAGCGTCGACGCCGAATGAGCGATCGTCAGCGACAGGTGGTACAGCGAGTCGTTCCAGCCGCCGAATCCCAGGTTTGCCGTTGGAGCAATGATCGGCGTCAGAGTTGCTGAAGCCGAACCGTCCGAGAGCACGAAATTGTCGAACGTCTCACTGAAGGTGGTCGCCCCATCCATGAGTACGCTGAAGAAATCGGGCGGAACCAAGCCGCCTGTCGTCGTCGAACCATCCCAGGAGTCAATGATGGCGAGATCAAAGGATATGGTCAGCGAATTGTGGGCGCCCATGTTGCCGACTGCGATATGCGTGACGGCTGTTGTATCGGTCCGCACGAAATTGCCGAGACCGTAGCCCTGTGAACTCACAACCGGAAGACTGCAGCTCACGCATGTGGCCGTAATACCCGGTGCGATGTATCCGCCGCCGTCCGCGTCTTCAAAGACGATCACGTCAGCACTTGCTGTGCCAGCTGCGATCAACGTGATTGCCGCCAGGCCTGCTTTTACCGTGGCTAATCCAATACTGCGATTCATTCTGAACTCCGGTTTGGTTCTTTACGGTGATGTTGCAAGAGCCGTGCCAGAGAATAAAAAGCTGTTGAGTCAGAGAGTTAGCGTTGCACCCGGGCGTCCAAAATCTGGATGTGTAAAAGCTGTCGACAGTCAGCCAGTCGCGAAGCCGCGATCGCCGTCTCGCTGCGCTCGGCAGCTCCTACCCTTCGAGAACTGACAGCACCTCCGCCGTCTTCGCCTCCATCAGCGCCTGGTCGCCGCGGCTCTCGACGTTTAGCCGGACCACTGGCTCCGTGTTCGACATGCGGATATTGAAGCGCCAGTCGTTGAACTCGAAGCTGTAGCCGTCCGTATCGTCCACGCTGTTGGCATCCGGGCCGAACACGGACTTCAGTTTCTCGAGCGTCGCGCCGGCATCCTCGACCTGGCGGTTGATCTCGCCGCTGGCCGGATAGTTCGCCTGACATTCACCGACGAGTTCGGACAGCGACTTGCCCGTCGTCGACATCAGTTCCGCGACGAGCAACCAGGGGATCATGCCCGAATCTGCGTAAGAAAAATCGCGGAAGTAATGGTGCGCACTCATCTCGCCGCCGTAAATCCCGTCGACTTCGCGCATCTTTTCCTTGATGAACGAGTGGCCCGATTTCGACTGCACGGCCTCGCCGCCGGCTTTCTCCACGATGTCGAGCGTGTTCCAGGTCAGCCGAGGATCGTGGATGATTCTGGCGCCAGGATTGTGCGCGAGGATACTCTCCGCAAGCAGGCCCACGATGTAGTAGCCCTCGATGAAGCCGCCGTTCTCGTCGAACAGGAAGCAGCGATCGAAATCGCCGTCCCAGGCGATGCCCATATCGGCTTTTTCCTCGACGACGCGGTCAGCGGTCGCCGCCTGGTTCTCGAGCAGCATCGGGTTCGGGATGCCGTTCGGGAACGTGCCGTCCGGTTCATGGAATACCTTTACGAAATCAAAGGGCAGGTGCTTTTCGAGCCCGTCGATCGCGATGCCCGCGCAGCCGTTACCCGCGTTGACGACGAGTTTCAAGGGCTTCAGCTTGTCAGCATCGACGTAACCCATCAGGTGGTTTACGTAGTCCTCGAAAACCTGCGGCTTGTGAACGACGCCGGTCGTGTCCGCGATCTTGCGCTCGTCGGCCTCGGCCATGGCGCGAATGTCCTGGAGACCCGAGTCCGCGCTGATCGGCCTGGCCTCTTCGCGTACGAGCTTCAAGCCGTTGTAGTCGGCAGGGTTGTGACTGGCCGTGACCATGATCCCGCCGTGGGCGTTCAGGAATGACGTCGCGAAATAGACCATCTCGGTGCCGCAAAGTCCGATGTCGTAGACATCGACGCCGGCGTCGGTCAGTCCGCGAATGACCTCGCCCGCGAACTCTTCGCTCGTCAGGCGCATGTCGCGTCCGACGACGACCGTGTCGGCGTCGAGGAAAGCGGCGGCCGCATTGCCGATGCGATAACAGATGTCAGGGTTGAGCTGGTTCGGGATTTGCCCGCGTACGTCGTAGGCTTTGAAGGATGTGATTTCGATTGGCATGGCATTTCGCGCCTCGAGCGGCGCTCCTACAGGTTGAGCTAAGTATTGGTGCCTTCACGGCCGTAATTGTCGTCGAACCGCACGATGTCGTCCTCGCCCAGGTAGTCGCCGCACTGGACCTCGATGATGTGTACGGGCTCGTCGTAAGGATTCGCAATTCGGTGGACGTCGCCGATGGCGACGTAGGTGGATTCGTTGACTTTGAGGTCGAACTCCTGGTCGTTCTTGGTGATCAGCGCCCGGCCCTTGACCACGACCCAGTGCTCCGAGCGGTGGGCGTGCTTTTGTAGCGACAGGACGGCGCCCGGCTTCACGATCAGTCGCTTGACCTGGAAATTGTCCTCGAAGTCGATACCGTCGTAGCTGCCCCAGGGCCGGAATACCTGCCGGTGCAAATTCGTCTCGGACCGGCCCTCGGCTTTCAGCTGATTGACGAGTTCCTTGACGTCCTGCGACTGGCCCCGGTGTGCAACCAGCACCGCATCCTTGGTCTCGACGATGATCGCGTCCTCGAGCCCGACCGCGGCGACCAGCCGATCCTCCGCCTGCACGAACGTGTTCCGGCAGTTGTGGGTCAGGACATCGCCGATATGGGCGTTGCCGTCGTCGTCCTTTGCCGACACGTCGTGCAGCGCCGACCAGGAGCCGACGTCCGACCACCCGGCGTCGAGCGGCACCATGACCGCGTTTTTGGAATTCTCCATGACCGCGTAGTCGATCGAGTCGGACGGACACGCGGCAAACGCCTCGGCATCGGGACGAACGAAGTCGCCGTCCAGCGTTTTGCCGCCCATGCTCTTCTCGCAGGCCGCGAGCATCTCGGGCGCGAACCGCCCGAGCTCGTCGAGGAAGGCCGACGCCCTGAACAGGAACATGCCGCTGTTCCAGAAGTAGCCGCCGTCATCGACGTACTTCGCGGCGGTCTTCGCATCGGGTTTCTCGACAAACGCATCGACGGGCGCGACGCTCCCGCCCTCAGGCTTCGCCTTGATGTATCCGTAGCCGGTCTCCGGCGACGTCGGGACGATGCCGAAAGTAACCAGTTTGTTGTCCTCGGCCGCAGCCTTCCCCGCAGTGACCGCAGCCTGGAAGGCCGCGACGTCACGGATCACGTGATCGGCCGGCATGATGAGCAGTATGACGTCGTCGTGTACCGACGTCGCGTGCAGCGCCGCGAGCGCCACGGCCGGCGCGGTGTTTCGGCCCTCAGGTTCGAGGATGATCTGTGCACGCCTTTCGATGCCATACATCTGCTCAGCGACGGAGAAACGATGCATCTCGTTGCAGACGATCAGGTGTTTTGTGTCGGCCCGCTTCAGCGACGCGGTGGGAATCGCGCTCGTTCTGAGCGCGGTGGCCTGAAGCATGGTCTTTTCGCCCGTCAGCGGCAGCAACTGCTTCGGGTACATGGAACGGGAAGCGGGCCAGAGCCGGGTACCCGAACCGCCGGAGAGTATGACTGGGAGTAGTTTACTCATCGGGTCATTATAGATCGCATTCGCGGTCTTACGTCCCCCTCCGGGGATGTAAACCGCTCCTACACGCGCCCCCGACCAATCGCGTAATACTTCACGCCGAGACTCTCAACCGTGTCAGGCTCGTAGAGATTGCGCCCATCGAACACGACGGCATCCGGTTCGTAGAGATTGCGACCATCGAACACCACGGCGTCGGCAATCTTCTCCTTGAGCAGTTGAAAGTCCGGACTGCGAAACTCCTGCCACTCCGTGATGATGACCAGCGCATCCGCACCTTCGAGCGCACCGTAGGCGGTTTCGCAGAGCTCGAGACCATCCTGGCCGGGGTAGAGGCGGCGCGCTTCCTCCATAGCCTCCGGGTCGTAGGCGCGGACGCTGGCACCTGCGTCCCAGAGCGATTCCATGATCACGCGGCTCGGCGCCTCGCGCATGTCGTCGGTGCGGGGTTTGAAGCTCAAACCCCAGAGCGCAATCGTCTTGCCCTTCAGGTCCCCATTGTAGTGATCGCTCAGCTTCTCGAATATGCGCTGCTTCTGCCGGCGGTTGACATCCTCGACCGCGTTGAGAAGCTGGGCATCATAGCCCGCGTCGGTCGCAGAACGCGCGAGCGCCTGCACGTCTTTCGGGAAACAGGAGCCACCATAACCGGCGCCCGGGTAGATAAAGTGGTAGCCAATACGCGGGTCCGAGCCGATACCCACGCGCACCTGCTCAATGTCGGCGCCGAATCGCTCCGCAAGGTTGGCAAGCTCGTTCATGAAGCTGATCTTGGTTGCGAGCATCGCATTGGCGGCGTACTTGGTCAGCTCCGCCGAGCGGATGTCCATGCTGATCAGGCGATCGTGGTTGCGGTTGAACGGTTCGTACAGCGTGCGCAGCAGTTCGGTCGTGCGGGGATTGTCCGTGCCGACGATGATTCGGTCGGGCTTCATGAAGTCGCCGATCGCGGCGCCTTCCTTCAGGAATTCCGGGTTCGACACGACGTCGAACTCGGTCATGACGCCGCGTTCGTCGAGCGCTTTCTGAACTTCGGCATGGACCTTGTCGGCTGTTCCGACCGGCACCGTCGATTTGTCGACGATGATCCGGTAGTCGTTCATGTTCTCGCCGATTGTCCGGGCAACGGCGAGCACGTGCTTGAGATCCGCGGAACCGTCCTCATCGGGCGGCGTACCTACGGCAATGAACTGGAACAGCCCGTAGTTCACGGCTTTCTCGACGTCGGTCGTGAACTCGAGGCGGCCGGCCTCAACGTTGCGTTCGACATAAGCCTCGAGCCCGGGCTCGTAGATGGGGATGTCGCCCTCGTTCAGGCGGGCGATCTTGTCTTCGTCGATGTCGTAGCAGACGACGTGGTTACCCATTTCGGCCATGCAGGCGCCCGTGACGAGGCCGACGTAGCCGGATCCGAAAATAGTCAGTCGCATTGGGGGTAGTACTCCGCGAATTGCGCAATCGCGAAGATTATACAGATGTTGGTTTCGATTACGTTACAGTTGGACGACCCGGGAAGTCGATGATGCGGTCGGATGACACGGTGTCGCCGGATGCCAGCTTGCGCGTCCAGACCAGGTCGTCGATCTCGTTGGCCGGATCGTATTCCTTCACGGCGCTCAAAAGGATCTCGCGCGCCTTGTCGAAATCGAGGTCTTTCGAGGCCTCGTTAAGATTCTGGAGGTGCTCGTTCAGCACGTCCATGGGCAGGAAGTCTTCGGCCGCGCGCATGATTCGGGGATGATCGGTGCCCGTGACGTTCGAGCCAATCAGCAGCTCTTCGTAGAGCTTCTCGGCCGGGCGCAGGCCAACGAACTGGATCTCGATGTCGCCGTCCGGGTTGTCCGAGTCGCGCACACTCATGCCCATGAGGTTGATCATGCGGTGAGCGAGATCGAGGATCTTGACCGGCTTGCCCATGTCGAGCACGAACACGTCGCCACCCATTGCCATCGATCCCGCCTGGATGACGAGCTGGGCTGCCTCGGGAATCGTCATGAAGTAGCGGATGATGTCGCGGTGCGTAACCGTTACCGGGCCGCCGTTCCGAATCTGCTCTTTGAACAGGGGCACGACCGACCCGGACGATTCGAGCACGTTGCCGAATCGGACCATGCTGAATTTCGTCGCATGCCCTTCGCTGTTCAGAGCCTGCAGAATCAGCTCGGCGAAGCGCTTGGTCGCACCCATGACGTTGGTCGGATTGACGGCTTTGTCCGTCGAGATCAGGACGAACGATTCAGCGCCGCCCGCAACGGCCGCTCTTGCCGTGTGCAACGTGCCCAGGACGTTGTTGTGGATCCCCTCGAAAACGTTGTGTTCGACGATCGGCACGTGTTTGTACGCCGCCGCGTGGTACACGGTGTTGACTTCGAATGTCCTGATGACCTCACGAAGTCGGTTCTCGTGGTGCACAGATCCCAGCAGCGCAATGATCTCGCACTCGCAGTCGATCTTCTGGTGGATCTTTCTGAGCTCGCGGTCTACGGCATAGAGCGCTGGCTCTGCGAGCTCGACGAGGACCAGACGCTTGGGGCAGAGCTTGAGAATCTGCCGGCACAGCTCGGAACCGATCGATCCGCCAGCGCCGGTGATCATGACGGACTTGCCCGTGATCGATGCTCGCAGCAGCGATTCGTTCGGAGGTACGGGGTCGCGGCCTAGCAAGTCCTTGACGTCGACATCCTGGATGTCGTCCACACGTGCTTTGCCAGTGACGATGTCGTTGATACCCGGAATCGTCTGTACGTGCACGGGATGTTCCGACAGATACTCGAGAACCTGGCGCCGCTTGCGGCGTGAGGCACTCGGCATGGCTAGCAGCACGCGCGATGCGCCGAGCTTCTTGATCAGGAACTCTATTTTCTCTGGAGCATGGACGTCGATTCCTTTTACCTTGCTGCCGTGGAGTGCGATGTCGTCATCGACTAACGCGATAGGGAGGTACTCGTCATTGCTTAGAAGGCTCGGAACGAGTTGAGCGGCCGATGCCCCTGCGCCGTAGATGATCACTTTCTCTCGCTTCTTCCTGCCTTGCAGATTCAGCAGGAACAGGCGCGGCAAATAACGACTGGAGCAAACGTAAATCAGCGAAAACGCGAAGAAGTTCACCGCCCATCTCGCGGCGTACGCGGGTTCCAGC
>JAAUXY010056553.1_pt1 | contig 11789 bp, 6 predicted proteins | sample 7278121 | NCBI WGS metagenome assembly JAAUXY01 (sample SAMN14350117, study PRJNA611818) | marine sediment metagenome | isolation source: surface marine sediment (1.8m) | place: French Polynesia: Moorea | collected 2018-08
AAGCGAACTATGAAACACATCGACTGGAATCACGAGCTAACACGAAAGACGGCGAACGGCGTTTTGTTATCGACCCTGATCGCTCTGGTGCTCGGCGCTCCGGTGTTCGCTGCCGCGCCGAACGCTGGCGATTCGGATTCCGACTCTGAGAGGCATGTTTTCGTACACAAGGCGACCCACGTAGTGGATTGTCCGGAAGTCAAGATCCTAGGAAGTGATGGAGCCCGAGTCTTGTCGTACTCACCTCGAGTGTTTCTGGGGGTTGAGGCCTCGAACCTGACGCCGGAGCTACGGCAGCATTTCGGCGCGCCCACCGACGTCGGTGTCATGCTCTCCAAGATCGTCGGCGAGAGTGCCGCTGAAGCCGCCGGGCTGGCGGTCGGCGATATCGTCACCCGGATCGATAGCGAGGACATCTCGTCGACCCGCGATCTCGGGCATGCCGTTCGGCGTAAGGAGGGCGGCGACGTCCTTGAAATCGAGCTGTGGCGCGATGGCGAGATGATTCAACTCACCGCGGCGCTCGAGGAGCGCGAGCGCTGCTCCATCGACATCGGAGATTCGCTGCGCTCGATCGACCTCAGCGATCTATCGCGATTCGGCGAGCTCGGCATCGAGATCGGCGGCGAGGTCCTGGAGGGCACCCTGGAAACCCTGAGCCAGACTCTCGCCGACCAGGATTGGGAAGAGCATTTTCGAGGGCTGGAAGAGATCGAGCTCGAGCGCATCGAGGAGCGCATGGAGCATGTCCAGAAGCGCTTGGAGCGTCTCGAACAGCGCCTCGAGCGAGACTTTGGTCGCGAGCTGGAGCGTGCTGAGCGTGAGCTCGAGCGAGCGCACGAGCGTGCCGAGCGTGCCGAGCGCGAAGCTGAGCGTGCCGAACGCGAATCCAGGCGGGAACTCGAGCGCGCAGAGCGTGAGGCCGAGCGTGCTGAACGCGATGACCAGCGGGAGTCTGAGCGAGCCGAACGCGAAAACGGCAATAGTGGTCCGATCTGATCTCCCAGTCGCTCGATCGCGGCGACGGCAATCCGACGACGCTGTCAGCAACGCCAGTGGTCGGCTTGCCAGTCCTTGATCTTCTTTTTGAGCGCCTCGCGGCCGGTGCCGTTGTCCAGCGCGTCTCGCACCAGGTCGGGTAGCTCGCCATCACCGGCGAAGCGCAGGGCGATGATCTGACCTTTACTGAGCTCGCCGACTCGACTTTTGAGATCGTCCGGCAAGACCCGCGCGAGCCGCAGCTCCATCTCCAACCGGATCACGCGATCCTGCACGGACAGCGGGAAGAGGCGCGCATACAGCCAGACGACGATCAGCGCCGCGGCGACTAGAACCGCCAATATCCCATCAAAGGTCACCGATTCGTACTCGGATAGGAAAGCTCGACCGAGCTTCCACAGCGCCCACACCAGGTTGACGAGCAACACTGAGGCAGCGAAGAAGTGAAACATCGGTACGAGCTTCCGATGAGTGTCGTAGTTCTGTGCCTGCGCCATGCGTTCTCCTTTGTAGTTTTGACAAAGGGTAGAGCATGGTCGACCTGGATGGCAATCGGATGCGAGAGCGACACTCGTCGCGTCTCGGCCGATAAATGGCCGATTAATGGCCGATTAATGGCCGATGGTCTTGCGTAAAGCGGCGATTTCGCGTGCTGTCGCCTGGCGCCAGATCTCGAGATTTTTCTTTTTCGCGATCGAGTCCGGCGAATAGCGGATCGAGGTGACCAGCTTACCTTCGGTGCTCCAGACGTGAGCTCGCCCTTTCTCGCCGAGGACGATCATCGTTTTGCGACGGAGATCGAAGAGCACATTGCCGTCTCCAGCTCGTGCGAGATCGCGAAGCGCCATCTGGGTCGGACGGTCGCCCTCTTTGTGACGCTTCTGGCCGTGACCGGTGCGCCGGTCACGCGACCGGCGATGGTGTTCAAGGCGTCGGGCGATACCATTGAGTACACCCTCGATGCGGCCCGAAAGGCGTTCGGGAGTCGCCGACTTCTTACCCTGGGAGCGTTCGATGCTGTCCAGTGCCTGCTGACTCCAGCTGACAGCCTCAGCCCAGGGGATAGAGAATCCCGTGCGTCTGCCTTTGATGGAGTGGAGTCGATCGTAGAGTTCGGCCAGCGGCTCGCCCGCTGGGCCGGTGCCGAGGATGTTGAGCCCAAGACGTCGGCGGGCGCGCCGCCGCTTGCGCCGCTTGCGTGCCGTCGACAGCACCTGGAAGCAGAGCGCCACGCCCTCGGGGGCGCCGCCGTTGCCGTTGGGCACCAGAAACCAACCGGCGGCCACCTGGCCGTGGATGCGGTAGTCCAGACGATGATCACGAAACTCTGGCAATAACTGCCCGGTCAGCTCGGCACCGGAGACGACCTCGGTCACCAGCTTCGACGGTCGTTGGTAGAGACGGTCGATCCCGGGGTGCTGACGATCCAATAACCACTGGCCGAAGTCCTGATACTGGGGTATGCCGGTCGGGCCATAGCCGGCAAACACCTGGCGCGGATTGTCGGGGATCGAATGCTCGCAGTCGGCGGACGCACAGCGCATGCACAAGATTCGCCCCGGCTTGAAGGCGGCGCGGTGTGCGAGCAGGCCCTCGACCTCCCGCTCGAGGCTACTGGTTGCTTGATCGACCGCTTCAGCGGAAACATCGGTGGCGCCTATTGGGATCTGGAGCGTCAGCTCGAGCTGGCCACCCCGGCCATTCGCGAGATGTCCGAGCGGATGTCTGGCCAAGCGCTCCCCGGCGGCCCGCGATAGCGCTGTGATCGCCTGCTTGAGGTGGTCGCTGGACGAACGGCGAGCGCCCGACATCGATCTCTTCCGAAGTTCAGACCCCTCAGGGGGTCTCGATCGATTTCAGCTCGGTGAGCATGTCACGGACCAGATCGAGGCCACCCTGCCAGAAATCGGCGTCAGTCATATCGATACCGAGCTCGCCCAAGATCTCCGCGGGACGCGCCGAGCCCCCGTAGGACAACAGCCGGAAGTACCCCGGTTTGAAGGCATCACCCTCTTGCTGGTAGCGCCGGTAAAGCGCCAAGACCAGCAGCTGACCAAAACTGTAGGCATAGCAGTAGAAGGGCGTGTTGAATAGGTGAGGGATCGAGATCCATTCGTAGCGCAACTCGGGGGCCACGGTCATTGAATCGCCGAACTGTTCGTGGAGGTTTTCGAGGTAGAGGTCGAAGAGATCGTCGGCGGACTTATTGGCCATGATCGCTTTGTGGGCGGCCAGCTCGAAGCGTACGAAATAGGCTTGGCGCATGACCGTGGCGTAGATGTCGTCGACCGCTGCCGCCAGCAGTTCCCGGCGGGCAACCGGGTCGGTCTCTTCAGCGAGCAGCCGGTCGGTGATCAACATCTCGCAGAACACCGACGCGGTCTCAGCCAGGGGCAGCGACGGGTGTTGCGTTAGGTGGGAATGATGTGCCGACAACATGCTGTGCACCGCGTGGCCTAACTCGTGGGCGAGGGTCGCGACATCGCGCACCCGCCCGGTGTAGTTGATCATCACCCAGGGCGTGAGCTCAGGCAGAATCGTCGCGCAGAAGGCGCCGCTGCGTTTGCCCTTGCGAATCTCGCTATCCATGTGGTTCGCGGCGAACACCCGTTTGGCGAGCTCGAAGAAGCGTTCGTCGAAGCTGCGAAAAGTGTCCAGCACCGAGCTCGCGGCGTCGCTGAAGGACATTAGCTGGTTGGAGGTGGCAAGTGGCGCATACATGTCATAGCGCCGCAATGGCTCGATGCCCAGCCATTTGCCCTTGAGCTTGAAATACTCTTGGAAGATTCCAGCGTTGCGGCGAATCACCTCGAGCATGGTCTCGACCGCGGCGTTGGGGATGTCGTTACGCAGGTTTCGTACCGAGATGGCTGACGGCATCCCGCGCAGCTCGACGTGCTCGGTGTGCCAGTCTCGCACTCGGTTGGCGTAGATCTGCGCCAGGATGTGAGCGTCTTGCTCATAGGCGCTGTAGAGTTCCTTGTAGACGTCCTCGCGAACCCGGGCGTCCGGAGAGAAGAACAGGCTGCGCATCTCGCCTTCGGTCAAGTTCTGGCGCTCGCCGTCGATCTCCAGATCGTAGTCCCGCCGGTTGGTCAGCATCGAATATAGGGTCACGACCGCGTTGATGCCGTTGGCGTTTTTGGTATTGATGATCTGCTCGCTGCGCTCGTCGAGAGTGAACGGCTTGAAGCGCCGGAGCTCGTCGAGGTAGTGCCGGAAGTCAACCTCCTCGGCGCCGGGCAACAGTCGCTGGGCGTCCGCGTCGTCCAGGTTCTTCCACCACAGCTCGAAGAACAGAATTTGGTTCTCCCATTCAGTCACCACTTGCTGCAAGCGGTTGCGGTGGCCGAGAGCCGCTGAAGACTGGGTGTCCGAGGAGAACCACAAGCTGGCGTGAGCCACCAATTTGTCCATCCGGCTGATCAGGCGTTCGTACTCGCGCATCAAGACGAGAAAGTCTCCCGCGGCCATCTCCGGCGTCAGCGTTTCACGCTGCTGGACGAAGCTCTCGACCTCGGCGCCGATCAGGCTGATTTCGTGGGCGATCGAGGCTTCCGACGTGTCCGGGAGTAGCTCGGAGATATCCCATGGGCCGGAGATGTATTGATTCGCCCGGGGCTCCGGCTTGGCAGGCTCTGTTTCTGTTGGGTCTAATGTCACCGCCTCGACCGCTGGCGTGTCTAGGACGGAGGTACTATGAGTTGAGCTCATTGCGAAGAATCTTTCGTCATCAAGGGAAATGTTATGGGAGCTCAGCAGCTGGGCCGGGCCTGGGCCACGTGTTCACAGAACTCGAGACATCTTATCTCAGCTATACCTTGGCGGTGTGACATCCTGGCCCTTAGTGATCATGCGGTCTTCGCGCGGAGGTTCTTCTGTTGCTGCGCGATCGGACGCCGGGTACGGATCCACCCCCGAAGTGAGTTGATCAGGACAACTTCCTCTGCTTCATACAGTGCAGCTACGTCTAGCCTCTGTTCGCGGATGCGACCACGCTGCAAAAGCTCAGCGCGGTAGGTGCCGGCGAGTAGGCCGCAGTCCACCGGCGGCGTCAGCCAGTCATCGCCGAGCTTGAGCACCAGGTTGGCTCGGGTCGCTTCAGTGAGCTCGCCGCGGGCGTTCCATAGCACGACCTCGTCGGCTTCGGGGTGACGCTCGAGAGCTTGGCTATAGAGACCTCGCGAGGTCGTCTTGTGGAAAAGGAACGGGTCGGTGTCGTCGACCGGGCGATCATCAAGGACCACCGTCCAGGTCTCCGGACCCGAGCAGCGCCAGGACTCGGCGGTGATTTCAAGCCGGGCGTCGCGGTGAGCCACCAAGCGCACGCGATGGCGCACCGGTTCAAAGCCGGCGGCTCGACGCTCGAGAGCATCGACGATCTTGTCGGCTTCCAGGGGGAAGCCGAAGTAGCGAGCGGACGCCAGCAGTCGATCGAGATGGCGATCGAGCAAGAAGTAGTGGGTCTTGGGACGCCAGAGAAGTGTCTCGAGCAGCGCGAACTCCGGCAAAGGTCGCCCGAGCACCAGGGCCTTGGCTCGACATTCCTGGTACTCGGCGTCGCTGCAGGAGTCCCAGACGATGCCGCCGCCGGTTCCGTAGGTCGCGGTTGCGGTATCCCGGTCGACGGTCGCGGTGCGAATGGCGACGTTGAGCTGGGCGCGCCGATTGGGTGCGAAGTAGCCGATCGAGCCGGTATAGGCCCCGCGCGGGCCGGTCTCCAGCCGACGGATGATGTGCGAGGTCGAGACCTTGGGAGCGCCGGTGATCGAGGCAGAGGGAAAAAGTGCCCGCACCACCTCAGCGTACGGCGCCCGAGTACGGGCACTCACCGTTGACGTCAGCTGGTGGACGGTCGGGTAGGTTTCGACCGTGAACAGCTCGTCGACCTCGACCGAACCCGGCATAGCGATCCGACCCAGGTCGTTGCGCATCATGTCGACAATCATGACGTTCTCGGCCCGTTCCTTTTCCGAGGCGGCGAGCCGGGCAGCCCGGCGAAGATCCTCTGCCGGGTAACGGCCGCGGCGCGCCGTGCCTTTCATCGGCTTGGAGACAATCCGATTGCCGTCGATAGCGAAGAACAGCTCCGGGGACGCTGAACAGAGGGCGAAGCGGCCACAGTCGAGGAAGGCGCAGTAGCTGGCATGCTGCGCTGCACACATCGCGGCAAAGAGCTCTTCAGGATCACCGTCGAAGCGTGACTCGAGAGGAAAAGTGTAGTTGACCTGGTAGGTGTCGCCTTGGGCGATCAAGTCTCGGATACGCTCGACCGTCCGGCGGTAGCGCTGGCGGGACAGGGTCGGGCGCCAGTCGATCGACGGAGCGCGTTGTGGGGAGGCTACTTTGAGGGGTACCTCTTGGGGTTCCCCGAAGATGCCCCACCAGGCGAGGGGCAACTCTCGCGGTTCGAAGGCCGCTAGCGCCGGATCGAGAGCCGGGCCGGCCTCGTAGCCCAAGAAGCCCGCGGCCCAACTTCCTGAGCGGGTCTGAGTTTCGACCTCCGTGAGGATCGGCCAGACATCACTGAGTTGCTCAGCGACCAGGATCGCCTTGGGATCCCGAAACAGTAACCACCGCGGTGCAATCGCCCGGTTATCTTGCACGAGGACCTTGGGTCCGTCAGCCTGATGGGTCAGGAAGTCCTGTAGCTGCTGCATAGAATGTCGTGGAGAGGTGGCGTCGCGCGAGGTACGCGGTCCAAGGGTTCCATCATAACGGTATCTGCAGCCTCGCCTCACATCCACCATGCTCGCGGTTGGCGAGTACCAGGTTACCGCCGTGGGCCTCGGCGATCTGCCGGCACAGCACCAGGCCGATGCCGGTCCCCCCGGGTTTGGTGGTGAAGAACGGCACGAAAAGATTCTGGGTGTTGGACAGACCAGGGCCTTCGTCGCGAACCGCGACTTCGAGCGTCTGTTCGACCCTCCTCCAGCCGACCTCGACCGCGCCCTCGGTCTCGAGCGCTGCCTCGACTCCGTTCTTGATCAAGTTGATCAGCAGCTGTTCGAGTTGATCGGCGTCCGCCTCGACGCTGATCTCAGGACCTGCGCTCAAGCTCACCGGCAGCCGAGTCTCGAAGCTCACCACGCGGCGTACCAGCGATCCGATCAGCACCGGCCGCAGGGTTGGCGAGGGCAATCGCGCCAGGCGCGAGTAGGCGGCGACGAAACGGTTCAGCGATTCGCAGCGCTCGGCGATCATCTGCAGTCCGCGTTCGGCGTCGTCTCGCCAGCCTTCATGGGGTCGGTCGCGGCGCAACACCCGGGACAGGGTCGAAGCGGTCGACTTGATCGGCGCCAGAGAGTTGTTGAGCTCGTGACCCAGTACCCGGATGAGGCGCTGCCAGGCTTGACGCTCTTCCTCGCGCAAGGCCTTGGAGAGGTCTGAGAGCACCAGCAGATGGTGGGGGAGTCCGCCCTCGCGAAAGGTCGAGTGCCGGCACTGCCAGCGACCGGTCTGACCGGGGAAGGCGTGTTCGAAGGTGCTCGCCGCTTCACCTTCGAGACCATCGGCTAGCCCGAGGTCATCGGCGGTTCGGCCGATCAACCGTGTCGACGGTTGCGCCATCATGCGCTCTCCGGCGCGGTTGACCAGGCGCAGCTCCCGCTCTTCGTCGAAGGTGAATACCGCGACGTCGATCTCCGCGATGACCTTCTCGAGCAGAGCCGTGGCGTCGACCGCGTCAAAGCGCGCGGCACGCAGGAAGTCGCCGAGCTTGTTGACCTCGAGCATGACTTCGCCGAGGGCGTCGTCCGGGCTCGGTCGTCGGGCACGTATCGAGTAGTCGCCTTCGCGCAGGGCTTCGAGCAGATTGGCCACGGTTTGAAGTGGCGTCACCGTGCGTTCACGGGCAGCGAATGCAAAGCCCCACCATAGGACCAGGATCAACAGCGAGAACGTCCATTCGACCTTGGGGGTGTAGTCGCCGGTCCATAGGATGATCAGCGCAGTCGCCGATCCAGGGAGCCCGGCCGCGGCGCACATCCAGAAGATCCTGCGCTCGTGGGTCATGGCGTTAGAGGCCGTACTTCTCGAGCCTCCGATAGAGCGCACTGCGCGATAGTCCCAGGCCCCTGGCCGCGTCGCTGACGTTGCCGCCGTAGCGCTCGAGCGCCTTTTTGATCAGCAGCCGTTCGGCTTCCTCCAGCGTCATTTCCTCGATGCGCGAGGCGTCGTCACCGGCGCTTCTCAGGCCCAGGTCGGCGGCCTTGACCGCTTCGCCGTCGGACATCAGGACCGCGCGTTCCACCACGTGGGATAGCTCGCGCACGTTACCTGGCCACAGGTGGTTCAACAGGGTGCGCATGGCTTCCGCGCCGAAGCGCCGGGCCGGTCGACGGTAACGCCGAGTATGGCGATCCAGAAAACTGGCGGCGAGCAGCGGGACGTCTTCACGGCGTTCGCGCAGCGGCGGCATGGTGATCTCGACCGTGTTGAGGCGAAACAGCAGGTCCTGGCGAAAGCGTCCGGCACGGACCTCCTCGTCGAGATCGGCGTTGGTCGCCGAGATGATGCGGACATCGACGCGGCGGGTCTTGGAGGAACCGACGCGTTCGAACTCGCCGGTCTCGAGCACCCGCAGCAGCTTGGTCTGGAGCGTCGCGGGTACGTTGGCGATCTCGTCCATCATCAGGGTGCCGCCGTCGGCGAGCTCGAATCGGCCGACACGATCGCTCTTGGCATCGGTAAAGGCCCCCTTGACGTGGCCGAAGAGTTCGCTTTCGAAGATCGACTCCGACAGCCCGCCGATGTTGACCGTAATCAAAGGTTTGTCGGCGCGGGTCGAGACGCCATGGAGCACCTGTGCCGCGAGGCTCTTGCCGGTACCGTTTTCGCCGGTCAGCAGGATATTGGCGTCGGAAGGGCCGACGCGCGAGATCAGCTCGAGAACCGGCTTCATCGCCGGTGAGTCGGCGATCAGCTGCGGGCGATCGTCACCGCGAAGAATCTCGACCGCCGCGTCCAGCCGCTGGCCGCGGCGCAGCGCCCGGCCGAGCGCGGTCTGGGTGTTGAGGATGGAGAGCAGGCGGTTGTCGTCCCAGGGCTTCTCGACGAAGTCGCGGGCGCCGCAGCGCATCGCCTCAACGGCCACTTCGACGCTGGCCCAGGCGGTCATCACCACGACCGGCAGGGCGTCGTCGAGGGCCTGGATGTCGCGCAGCAGATCGAGCCCTTCCTGACCGGAGGTGGTGTCGCGGGCGTAGTTGAGATCGATCAGGACAACGTCGAAGTCCTGGGACTTGAGTTGTTCGAGCGCCCGCCGCGGTGAGGTTACGGTTTCGACCAGGCAGCCCTCGGACTTGAGCAGAAATCGCAACGACTCCAACACGTCGCGCTGATCGTCAGCTACCAGCACTCGTGGCGCTGGAGTCAGGTCAGTCAAGGTCGAAAGCTCGGCGGGTTCCGGTGAAGACATGGCGCGAGTCTAACAGTCACCGAGGCCATGTTTTCCCGCGGATAGGCGCCCATAAAGCAAAAGCCGAAGCAGACGCTTCGGCTTTTGCTACCGCTTGAGGAGGAAGAAGAAAAAGCGGGTGGAGACCGTAAATTGGCTCCGTAGCGACGGGAAATCGTGTGGGGCCGGCCCTGGATGCCTGACTCGCGACGACCGAGTACTGGGTGGATGCTCTTTGGATGTGGTCGGTCGTGCTCTGGTGATTTTGCTTGAGACCTTTGCGAAACCCCGTCGCTATCGGAGCCCGCTCTCTGCCCCTTTTATAAAGCAAGCCGTGTGCCAGGTTTCTCGGGTCCTCTTTCGAGCCGTTGATGATTCAGTAGGATCTGTGTAACTGTAATCTATTCAATAGATTAGCCTCGTATGAGACAAAAGGTCTATGCTGTAGGGCGGCTGTCCGTCAATGAACAGCTGACCGGATCCGGACATTTCGAGGCATGTCCGAATTCGGTCAGTCCGTTGAACGAGATGACTTGAGGAAGCCCAGACGTTCCATCCGACGGCGCAGGCTCTGGCGCGAGATTCCAAGTAGCTTGGCGGCTTGAACCTGGTTGTTGCCGCAGCGCCGCAGCGCCTCGATGATCGCTTGGGCTTCGAGATCTTCGAGGTTGAGCGAGTCGAGCCCGAGGGCGAGGTGAGCGGACAGGTCTTCTTCGGTCTCCGGCCCCCTGATCGCGCGAGGCCCCGGTTCCGGGAGCTCGGCTGGTTCCTGCTCGCGGATCGCCGGCGACAGGATCGACGACTCGACGGTGCGGTTCTCAGGGCATAGATAGACCGCTCGGCGCACCTCGTTGGCCAACTCGCGAACATTGCCGGGCCAGGTGTAGGTGCATAGCAGCCGCAGGGCGCGCACGGTGAGACCGCGAATCGGCCGTCCGAGCTCCTTGGCGGTCGAACGCATGAAGTGCTCGACCAGGGCGGGGATGTCCTCCGGACGGCGACGCAGGGGTGGGATCTCGAGCATGTAGCCGGCGAGGCGGTAGTAGAGATCGGATCTGAAGGAGCCGTCTTTGATGCGCTGCGAGAGATCCTGGTTGGTCGCCGCCAGTACTCGAACGTCGACCGACACCGGATCGCGACCCACCGGATGGACTTCTTTCTCTTGTAGTGCGCGCAGCAGCTTCGCCTGCAGGTCGGCGGACATGTCGCCGATCTCGTCGAGAAAGATGGTGCCGCCGTTGGCCAGCTGCAAGCGGCCCTCCTTGGCCGACACTCCGGTCGCCACGCCTTCGCCGATGCCGAAGAGCTCGGCTTCCAAGAGCTCCGCCGGAATGGCCGCGCAGTTGATGGCGATGAAGGGGCCTCGCCGGCGCGGCGAGGAGCCGTGAAGGATCTGTGCCAGGTACTCTTTGCCGGCGCCGGTTTCGCCGATGATCAGGATCGGTAGATCTCCCATTGCCAGGGTTTGCATCAGCCGGTAGATCTTGGCCATCACCGCCGACTGGGCGTAGACGTAGTCCGGTGGGAAAACCAGGCCTGGATAATCCCGCGGCCACTGATGCTCGCCTGAGGACTCGAGCTGCGGTCTGCAAGGGAGGAGCATACGAACCAGAACTCTCAGCAATTGTTCGCTGTTGGCGCGTCCGGGAAAGCCGCCCCACAAAACGAGCACCAGAGGATCGGCTGCCGAGTTGACCAGGGTCGCCAGGGTGGTGGGGGGCGCGGTGTCGGCGGTGGTCTTGAAATCGATCCCCTGTCGAGGACCCCCGGGCGAGGTGCGACACAGACGCCGCAACTCGTCGGTGGCCGCCCGCGCCACCTGGCCGGCAGCGGCGAGCACGATCGGGAACTGGTCCTCGGGAATTTCGAGGATGCCCGCACCCTCGAGGTGAAGCTCTTCGACCAGCAGACTCAGGGCGGCACCGAGATCAGCCTCGGGTTTGCTGTAGAGCCGGGCGTGGAATAGCTCCGCCAGTCGTAGCCACCTCTGGGCGAGCGAGTCGCCGACGCCGCTGGCCGGCGACCGGACGATCGGCACCGTTCCGGTCTGGTCGGCGATCGCCGGCTCGAAGGCGATCGCTAGCTCGGCATCATCGCGATGGTACTCCTGAAACAGCATCGGTACCGGCCCGAAGCGTACGACTTGCCCCGGCGCCACCTGCGCTCGATCAACACGTCGGCCGGCGACGAAAGTACCGTTCTTGCTCGCCAGGTCTTCGATCTCGAGCTTGCCGTCGACCACCGACAGGCGGGCGTGCAGGCGCGAGACGCCGTTCGCCAGCAAGACGATCTCGTTGTCTGCCAACGAGCCGAGCTGATTGGTGCCGGGCTTCAAGGGATAAACCCTTTCCTGGCCTCCGATCTCACCCCGCAAGCAGAAGTCGGTCTTGGC
>JAAUXY010037821.1_pt1 | contig 11787 bp, 11 predicted proteins | sample 7278121 | NCBI WGS metagenome assembly JAAUXY01 (sample SAMN14350117, study PRJNA611818) | marine sediment metagenome | isolation source: surface marine sediment (1.8m) | place: French Polynesia: Moorea | collected 2018-08
CCTTGCGGATCTGGCGGCCGTTTCCGCGGGTTGCCGGATTATAGGAGCGCATCTTCACGCTCTTGGGATAAACGTACTCGGCGAACACCGTGGGCGCCGTCGTATCCTTGGGCACGTCAATGACAACCGGCCCGGGACGGCCGGTCGTGGCGATGTGGAACGCCTTTTTGACCACCTCGGGAATCTCGGCTGCTTCCTTGACCATGAAGCTGTGTTTCACGACGGGCCGCGAGACACCCACCATGTCGGTTTCCTGAAACGCGTCCGTGCCGATGAGCTGTTGTTCCACCTGGCCGGAAATGACCACCATGGGAATGCTGTCCATGTAGGCGGTCGCAATGCCGGTAATGGCATTGGTTGCGCCCGGGCCGGAGGTCACGAGCACCACACCCGGTCTGCCCGTGGCGCGCGCATAGCCATCCGCCATGTGCGTAGCCGCCTGCTCATGACGCACCAGAATGTGTTCCACCTTCTGTTGGCGGAAAACGGCGTCATAAATGTGCAGGGCAGCGCCGCCGGGATAACCGAAGACGTATTCGACGCCTTCGTCCTGGAGCGCGCGTATCAACATGTCACCACCAGACAGCATTTCTGCCATTGTGGGTCCCCTTTACTGCAAAGCCGATTTGAATGTCCTTGTGCCGCTCTTGTGTCGTTGCAGCGGCGCCATGCCCGCCGGCCGCCGTGCCGGTCGATTGACCTCCCGGCGCGCCGCGACACCTTCCTTGCGAGCATGTGAAAGACAGATAACTTATTGATTTCCTGACGATTGTCGCGTCACAGCGGAAATCGAGCGCCGTATTCTTGAGATATCGGGCCAGTATGTCAATGAAACTGAGAGACAAGTACCATTTTGCCTGACCTGCGAATCGTCGCAGGGCGCGCCTGTGGTATCCTCAAAAGTGATGCGAAACAACAGTTCGAGTCCGGGATGACCAAGCTAGCCATCAGAATGAGCGCCATTGCCCTCGCATGCACTTTCACCACATCTGCGCTCGCAGACACCTATCGCTGGGTGGATGCAGAAGGTGTGGTGAACTACTCGGAGCGCAAGCCCAGGGGTGTGGACGCTGAGCTCGTCAGCCGCACCAGCGTGCCGCGCACCGAAACGCGTCCGATAGAAACGGCGCCGCCCCCGGGCATTCCCGGCGCTACGCAAAGCCAACCCGAGCTGAGCGAACGCCAGCAGGAAATGCTCACCGAACTGCAGACCGCCGAAACCGATCGTCAGGACCAGGTTGCGAAAATCCGTCAGGACAACTGTGATACCGCCAGGCGGGTGCTGGAAAATCTAACCGTCCGCGATCGCGTCCGCGTGCGCATGGAAGACGGCACGACGCGCATGCTCGGCGAAGAAGAGCGTCAGGCGCGTATTGCCGAGGCTCAGCAGGGCATCGTCACCAACTGCGAATCCTGATTCGAAAACCCGTTCAGCGCAGCATGATCAGCGTGGCCATCCGGCCGGTGGTCACCTGACCGGCGTGTCCAGCACGACGGTGCGAATAGAACCGCTCGTCCCCGTAAGTACACCACCCGCTCGACGTCACTTCCCGCACCCCGCAGGCCATTAGCTGCGCCCGCGCTACGGTGGGCAGGTCGAGATGACGTTTGTCCGCCTGCTCCGGATGGGGACTTAGCGCCGCCGCATGATCCGCAACAAAATGCTGCCAGACATCTTCACCGACTTCGTAGCTCGGCCCGCCGATGGCTGGGCCCAGCCACGCTGACAGGCGCTCGGCGGCAATGGGCAGCGCCGCCAAAAGATGGCTCAGGACGCCATCGCGCAGGCCCTGCCAGCCGGCGTGCGCCGCGCCGATGACGTCCCCAGCATCATCCGCGATCAATATCGGCACACAGTCGGCGGTCATGATGGCTAGCGCAAGACCGCGCTCGTCGGTCCACACGGCATCCGCTTCCGGCGCGTCCGCGGCAGTCGCCGCAGACGCCCGATGCACCCGTGTGCCATGCACCTGGCTCAGCCACTGCACCGCATCGGCATTGAGGCGCTGTTGCAGCCTTTCCCGGTTGTGCTGCACCGCCGCTACATCATCACCGACATGCATTGCCAGATTGTTGCTCTGCCAGACGCCTTTACTGCCACCACCCTGGCGGGTCGTGCAGCCGGCGACAACCGCGGGCGGACAGGACCAGTCTGCTGCAAGCCAGTCGACGGCAGGATCAGGCATCGTCACGCAGCGCCTCGACGAGATCCGCAAAGTCGGCCGGCCAGGGCGCGACGAACTCGAGCCACTCCTCGGCAACCGGGTGCACGAAGCCGAGCTCTTCCGCGTGCAACGCCTGGCGAGGAAATCCGTGCAGGCGTTCGATGAGCGCAGGCTCGGCACCGGGTGGCACCTTGCCGCGAGCGCCGTAGCGCCGGTCGCCGACGAGGGGATAACCAATCGACTGCATGTGGACGCGAATCTGATGGGTGCGGCCGGTGTGCAGCTTGGCTTCGACCAGCGTGTGACTGCGGTAACGCTCCCGCACACGCACCTCCGTCAGCGCCGGTTTGCCATCTTCGCGCACCGCCTGGCGGGTGCGCACGTGCGGATCCCGGCCGATCGGCGCGTCTATGTCTTTACCTGCAACCATCCTGCCTTCGCAAACGGCAACGTAGATGCGTTCGAACTCCCGGTTGGCAATCATCCTGGTCAGCGCCTGCAACGCAGGCTGACTTGCGGCAACCACCATCACGCCGCTCGTATCCTTGTCCAGGCGGTGCACGACGCCCGCGCGCGGCAGGTGCGCCAGCTCCGGTCGGTGATGCAGCAATCCGTTGACCAGGGTACCGGAGGGGTTGCCGGCGCCGGGGTGGACAACGAGACCGGCTGGTTTGTTGATGACGAGCACGTGCTCGTCCTCGAAAAGCAGATTGAGCGACAGCGCCTCGGCATCGTCCCAGGATTCACGCAGCGGCGCGTCAGCCACGAGCGCAAGCTGCTCGCCACCGACGAGCTTGGTCTTTGGTTTCACCTCGCGGCCATCCACCGTCAGCTCGCCGGAGCTGATCCAACGCGTGAGCTGAGCCCGGCTGTAATCCGAAAAAAGCTGTGCTGCGATCCAGTCGAGCCGCTCGCCGGCATACTCCGCCGGCACGACGGCGTCCTGCTCAATGGGGTCCATGCGGTTGCAACAGAAACGAATTTGTAAAGAATAGCGCCATCGTAAACCTAAAGCGTGGCCAAATTTTGAGCCGGATTCACCCGACCGCTTCTCCCCACCGTCCAGCGGTGCTTCTTTATCTATGCGTCTTGAGCCTGTCGCTGGCTCTCGGCGGCTGCAGCTGGATGCCGTTTTTCGGCGACGACGACAAACGGGCGGAGGAGATCGAGACTTCCGAGCAGAAGCTCTATCGCGACTCGCAGCGTCTGCTCCGCTCCGGCAACTACACACAGGCCATCGGCACCCTGGAGGCGCTGGAAGCCCGGTTTCCCTTCGGCCGCTACGCCGAGCAGGCACAGCTCGAGCTCATCTATGCGCGCTATATGTCTTTCGACCTCGAAGGCGCCATTGCCGCGGCGGAGCGCTTCATCCGCCTGCACCCGCAGCACTCGAACATCGACTATGCCTTTTACGTCAAGGGGCTCGCGTCGTTCAGCATGAACGACGGCATCATGGACCGACTCTTCGAAACTGACGGATCGAAGCGGGACATGGCGCCGGTACGCGCAGCCTACGCGGATTTCGCGCAGCTCCTGGCGCGCTACCCGGAAAGCCCCTACGTGCCCGACACGCGCCAGCGCATGATCCACCTGCGCAACACCCTCGCCCGCTCGGAGCTGGCCGTGGCCGACTACTACATGCGCCGCAGCGCATTTGTTGCCGCCGCAAATCGCGCGCGCTTCATCCTCGAGAGTTACCCCCAGGCTGAGGCAACCCCGGAAGCGCTGGTGGTGCTGGTCGAAGCCAACTACAAGCTGGGGCTCGAGGACGAAGCCAACAATGCCCTGCGCGTGCTTGCGCTCAACTATCCGAATTACCCGGCATTCGACGAGGACGGCAATCTGATCCTGGCCGAGCGTATCCGCAATCGCGACCGCTCATGGACGAACGTCATGACGCTGGGCCTGCTCGACCGTCCCGAAGTGCCGCCGCCGATAAGAATCAAACATCCCGACGGTTTTGTGCCTCCTGAGGTTGCGCCGCAGCCGGAAGAAGAGAAGCCGAAACGCAAAGGCTGGTTCAGCTGGCTGCCGTTCGTAGGCTGAGCGAAGCCATTTGAGCATGGACACCTCGTCCAGCCGCGTCGAAATCATCCCGCCCGAGGCAAGCGGCACGACAACCCAGCGCGCGGAAATCATCGCCGAGATCGAGCGGCGCCGCTCCGATCTTTCGGTGGGCCTGCTGCGCATCTTCAACTACTACCGGGTGTTCGTCGGCTTTGCGCTCCTGGTTGCCTTTGAACAGGACATCCTGTCGACGCGTCTGGGATCACTCGACGCCACGCTCTTCTGGTGGGGCACGCTGACCTATACCCTCATCAACATTGCCGCGACCGTGGCATCGCAGCTTCTGCCCATCAAGTGGCTCAGCAGGCAATACATGAGTCTCGGCCTTGCGCTCTTCGACGTCTCGGCACTGGCGTTCCTCATGTACACCTCGGGCGGCATCGGCAGCGGCATCGCGGCGCTCATGCTCATCACCGTCGTCACCGGCGCCATCATCATCACCGGGCGGCGTGCCACGCTCATTGCCGCCACGGCAAGCATTGCGCTCCTTTATGAAGAGTTTTATCTCGCGATATCCGTGCCGGAGTCGGGTTACGATTTTTTCCAAGCCGGCATCTTCGGGCTGATTTACTTCACGGCATCGCTGTCGATCCAGAGCCTTTCCAACCGCATCCGCAACAACGACATCCGCACGCTTACGCAGGCGATGGAGCTTGCCGATCTGGAGCGGCTGAATCGCATGATCATCCAGCGCATGCGCACGGGCATCATCGTCGTCGATCAGAACAACGTCGTGCGCATGCACAATCAATCCGCCCGCGCGCTCATCGGCGCCCAGGCCAGCGTAGATCTCACGCATCTGCCGCCGACATTGCAGAATGTCCTCGACGAGTGGCGTGACGACACGAGCTTGCGCGCGCCGCCGTTTCAGGTGACACCGCACACGCCGGAAATCCGCGCGAACTTCTCTGCCGTGCGTCTGCATGAGGCGGATGGCGACGTCACGATCTTTCTGGAGGATACCGGTGAAGTGCAGCAGCAGGCGCAGCAGCTCAAGCTCGCCGAGCTCGGCCGTCTGTCCGCGAGCATTGCTCACGAGGTACGCAATCCGCTGGGCGCAATCAGTCACGCGGCACAGCTCCTCAAAGAGTCCGAGGAGCTGCAGCCAGCCGACCAGCGCCTGACCGACATCATCATCAATCACTGCCTGCGTATGAACGGCGTCGTCGAAAACGTGCTGGAAATGTCCCGTCGCCGGACCCCGGATCCCACGCGCGTGAACCTGCTCGAGCATCTCAAAGAGTTCACCAGCGAATTTGTGCAGTCGCGCCCCGAAGCAGAGATTCGCGTGCAGGTGGAACCGGAGCAGACGGACATACGCGTCGATCCGAACCAGCTCAATCAGGCGTTGACCAACCTGGTAGACAACGGTATCCGTTATTCCGAGGAGAATGATGCCGGGCCGTGCGTGCGGCTCGAAGGCGGCGTTGATCCGAGCTCCGACCGCCCTTATCTCAACGTCATCGACAAAGGTCGGGGCGTCGACCCCGAGCAGGTGGACAAGCTGTTTCAGCCTTTCTCCACCACCGCGCTCAAGGGCACGGGGCTGGGGCTGTATCTCTCGCGGGAATTGTGTGAATCAAACCAGGCCCAACTCAGCTACTTCCGCGATACAGACGGCGGCAGCTGCTTCAGAATTCTGTTTGCACATCCGGACCGCATCACAGCGTGACGGGCAAACTTGGGCTATCGTGGATAAAGACATTGGAGCTCTCGAGCCATGACCAATAAACGCACCCTCATCGTCGACGACGAGCCGGATATCCGCGAGCTCCTGGAAATCACGCTCGGCCGCATGAAGCTGGATACGGTGACCGCCGCCGACCTCACGAGCGCCATGGCGCTTCTGAGCTCGGAGACGTTTGACCTCTGCCTGACCGACATGCACCTGCCCGACGGCAACGGCCTGCAGCTGGTCGAGCACATCAACGCCAACCACCCGCAGCTGCCGGTTGCGATGATCACCGCGTTCGGCTCCATGGACACCGCCATCGCGGCGCTGAAAGCCGGTGCCTTCGACTTTCTGCAGAAACCGATCGACCTCGAGCAGCTCAGAAGCCTCGTCGAAACCGCACTCAAAGTCAGCGAGCTCGACGCCTCGACCAGCAACACCAACAACAACCTCCTGGGCGGCTCCGACGCCATGGAGCAGCTGCGCGCGCAGATCAACAAGCTGTCGCGCAGCCAGGCGCCGATTTACATCAGCGGCGAGTCCGGCTCCGGTAAAGAGGTGGCAGCGCGCTTGATTCACGCGCTGGGTCCGCGCGGCTCCGGTCCGTTTGTACCGGTCAACTGCGGCGCAATCCCCTCGGAGCTCATGGAGAGCGAGTTCTTCGGCCACATCAAGGGCAGTTTCACGGGCGCGGTGGGCGATAAAGAGGGCCTTTTCCAGGCAGCCGGCGGCGGCACGCTTTTTCTCGACGAGGTGGCTGATCTGCCGTTGACCATGCAGGTAAAGCTCTTGCGCGCCATCCAGGAAAAAGCCGTGCGACCCGTCGGCTCGCAAAGCGAGGACGTCACCGACGTCAGGGTGCTGTCGGCGACGCACAAAGATCTCGTTGAGGAAGTGGCGGCCGGTCGCTTCCGTCAGGATCTCTACTATCGCTTGAACGTCATCGAGCTGCGCATGCCGAGCCTGCGCGAGCACCTCGAGGACATCCCCGACCTGGCTTCGGCGTCTCTCGAGCGACTGGCCGGTGAGTATGGCGGCAACGTGCCCGCCGTATCGTCGTCGGCAATGGAGGTCCTGCAGACTTACGACTTCCCGGGCAACGTCCGCGAGCTCGAGAACATCCTGGAGCGCGCGTTTACCCTCTGCGAGAACGACGAGATCAGCCCGGACGATCTGCAGCTGCAGGAAGCCGCACCCGTGCCGGCAACGACCGAGCCGGAGGCTGACGAGCCCCTGAGCACGGCCGCGCCCGAAGCGCCGGCAGCTGCAGAGGGGGCCGACTTACGCTTGCCCGCCGGCATGAGCCTGGAGGAGTATCTCGAGGACATCGAGCGCACGCTCATTACCCAGGCCCTCGATGCCACCCGCTGGAACAAAACCGCCGCGGCCAAGGAACTTGGCATCACCTTTCGCGCGCTGCGCTACAAGCTCAAGAAGCTCGAGCTGGAATAAGCGCACACAAAAGACCGTAATCAGCCATCGCCGCTTGACCGTGCGCGCCGCATGCTGGCGCCATGGTTTGCCGTGGCCGGAACAGCGCCGGAATCAGTTTGATCGAGATGCTCGTTGTCCTCGGTATCGTCGTGATACTGACCCGCTATGCCGTCTTTGACGCCGGCAACTGGATCAAGCGTCACGAAGCGGACGCGGCGATGTTCGAGATGCGCAGCGCCATCAACGCCGCCCGACACGCGGCCATTACGCTCAACCAGCGTGTGATCGTCTGCCCCGCAGCGGGTGAGCTATGTGGCCCACGGGACAGCTGGGCACGCGGCACGCTGATCTTCGCGGATCCCAACCGCAACCGACAACGCGACGATGCTGAGCCGCTGGTCGCTGCCCTGCCCGGCTTCGATCATGGTTCGCTGATCTGGCGATCGTTCCGCAACCGCAGCTACCTCGTATTCACACCGCGGGGGCTGACCGACTGGCAGAACGGGCACTTTCGCTATTGTCCGGGTGACGGCGACCTGCGCTGGGCACGGCAGCTCGTGCTGAACGCGGCGGGTCGGATGTACGGCTCGCGGGACAGCGATGAGGACGGCATCCACGAGGACGCACGGGGCGAGCCGCTAGCTTGCAGCTGAGGCTTGCGCCGGCTCCACACTGATGATCGCAACGTCGAAGGTGATGTCCGAGCCGCTCAACGGATGGTTGAAGTCGACCTTCACCGTGTCCTCGTAGAGCGCAACGACCACGCCCGGCAGCTCGCCGTCGGGCGCGGCAAAGGAGACAACCAGGCCCTCCTCGAGCTCGAGGTCGGCAAACCGTTCGCGGCGGATGATCTGCACGTTCGCCGGGTTATGGTCGCCGAACGCTTCCGCCGCCGGCAGCAGGATCTGCTCGGCATCACCTGCCTTGAGGCCAACAAGCGCCGCCTCGAAGCCAGGCAGCAGGCTGCCGTCACCCATGACAAACGATGCCGGATCGCCGTTGCGCGTCGTGTCGATTTCTTCGCCGCCTGGAAGGATCAGGGAAAAGTGCAGCGTCACACGCGTGTCCGCGCCGATGCGCAGCGCGCTTTCGGAGGAAATGAGATCAGGCACTGGTGGTCTTTCCCTGTCGATGTTCGTGAATCATGAGCAGTATCCAAAGCGCGGCACCGCAGAAGAGCGCCGAGTCAGCGATGTTGAAGGCCGGAAAGTTGTACTGGTTGTAGTGGACGAGAATGAAGTCGACCACGTAACCGTGCGTCAGCCTGTCGATCAGATTGCCGATGGCGCCGCCGAGAATGAGTCCAAAGACACACCCCATCAACCGATCTTCTTTTGGCAGGCGCTTGAGCTCGTAAATGATGAATGCGGAAAAGCCGATGGCGAGGCAGATGAAAAAGTAGCGCTGCCAGCCGCCGGCGCCAGCCAGAAACGAAAAGGCCGCTCCTTCATTGTGCCATCGCACCCAGGCAAAGAACGGCAACACCTGTATCCGCTCATCGTAGGCAAGTGCGCTCACGACGTAGTACTTCGTCAGCTGATCGAGCAGCACCACGAGCCCAGATAGCCCCAGCCACTTAACCATCTGCCGCACCATCTGCTGTGTCGTGCGCGGCAAACCAGCCGCGCGCGGTCTGAATGTCCTGCTCAATCTGCGCCTTCAGCGCATCAAGCCCATCGAACGCCTGCTCGTCGCGCAGTTTGTGTTTGAACGTCACGGTCAAAAGCTCACCGTATAAATTGCCGTCAAAATCGAAGACATGCACTTCCAGCAGCGGTTCCTTGCCATCTACCGTCGGCCTGACGCCAATGTTGGCAATGCCTTCGTATTGTTGGTCGCCAATACCCGCCACCGTTACGCAATAGACACCCTCGAGGGCGGCTTTATAGCGCTGCAGGCGGATATTCGCCGTCGGCACGCCAAGCTGGCGGCCAAGCTGACGCCCGTACACTACGCGGCCCATGATGAAATATTCGTGACCAAGGAGCTGTTCCGCGTGGCGGAATTCGCCCCGCGCCAGAGCCTCGCGCACGAGACTCGAGCTCACCCGTTCTTCCGCCAGCGTCAGGGTGCCCAGGTGGCTGACGCCGTAGCCGTACTTCTCACCTTCGCTCTTGATGAAGTTGTAGTCACCCTCGCGGTTTCTGCCGAAACGGAAATCATCACCCACGACCACGTAGCGCGCGCCGAGCATCTCGTGAAAGAGGTTGCGCGTGATCCACTCGGCCGGCGTGTGCGCCGTGCGCTCGTTGAACGGCAGGAGCAGCAGGCGGTCGAGGCCGGTGCGCTCGAGCAGCACCGCCTTTTCGCGCAGCCGGGTCAGTCTGGGCGGCACCTCAGCGCCGGCGAAGTACTCACGCGGCTGCGGCTCGAAGGTCACCAGCAGACTCGGCACTCCGAGCTCTTTGCTCTTCGCATCCAGGTGATGCAGCAGCGTCTGATGGCCGTGATGAACGCCGTCGAAGTTGCCGAGGGTAATGACGTTGCCGTGATGGCGCGGCTTTATATTGTGGGTACCGTGAATGATTTCCATCGCGCGATTATACCTGTCCTGCAGACGCCATCAGCCGGTGCTGTGCATCAGCTGGCGCGGCCGCACGCCGAGGATGACCAACACAACCACATAAAGGATGACACCGGCGAGCACAACACCCCCGGCGGCCAGCAGGCGCGGCCCACCCGTCATGGCCAGGAAGTCCACGGTGGCCGCCACCCAGACGAGGAGCGCCGCCAGCACAAGGCTCGCGACACCGGTTTTCCAGAGAAGCGGCCACAGGCCCCGACCCGCGTGATACAGATCATGGCGGCGCAGACCTACCAGCAGCATCACGACGTGCGTCCACGCGGAAAGCGCGGTTGCCCAGGCGAGGCCAACGTGACCGAACCAGCGGAACGTGGCAAGGCTGCCGACGAGGTTGGCCGCCACCGCAACGGCGGCATAGCGAAACGGCGACTGCGTGTTCTCGTGCGCAAAGAAGGCAGGTGCCAGCACTTTGACGAGCACAAACCCGGGCAGCGCAATGGCAAACATCTCGAGCGCTAGGCCAGCCATCCTGATGTCGTACGGCGTCATGGCGCCACTGCCGAAACTCATGAAAATGACCGCAAGCAGGGGTTCAGCGAGCACGTAGAGCGCCACGGCGGCGGGAATCCCCAGCAGCAGTCCCAGGTTCACCCCCCAGTCGACGGTTCGCTCGAACTGCTCCGGGTCACCGGCGTCCGCCATCCGCGAAAGGTGCGGCAGCATCACGGTACCGAGCGCCACGGCTACGAGACCCACCGGCAATTCCAACAGCCGATCGGCGTAGTACAGCCAGGAAATGCTGCCGGTGATCAGGGTCGACGCCAGGATGGTGTTGACCAGCGCGTTGATCTGACCCACCGAGGCTGCCAGCACCGCAGGCACCAGCAGACGGCCAACCTGCCTGACGCCATCGTGTCGGGCGTTGAGGTTCGGCTTCGTGATGACGTCGAGGCCGAGTAAGCTCGGCAGCTGGAAGAGAAACTGCACGATACCGGCCACGAGCACACCCCACGCCAGGATCTCAACTTCAGGCAGGTTGCTTACGCCGCCCAGCGCAAGGAGCGCCGCCGCAATCAGACAGAGGTTCAGCAGCACCGGGGTGACCGCCGGTATGGCAAAACGGTTGTGCGCATTCATGAGCGCCCCCGCGTAGGCCACCAGCGATATGAAGCCGAGATAGGGAAAGGTGATACGCACGAGCTCAACGGTCTGCGCAAAAACCTCGGGACGCTCGGCAAAGCCAGGCGCAAAGAGGTACGTCAGCGCCGGCGCAAAGACCACGCCCAGCGCAACGAAGAGCGCAAGGCTCGTGGCAAAAAGCCCCGAGAGTGGCGCTATGAAGGTCAGAAGCTCCGCATGACCGCGCTCCCGGTAACGCACGAGGACCGGCACGAACGCCTGATTGAATGCGCCTTCAGCAAAGAGGCGGCGGAAGAAGTTGGGAATACGGAAGGCGACAAAGAACATGTCGGCCAGCTGCGAGGCGCCGAAGAGATACGACAGCACGATATCGCGCGCGAGGCCGCTGATGCGCGAGAGCAGCGTCATGGCCGCAACCACGCCGCCCTGACGCGTCATGTTCTGGGGCGCGTCGGGCTCCGGCTGCCCCGCTCCGGCGGCGTTTGATTGTGGCACGTCTTCGGTTGACATCTACCTACTCGAACGGCATATTTGCCGCCCCTAAAATTCAGCCCCTCTGCGGAGATACCTTTGGCTAACAGTGCTCAGGCGCGCAAACGCGCCAGACAGAACGAAAAACGACGCGCGCAGAACGCTTCGCTGCGCTCCATGGTGCGCACCTACATCAAGCGCGTGGATGCCGCCATCGAAGCCAACGACGGCGCTGCTGCCACCACCGCCCTGGCGGATGCTGTGCCTCTCATAGACAAGATGGTGACAAAAGGCATCATGCACAAGAATAAGGC
>JAAUXY010041199.1_pt1 | contig 11787 bp, 8 predicted proteins | sample 7278121 | NCBI WGS metagenome assembly JAAUXY01 (sample SAMN14350117, study PRJNA611818) | marine sediment metagenome | isolation source: surface marine sediment (1.8m) | place: French Polynesia: Moorea | collected 2018-08
CCGGCGGATGCGCCTGACAGGATCCCGGAAATCGATCCTGTCGTGACGATGCGCCCCTGCGACTCCTTTATCATCGGCGCAAATGCGCGGGTTACGCGCAACACGCCTGCAACGTTTACGTTGAACACGAAATCCAGATCCGAATCGGGCGTCTGCGACAACGGTCCGAACGTCGCTACACCGGCATTGTTCACGAGACCATGAAGCCCCCTGCCCTCGCTGCGAATCAGCTCGACGGCTGCATCGATGTCTTCCTGTTTCGTAACGTCCAGACGTACGCCCAAAACGTTCTCGATTTCACTGAGTTCGGCAATGTCGGCGTCCTTGCGCGCGCCCGCGTAGACAAAGTGGCCTTTGGCCGCGAGCGTTTCGGCGATGTTTCGACCGATGCCGGAACTCGCGCCCGTTACGAGTATCGCTTTTTGACCATGCTCGTCTGCTACTGCAGGTTGCATGAAACCGGGAACTGCGAGGGTCGCCGCGCTGATGACGATCACAATTAGTGCTCTCATATCGATTCGCCTTTTTTTGCCGAAGTACATTCCGAGGCGCGCAATGTAACACGCACGACACAATCGTGACCCGGAGTTGGCGTCGCATGGTAAAGGCGGCAGGCTGGCTGAGTAGCCGTTCTGCAGTGCGATCAATTGACTGAAACGTCAACGCCTTGCAGATGCTCGACGAAATAGGCAATGAGCCTGCGTTTGAAATACGGCTCGTACAGGAAGAAGTGCCCATGGTTGAGCATCGGCAGCACGTCGAAGGTCTTTCCGGCTTCGATCAACGCGTTCACGAGCCTGAGCGTCGTCGCAGGCAACGCGTAGGTATCCATATCACCATAGGCGAGAAGCAGGTGACCTCGCAGGTTGTCGACCAACGCAGCGTTATCGAAACCCAGGTAGTTCGCAGGAACCGCATCCGGCGCTGGGCGAACAGTCGAGCCGTCCGCGTACTCAGGGACTCCGAAGTACTTAACGCCGCTGGGCGGAAGGGACATATAGTCATGGCTGCCGGCCGATGCCACGGCGACCTTGAAAAAATCCGGTCGCTGGAGAAGCGCGCGGACCGCTCCGGCACCGCCGTTCGAACTACCCCAGATACCGACCCGCTCTATGTCCATCGCATCGAAGCGCTCGGCCAGCTGCTGGATGGCGGATGCATGATCCTCCACCTGCAGGTCGTAGAATACGGGGTACCCGGCCTCGCGAAACTGTCGCGATCGATTCGGCGTACCGCGTCCGTCGACGACGACAACGTAAAAACCGAGGCGCCTCAAGCTCTCTACATGGAACACCCCGAATGCGTCCATGAAGCCGACTGGCGCGATCGACGCAATCGAATTGATGTAGTTGAAGTCGATGACCGGCAGTTTCGCAGGTTCGGCCGAATCCCCGTACGGCTCGAATAGCACCGCATACAGATCCGTCGTTCCGTCGGCAGCCTTGACGCGAATTCTGTGCGGTGGTTGCCAGCCGGTCCCGGCAAGCGCTTCGATAGCGGCGTCCTCGAGCACCGTGACCTCGTCCTCTGCCCAGACGCGACGCAGCACTGACCGCGGCGGCAAGGATACGGTGGAATAAGTATCGACGAAGAAATCACCAGCTGGCGAAACACCGCCTCGACGAACCTCATGGTGCGCCGTCTCCGGTGTAATCAGGACCGCGTCTGCACCATCGAGGGATATCCGGTAGACGTATCTTTGGTACGGGTCAGCATCCGCGCCGCGCCCCATGGTTACGAGCAAACTGCGGCGATCGCGATCGACATGAAGAATCGATGCAACGATCCGGCGTCCTTGCGTCAGTTGACGCTTGAGCTTGCCGCTCGCCAGGTCGTAAAGATAGAGATGACCGTAGCCGCTGCGCTCGGAATACCAGACGACCTCGTTGTCAAGGATGTGTACAAGCGGATCTCTGCCGAAGGTCAGCGAGATGTTAACCCGGCTGCCCGGCGCGCGTTCTTCGATGATCGTCCTTGACTGGCCGCTTGCAAGATCGACCTCGAGCAATCGGCCCGTCCGGGCATTTGCTGTCGAGGCATAGATGAATGCCTTGCCTCCTTGCCAGCCAAGCGGCGAGTTTGCCGGATACGCGTCTTCGAGGTCGAAACCGGGCGGCAGACGAATCGGGTAGCTGGAGCCCGCTTCGAGGTCGATAATGATGTCCCTGATCACGGGCCGATGCTCGTCGCCCAGCAGCGCTACCTTGACGTCGTGGACCCTCGGCCGAAAGCTCCTGTCGGCAGGTGCCGCCTCGAAGAAGGGGTAGCTCTGGACATTGCGCTCGTCGATCTGCCGCGTGATGATCCAGCGCCCTCCGGGCGACCAGTGCGTCGCAACCGGTCTCGTGACGTTATCACTGGGCGATTGCCCTCGCCCGAAGGATTGCTGATCCGGAGGGCTGGCATAGGCCGCGTACGCTTCACCGTCGTCGGTCAGCGCTTCTTCCGAACCATTGGCGAGATCGCGAAGCCAGAGATTGTAGTCACGTACCAACAGGGCCCGTTTGCCCGCTGGCCCGGGCAGTAACTCCGGTGCCGGCTGCTCCGCTACGTCCGCTTCGAGCAGCGCGCCGAACTCGTCCTTAAGACCATCTTCGTCGCCGAATTCCGTCGTTTCGCCCGATTCTGCATTGACGACAACAATCACCTGACCGTCAGCTGTGCTGCGCCGGTACCAGAAATGCTTCCCGTCTTTCATCCAGTGCGGCTCGATGCTCGCGTTTCTCACGAGAGCAGCAAGATCACGTTCGGCGTATTGCAGTGCGTCGTCGAAGTCGGCGGCGGTCAGTTGAAGATCGCCGGCCATCGTGCATAAGGGAATCCCGGCGAGCAGCAGGAACCTGCTCAGTATGGCCATGGTGCTTCCGGATCGTAGTCGAGAACGTTCACGGTCGGCAGTGCGTCGCGATCCACGATTGCCCCGTCCTTTATAACGAGGTCTATTTTTCGCATGTTGGCGATGTCTTGTATCGGGTCTGCGTCGAGCACCAGCAGGTCGGCGATCTTGCCCGCTTCGATCGTGCCGACATCGTCCCCGAGACCGTACGCCTCCGCGCCGTTCCGGGTGGACGCGATCAGAACGTCCATCGGGCTGGCGCCCACGTCCTGGAGGCCGATCATCCGGTCGAAGTGCGCCCTGCCGAGACGGCTCCAGACCACTGGACCGAGATCCGCTGAGTCGGGCCCCTGATCAGTCGCCAGCGTGTACTTTATTCCGGCGTCCAGCCAGACCTTCAGCCCTTCCGCCTGGTCTTCGAACGAAGCCGACGCCCTGTGTAGCTGCCGGTTGACCATGATCTCGTTCAGATAGGGGTCATCGCTGTGTTCGCGAAAATCCCACTCAGCATAGATCCGGTATTGCTCCTTTTCGGGAACCGCCATCAGCCCCGCGTAAATGCCCTTCTCGGCGATCGCCCGTATCGACGATCGAACCGAGTCCTTGTGCGACTGCGACGCATACTTCCACGGTGGGCTAATGACGTTGGGATGCATGAGGAAATCCGGCTCGAGTTCGATCGCCAGGCGCAGGCTCTCGACCGTCATCGTGTGCGTGCCAAACGGGATGCCGGCCTTGCGCACCTCTTCGCGCATCGCCTCAAGGGCCTCGCGCGAGAAGAGCAGCGGCTCGGCATGGCCGAGACCATGTCCGCTGACCCCTACTTTGACGAAGTCGACGCCCTTGGCGATGTAGTTGCGCATCGTTTCCGCGACGTCCTCGGGGGTCATCGCCACCATTTCCGGCCCGACGTCGTCCTCCCAGAGCGCATCGATACGCCGTTGTATCCCCGGCTCGACCCAGCCTCCGTAACGCAGGGACAGCCCGCCGACTGGCCAGCCGCCCATGAACGACTGGCTGAAGGGCCCCCCTGTACCGATGATATTCCCGGCGACCAGAACACGGCTGCCCACGAATTCCCCGTTGTTGATACGGTCGCGCGCTTCGAGCAGCGGCTTCAGCGGTCCCCAGGTGTCGGGCATGGTCGTCAGCCCGTACTTGAGCCCTACCTGCGCTGACTGGATCGCGATGTCGGTCAGACGGTCTTCATACTTGATGAAGAACTCCGGGACCGTCATCAGGATCAGGTGCACGTTCGAATCGATCAGCCCCGGCGTAATCCACTTGCCGGAGACGTCAACAAGCCGAAAACCGTCTGGCACGGTCGGATCGGTCGAGACCTCGGTGATGCGACCATCGCTGATGAGAACCACGGCGTTGGAAATCGGCGGTTCGCCGGTTGCCGTGATAACGGTACCGCCAACGAGGGCCAGATCTTCCGTCGCTGCATGGGCGGTGATGCTCATTACCAGGGCAAAGAACCAGGCTATCGCACGCATAACTACACTCCCGCTACGGCAGCACGGGCTGCTCTCGTATCCAGTCGCTTGCGGATGATCTGATGACGTCGTTCCGTTATCGGGAACGTCAGTGCCAGAACGGTCGCAAGCACGTTCAGCAGAATCGGCACACCGATGAACGCCGTGAAGAATCCAACCAGCGCCATTCCTTCGTTCGCACTGTTCGGATCAAAGCCGAACAGCGACGTAATCAGCAAACCGACGCCTGCACCCGCACCGAGACCAATCTTTTGAAACAGCGTGATCAGGGCGAAGTAGTTGCCGGCCTTGTTCGATCCCGTTTTGAGCTCGTCGTAGTCGACGATATCGCCCATCAAAGCGTAGTAGCCGACCGTTGATCCGGCGGTGAACAACGACGTCAGGCAGAACACGGTCAGCAACGAAAGAAACGCGTTCGGTCCCGGCCTGATCAGCGCCATGGCGATCAGTGACAGCACCGTGCTCAGGTTGCAGATGGCCAGCACACGATGCTTGCCGATCTTCGACCCGATCCAGCCCCACAGCGATGCACTGAAGAACCCGATGGCGGCGACGGCCAGCCCGATGTGGGGGAATTTCGCGGGAATCTGCAAATAGGTGCTGACAAAGAAGAAGTACAACCCGGCGACCATGCCGCTGGCCAGCCACGTCGACAGAAGGATCACGGCAAACAGCTTCATCGGTCCGTTCTTCACAAACCCCGACAATGCCTCTTTCAGTTCGAAGGGCTCCGACTCACGGCCGCGGCCCAGTGGGACCTTGACGACGGCCACCGTGACCGTGACGACGAGCAGGACGATCACGACCCAGGACAGGAATGCTGTGACTTCCGGCGTAATCTCCGTTGTCGGGAAGAACGGCATGAACGGGCCGAGCCAGAAAACGACGTAACCGAGGTAGATCGCGGTCGTTCGATACCCCGAGACGTGCGAGCGCTGACTGTAGCCGGGCGCAATTTCGCTCAGCCAGGCGCCGTGCGGAATCTCGACCATCGTCCAGCCGATGTAGACGGCCATGGACGCCAGAAGGAAGTAAAGCGCGCCCGTGTCCGGACCGGGTCGAAACCAGAACCACACACCGACCATGCAGAGCAGACTGCCGGCAAGGACCCATGGCTTGCGGCGCCCGATTCGTGTCCGGGTCTTGTCCGACAGCATCCCGATCACGGGGTCGGTGACGCCATCGAGAATCCGGCTCAGCATGAGAATGGCGCCGATCGTAGCCAGGTCGATGCCACTCACGGTCGCATAGATACCGGGCAGGATCGACAGCGCCGGCGTGTGCAGCATCCAGATCGGGACCATCGGTGCGGCGTAGGCAGCAATCGTGCCTGCCCCGATGTTCTTCACCCTGCACCCCCGCGACCGCCAACGAGCTCCATCCGCTCGATCGCGACATTCTCGCTCAGGAACTGGCCGCGGAACCGCTCGTCGCCGCCGGGCGGATCGCCGTCTGCAGGCAGGCCGTGGATCTTTTCGACGATCTCCATTCCGCGAACAACGCGTCCGAACACGGCAAATCCGCTGACCGCGTCCTCGCCGTCTCCACGCGCATCGAGCATCGACTGGTCGCCGATGCATACAAAGAACTCACTGCCGGCATCCGATTCTGCCGAGCGGCCCAGCGACACGGCGCCGTGACAGTGTGTCAGTCCGGTCTGCAGCGTGCTTTCATGCTCGACGGTCGGCGAACGGTCCGCTTTGTCCCAACCGACACCACCCTGGACTACGTCGATCCCGCCGACGCTGCTTTCGACGCTTGCGTGCACGACACGGTAGAAGAACGCATCTTCGAAAATCCCGTCGGCGACCATTGACTCGAAGTGCGCGGCCGTCCTGGGCGCATGCTCGTGATCGAGTGCAATCCCGATCGGACCGAAGCGCGTTTCCAGTTCAACGAGTACCGGCAAAAGTCTCTCCGGTCTCGGGCAACACGGTCGTCGAAGGACGGTCGAGCGACAGCGTTTCGGGGACGGCCTGCGCCTGTTGAATTGTCGGGTGCGCGTTGATAGCGTCCCGCCATCGCACCAGCCGCTCCGGGATTCGGAGCCACTCCGGGCCGTTCATCGCTGTTATCACGCTCAGCGAGTCGAACAACGTCGCGTAGCACATGTCCACCAGTCCGATCCGGGAACCCATCCAGAAGTCGCCGGACTCATCGTCCTGGAAACCATACTCGAGTAGTTGCGCCAGGCCGGTTTCCACGCGCTCCCCGATATCTGCTGCCGGGGCGGACTGCAGACCGGTGATCGCGGGAAACAACTCGTGATCGCAGTGCCTCATCCAGAGCCGCGCGCGCGCACGTTCGACGGGCGTGTCCGGCATCAGGGCCGGTTCCGGGAACAACTCGTCAATGAAGTAGTTCATCTGCAGCGAGTCCCAGACGGTTTTACCGTCCACCGCCATGACCGGCGTCCTGGCGTACGGCGACAGCGCCAGGAACTCGTCTGTCTTGCGGCCGCCCGCATCCTTTGCCATGACGATCGTGAAGGCAACACCTTTCTCGATCAGGGCGGCGTAGTTGCGGACGGCCCAGCCGCATCCGGGCGTCGAGTAAATCTCGATTGTGCCAGACGACATGTCAACCTACCTTTCCTATTGCCGAATCGCGCTGTCCCCTGCGGGAACCGCGCCCCGCCCTACTCGCCGAAGTTGTAAGTAAACTGAACTCCGTACGTCCTTGGCCGAATCGACGAAGCCCTTGCCGCCACGGTCGGGTCTCCCTGATTCGGGATGACCTGCAGGAAAGGAACCTCATCGGTGAGGTTGTCCGCATAAACCTTTGCACTCCACGTACCGGTGTCGATACCGACAGAGGCGTTGACGACGTCCTGGGCCGGGATGGGCACGGCACCATCCTGCCCGTTGTAGCCTTCCGTCGTCGTCTTGTCCTTGTGCCAGTAGTTGACTCTCACGAACGCGTCGTTGCCCACGACTTCAAAATCGTAGCCGACGTCTGCGCCCCAGGAGTTGTCCGGCGAACGGCGTAGCTTGTCCCCCGCGCAGATCAGGCAGTTGCCTGAGCCGTTCGGGTCGACGTCGTTCTGGAATTCCGCATCGCTGGTGGTCCAGTTGACCGATGCGTAGAACCCGGGGAACAACAGATCCTGGCTGATGAGCTCGATTTCGAAACCATCAGACTCGAGTACGCCGGCATTCGTCGTGTACGCCCAGGGGCTGGGCGGAGCCGCGAAAACCACGACCTGGACATCTTCCCAGTCAGCCTGGTAGATCGCAGCGTTCACGATCAGGCGGTTGTCGAGCCAGACGGACTTGAGCCCGAGCTCATAGTTGATCAGCGTATCGGGATCGAACCTCAGCACTTCTTCCGTAATCCCTTCGAGGCCCACGAACGGATTGAAGCCGCCGAAACGGAATCCTTCGGACCTTGCCAGGTAGAGCATCGTGTCCTGCGTAGGACGATATTCAACCTGGAGCTTGAAGAAGGAATCGTCGGATCCAACGGACCCTGTACGCTGGTTAAAGTTCGTACCGAAATACGTCAGTTCCGCGCTATTGCCGACCTCCCAGTCGAAGTAACGGCCGCCCACCAGTACCGACCATTGGTCGTTGATGTCATAGCCAAGCTCGCCGAATATCGCCGTCTCCTTGAACGACTCCGGACCGCCAATGACCCACGTTACGAAGCCTTCGGCAACCCCGGGTACCCAGTTCGGATCGTTGGGATCGGGCACCTCGACCTGTGTGCTGAGCAGATCGGAATCGAAATCGTCGTGATAGAGCCCGACGATCCAGTTCCAGGGACCGTCGCCCGTAGAAGCGAATCGCAGTTCGTGCGTAATGCTTTCCTCATTGTCCGCCACCGAAGTACGACCGACGGGAATGAAGCCGAACGTGGCGCGCTCAACGTCCTCGTAGTTGTTCTCCATGTCGTAGAACGAAGCGGTGTACGACAGCGACGCCCAGCTGAACTCGGTATCGACAATGAAATTAACGAGGTCGAATCGTTGCTCGCCCCAGAGGTCCGTATAGGGATCCGTCGAGACACGATCTCCCGCACCGACATTGAAATACGTAGGAGCGTCGGTCTTGAGGTCGTTCCCGTGGTAAATGAGCGTGAACCTCCAATCCTCGTTCGGGGCATAGAGCGCTGAAACACGCCACGCCGACTCGGACACGTCATTGATCTTGTCCTCACCGACAACGCTGTTGTCGACGTAACCGGACTCGTCAATATGGTGGCCTGCTACGCGCAGTGCGAACATGTCCTCGACGACAGGAATATTGAAGACACCGGAAATGCGGTAACTCATATCCGCGTTCTTGCTCGTATACGTATCGCCGGTGAGACGCGCCGACACGCCCCCGAAGCTCGGCCGATTGGATCGATACGAGATCAGGCCGCCCACCGCCTGCGATCCCCACAGCGTGCCCTGCGGACCGCGCAGAACGGCGACTTCGCCGATATCGAACAATCGGTAGTTGCGGCCGAAGCGAGGAGCGCCGTCCAGGTACTCCGCGACGACGGGACCCGTATTGTCCGCGACCGGCGATAGTCCACGGATCGACGCGACCTCGTGACCGCGTCCCGGCCCGCCGTTGTCGATGAAGTTCGTCCCCGGCACCTGGACGATGAACTCATCGAAATCCAGCGCGCCAAGGCGTTCCAGCTTGCTTTCATCGAACGCGGTAATGCTGGCACCAATGTCCTGGGCGCTGACCAGCCCACGCTTGGTTGCCGTCACAACGATCTCTTCGATCCCCGCGAGATCCGGAATTTCCTGGTCGTCATAGGCTTGCGCCCAGGACACGGTGGCCGCCAGCGGAGTCAGGAATCCTGCAAGGCCAGCTATTATATATCTGATTTTAAACATCTTTCTCTTCCCCCATCGGTTCCGGGAACCGGCGTTCTTGCAATTCTCAGAAAAACAGGCAGATCTGACTGTAAATACATACCGGACTGACTGTTTTTTGTCAAGAGCGCGAGAGTCGATTACCATTGCGACCATGCAGACGAAGCTCAAGAAACCCGTGGAGCGCCGCAGCAACGCGGAGAGAAGCGCCGAGACCAAGGAACGCATACTCGAAGCAACGCTTGCGTGCCTGTCCGAGAAAGGATACGCCGCAACGTCGACCAACGACGTCGTCAAACGGGCCGGCGTCTCCCGTGGTGCGCTGGTACACCATTTCGCCAGCAAGTCCGAGCTGGTCGCCGCAGCAGCCGTGTACCTGGTTAGGAAACGTTACGCCGCCGCCGAGGAACGATCGCAGCGGCTACCCGACGAGCAGCAATCGATTCGTGACAAACTCGAGGTGCGTCGTCGTGACTACGAACGATGGTTCCCGGCGACGATCGAGTTCATGGTCGCTTGCCGGACTGACGAGGCGCTTAGCGACAGTTTCGCCGAGGCTATGAATCCGTACGTCGAAAGCATGGGACAGACAATGCTGGAAGACTGGCCGGAGCTCGCGAATCACGAATCGCCACTACTCGTCCAGTACGTGACGGGGTGCTTCATCAGGGGGCTGTGCCTCGAGGCCATCGTCAACCCTCGTTCGCTGACTGACGAGATCTTCGACGAATTCGTCAAGATCATGACGACCTACGCCGAGCATGGCTGAGATACCGGGGTTCTACTCCGACGTTGTGGGCCCGTTGAGCAACGCTTCGCGCGTGAGCTCCACGATCAGGTCGATTTCCTTCTCGCTCATATCGAACACCGGCGTATAACGCAACGAATGCGAGCCACCGTGGATGACGGCGAGGCCTTGCTTGCGCAGGAAATCCTCGGTGCTGTCGGTGCCGAATACCTTGTAACGCTCGTGGAGCTCGCAGCTCAGCAGCAGCCCCGTGCCTTGAACACTGGTGATCGCGTCGCCCATTTCGTCGGCAAGGGCTGCGAAGCGCCCTAGCAGTTCCCGCCCGCGTTCCCGTATGTTCTCGCGGAGCTCGGGCGTGAATTCATCAAGCACGGCGATCGCGATGTCCAGGGCACGCGGATTGGTCGTCATCGTATTGCCGTACAAACCGCGAACGTACATCCTGGCCGCCTTCTTAGAGAGCGCAAGTACCGACAGCGGGAACTGCCCGGCATTGAGCGCCTTCGAGTACGACTCCATATCCGGCGCATCGAGATCCTGGAAACCGGGGTAGTCGACAACGGAAAGAACGCCATGCGCCCTCAGGCCCGCCTGGATTGAATCGACGACGAACGTCGTGCCGTGTTCGCGGGTCAGCGCCCGGGCCCGCTCGTAGAACGCCGGCTCGATCGCCAACCCGGGATCGCCCTCACCCATTACCGGTTCCATGAAGAAGGCTTCGATGAACACGTTTTCTTCATCCGCACGCGCAAACACGGCTTCGAGCGAGTCAATATCATTGGGCTCTACCGTGAGCAGGTAGTTGCTGTCGCGGAACGAAGCGAGGTGTTTACTGTATTTCCCGAAAGTCGAGTCGGAAAACTTGGCGGGACGTGCCGTGCGTCCGTGGAAACTGTGCTTGAGGCTCAGGCCCCTGATCTCACGGCCCTCATAGCGACCGCCCGGGTCGGTGAGATGCTTGGTGTTGATATCCGCGATGCGGGAGGCCACCGACATCGCCTCGGACCCGCTGTTCAGGCAAATGAACGTCGCAAACGGAAAGCCCCCTTTGCGCGTATGCCCGACTTCCCGTTTCAGGCACTCGACGAAATCGACCTGGCTGATGCTGCCGGTCATGATGTTCGCCATCACGTGGGGCTGATCCATGGCCTCGCGCACCGCGACCGGCGAATGCCCGAGTCCGAGCATCCCGTAGCCGCCGCAATCGTAGATCACGGCGCCTTTCAGCGTGACGACCCACGGCCCGGCGCCACCCACGGCGATGAACGGGTTGACGGCATCCTCGGCATAGAAGTTGGTGAGTCCGTGGTGCGCCTGCGTGATCTGCTGGCTCTCATCGAGCGCGAGGAAATCGGGGTGCGATGATTTGAGTTCCTGGAAGCGCTCGTAGCCGCGCTCAACGGCGAGGGCGAGGTCCGATCGCTCCTCCAGGAATTCGAGAATTATGTCGTCCGCAAGGCCTGGCGTGACTGCGGCACCGCCGTATTCCCTCATTTCCTTTAGGCAAGAGAGAATCGAATCGGTATTACGTAAACTCGCGACCTGCGACATTGGAATCCTTCCTTGCGCGTGTATTCGCGGACTATATCAAAAAGACTCCATGCGGAGCATTGTGGTTTTTTTTGCAGAAACAGCCTGCCTGGCACTTTCGAATCCCAGACGTTGTGGTCGAGTGCGCCAGACTTGCCCCGACGAATCATCCGCGGGCGCAAGCCGGGTAGGTTAACATACGAACAATAATTCGCGTAAAAAGTGACGTATATTGACGTTTCCCAGGTCGCGTTGATTACTACCCGATGAAAGAGAAGAGCCGCTGGACGTTCTTGAGCAATCACGGTCACGTCCTCGTTTGCCTCGCCCAGGACTCGCGAATGCGACTCCGCGATGTGGC
>JAAUXY010019358.1_pt1 | contig 11781 bp, 13 predicted proteins | sample 7278121 | NCBI WGS metagenome assembly JAAUXY01 (sample SAMN14350117, study PRJNA611818) | marine sediment metagenome | isolation source: surface marine sediment (1.8m) | place: French Polynesia: Moorea | collected 2018-08
GACGACGGCGGGAACGCCCGTGAAGTCCTGCAGGATGACGCGGCTCGGCGTGAACGAGATCTCCGTGCTCGGGTCGGCCTTCGGGTCCCAGTTGGCGAGCGCGATGATGTCGTCGCGGGTGACGTCGCGACCGTCCTCGTGGCGCAGCAGGTTTTCGAGCAGGATCTTGAGCGAGTAGGGAAGGCGGTCTACGTGGCCTTCCTTGACGGCGTCGAGGCGGAAGATTTCGAAGTCATTGCCATCGACGGCAAGCGTCGAGCGCGCGCCGAAGCTGTCAGTCATCGTGTCGTTCTCCGGGGTGTTGTTGTTAGCGGGCGGCGGCGATGCCGGCGCCATCAGGGGCGCGCATTATAGCGGATCGGGGTTCCGTTTTGTCGATGACACCGCCGCCGAGGCAGCGTTCGCCGGCGTAGAAGACGGCGAACTGTCCGGGCGCCACGGCGCGCTGCGGCTCCTCGAAGCTCACTCGCGCGCTGCCGTCTTCCCGGCCGGTCACGGTGGCGGCCTGGTCGGCCTGCCGGTAGCGAACTTTTGTCGAGCATTCGAGGCCCCTGGCGAGCCCTTCGGGCGGGGCGCCTATCCAGTGCAGGTCGGTGGCAACCAGCGCCGTCGAGTCCAGCGCGTCGCTCTCGCCCTGGTCGACCAGCAGCGCGTTCTTGTCGAGGTCCTTGCCAACGACGTACCACGGGCTGTCGCCGGCGTCGCTGCGGCCGCCGATGCCGAGCCCTTTGCGCTGGCCCAGCGTGTAGTACATGAGGCCCGAGTGCGTGCCCAGTTCGCGACCGTCCAGGCTCCGGATCGGTCCCGGGTTGGCCGGGAGATAGGTGGAGAGGAACTCGCGAAACGGCCGCTCGCCGATGAAGCAGATCCCCGTGCTGTCCTTCTTCTCGTGAACGCTCAGGCCATATTCGCGTGCCATGGCGCGCACGTCGGTCTTGACGAGTTCGCCGAGCGGGAACACGGTCTCCGCCAATGCCTCCGCAGGCACGGCATGCAGGAAGTAGCTCTGGTCTTTGGCCGGGTCGGCGCCCTTCAGGAGTGCGGGTACGCCGTCAACCGTCGCCGTACGGGCGTAGTGGCCGGTAGCGAGCAGTTCGCCGCCGAGGCGCTTCGCGTACTCGCGGAAGGCGCCGAACTTGATCTCGCGGTTGCACAGTACGTCCGGGTTCGGCGTGCGGCCGGCCGCGTACTCGGCGAGAAAGCACTCGAACACGCGTTCCCGGTACTCGCGGGCGAAATTGACGTGGTGCAGCGGAATCCCGAGCCGCTCGCAGACCCCGCGCGCGTCCTGCAGGTCTTCTGCGGCCGTGCAGTAGCCATCGTCGTCTTCCCAGTTCGTCATGTGCAGCGCCTGCACACGAGCGCCGGCCTCCTTCAGGAGGATCGCGGCGACGGCCGAGTCGACGCCACCGGACAGTCCGAGGACGACATCACGGCCGGCAATATTGGAGAGGTCAAAGGCCATAGGGCGCGGATTTTATCATCCGCCGCCAGCCACGGCGTCTACACGAGGTCGGCGCGTGCCAGTACCCGGTCGACGTGGTGGGTCAGGGGCAGCATGCCCGTGAGCAGCGTGTCGGACTCGCGTCGGCCGGACTCGAAGTCCTGCACGCAGCGCAGCACGACCGGCGAACGCAGGCGCGGCTGCATGTCAGCGAGATCGTCGAGCGTGTACCAGCGGCGGCCGATGATGCCCTTGTCCAGCTTCAAGCTCTCGTCGAGTTCGACGAACTCGGCGACATAGACGAGGCGCAGGAACTGCTGGCGCGTCTGCGGGTGGATCCAGAGATACACGCCGATCAGTTCGCCGCAATCGACCGTGCAGCCCGTTTCCTCGAGCACCTCGCGGACGATGGCATCTTCGGGCGCCTCGCCCGACTCGATGTGGCCACCCGGCTGGTTGATGACGATGCGGTTCATGGCCTGCTCTTCGACGAGCAGGTAGCGGCCTTCGTGGTAAACGACGGCCGAGACGGTCAGGTCCGTGGGATACATCCGGTTTCCGTGGTTATTCTTGAATCAGATGCCGAGCTGGCGAAATTCGACTTCGACCTCACTGGCGAGCCAGATCTCGTCGAACATCTTTCCATAGAGTTTGGCGACCGCGGGTTCGTGGGTGTCTGCGATGCCTTCCCAGCGCGGCGCCTGCAGTCGGTAGACCAGGGCCGTTTCGTCGGCAATGCAGAATGCCTCCGCGTGGGTGCGCAGATCCTCGCGAACATGGCGAAACTCGATATAGGTGTTCAGGCGCCGGCCCAGGTGAACGAAGTTGTTGCCGTTCTTGATAGCGCGGGTCGGGTCGGCGATCAGAACGCGAATGCGAGAGTAGGTCTGCGACAGGACGAGGCGCTTGATGACCTCGAGGAACTCCGGATCGTCATAGATGCCGGGTTCGAGGTCATGCGTAAAGATCGAGACCTTTCGCTTTGCCTCTTTGGCGATCGTAATCGCCGCCTGGCGCATCTCTTCTTTCGTCGAGATAACCCAGCGCTTGCTGTTGTCGTTGGCCTGATCCATTAGATCGATTATTCAACACCGATGTTTCAGTTTTGCCGCACCCGGTCACACCGGTACCCGCTTTAACATCTTACCCGCCGCGACGGGAACCGCCGTGCCAACTGCGTCACGTTTTCGTTTCGACCCGTGCGGATTAGAACGGTTCGCAAGCCGCGTGAATAAATGGTTTCAGCGAAACCTTTTCTCGCTGGGCAAAAGTCGCTTTGTTTCACATATCGCCCGCCGCTACACGTCCCGGGCAAGCTCGGCCGCGAGGCCTATGTACTCGCGCGGCGTCAGCGCCGCGAGGCGCTCCCGCTCTGCCTCCGGGATTTCCAGCGTGGCGATGAAGGACTGCAGGATCTCACGGGTCACGGCCCGGCCTCGGGTCAGCGCCTTGAGCTTCTCGTAGGGCTCGGGAATGCCGTAACGGCGCATGACGGTCTGCACGGCCTCCGCGAGTACCTCCCAGGCATCGTCCACGTCCGCCGCGATGGCGGCCTCGTCAATCTGCAGTTTGCCGAGGCCCTTGCCGGCCGAGGCGATAGCGATGCTCGTGTAGGCGATGGCGACGCCGAAATTTCGCTGCACGGTCGAGTCGGTCAGATCGCGCTGCCAACGCGATACCGGCAGCTTCTCGGCGAAATGCGACAGCAACGCCGTTGCCATCCCCAGGTTGCCCTCGGCGTTCTCGAAGTCGATCGGGTTCACCTTGTGCGGCATCGTCGACGAACCGACCTCGTTCTCGGCGACCCGCTGGCGAAAATAGCCGAGCGAGATATAGCCCCACACGTCGCGGCACAGGTCGATGAGGATCGTGTTGAAGCGCACGATCGCGTGTGCGTACTGCGCGGTCCAGTCGTGCGGTTCGATCTGCGTCGTGTGCGTGTTCGGCTCGAGACCGAGCGACTCGACGAATTGGGCGCTGGCCGCCCGCCAGTCGACGTCGGGATAGGCGACGAGGTGAGCGTTGTAGTTGCCGACGGCGCCGTTGAACTTGCCGAGGATCTTTACATCGGCAAGCACCTTGCGGGCCCGCTCGAGGCGCTGCACGACGTTGGCCAGTTCCTTGCCGACGGTGGTCGGGCTCGCGGTCTGGCCGTGGGTGCGCGACAGCATCGGCACACCGGCGTATTTACGGGCCATACCGGCAAGCTTCGTCTCGAGGCCGCGCATCTTCGGCACCAGGAGGTCGGTGCGCGCCGCACGCAGCATCAGGGCGTAGGCGAGATTGTTGATGTCCTCGGACGTGCAGCCGAAATGCAGGAAATCCTTGAGGGGACCCGTTTCGGGACCGTCACCCAGCCGCTCGCGAATGAAATACTCGACGGCCTTGACGTCGTGATTGGTCGTCGCTTCGATTTCCTTCACGCGTTCGGCATCGTCCAGCGAGAAGTCGTCGACGATGCTGTTGAGCACGTCCTTCATGACCGAGGAAAGGGGACCGATCTCCGCAACGTCCGGATCGTCGGCAAGGCACTGCAGCCAGCGGACCTCCACCAGCACCCGGTAGCGGATCAGCCCGTACTCGCTGAAGACGTCGCGAAGGTCTTCGACTTTGTCGGCGTAGCGGCCATCAGCCGGCGATAGGGCTCGTAGTGGCGACACTTTCATGAGGGGGAAACCGGTGTAGACTTGCGCGCGCAAAGCGCGAATCATACACGATTGCAGCGCCGACCAGACCTGAGGACAGCGACGCATGAGCGACAAGAAATTCCGGACCGAACAAGACAGTATGGGCGAACTGCAGGTGCCTGCCGACGCGCTGTGGGGCGCGCAAACGCAGCGCGCCGTGCAGAACTTCCCGATCAGCGGACTGACGATGCCGCGCCAGTTCATCGCCGCACTCGGCCTTGTGAAATGGGCCGCGGCCGGCGCCAATGCAGAACTGGGCCTGATCTCCACCAACGTGGCGATGGCGATCCAGAAGGCGGCGCTCGAGGTCGCCGGTGGCAGCCACGACGGCGAGTTTCCCATCGACGTCTTCCAGACCGGTTCCGGGACCAGTTCCAACATGAATGCGAACGAGGTCATTGCACACATCGCCAGCGAAGACCTGGGCGCCAATGTGCATCCGAACGACCACGTCAACATGAGCCAGAGTTCGAACGACGTGATCCCGACCTGTGTGCACCTGAGTGCCGCGATCGCGATCAACGAAAGCCTGCTGCCGGCGCTCACCCACCTTTCGAAAACGCTCGACAAGAAGGCCGACGAGGTCGGCAGCACCGTAAAGACGGGCCGCACCCATCTAATGGACGCGATGCCCGTGACGATCGGCCAGGAGCTCGACGGCTGGCGGTCGCAGATAAACCACGCCGCCGACCGCCTCGGCGACACGATGAAGCGGCTGACCGAACTCGCGCAGGGCGGCACCGCGGTCGGCACGGGCATCAACGCGCACCCCAAGTTCGGCGAGAAGGTGGCTGTCCTGCTGAGTGAGCAGACCGGCGTCGGCTTAACGCCGGCGGCCAACAAGTTCGAGTCGCTGAGCAGCCAGGATGCGGCGGTCGAGACCTCCGGGCAGCTGCGCGTGCTGGCCGTAAGCCTCACCAAGATCGCCAACGACCTGCGCTGGATGAACTCGGGCCCGCTGGCGGGCATCGGCGAGATCGAGCTACCCGCGTTGCAGCCGGGCTCGAGCATCATGCCGGGCAAGGTCAATCCCGTTATTCCCGAGGCGGTAGCCATGGTGGGCGCGCAGGTCGTCGGCAACGACGCGACGATCGCGATGGCCGGCCAGTCGGGCAATTTCCAGCTCAACGTCATGCTGCCGGTCGTGGCCTACAACCTGCTGCAGAGCATCGAGATCCTCGCCAACGCGTCGACGGCGCTTGCCGACAGCGCGATTGCGGGCTTCACGGTCCGGCCCGACAAGATCGCAGAGGCGCTCGATCGCAACCCGATTCTCGTCACGGCGCTCAATCCGGTCATCGGCTACGAGAAGGGCGCCGCGGTTGCCAAGCAGGCCTACAAGCAAGGGCGTCCGGTCAAGGACGTGGCCCGCGAGCTCACCGACCTGACCGACGAGGAGCTCGATCGGCTGCTGGACCCGGCAGAACTGACCGAGGGCGGGATCAAGCACTGATCGCATGAGCGATGCCGCGGACTTGAGCGCCGCTCTGCTCGCAGAGCGGTTGAAGGGCACTCGGCTGCCAGACGACCCGACCGACGTCGTGTTGCCGCCGGGCAGCGAACAGTGGCCAGAGGACATGCGACGGGCCCTGACCGCCTCGCTCAAGCCCGCGGGCGTGCTGATTCCCGTTATCGAGCGGGCCGCGGGCCTGGCCGTGTTGCTGACCCAGCGGTCGGCGGAGCTCAAGCACCATGCGGGCCAGATCAGCTTCCCGGGCGGTCGGATGGAGCCCGACGACACGGATATCGAGCAGACCGCGCTTCGCGAGACCCACGAGGAGGTCGGTATTCGACCGTCCGCGGTGTCGGTTGTCGGCTACCTGCCGCCGATGCCGACCGTGACGGGCTACGCGGTAACGCCGGTCGTTGGCGTCGTGGAGACGGATACAGAGCTCGTACTGGATCGCTCAGAGGTCGAGTTTGCGTTCGAGGTGCCGCTCGGCTTCCTGCTCGACAAACGCAATGCGCGCGCCGCGGAGCGAGAATTCGGGGGGCGCAAGGTGCCTATCGTCGAGTACCGCTACGAGCAGCATCGCATCTGGGGCGCAACCGCACACATGCTCATGGTTCTTCGCGAACAAATCACTATAAAACAATAGAATATGAGTAATATCGAGAAATTACTCGAAGTTATGCAGGCGCTCCGCGACCCGGACACGGGCTGCGAGTGGGACCTCGAGCAGAGCTACGCGACGATCGCGCCATACACGGTGGAAGAGGCGTACGAGGTCGCCGACGCTATTGCGAGGGACGACATCACCGGTCTCCGCGACGAGCTCGGCGACCTGCTGCTGCAGGTCGTTTTCCACGCCCAGATCGGCAAGGACCAGGGTGACTTCGACTTCGAAGAGGTTGCAGGCGCGATCGCCGACAAGATGATCCGTCGGCACCCGCACGTATTCGGCAGCGACGAAGAGCGCGCCGCCGGCAAACAGGACGGCAGCTGGGAGCGTATCAAGGCCGAGGAGCGCGCCGCGGCGAAGGCGGACGGGACGCTCGCGGGGATCGCTGTCGCGCTGCCGGCGCTGAAGCGTGCTCAGAAGCTCGGCAAGCGCGCCGGAACGGTCGGTTTCGACTGGCCCGACCTTTCGGGCGTGCGCGCCAAGATTGACGAGGAGCTCCACGAGCTGGAAGAGGCCGTTGGGTCGCGAGACTCTGCCCGCGTCGACGAGGAATTCGGCGACCTGCTGTTCTCGGTGGTGAACCTCGCCCGCCACTTGGGCGTCGATGCAGAACAGGCCCTGACCGGCGCCAACCGCAAGTTCGAGGAGCGCTTCAGGGAGATGGAGCGGGCGCTTGCGGCCAACGGCAAGGCCTGGAGCAAGCTGTCGCTGGCGGAGATGGAACAGGAGTGGCGGGCCGCGAAACGGCGTATTTCGGGCGCCTGAGGGCCCCGTCGCGACGGTCGCAGACCGTTCAGGATCGGTTCATTGCCGGGATCGTAGTCTTTTCACCGTGGCTGGCGATGGGCCAGTCGAACGGAGGAAGGACCAGGATCATGAAACGCTCGAAGATTGCCCTGTTTACGGCCGCCTCGCTGGCGGCACTTGCCGTTTCGGGCACCGCGCAGGCGGACTCGCACGGCTATCACAAGCGCACGACGGCGTCGGTCAGCGGCTACGCCAGCCGCCAGGCTCGCGACGCCAGGTACGACTACGCCCAGGTATTGAGCGCCGAGCCGATCGTACGCTACGTGACGGTGACGACGCCGGTTCGCGAATGCTGGGAGGACGTCGAGTACTACACGGTTGATCGCCGTGCACCGGGTGAAGGCGCCAGTACGCTGGTCGGCGCGATCATCGGCGGTGTCGTCGGTCACCAGTTCGGCAGCGGCCGCGGCAACGACGCGGCGACGGTTGCAGGAACGCTGATCGGCGCCGCAATCGGTAACGACGCGGCTCGACGTGGCCACACGCCGATGCAGTATTCGCGGCCCGTGGAGCGCTGCCGTACGACGATGCGTGAGCACGAGGAAGAGCGCATCGACGGCTACAACGTCGTCTACCGCTACAACGGCCAGAAGTTCTCGACCCGCATGCCGTACGACCCCGGCCGCGAGCTTCGCGTCCGCGTCGACGTACGGCCCGCGAGCTGAGCCGGGAGCGACGAGGCGACGCAGTTCATTGCAATTGCCGGTAGGTCGTTCCACACTTCCGTTTCGGGAATCAATTGAGCGATAAGCAACTGAAATACGACGGGAATACTGTGGTGCGACGGATTACGACATTGCTGGCCCTGGTGGCACTGACTGCGACGGCGCTGCCGGCGGCCGAGGCCCGGAGCGGGACTCCGGGGTCGGTCATCGAGCCGCCGCCGCGGCACTCGACGGTACAGCGCTGCATGAGCCTGTCCCAGGCCGTGGAATCGATCCGCCGGCGCGGTAACGTTGAGCGGGTAATCAGCGCCGAGACGCGTGGGAACACGCACTACATCAAGGTGCTGACCAAGGACGGCAAGGTTCGCACACACCAGGTGCCCGCCTGCTAGCGCAGCGCCTGCGAAGGGGATGACATGCGACTTCTGCTTATCGAGGACGACGACACGCTGCGCGATTCGCTCGCGGGCCGGCTAGCCGACGAAGGATTCGCGGTCGAGCAGGCCGCGGACGGGCGCGAGGGCCTGTACCAGGCGATCGAGTTTCCAATCGACCTGGCGATCATCGACCTGGGGCTGCCGGAGATGTCCGGTCTCGACATCATTCGGCAGGCCCGTGAACAGGGCAAAACCTACCCGATCCTGATCCTGACGGCGCGAGACCGCTGGCAGGACAAGGTCGACGGCCTGAGCGCCGGTGCCGATGACTACGTCGTCAAGCCGTTCCACTACGAGGAGGTCAGCGCCCGCGTCAACGCGCTGCTCCGGCGTGCGGGCGGCTGGGCGTCGTCGAACCTCAAGGCGGGGCCCGTCGAGCTCGACATGTCGAGGCAGGAGGTCAAGGTCAACGATGCCGCCATCGAGCTGACGAGCTTCGAGTACAAGATCATCGAATACCTGATGGTCCGCGCCGGCGAGGTGATCTCGAAGTCGGAGCTGACGGACCGGCTCTACGACCAGGACTTCGAGCGTGACAGCAACGTCATCGAGGTCTTCATCGGTCGCCTGCGCAAGAAGCTCGATCCCGAGAACGCGATCAAACCCATAGAAACGCTGCGCGGCCGCGGTTACCGCTTTGCCCTGGAGCGGAACCAGGCCGACTGAATCGCATGTCCTCGCTCAGCGCGCGACTGTTGGTTTCCGTCAGCGTGCTGCTGCTGTTCTTTTTTGGCGCGACCATCGTCGTGCTCGATACGGCCTTTGTCTCGGCGGGCGAGCAGGCCCGCGAGGACATCCTCGACGGCTACGTGATGCAGCTGCTCGCGGCCGCGGAGCCGAACGACGAGGGCGCGCTGAGCCTGCCTATCGACCTGTTCGAATCGCGCTTCAACAACATCGGTTCCGGGCTGTATGCCGAACTGCGCGGCGAGTCCAACGCCGTACTGTGGCAATCGCGCTCGGCGCTCGGGTTGACGCTGCCTGCCGGCACGATGCCCGAGCTCGGCGTGCGCCAGTTCGCACCGGAATCGCTCGATGACGGCACGCCGCTACTCTCGCTCAGCCTCGCCGTGCAGTGGGAGTTCCCGGACGGGTCGCTCAAGGCCTATGTGTTCAAGGTCTCCGAGAGTCTCGATTCGTTCAATGCCCAGGTCGCGGGGTTCCGCCGTCAGCTGTTCGGCTGGTTTGCGGCCGTTGCCCTGATCATGCTGCTCGCAATCTCGGTGCTGATGCGCAGCCTTTTGAAACCGCTGCGCCAGGTCGAGTCGGAAATCGGCGAGATCGAGGAGGGCAAGCGGGTCGAACTGTCCGAGGACTTCCCGACCGAGCTGTCAGGCGTCGCTCGCAACATGAACCTGCTGATCGACAGCGAGCGAGCGCGTTCGGATCGCTACCGATACACGCTCGACAACCTTGCGCACAGCCTGAAGACGCCGCTGGCGGCCATCCGCGCGCTGCTCAACGAGTCCGCGGCGAGCAGTGCCTTCAATGAGCGCGCCAACGAGCAGATCGAGCGCATGGACGAGATCGTCCGCTACCAGCTACGGAAGCCGGCAGCCGCAGCCGACAACCTCGTCCTGACGCCGGTCCCGGTCGAAAAGGAAACTGATCGCCTGGTTGCGGGGCTGCGCAAGGTCTATCACGACAAGTCGCCGACGATCGCGACGCAGGTCGCGAGCGATGTGCAGTTCCGCGGCGACACCGGCGACTTCCTCGAGCTGGCCGGCAACCTCATCGACAACGCCTGCAAGTGGTGCGAGAGCAGGGTGAACGTCAGTATCGAAGCCGCGACCAACGATCGCGCCATCGCGAGCGGCATGGTCATGATCGTCTCCGATGACGGCCCCGGCATTCCGCAGGAGGCCCGCGACGGGCTATTGCAGCGCGGCACGCGCCTCGACGAGTCGACGCCGGGTCATGGCATCGGCCTCGCTATCGTCAAGGATATCGCGCGCTCCTACGGCGGCACGCTCGAGATCGGCGACTCGGCGCTCGGCGGCGCCGAGTTCACGGTGTCTATTCCGCCGGTGTCGGCGGCCCGGTCCTAGGCGCCCGGGCTGGATGAGCCGCCGAACTTCTTCGCCATCTTCACGATCGGCTCGACGAACTCGAGCGGCATCGGGAACACGATCGTGTTGGTGCGCTCGTTCGAGATTTCCTTGAGCGTCTGCATGTAACGCAGCTGCAGTGCCTGTTCCTCGGACGCCAGTGTTCTTGCGGCCTCGGCGAGCATCTGCGCCGCCTGCTTCTCACCCTCGGCATTAATGACCTTGGCGCGCCGGGAGCGTTCGGCTTCGGCCTGCTGGGCGATAGCACGAATCATGCTCTCGTCGAGGTCCACGTGCTTGATCTCCACATTTGCAACCTTGATGCCCCAGGCGTCGGTCCGCTGGTCGAGCAGGTTCTGGATGTCCTCGTTGAGCTTGTCGCGCTACGACAGCATGTCGTCGAGGTCGTGCTGGCCGAGCACCGAACGCAGCGTGGTCTGGGACAGCTGGCTGGTCGCCTCGAAAACGTTGGCGACGCGAATGACCGCTTTCTCCGGATCGACGATGCGGAAGTAGATAACGGCGTTCACGTGCACGGAAACGTTGTCACGCGAGATGACGTCCTGAGTCGGCACGTCCATGACCTGTACGCGAAGGTCGACCTTGGTCATCGTCTGGATGACCGGGAACAGCAGGATCAGGCCCGGTCCCTTGACCTTCTGGAAGCGGCCGAGGAAGAACACGACGCCGCGCTCATACTCCTTCAGCACCTTTACGGTGTTGTAGAGAATGATGATCGCAAAGACGATCAGGAAAACGACAACGGAAAGGGTCATATCAAACACTGGCTATTCTCTCTCTATCGAATGAGTCAGGCGCGTGCTGCCGCGGCTCGCGCGGCGCCGGCACGTGCAGGCCGGACCGTCAGGACCAGGCCATCCATGGCGGTCACCTCGACCGCGTCTTCCTTCTGGATCGGCGCCGTGCTCAATGCCGTCCATGCTTCGCCCTCGAGCCAGATCTTGCCCTCGCCGTCGACGAAGTCCTCCGTCGCAATACCGATTCCACCGACGATCGATTCGCGGCCCGAGACGGCGCCGCGTCGTTGCAGCCTGAGCAGGTAGCTCACGAGCGTGATGATGGCTAGCGCGCTGACCGCGGCAATCGTTATGACGAACGCGATCGAGATTTCGAATCCCGGGATACCGCTGTCGAACATGATGATCGCGCCGAACACGAACGCAGCAACGCCGCCGAGCCCGAGCGCGCCGAACGATGGCACGAAGGCCTCGGCCACCATTAAACCGAGCCCCAGGATGATCAGCGCCAGGCCCGCGTAATTGACGGGCAGTACCTGCAGCGCATAGCCGGCCAGCAGCAGCGCGATGATTCCGGCGACGCCCGGGACGATGGCGCCGGGGTTCGAGGCTTCGTAAAGCAGCCCGTAGAAACCGATCATGCCGAGTATGAGCACGATCTCGGGGTTCGAAATCACGCCCAGCAGCTTTATGCGCCAGTTGGGTTCGTACTCGTCGAAAACCGCGTTATCGGTCTCCACGGCGACCGACTGCGACTGCACCAGGACCTCGTGGCCGTCGATCTGCGCCAGCAGGTCGGCCTGGTCGGTGGC
>JAAUXY010028425.1_pt1 | contig 11777 bp, 15 predicted proteins | sample 7278121 | NCBI WGS metagenome assembly JAAUXY01 (sample SAMN14350117, study PRJNA611818) | marine sediment metagenome | isolation source: surface marine sediment (1.8m) | place: French Polynesia: Moorea | collected 2018-08
AATCGGAATTCCCGCCTCACACTCACCGGCCGATATCGATAAAACTTCCCTCTGTACGATAAACAAGGGATGGTGCAGATCATCTTTATTATAAACAAGTGGTGTTAAGGTATCGTACTGGTAGACTTCAACACCGGCCGCCTCCGCGATTGCCTGGCCGGCGGCCGTATCCCATTCCATGGTGGGACCTAAACGCGGATAAATATCCGCACGACCTTCTGCCACCAGACAGATTTTCAGTGAACTGCCCGCAGAGATAAATTCAACCTCCCCGAAGACTTTGCGTTTTTCTTCAACATAGGCCTCGAGTTCGGGCGTCTTATGCGAGCGGCTGCCGACGATGGTCAATGCCGCCTGCCGGGTGTGTTGCACGGGCAGACAGGTGGACTGTTCAACGATTTGAGTGAGCAGGTTGCCAACCGCCTCGTTTGAATCTGTTGCGGCGCTTTGCAAGTCGTCGAATGGGCCATCTTCCAGTTTAAATGCACCAAATCCATGCGCCGCGAAATAAAGTGTATTTCGATCCGGCACAAAAATTGTGCCCAGAACGGGTCGGGTGCTTTCAACCAGCGCGATATTAACCGTAAACTCGCCGTTGCGCTTGATAAATTCTTTGGTGCCGTCCAATGGATCCACTACCCAAAAAAGCTCCCAGTTTTTGCGCTGCGCATAAGGTGTGTCTTTGCCTTCCTCGCTGAGGATCGGAACATCAAATTCTGTCAGCGCATTCATGATGATTTCATGGGACTTTTGATCGGCAATGGTCAATGGTGATTTGTCAGACTTGTATTCCACCCCGAAATCTTCTGAATGGTAAACTTCGTTAATGGCATTGCCGGCTGTAATGGCCGCCTGAATTGATTTTAAAATATACGGTTTTATGTCCATAATGCTCCGCTGAGATTCGTGATTTACCTGAATGAATGTATATGCCGCTATGCCGCCGGATAGTTGATTTCGGCCAATTTATTTTTGATTAAATCTTCGGTGGCCGGGGTATCCCATTCAACCGCCACACTTTTGCCTTCGATGTCTCCTTCCACTTTCGAAACGCCCTCAAGATCGGTTAATTCGGTTTTGATGGCATTGACACAATGCCCGCATGAAATACTGGGAATTGAAAATGATTTTTTTTCCATATCGAAAAACCTCCTTTGGGTTCTCAGGTGTCGGAATAACGCCTGACGATGGCATCGAAATCATCGGGCTGTAGAATTTGAGCAAAGCGTTTACCGTCTTTGCTGTTTTCTTTGTAAAATCGGATGCAATCCTTAACAATCCGCCGCACCTGCTCTTCACTGTAAACACCGGGCAGCTCTTTGGCAAGCTGGGGATGTCGTCCGAGCTTACCGCCCAGCTGGACACGAAATCCATTTTGACCTTCCGCCAGGGTGCCGGTCGGACACGCCGGAATGCACTTACCGCATTTGAGGCACAAATCATAATTGATGACCGGGTTTTCTTTTGCGGTATCAATGCGAATTGCATCTTCCTTGCAGGCTTCAACACACGCCTCACACAATGTGCAGGGCGCATCAGTTACGACAGGCGCACAGGCGCCGATGATTCCGATGTCCTTTATTTGCGGCTGGGAGCATGCATTCGGGCAATCCGCCAGTGCAATTCTAAATTCATGATGAAACTTGAGATCGCCTTTTACCGTTTGTTTTAAAAAATCGAGCAAATCTTCTTTCTCTATATCAGCTTCAATGCGGGCAACCAGCTGATCGCTTATGATTGCGCGGTTGGGGCATCCACTCGGCCCGAAGCAGGTTTCAATCTGATAACCCTTGATTTCTGAACTCATTTTGGCAAGATAACGGGCCTGGGTGGCCTTGACATCTGCGAGCGAAACCAGGGGATTGCCGGCTGCTTCAGCTTGCTTTTCAACGCGTGCCCGCACGCGTTTGCGGACAAAAAATGGAACTTTTTTGATGGCTTCTTCAGCCTCCGACGTCCATTTCATCTAAATATCCTCTAAGGTGAATTGTTGATATACCATTTCCACAGCTTGCGCGTAATTTCTAATATAATAATCTATTTCGGGGTTTACAAGCGGGTGGGCATTGATGCTGCGGTAGCCCTCAAGCGGTATTGCAACAAACGAAACAGTCGTGGATCGGCGATTGAAAGGCAGCCAAAATGAATAGATTTGACCAAATCAGTCGCCGGTGGCGGGCTATGATTTATGTGTCTTTTCCAGCGCGGTTGTCGCCAGATCAGCTACTGAACACGAAGTTAACTGCCGGTCTAAGTAGATGGGTAGTTTTGTCGTGTCAGCCGCTAATTTTTTTAGCAGCGAATCCGTTTTTTTATTTCGCAATGCGCCGGCAGCCCAGGCGGCCAGGCCGCATAGCTCAGGATCGCCGACCTGTAGAAAGGGGTGCAGGTATTCAACAGAATTCATTAAAAGTTGCGGCCGCGCATGCGCCAGTCGGCCGATACCCCATAAAAGGCCCCGTTGCAGGGTTTCATGTTCGAGGAAGTTACCATCGGGTCGCACATAGGAAATTAATATACACCAGAACTCATCAGCCAGTTTTGCATTGCGGGCCATGATCTCCCCCATGGCCTCCGGGCACCCCCAGCCAATGCCCCCGGATTCATCGTTGAGGTGCCACATCAACCGGCGCATGATGACCCGGGCAGATTCGATGTCGGTCTGGGCCAGTCTGTCGACAACTTCTCCCATGGCGGTCACAGACCGCCATTTCAGGATTTCATCCACACTACACAAAAATGAAAAAAGAGGGTTGACGGCTTTTCGGGCCGGTATAGCGGCAATATCTGCCAATCCTCTTTTAAAGTCTTTTTGCAGGAGAAGTTTTTGGATCTTAATTTTGAGCTGACGACCCGTCTGTTGCTGTTGACTCATGACATAAATAATATACCAGGATGATTGCCATTTTTAGGTTTTACCACGAAGCTCACGAAGGACGCGAAGAAAAAAACTAAAAAATTTTTCAAATCGAACTTCGTGCATCTTCGTGTTCTTTATGGTGTATTTGAAAAGCGAATAGATCACCCACGCGTAATGGACAGACAGATTGATATATGTATTTTTAATGGATTATGAGGTCCAATATATACAATCCACGGGGCAATATTTGATAGCGTCATTTACTTCGGATTCGGGATAATCTGTCATACTAATAACTTCGATATAACCGGCATCATTTAAGCGGAATACCTGGGGACATGTTTCCACGCATACGCCGCAGACGATACATTCACTGAGTTCAACAATCGGGGCTTTCATTTTATTCGTTCACGGCTTTGCCGATTTTGCGGCCATATTCGTAGCAATTTTCAAGACCCTGTTTGTCAGGGACATACTGTATTTCTAAACCCGGGTCGATAATGTTAAATTTCATTGCTTCGAGCTCTTTGGTGATGATTTTAACGGACTCACCGCTCCAGCCGTAGGATCCAAAGGCGGCGCCGATTTTGTTTAATGGTTTTAACCCTTTCATGTAGCATAAAAAATCCGCCAGTGAGGGAAACAGTCCATTATTCAGCGTCGGTCCCCCGACCACCACCGCCCTGGCGTCGAAGACTTCGGTCATCACTTCACTGCGGTGCCATTTTCTCAGGTGTAAAGGTTTGGCCGGAACCCCTTCTTTGTTGATGCCGGCGGCAATGGCTTCGGCCATCTTTTCGGTGCTGTGCCACATGGTATCGTATATCACCACCGCTTTTTTTTGCGGCTCCTGCCGGCACCATTTTACATAAGCATTAATAATTTTAGACGGTTCATTCCGCCAGATGATCCCATGGTCGGGGCAGATCATGTTGAATTCCATACCCGAATCGATAATATTTTGAAGGTATTTTTTTATCAACGGGACATACAACAGTAAAATATTGGCAAAGTATTTCTTGGCATGAACCATGATCGCATCGCCGACCTGATCGTCGAACCGCTCAGGACCGGCAAAGTGCTGGCCGAAGCCATCGCTGGAAAAAAGAATCTGATCCTCTTTGAGATAGGTAAACATACTATCGGGCCAGTGGACCATGCGGGTTTCCAGAAAACTGAGTGTTTTGTTTCCCAGGCTAAGCTCCTGGCCGGTCTCGACGGGTTGGTAATTCCAGTTGCGCGTAAAGTGGCGCGGCAAATTTTTGTGCCCCATTTTTGAACAAAACAACGGTTTGTCTTCGCCAACGCGGTGCATGACCCGCGCCAATCCGCCGGAATGGTCGAGCTCGGTGTGGTTGCTGATGACATAGTCAATTCTTTTAGGATCAACAATTGCAGAAATATTTGCCAGCAGCTGATCTGCAAACTCCTGTTTAACCGTATCGAGCAATGTAATTTTCTCGTCAACGATTAAAAATGAATTGTAGGTTGTTCCCAAATCAGTCGAGTAGCCGTGAAAGTCCCTAATATTCCAGTCGGTGACACCCACATCATAAACTCCGGGGGCAATTTCTAATGCTTCCATTTTCTTCTCCTGTTAATACGTTCCAAATCCAAAGGCTAAATTCAATATCAGGCACAGGGATAAAATATAAACATATTTATAGCCTGCGCAACCCGCACAACAGGGTCAAACGGCAGGTGTTACAACGTTTTAGACCAGCTGCAAAAACAATTGATGCCCTTTTGATCCGTGCATATTTGCCGGATAAAAAGGGCATCGAATTGACCTGTGCCGATGGGTCTGATGACAGTTGTTTATCTATTCTTTTTCAAAATCAGCCTTGGAAGCGCCGCACACCGGGCATTCCCAATCATCCGGCACATCTTCCCACTTGGTTCCGGGGGCCACACCGTTGTCCGGATCTCCTTGTTCCGGATCGTAAACATACCCACAAATCGCACATACGTACCTATCCATTATAATCCTCCTTATGTTAGTGAGTTGGTCCCGTTAAAGCCGTTATACCCGTCTGGGTAACTTCCATTTAACCTGATGCCCAATTTTTTTATACTGTTCATTGGACAGTTTCAAGTCTATTTTTGAGATAGGTTCTGATGAATTTGATCAGCCCAACGGCTTAAACATTTTTTTGCCGGCGCCGCAGACCGGACATTTCCAATCATCCGGCAGGTCTTCAAACGCCGTGCCTTTGGGAATTTTTCCTTTGCGGTCACCTCTGTCAGGGTCATAAATATATCCGCAGTTAACGGTCTGGCATTGATACATCTCATGGGGTTCAGCCATCTGCTCTCCTCAATGATCACCTCACGCCAAAACGCAAAGGCGCCAAGTTTATGTGAGACGAAAATAATTAAACATTGTTTTCTTTGCGAGCTTTGCGGCTTTGCGTGCGATGATAATTTCAGACAAATTAAACCACGAAAACGCGAAATCTAAAAAGCACGAAATTTAAATATTTTTCCTTTTCGTGTTTTCATCCTTTCGTGGTGAATCGATTGTTTAATTTTTTTGTCGTCAGAATCAGGACAATTCTTTGATCAGAGTCTTGACTCTGTTTTCGATTTCATCACGGATCGAGCGCATGAATTCAATCGGTTTGCCGGCCGGATCTGCCAGAGCCCAGTCCAGCATCTGCGCTCCAGGCACAAAGGGGCATTCCTCACCGCACCCCATGGTGACGATAACCTGCGGGTGATTGTCTGCAATGGCGGACTCAATACTCTGTGGTGTGCGAAACGCCAGGTCGAGACCCTTTTCCTGCATGGCCTTGACCATATCCGGATTAATTTTTTCAGCGGGTTGACTTCCGCCGGTGAGCACTTCGAATCTATCTCCGGCCAAAGATTGGGCAAACGCACTGGCCATCTGGCTGCGGCAGGCGTTTTCGCGGCAGGCAAACAATATTTTTTTTCTGCCGATCAAAGGTCCGATGAGATCAGCGGCCGCTTTTTCGACATCCGCTGCGACAGTCGCATGGCGGGCCATATCCTTGGGGCCTTCGATCTCGCGGTAGGTCAGGCTGCCGTCAAAGCTTGCATCGATGGCATCGAAGAAGTATTTGGCTGTCAGTTGCAGCCCTTCAAATAGATTTTTTCCTTTGCTGGCACCCACCGAAAGCAAAAAACCGCGTTTGGTCTTTTGTGAGGGATCGGCTAACTTGAATCTATACTTTCGTGCCCAGAACAACTGGCAGCGATCAACAACAGCTTTGAGCTGGGCCGTCATATTAAAAAAGAAAATGGGCGTGGCCAGCACCACGACTTCCGCCTGCCGGATCAACGCATAAATTTCGGTATTGACGTCATCGTCGATCGGACAGTATCCTTTTTTTTCACAGACCACGAGTTCCTTGCAAGGGATGATATTTTTGCGGGTGACCTCAACGATTTGGGTTTGAGCGCCCAATTTTTCAGCGGCCTGCATAAAGCTGGCCAACAAATAAGATGTATTTCCTTTTCTTCGCGGACTTCCCTGAAAGCCGAGTACGAGCATGATTTATTTCTTTTCTTTAATATGGCATTTAGCGCATGTCGTGGGGCCTGCTTTTAAGCCTTCCCTTTTCTTTTGCTTGTGACATTTGGTGCATTGCTTGTTCATCACCTGCTTTTTCTTTAAAGTGCCTGCCGCTTTTAGGTCCTCGATAATACCGGCTTTTTGAGGATAAAGGGAATGACAAATTTTGCAGTCCGCCAGCTTGTCCTGGTGCTGATGATGGGGAAAGGGAACAGGCCCGCGAGTGCCACCGGGAAGCGAGATTTCAGCGGCCCCCTTGTTTTCAACCGGAGCGCCGCTTAATGCAATTGACCCTCCTGCCAAAACCAGCATTGCCGCTACCAGCAGCAGGCCTATTCGAATTGTCGTCAATAATATCCGATTCAACTTCGCATCTTTCACAGTTACGATCGTGGGCAGGTTGCAACCACCTCCGGACAAACCCGTAATGATGCTGCCGAATAGCAGGACAAAATCTTTACCGGCCTCCAGACATATCAGATTTTATCACCGGCAGCTAATCCCGAACTGTTAGCGCGGAGAAATGCTTTTGCCTTCGCCTTCCAGTTGACATTCTGCAAAATCAATGGGCTCGTTGCAAGCGTTGCAGGTGTGCGGCCGGTCAAATTCATCTGAAAAGATTTCTTTGACTTCACCGCATTTGGGGCATTTACAGGTGAATGACTTAAGGGTTTTAAAGTTTTGATATCCAGGACAATGCTGTGGTGTGGATGTTGTGTCAGCCATAATTACCTCCGTTTAAATTATAAGCATTTTACCACAAAGAGCACCGAGATCGCAGAGCCTCACCTCATTGTTAAAACCGGTCTTAGAATTCATTTTCAATTGATTTCTCTGTTTGCTCTGTGAGCTCTGTGGTGAATAAACTTGCAGCGTACCTTTTTAACTCCCTTAGGCGCCAAGCTTCTTGGCAATCTCGCGCCCGTAATCCTGGGCCATTTGCAGGCCACCTTCCAAAGAGCTTGATTTCAGGCGCAGCGTATCTCCCACCATATCCATTTTTAAAATGTGCTTCATGGTGTCGAAAATGCGATCATTGGCCTCTCCGCTCCAGCCAAAGGAGCCGAAAGCGCCGCCGGCCTTGCCTTCAAGGTTTGCTTTTTCAGCAATAAACAAAAACGTTTTCATGGTCTGCAGCATTTCGCCATGATAGGTTGAGGACCCAAACACATAGGCATCATAACCGTCAAGGTCAGCTTCACTTTTTACGGTTTTGGATTCAATCACCTCGGCCTCATGGCCTGAGAATCGAATGCCCTCTGCAATCAGATCGGCGATTTGTTGGGTTTCTCCCGTGCGGGACGCATATACGATCAGGGTTTTGGCCATCCTTACTCTCCCAATAGCGCTTCATGTAAATGAAAGGGAACGTCATCCGCCACCGCTGCATAGTAGCACAAATTTATTTTTTCGGATCGGCGATTCGATCGTCTGTGCCTTCTGCAGCGCAATCCGGTGTATAGCAGGTATTGTCTAAAAATTCGCATTTCTCATGGCAGGATGGGCACGCATTAGGGTGGGCATCCGCCTCAAAGGTATACCCACAATTTGAGCATTTCCAGCTGGGCATTTTCATTCCTCCTTTTTAATATGTCAGGTCAACATTCGATCCCATCGCATTGGCCTGAATCTCATTCTTCGGCACCCGCAGATGGCCGACGCTTGGCCATTTCACGGTCCATCATAAACAGACCGCCCTTGGCCTCCCCCATCAGTTTTAATTGCTCCAAAACGCCGCCGACGCTGTCTTCTTCTTCAACCTGTTCGGAAACAAACCACTGCAGGAAGATTTGGGAGGCATGATCCTTTTCCTCATGGGCGATTTCGACCAGATCATTTATCAAACCGGTAACCTTCTGTTCATGAGCCAGGGTGTCTTCAAAGACGCCCAATGGCGAATTCCATTCAGATGGTGGTGCTTCTATCTGCGCTAATTGAATCCTGCCGCCCCGTTGGCTGATAAAATCATAAAATTTCATGGCGTGTTCCAATTCTTCCTGGGCCTGGTAATACATCCAGTTGGCAAAGCCATCCAGATTGACGGACTTAAAGTAGGCATTCATGGACAGATACAGGTAAGAAGAATAAAGCTCTGCATTCATTTGGCCGTTGAGTGCTTTTTGCATTTTATCTGTTAACATGATCACTATCCTTTCCAAAGACCGTGGAGATTGCAATATTCTCGAGCGGTCACATTTTCAGATGCAACTTTAAATTCGGCCTCCGGCGCTTCGCCGGGGTTTAGAAACTGGCGGTCGGCCTTGCCGTCTGTAATGATTTCAATCCACTCAATATAGTGTTCGGCTTCCATCGGGTGCGCGACATCACCGACTTTTACTTTTACACCGCCGTCAATTTTTTCAATAACCGGAACATGCTTTTCCTTGGCGGCATCAACCGTATTTTCAACCAGCCTTTTCATGGGCTGCTCACAACACACCAACTCACCGCCGCCGCCGTGCAGAACCTCAACGATATTGCCGCAGGCCTCGCATTTATAAACTTCCAGTCTTTCCGCCATTGCGTCCTCCTTTCAGTTCGTTATTCGTTAAATAGTTGATTCGTTAATTGGTTGTGAACTGTTGAAAGATCTGGTTTTAACCCATTAACGATTTAACCAATTGACCATTTAACACTACTAATAATTCTCGCCGAGAAGTTCAAAATGCGCCTGCGGATGCGCGCAGGCCGAACACTCTTCAGGTGCATCATTACCTTCATGCAAATATCCGCAATTGCGGCATCGCCAGACTACCGAGTTTTCCCTTTTAAAAACGCTATTGTTTTCAATGTTGGCCGCAAGTGCTAAATACCTTTTTTCATGTTGTTTTTCAGCCACCGCAATGGCTTTAAAGATTTCGGCGATTTCTTCAAATCCTTCCTCGATGGCAATTTGTGCGAATCCGGGGTACATTTCGCTATATTCGTAATTTTCGCCACCGGCGGCTTCTTTCAAATTGTCCAGCGTGGTACCGATGACGCCGGCCGGAAAAGCTGCGGCAACTTCAACTTCACCGCCCTCCAATAGATTAAACAATATTTTGGCGTGTTCTTTTTCCTGATTGGCGGTTTCTGTAAAAATTTCGGAAATTTGCACATAGCCATCTTTTTTGGCCTGGCTGGCAAAATACGTATATCGGTTGCGTGCCTGAGATTCGCCGGAAAAGGCGGTCAGAATGTTCTTTTCGGTTTGAGTCCCCTTTAGATTTCCCATAAATGCTCCTCCGTGATCAAATAGATTGATGATTCATTTGGTTGGATGGATTATGACGGTTTTTGCCACCAGCCTTTGCTAATATGATTTTGCCTTTCTTCTTCGGCCAGCTTTTTTAATTTGTAGGCCGAATCTCTTAAAACCCCATATAGGATGCCGCAACCGTTGTCTTCGCGATCGGCATCGCCCTGGTCAGCCAGTGCCATCATTTCCTCCACCAAACTTAAGGTCTTAATGATATGCATATTGCAGGGTTTCACCGCATTATCTCCCGGGCTGGATTTGAAAGTCTGTTTCCCCCGCAGGGAAAAACAAACAGTTTGATTGAACCGCCCTGACAAAGCGTTCAAATTCTGTGCCAGGAGATAAACCCGAATCCCCTTTGCGGGTCATGCGGGCTAAATGAACGAATATCGGATGTTGAGCCAAAAATTCCGACCATTTTTGACCATCGAAGCACTCAGGCACTTGATATCATTGCGATACATGCAACGACCATGATTTAACGGAATATCAGGGCCTTGCAAAGATAATGTCTGGATATCATAATAAAAATAACATTGCAATACGGTCTCAGAATAATTTTTGAAACATAAATGTCTCATAAGACAGGCAGGGGTCAGAGGACAGAAGACGGAAGACAGAGGACAGAGGACAGAAGTCAGAGGTCAGAAGACTGAGAACAGGTGCATCAATTGCGGCCTCAATAACCGCCCGCCATGTCTTTTAATGACGATGGCGGGTGGTTGTATGGGAAGGGTGGGTTTAGGTGTCTGGCGCTCAAGATTGCATCAGGCAGCAACGACCTGTCTGCGATCCAGAATTTGACCGCGGGTGCTGATGACAACCTGTTCCATGGGGATCGTCACACCGGACATTTCCATACCTTTTTTCACAATCATGGGAAGGCCGCCACAGCAGGGCACTTCCATGATGACGGTGGTGATGCGTTTGACCCCGGATTCTTTGCAGATCTGGGCAAATTTCTCAATGTAATATTGCGCATCATCCAGCTTAGGGCAGCCCATCAGCACGGATTTGCCTTTGATAAAGTCACGATGCACCGTCGGAAATGCCACCGGGACGCAATCTGCCAGAACCAGCAAATCGGCACCTTTTAAAAATGGCGCCGTCGGCGGGACCAGCATGATTTGAACCGGCCAATGAGAGAGGGCCGATTGTTCCAAGTCGGCCGCATCCGAAGATGATAGATTTGTCCGGGGTGGAGTGGCGGTCGCCGGCTCCGGTGTTCCGAATGCTTGCAGTCTGGCGGATGGGCACCCGCCGGAAAAAGCCGGTGCCGGCTCGGCGGGTTCCTTTTGCTTTTGTTTGGCCAGCAATTCTTCAACGGCTTCTTCATCGAATTCATCGGCTTCACGCTCGATGATTTTAAGCGCACCCAGGGGACATTCTCCCAGACAGGCGCCCAGACCATCACAATACATATCGGCGATGACACGGGCTTTGCCGTCTACAATTTGCAGCGCGCCCTCGGCACAGGACGGGACACAGTTGCCGCATCCGTCACAAAGTTCTTCATCGATTTCGATAATTTTACGTACGGTTTTCATAGGTTGCTCCTCTTATGGCGAATTTGAAAAAAAGTGTTGTTATAGATGTTGTCATAAATGGGTGAATTTGTGACTGCGTTTCAGTTCAATTGCTCTCGGCAAAGTCTTGCTTTTTATCCGCCCAGCAGCATTTCTCCGGCGGCTTCACGACCGGTGTCGGTAAGGAATGAGCGCTCGATAAGGGCCTTGATTTCTTCTTTAGAGCGCGGTGCTTTTTTTTGTTTTTCATCCAAATTTTCCAGAAGATCGGCATCGTAGACCACCTTGAAATTCAGGCTGTCATCAGGCCGTGGGTGATGATGGTGCGCAACAATATCGCAGACTTCTTCGATTAATTCTTCTTTCGCGCCCAGTTTTTCTAATATTGACCTGGCGATGGGCGGACCTTCGGCCTCCTGAAACTCCGCGGCTGTGCTGCCGTGTTTTCTTTCCGCTTCATGAATACCGATGTCGTGTAAATACGCTGCCGGCAATATAACGGCCAGACTGCCTTTTTCCTTTTTACCGATGCGCTCGGCGTAACGGGCCACCCGACCGGCATGTGCAATGCGTTTAAAATCGCTTTTAAAGTACCGCTTCATTTCAACCGCGACG
>JAAUXY010096906.1_pt1 | contig 11777 bp, 7 predicted proteins | sample 7278121 | NCBI WGS metagenome assembly JAAUXY01 (sample SAMN14350117, study PRJNA611818) | marine sediment metagenome | isolation source: surface marine sediment (1.8m) | place: French Polynesia: Moorea | collected 2018-08
AATTCCTGATCGATAGCCAGGAAGGCATTCGCGAGCCCGTCGGCATGTCGGGCGTCCGTCTCGAGGCCAAGGTGCACATGGTCACAGGTGCAGAAAGCGCGGCGCAGAACATCGTCAAGTGCGTACAGCGCTGCGGACTGGAGGTCGATGACATCGTCCTCGAGCAGCTCGCGTCGAGCTACGCGGTGCTGACCGACGACGAAAAGGAGCTGGGTTCCTGCATCGTCGACGTCGGTGGGGGCACGACCGACATTGCGGTTTTCCTGGGCGGCGCAATCCAGCACACGGCGGTCATTCCCATCGCCGGTGACCAGGTCACGAACGACATCGCGGTGTCGATGCGTACGCCGACGCAGTACGCCGAGGAAATCAAAATCAAATACGCCTGCGCGCTATCGCAGCTTGCGAATCCCGATGAAACGATCGAGGTGCCGAGCGTCGGCGAGAGGCCGCCGCGGAGGCTGGCACGACAGACGCTCGCCGAAATCGTCGAGCCGAGATACGAAGAGCTCTTTGGCCTGATTCGCGATGAGCTCAGGCGAAGCGGTTTCGAAGAGCTGATTGCTGCCGGAGTCGTGATCACGGGCGGCAGCGCCAAGATGGAAGGTGCGGTGGAACTGGCTGAGGAGGTATTTCACATGCCCGTCAGGCTCGGCGCGCCGCAGTACGTCGAAGGACTCATGGACGTGGTCCGCAATCCGATTCATGCAACCGGCGTCGGCCTGTTGCTCTATGGGTACGAAAACCTGTCTCGCCGAGAAGGCCGGGTTACACCGATCGGCGGCAACATGGGAGAGGTTTGGGAACGAATGAAAGCGTGGTTTAGCGGCCACTTTTGATAACAGCGGAGGAACGATAAATGTTTGAATTAATGGATGCGCACAGCCAGAGCGCCGTCATCAAGGTGATCGGCGTCGGCGGTGGTGGCGGCAATGCCGTCTCGCATATGGTCAACACCGGCATCGATGGTGTCGATTTCATTTGTGCGAATACGGACGCGCAGGCCCTGTCCGGGTCACGCGTCAGAACGTCGTTACAGATAGGTTGCAATATCACGAAGGGTCTCGGCGCGGGCGCTGATCCCGACATCGGCCGCCAGGCGGCGATGGAAGACCGTGATCGCATCTGCGAGGTGATCGAGGGCGCCGACATGCTCTTCATCACGGCAGGCATGGGCGGTGGCACGGGCACGGGTGCCACGCCGATAGTTGCCCAGGTAGCGAAGGAACTTGGCATTCTGACCGTCGCCGTGGTCACCAAGCCGTTCCAAATGGAAGGCCACAAACGTATGCAAATCGCGGATCACGGAATTGGCGAACTCGGCAAGTACGTCGACTCGCTGATCACGATTCCCAACGAAAAACTGCTCACGGTACTTGGCGGCGACACGACGCTGCTCGATGCGTTCGGCTCTGCAAACGAGGTTCTGCAGGGCGCCGTGCAGGGCATCGCCGAACTGATCACGCGCCCGGGCCTGATCAATGTCGACTTCGCGGACGTCAAGACCGTCATGGCCGAGATGGGCATGGCGATGATGGGATCGGGCGCTTCGTCCGGCGAAGATCGCGCTCGCGAGGCTGCGGAGGCGGCCGTTTCGAGCCCGCTGCTGGAAGACATCAATCTTGCCGGCGCGAACGGTATCCTCGTCAACGTGACGGCAGGCATGGATCTGTCGATTGGCGAATTCCAGGAGGTCGGCAATACGGTGAAAGAGTTCGCATCGGACGAAGCGACGGTCGTCGTCGGTACCGTCATCGACCCGGACCTGACCGATCGAATTCGTGTCACGGTGGTAGCGACCGGCCTCGGCCAGAGCGCCGCGAACGCCGAATCGCCGATGCGTATCGTGCGGCGCCCCGAAAAGCAGCAGGCCGAGCCGAACTACCACACGCTCGACAAGCCGACCGTACAGCGCAAGCGGGCGGTCGGAGATGGACTGGAGGACGGCCCCGCGCTGCAGGAGGAACTGCTGGATATTCCGGCGTTCCTGCGCCGCCAGGCCGACTAGGTAGCAAAACGCAAGACCTCCGCTGGGCCGGCCCGGGCTTCCCGGGCCGGCTGCTACCCAGCCCGCCGACGGCGGTACCTGCCCAGGCTCTCAGCGATCATCGCTAAGCAACTGAAAATCTTGAAGAGTTTTCCAGCCTTGTGCTAACCTTGCGCGCAGTTTGCAGTGCCATAAGTCTGCAATATCGATACAGATAACGTGACGGCTTCACAACAGTCGTGCGCGAACCATAGAAGCTTGGGAACTCTACTGTGGCAATGCTGCGACAGCGCACTCTGAAAACGGCTATCCGTGCGACCGGCGTCGGTCTGCACACGGGCGAAAAGGTCTATATGACCTTGCGGCCGGCCGCCGAAAACACCGGGATTATTTTTCGCCGGATCGACCTCGACCACCCGGTCGACGTGCCGGCGGATCCCCTGCTCGTCGGTGAGACGATGCTTGGCACGACGCTCATCAAGGACGGTGTCAAGGTAGCAACCGTCGAGCACCTGATGTCGGCGCTCGCGGGCCTCGGCATCGACAATGTCTACGTCGACCTGTCCGCGCCCGAGGTGCCGATCATGGACGGCAGCGCAGGACCGTTCGTCTTCCTGCTGCAGTCCGCCGGCATCGAGGAGCAAAACACACCGAAAAAGTTTCTTCGCATCAAGAAGCCAATCCGGGTCGAGGATGGTGACAAGTGGGCGGAACTCAGGCCGTTCAACGGCTTCAAGGTCAACTTCGAGATCGCGTTCAACCATCCCGTCTTCAACAAGCTGGAACAGCAGGAGACAATCGATTTCTCGACGACCTCGTTTCTGAAGGAAGTAAGCCGCGCCCGCACGTTCTGTTTCCTGCGCGACGTCGAGGCGCTTCGGGAGCGCAACCTGACGCTTGGCGGCAGCATGGACAATGCCATCGTCCTTGACGATTATCGCATCCTGAACGAGGACGGTCTCAGGTACGCGAACGAGTTCCTGATTCACAAGATTCTCGACGCGATTGGCGACGTCTACCTGCTGAACCGTACCCTGATCGGCGAACTGCGCGCCTACAAGTCCGGGCACGATCTCAACAACCAGCTGCTGAGGGCGACGCTCGCCGACGAAAGCGCCTGGGAAGAGGTCACGTTCGAAGACGGACGCAAGGCACCGATCTCTTACGCCACACCTGCCTACGCCTGATTCCTTTTCTCTCGTAGGAGCGCCGCTCGAGGCGCGACCTGTAGGAGCGGGCGTCAGTCCACGATCGGTTTTTCCCGTTTGCCTAGAAGTCGCAGCTGATAAAGCGAAGCCCGCCTTGCAGCGAGTGCTGCGCGGCAGGATCACTGGCATCGGTATCGACGTTCTCCGGGCTGCTGGCCGGGATGCCGACAAAGCAGTTCTTGCCAATTTTGAAACCGATGCCCTTGAAACGCCGATCGTCGATTTCAAGGCCTGGCAGGTACGGCTCATCGACTGCCGTGGAGGCCGCCGGAGGTGCGAACATCACGGAGTGCGTTTGCTGCCACATCTTTGCCCGCTGCCTCTCCTGCGCTGCCTCCTGAGCACCGATTTCACGCACGGTCCGTTCTGCGAGGCTTCGCCAGTCGGTCGCTGGTTGCGGCGCTTCGAGCGCCCCTGTCGATTCCACGTCCGAATCCGATGGCTCCAGCGAACGCATGACGTTGGCTGCTGGTGGAACCGAAGATCGAGGTGGGACGTCACCATCGTCCAGCGCCGCGGCAACATCGGTGGCAGGAGCCCGGGTTTCCTGCAGCAAGATCTCCAGCACGGGTCGGCGGTCATGCGCGACGGTAACCGTGAAATCGAAGCGGACGAACACGAGCAAAGCGCCATGCACCAGCGCGGCAATCAGTAGCGCAACCGCCAGCCTCGAGCGTGGTGCGGCCGCGTGTTCGAAGTCCGGGTCAAACCAGGTCACGGTCTGCATCACGTATTCGAACTCGTTACTCGTTATTTCTCAGTAGATGCTGTTCGCAGCCGGTTCGTCGCGCAGACCGCGATTTCAGTCTCGCTGTACTGGCCCCCCTGGTCAGAACGTGGACAGCTCCAGTCAGTGCCGGTAAAATAAGCACCGTAAATATAAACAAATCGTTATATATTTATGTCAACGACTACCGAGCAGCTTCTGAGCCAGTTCAAGGCGCTCGCCGACCCCGTGCGGGCTCGGCTCGTCATGCTGTGCTCGCTGGGCGAGTGCTCGGTGTCGGAGCTGACCGAGGTAACCTCGCAGAGCCAGCCGCGCATCTCCCAGCACCTGAAACAGCTCTGCGAGGTCGGTCTCATGGAACGGTTTCGTGACGGTCACTACGTCTACTACCGGGTCCCGTTGCGCGGCATGAATTCGGCAACGCGCCGCCGACTGCTGGCGCTGCTGCCCGACGATGACCCGCAGTTTCTGCGCGATTTCGAGAAGCTGAAATCCTTGCGCGCGCTGGCCGGTGAAGCGCCCGTCGCGGCAGCGGATGAGTCCGATCGATCGCTGCATCGTGCGCTTGTCGAACTCACCGTCGTGGCGCCGCTCGGTGACCTGCTGGACGTGGGCTGCGGCCAGGGGCGCGTGCTCAAGCTGCTGGCATCGCGCGCGCACCGCGCCGTCGGTGTCGACATCGATTCGGATGCTCGTCGTCTCGCGCGCGCGGAGCTGTTACTTGCAGGCCTGCCGAATTGCAGCCTGCGCAAAGGCAGTATGTATTCGCTCCCGTTCGGCGATGCAGAGTTCGACACCATCGTGCTTGACGACGTGCTCGGCGACGCCACCCAGCCGGACGCTGCCCTCGAGGAGGCGCAGCGGCTGTTGCGGCCCGGTGGTCGCATGCTGTTGTTGACTGGCTGCGACGGGTCGAACGTGGCGGAACTGGAACACAAGTACTCGGCGTGGTCGGCGACGGCAGGGCTTCGACTCGCCAGGCCGCGCCGCATACCTGCAAGGAACCCCAACTGGCTGCTGGCCGTCGCGACTCGCGGCGCCGAGACCGCAGCCGCCTGAGAGAAGCATGAATACAAGCGACAACGACATCCAGGTCTCATTCGAGTTCTTTCCGCCGAACAGCGAAAAAATGGAGCAGACACTATGGGAATCCGTCGAGCGGCTGGGTCCCCTGGCACCGCGCTTCGTTTCGGTAACCTATGGTGCAGATGGGTCGACGCGTGAGCGTACACATTCCGCCGTCGAGCGGATCGTGACGGAGACGGCGCTGACGGCCGCGCCGCACCTCACCTGCATCGGCGCCACTCGCGAAGAGATCGACGACATTGCGCGCGACTACTGGGACATGGGTGTTCGCCATATCGTGGCGCTGCGTGGCGACCTGCCCAGGGGCAGCAACGGCTACACACCCCACCCGGACGGCTACGCGTACGCGTCCGATCTCGTTGCGGGACTGAAGAACGTCGCCGACTTCGACGTTTCCGTCGCGGCCTATCCCGAGGTTCATCCGGAAGCGCCGAATGCGGCGTTCGATCTCGACAACCTGAAACGCAAGCTGGATGCGGGGGCGACGCGCGCGATCACGCAGTTCTTCTTCGACACGGATCTCTACGTGCGTTTCCGCGACCGTTGCGCTGCTGCCGGCATCCATTCGTCGATCGTACCCGGCATCCTGCCGATCACGCGTTTTCCGCAGCTCGAGCGCTTTGCGAACAGGTGTGGAGCCAGCATTCCCGACTGGCTGCGCGCACGCTTCGCCGGACTCGACCATGACGCCGAGACGCGTCGCCTCGTAGCGGCCAACATTGCCATCGAGCAAGCGCAGAAACTCAGGTCGGAGGGGGTCCACGAGTTTCACTTCTACACGTTAAACCGTTCCGAGTTGACGATGGCCATCTGCCACGCACTCGGCATCCGTCCCGAACAGGCGGCAGCTTAGGAGTCGGTCATGCAGCGCGATCAGAGAATCCGGTCGATGATGAAGGCGCTCGACGAGCGCATCCTCATACTCGACGGGGCCATGGGGACGATGATCCAGAGTTACGGGCTCGCGGAGGACGATTATCGTGGCGAGCGCTTTGCGGACTGGGAACGAGACCTGAAGGGCAACAACGACCTGTTGTCGATAACCCGCCCCGACATCATCCGTGAGATCCATTCGTCGTTTCTCGATGCCGGCGCGGACATCATCGAGACGAACACGTTCAATTCGAACGCGCCATCCCTGGGCGACTACGGCATGGAGTCGCTCGTGCACGATCTCAATTTCGCCGCCGCCAGGATCGCGCGTGAATGCGCGGACGACTTCGCGGCACGAAACGGTCAGCCACGCTACGTTGCCGGCGTGCTCGGCCCGACAAATCGCACTGCTTCGATTTCGCCTGATGTGAACGACCCGGGCTTTCGCAACGTCAGTTTCGCCGACCTCGCGGAGACGTATGAGACGGCAACGACGGCATTGGTCGAAGGGGGCGTCGATTTCATCATGATCGAGACCGTCTTCGACACACTGAACGCGAAAGCGGCAATCCTCGGCGCGAAACGCGGTTTTGCGGCCGCGGGCGTCACGCTGCCCGTGATGATCTCGGGCACGATCACGGACGCGTCGGGCAGAACGCTGTCCGGGCAGACGACCGAAGCGTTCTGGAACTCGGTGCGCCATGCCGAGCCGTTCATGATCGGGCTCAATTGCGCGCTCGGAGCCAAAGACCTGCGGCCCTACGTTGCCGAGCTCGCGCGCGTCTCCGACACGCGCGTCAGCGCGCACCCGAATGCCGGCCTGCCGAACGAGTTCGGCGAGTACGACGAGACGCCGGACTACATGGCGTCGATTGTGGGCGAATTCGCAGAAAGCGGACTGGTCAATCTCGTCGGCGGCTGCTGCGGTACGACGTCCGAGCACATCGCGGCAATACGAGAGGCCGTCGCAGACTGCCCGCCTCGCGCGGTCGCGGAACAGCCCGTGCGCTGCCGGCTGTCGGGGCTCGAGCCACTCAACATCGGCCCCGATGACCTGTTCGTGAACGTCGGCGAACGCTGCAACGTAACGGGTTCGGCGATATTCCGCCGGCTCATCGAGGCGGACGACTACGCTCAGGCTGTGCAAGTCGCGCGAGCCCAGGTCGAGAACGGCGCACAGATCATCGACGTGAACATGGACGAAGGCATGCTCGACTCCGAGCGCGCCATGGTGACGTTTCTCAACCTGATTGCCGCCGAGCCCGACGTCGCGAAGCTGCCGATCATGATCGACTCGTCGAAATGGTCGGTCATCGAAGCCGGCCTGCAATGCGTGCAGGGCAAGGCCATCGTGAATTCGATCAGTCTGAAAGAAGGCGAAGAGCCGTTCATCGAGCAAGCGCGCCTCGTGCGGGACTACGGCGCTGCCGTCATCATCATGGCGTTCGATGAGAAGGGTCAGGCCGACAGCGTCGAGCGCAAGTTCGAGATCTGCAAGCGATCGTACGAGATTCTCGTAAACGATGTCGGCTTCGACCCGGCGGACATCATTTTCGACCCGAATATTTTTGCCGTCGCTACGGGAATCGAAGAGCACGCAAGTTACGGACTGGACTTCATCGAGGCGACGCGTCAGATCAAAGAGGCATTGCCGCACGCACTCGTCAGCGGCGGCGTCAGCAACGTGTCGTTTTCGTTCCGCGGCAACAACGTAGTACGCGAGGCGATCCACTCGGTATTCCTGTATCACGCGATTCGCGCTGGCATGGATATGGGGATCGTCAACGCCGGGCAGCTTGCGATTTACGAGGACCTGCCGGAAGAATTGCGCGCGGCGGTAGAGGACGTCGTGCTCAATCGACGACCGGATGCAACCGAACGCCTGCTCGAGGTTGCCGGGAATTACAAGGATCAGAAGTCCGGCGCCCAGGCGAAGAGGGAAGACAAAGCCTGGCGCACGCTTGACGTTGAAAAACGCCTCGAGCACGCGCTCGTCAACGGTATCGACGAACACGTCGTCGATGATACCGAGGAGGCGAGGCTGCAGTCGGATCGGCCCCTCGATGTAATTGAGGGACCGCTGATGGCCGGCATGAACGTCGTCGGTGACCTGTTCGGCGCGGGCAAGATGTTTTTGCCGCAGGTCGTGAAGTCGGCGCGCGTCATGAAGAAAGCTGTCAGCCACCTGGTGCCGTTCATCGAGGAAGAAAAATCCGGCGACGCAAGCTCCAATGGAAAGATCGTGCTCGCGACCGTAAAGGGCGATGTGCACGACATCGGCAAGAACATTGTCGGCGTCGTACTCCAGTGCAACAACTTCGAGGTTATCGACCTCGGTGTCATGGTGTCCTGCGACAAGATCCTCGAGGCGGCGCGCCGCGAGAATGCGCAGATTATCGGGTTGTCAGGTCTGATCACGCCGTCGCTCGACGAGATGGTCCACGTCGCCGGCGAGATGCAGCGGCTGGGCTTCGACCTGCCGCTGCTGATCGGTGGCGCTACGACGTCCCCGGCGCACACGGCGGTCAAGATCGAGCCGAACTACGAGGGGCCGGTCATCTACGTCAAGGACGCATCGCGATCCGTTGGCGTTGCCCAGGCGCTGATCGAACCCGCGACCCGAGCCGAAATCGTCGACAAAACGAGACGGGACAATGCGCGGCGCCGAGAGCAACACGCCGGCAAGAAGCGCCTCGCGCCACAGCTGTCAGTCGCTGAGGCGCGGGATCGACGGCACCGCATCGACTGGGCTGCCTATACGCCACCGCAACCATCCTTTACGGGCACGCGCGTCTTCGACGAGATTGATGTCGCCGTGCTGCGCGACTACATCGACTGGATGCCGTTTTTCAACGCCTGGGAGTTTCACGGCAAGTTCCCGGCCATCCTCGACGACGAGGTTGTCGGCGAGGCAGCGTCGAGCCTTTACAGCGATGCCAATGCCATGCTCGACAAGATCATTGACGAGAAATGGCTGATGGCACGAGCCGTCGTCGGATTCTTCCCGGCAAACTCGGATGCGCATGACGACGTGACCGTTTTCGCGGACGAAACGCGAAATACGGAAACGATGCGTTTGTGTCACCTGCGCCAGCAGCGCGCCAAGCGCGAAGGCCTGTCGCAGGACTGCCTCGCGGACTTCGTGGCACCGCGAGGCACGGGCACTAAAGACTACATCGGCTGTTTCGCGGTGACGGCCGGTATCGGCATCGACGAGCACGTTGAGCGATTCGAGAAACAGCACGACGACTACAGTGCAATTGTGCTGAAAGCGCTGGCCGACCGATTGGCCGAAGCGCTGGCCGAGTACATGCACGAGCGCGTGCGCCGGGAATTCTGGGGCTACGCGTCCGACGAGGATCTGAGCAACGAGGAGCTCATTGCCGAATCCTACCGCGGCATTCGCCCGGCACCCGGCTACCCGGCTTGCCCGGATCACACCGAGAAAGGCAAGCTCTGGCAACTGCTCGACGTGGAGGCGAGCATCGGGCTGACGCTGACCGACAGCTATGCCATGTTCCCGACGGCCGCCGTCAGCGGCTTCTACTACTCCCACCCGGAGGCGCGCTATTTCGCCGTCGGCAAGATCGATCGCGACCAGGTCGAGTCGTATGCCGAACGCAAGGAGATGTCAGTGGTCGAAGCCGAGAAGTGGCTGGCGCCGAACCTCGGATACAACCCGAATGCCGCCGACGCTGCCTGACAGACTCGCGGCAATCGCATTTCTGTGCGCCGTGCTCTGCGTGGCGGCGGTTGCGGATGAATACGACGACGCGCGCCGCGATATGGTAGCAGCGTGGCAGGCTGGCGATTTCGGTACCATGCGCGAGGCAGCAGGCAGGGCTGTTGCGGCGAAACCCGGCAATCCGGGCGCACTGTTCAACCTCTCACTTGCCGAGGTGCTCGACGAGGACCTCGACGCGGCGTTTGCGACACTTCGCCGGCTCGCACGAATGGACATCTACTTCGATGTCGCGTCCATCCCCCAGTTTCGGCCATTGCTCGGCAGCCCCGAGTGGGCATCGTTCCAGCAAACCGTCGCACGCCTGCGCGAACCAGTTGGCGTTTACAGCGTTGCGTACTCGGTCAACATCGACGACTTCGTGCCCGAAGGGATCGCGATCGGCGACGCTGGCGAACTCTACCTCGGCAGCATTCGCCAGGGCATCGTGATCCGGGTCGGGGACGGAGTCGACACCCTTAGCGTCGGCGAACAAAACGGCTTCTGGAGCGTGTTCGGCATGCGGCTCGTCGGAAACGAGCTGTGGTTCGCGAGCGCCTCGGTCCCACAGTACCTGTATGCCGACTCAGAGAACGCCGGGCGCAGCGGTTTGTTCCGGCTCGATCTCGACAGCAACGAGATCACGCGTCGTGCCGTGGTTCCGCACGAGGGCGAAGAGCAACTGCTCGGCGACCTGGTCGTCGACGGTGATTCGATCTATGCAACGGACAGCGCAACCGGGCGTGTCTATCACTATTCGATTGAGGGCGACGAGTTCACGGTTGTCGTCGATAAGGGCGTATTCGGCTCTCCGCAAGGCCTCGTGCTCGATTCGACCGGTGAACACCTGTACGTAGCCGACTACACGGGTGGGTTGTTTCGCGTGCGATTGGACGACGGCGAGGCCGTGCGTGTGGAGATGCCAGAAGACGTCAGCGACTATGGCATCGACGGCCTGTACCTCGATGGTCACATGATGGTCTTCATCCAGAATGGCATCCAGCCGCATCGCGTTTACGCGATCGAGTTGAACGTCGACGGACTGACGAGTGCCGGCGGTGATCTCATCGCGATGAACCTCCCGGAGTTCGACGAGCCGACGCTTGGAACAATCGTGGATGGTTCTTTCTACTGGATCGCCAACAGCCACTGGAACCGCTTCGATGCCAACAACGAGCTACCGCAGGGGCTGACCGGTCCCGTTATTCTCCGGGTGCCCCCTGACGGCTCGGTTGGATGGATAAAATAAGCGGCCGGTGATCGGACCCGATAGCGGGACCGAGACGTACATCGCTGGCGATCAGGTCTGGGGATACCAGGCAATGGTCGATCGGGATCATGGCGAACGGCATGAACGTCGGCCAGCTCGGCAGAACACCGTATCCTTCACGCACGTTCTCAAGTCCCGCGCTTCTGACCAGACGTCGGTAGTTGTCGCCCCACATCGTGGTGTTCAGGTCGCCGATCAGAACCCGCCCACCGGAAGCACCTTCGAGAAGTTCCGGAATGCTCGCAAGCTGCTCATTGCGGGCTTCGAAATTCGGTGTCGTCATCGGCGGCATCGGGTGCGTGCTGGCTATCCGGACCGGGTAACCGCCGATCGTGACGTCTGCCACGAGCGTCGGGAAACCCCTTGGCGGACTGTCGACAGTCTCGATACTGTCGAAAGGAATCCGCGACAGGATCGCCGTACCGAAGAAGTCGTAGCGAGGCACGATATGCCGATGCGGATAGTCTTCCCACGTGTCCAGCGAAATAGCCCAACCCGTGCTGATTTCCTGCAGAAACACGATGTCGGGCTGCTCCTGGTCCAGTACGGCGCGCAGCGCAAAATGGTCGCTGTTCTCGGCGTGCACGTTCGCCAGCATTACCTTGATGCGATGTTCGCTGTATGGCACCGGACCGGTCGGCAGATACCACGGTACGACAAACCAGGCATTAAGCGCCGCCGTCGCCAGCATCAACAGCGCATAGCGGCGACTGCCGAGGAGGAGCAGCAGAACGAGCAGCGAAAGCGCGACGCCGAGGTACTGAAGTCGAAAATGTGAGAAGAGCTCGAGGTATTCGTGGAACGCATTCGGCACGGTGGCGAACGAGAACAGCGCTGTCAGGAACGCGGCGGCCTTCATCAGCCCCGTGACGGTCGTCGTGCGGCTTCGCCTCCCTAGACGCATC
>JAAUXY010163640.1_pt1 | contig 11776 bp, 11 predicted proteins | sample 7278121 | NCBI WGS metagenome assembly JAAUXY01 (sample SAMN14350117, study PRJNA611818) | marine sediment metagenome | isolation source: surface marine sediment (1.8m) | place: French Polynesia: Moorea | collected 2018-08
CCCGGCGCGTCGGTGTTGATCACGCCGACGGTCGTCTCCAGCGGATAGAGCGGTTTCTCGGCATAGTACTTCGCGCCCAGGAGCCCGCTTTCCTCCGCGCCGACGGCAAGAAAGACGAGGCTGCGGTCGGTTCCGCCGCTTTGTACGAACGCACGACCCAGCTCGATCATGAAAGCCAGCCCCGTCGCGTTGTCGATTGCCCCGTTGTAGATCGTGTCACCCGTTTCGTCCGGTTCACCGATACCCAGGTGGTCATGGTGTCCGGTGAACAGGATGTGCTCGTCCGGTCTCGTGTTCCCGGGCAGCAGGCCGACGACATTCTTGGCGGCGATCTGTTCGCTGCGGGATACCAGCGTGGCGTCGATGGTCGCGCCCATCTCCATGGGCTGGAAATCGCGGCGCTGTGCCATGGCCTTGGCTTCCTCGTAGCTCGTACCGGCCGCCTCGAAGATCCGGCTGGCAATATCGACATGCATCCAGCCCTGCAGCGCCGTGTGCGCCGCCGCGGGATCCTCGCGCACGATATCCAGGGTCACGTTGTTACCGTTGGCGATGACGCCCCAGGGATAGCTGGCCGGTTTGGTTTCGTGGATGACCAGTACACCCGCTGCGCCGCGTCTCGCGGCTTCCTCGTATTTATACGTCCAGCGACCGTAGTAGGTCATCGCCTCGCCACCGAATTCGCCCTCGCCGCCTTCGAAGTCCGGGTCGTTGACGAGGACGACGATGACCTTGCCGGTGATATCCATATCCTTGAAATCGGACCAGTTGCGCTCGGGTGCGTGGGTGCCGTACCCGGCAAAAATCAGCGGTACGCCGTCAAGCTGGACCTTATCCATGCCGTTGACGGGTGAGCGCACGGCGAGATCCTTGTCCTGCACCATCTCGACGCGCTCGCCGCCGATATCGATGAAGAGTTTTGGTTCCTCAACCATGGTCGAGCGCTTGAGGATCACGTCCTGCGTCCAGGCCCGCGAGCCGTCGTCCCGCAGCTCTCCGCCTGGCTGGAGCCCGACGCTCGCAAAGGCTCCCGCCAGGTAAGCGACGGTCTTGTCTTCGCCCGGCGTACCCGGCGCACGACCTTCGAACCAATCGTCCGACAGCGTGCGGATGTGCTCGTCGATGCGCTCAATAGAAAAGTCCTGCGCGGCGGCGGGGAATGAGCCGACGAGCGCGAAGGCTGTGGCGGCGGCAAGCAAGCGGGTCATAAAAGTCTCCTGGAATGGAATTGCCACGACTTTCCGGGTCGGGGCTCCGTCGTCAAAGCGTCAGAGCTTATCAGAGTCTGTCGATCAGACAGCGCGCGAAAGACGCCATTTTCTCAGGAGCGAAACCGTGGGTGCGAGCGGAATCCAAGGCGATCTGTCGTCAGCAGGGTAGCCTTTCGCACTGCAGCATAGTGTGCGTTAGGATTCCCGCCTGATTTTTCGAGGAGAGTTCGTATGCCGGTCTCACGGGTTGTTTCGTTCCTTCTGTTGCTTGCGATTGCGGACGTCGGGTTCGCAGACGACACGCGGCTGCTGCGCTTCCCCGATATCCATGAAGACCGCGTCGTCTTCGTCTACGCCGGCGATCTCTACATCGCATCGACCGACGGCGGCAACGCCATACGGTTGACCTCGCATGACGGCGTGGAGCTGTATCCCAAGTTCTCGCCCGACGGCACCGAGATTGCCTTCTCGGCCGAGTACAACGGGACCCGGCAGGTCTATGTCATGCCGTCCGCCGGCGGCACACCGCGCCAGCTGACCTGGTACAACGATGTGGGTGCCATGCCGCCGCGTGGCGGTACTGACTACCGCGTGCTCGACTGGTCGCGGGATGGCGATCATGTGCTCGTGCGAGCGAACCGCCTTCCCTGGAGCCCGCGCATGGGCCGTTATCACCTGGTTCCGGCAAACGGTGGCGACGAGACGCCGATGGAGATTCCGGAAGGCGGCGGCGGCATGTTCTCGCCGGACGGCAGGCAGATTGTCTACACGCCGATCGACCGCGAGTTCAGGACCTGGAAGCGTCACCGCGGCGGCCGCGCCCAGGACGTGTGGATCTACGATCTCGAGAACAGCACGTCGACGCAGCTGACCGATCATCCTGCGACTGACCAGCAACCGGTCTGGGTCGGTGACGAGATTTACTTCACCTCTGATCGTGATTACACGTTGAACCTCTATCGCTATAGCGATGACGGCTCCGAGGCTGTTACTGCACACGAGGACTTCGATGTCCTTTGGGCGAGTGCCGGACCGCAGGCTGTGGTTTACGAGAACGGGGGCTGGCTCTACCGATTCGACCCGGCCAGCGGCGAATCACGCAGGCTTTCGATCACGGTAGGCGGTGACCGGCCAGCCACGCTCCCGAAAGTCGTGGAAGCCGCGGAATTCATCGAGTCGGCGGACCTGTCGCCCGCCGGCAATCGCGTGCTGATCACAGCACGCGGCGATCTGTTCAGCGCGCCGGCCAAAGACGGCCCCATCAGGAACCTGACGCGCACGCCCGAGACCCGCGAAATCAATGCAAGCTGGTCGCCGGACGGCAAGCAGCTTGCCTACCTGTCAGATGAATCCGGCGAGTACGAAATCTGGGTCCGCCCGGTCGGCGGCGGTGAGGCCCGGCGAGTCACACGGGATGGCGATATCTGGCGCTTTGCGCCGGTCTGGTCGCCCGATTCGAGCATGCTGATCTTCGGCGACAAGAAGCAGCGCCTGAACGTGGTGAATGTCAGCAACGGTCGAGTGACCGCGGTCGATTCGTCGGTGTACAACAACATCACCGACTACAGCTGGTCACCGGACAGCCGCTACGTCACCTACATCAAAAACAACGACCTGGGCATTGGAAGCGTCTGGGTCTACTCGCTCGGCGATAAACAAGCGCGCCAGGTCACATCGGATATGACGAGCGAGCGTGAGCCCGTGTTCGATCCGCAAGGCCGTTACCTGTATTTCCTGTCGTCCCGCGACCAGGACCTGCAATTCAGCTCGATCGAGTTCAACTACATGGTGACGAACTCCACCCGGGTCTATGCCGCGCAGCTAAATGCCGACCAGCCAGCACTGTTCCTGCCGAAGAGTGATGAGGTCGCGCAGGACGGCGGCAAAGAGGCGAAGAACGGTGAATCGAGCGATGCTGAGGTTGTTGTGAGTATCGACTTCGACGGCATCGAAGACCGTGTCGTCGCGCTGCAGGACGCCGGGAGTAACTACCGAAACCTCGTGGCGGCCGAGAAAGGCCCCGTGTATATCGCGTCAGACAACGGCGACAACAAGGTCGTCATGTTCGATCTCGAGAAAGAAGAAGAGGCAACGGTCCTCGAGGGGGTGGCGAGCTTCTCGTTATCGGCCAACGGCGAGAAGGTCCTGTTTCGCGCCAACGGCGCGCTCGGTATCGCGAGCCTCGCACCGGAACAGGATGCCTCAAAAGGTCGACTCGACCTCGACAACATGGAGCTGCTGGTCGATCCGACCGTCGAGTGGCAGCAAATGTATGTCGACGGCTGGCGGATTCTGCGCGACTGGTTCTACGACCCCAACATGCATGGACAGGACTGGGACGCGATTCGGTCGAAGTACGCACCCCTGGTCGAGCATGTCGCTCACCGCGCCGATCTCGACTACATCTTCGGCGAGATCGCCGGTGAAATGAACGCCGGGCACATTTACGTGCAATCCGGCGACCAGCCGTCCATCGAACGCCGCAACGGCGGCTTGCTCGGGGCCGAGGTCGAGCGCGCCGGCGATGCGTATCGAATTGTGAAGATCTTCAAGGGTGAAGCGTGGCAGACGGCGTTCTACTCACCGCTCGCCGCACCAGGCGTCGATGTCTCGGCCGGCGATTACATCCTTGCCGTTAACGGCGTTGCTGCTACCGATGTACAAAACTTCTACCAGCTCCTCGAGAACACGGGTGGCGATATCGTCACGCTGACCGTCAATGACCGGCCATCCGCGCGCGGCAGTCGTGACGTGATGGTCCGGACCGTGACGGTGGAGACGCAGTTGCGGTATCTCGACTGGGTCCAGGATCGCGCTGACCGCGTCAGGGAGTTGTCCGGAGGTCGAATCGGCTACGTCCACCTGCCGAACACCGCCGGCGCCGGCAACCGTGAGTTGTTCAAACGCTTCCTGCCGCAAATGAACAAGGACGCGCTCATCATCGACGCGCGCTACAACGGGGGTGGCTTCATTCCCGATCGCATGATCGAACTGGTGTCACGCCAGCCCCTGAACTACTGGAAACGCCGTGGGCTCGAGCCGCAGGCCACACCGGCCTTCTCACACACCGGCCCGAAAGCCACGTTGATCAACGGCTATTCGTCGTCCGGCGGTGATGCATTCCCTTACTACTTCAAAAAGCTGGGGCTGGGTCCGCTGATCGGTACGCGCACCTGGGGCGGACTCATCGGTATCTCCGGCAACCCGTCGCTTGCCGATGGCGGCAGCATCCTGGCGTCGACATTCCGATTCCTCGATACCGACAATGAATGGGCGGTGGAGAACGAAGGCGTCTCGCCGGATATCGAAGTAGTCGATCGGCCAGAGCTGGTTGCTGCCGGCCAGGACCCGACGCTTGAGGCTGCCGTGGAGTACCTGCTTGAGCAGCTGGATAATACGCCACCGGTCGAAGTCACAGCGCCGCCGGCACCGACAGAATTTTGAACAGGCAGGGTGAGCGATGAGTCGACAAACAGGCGGTTCATCGTGCACTCTGCACCGGTGAGACTGTTCTGCCGTACTAGATTCGAGGTATGAGCATGCCAGGCAGCAACACCCTGAGATTCCTGCGAGTGCATTGGTTCTGGCCCGCAGCGCTGATCGCACTACTGATAGTCCGAAAAGTGTTCCATAGCTGACGGGCAAGCGGCAGCCTTCGTCTCATGCGTACACGACCCGAAAATCCGATGCCGGACTTTGTTCGAGAGGCGCTCGTGGATCGGGATCTGCTGGAAGCTTACGAATCACGTCCCTGGTATCAGCGCAACGACTACCTGGGCTGGATCTCTCGCGCCATGAAGGAAGAGACCGTCCAGCGACGTCTCGGCCAGATGCTGGATGAGCTTGAGCGTGGTGACCTCTACATGAAGATGCCTTACAGCGGAAAAAGCCGTCGTTCATGATCTGATTCGGGCGACTGGACTGGATTGAAAACAGTCGTTCGCAGTCTGTCAGCTATACTGACAGCAACTGATTCGTAACAGACACCTCGACTCGCAAAAACGTCGTTTAGTATCCGTACCAAGATGTCTTCGGTGCTTTTCCACGCGGCAAAAAATGTTTATCTCAGCGTTCAGCCAGCGCTCAAATGAAGCGTGCTGACGAATAAACAGCCCAACAGCACGCTCGTCTGAAACTTGGACGTCAATGAGTTTTCCAGGAGAAACACTATGCAAGCTGCAATGATTCGCATCACCCGCACCACCGCACTGGTCGTCGCCTGTCTGCTGGCCAGCATCCCGGTAAGCCTCGCCCAGTCTCAGGGCATGCCGTCGTTCGAGAGTGGAGAGTTACCGGAGTTGATTGAACTGAGTGAAAGCGATGTAAAGCGTTTTCTTTCTACTGCGGCCGATCTCGAAGCACTCGGTGACGAAATGGATGACGACGCGCTGGACAACCTCGATACGTTGATGGGCCAGCAAAAGGCGCTCGACATCATCGACGACAACGGTTTCGAACCGCAGGGCTTCATGCAGGTCGCATTCAGCATCGGAATGGCGTACGCCATGGTCGGCCCGTCGGCCGAGGAGCTTGCGGAGATGGAGGCCGGCATGAAACAGATGGAGCAGATGAAAGCGTCCATGTCCCCCGAGCAATGGGAATCCGTCAAGGAAGGCATGGGCGCCGCGTTCGCAATGATGGAGCAGATTCAGAACCAGCCGGAAGGCAACATCAAGCTCGTGGAGAAGTACAAGGGTGATCTCGACGAACTGATGGGCGACTAGCTCTTCGGGCTTACGTGATTGCTCACAGCCATTATCTACGGGGGCAAAAGCTATGAAGCTCGCAATTTCTCTATGCCTGGCAGTCGCTCTTTTGCCAATCGAAAGCTGGGCTCAATCAGACGCTGATCGTGATGCAATCCTGAAGACCTTCGATTCATGGAATAAAGGCTGGGCCGAGGTCGATGCGGATCTCGCGGTTCAAGACTACTCCGAGGATACGGACTGGACGAATGCGTTCGGCGACAGATTCGAAGGTCGGGAGGCTCTGAGAGAGGGGCTCGCCTATATCTTCAGCCTTGGATTCGTAATGGCCGGCACCTCAACCGGGAACGAGTTTACCGACATTGAGTTTCTCTCCCCGGACATCGCGACAGTCCGAAGCAAACTGGTTCGCTCCGGTCAGCAGCGATCAACGGGTGAGCGAATGCCTGATCGTCATATCAACCATCTGAGGGTCTACCAGAAGCGCGATGGTCGTTGGCTCATTGTGAGTCACATGATCTCGCAGGCTCAGGAAAAGCGTTAGCACGCAGAACCAGGCCGGGCACCGCTGCCCACCGTTCGAATCGTTCTCTGCGAAGCTGGTGCAGCCCTGACGATGCGTCATTGAATGTCAGCATGCTTGCGTAACACTAACTTTCCAACAACACCGGAAGCCGGTAGTTCGTCTGCTATCATTCCAGAGCCTGATCTACGCTTGCTGTTGATAAGCCGAACCGGTCTGCTTTTGAAGCGTTCGGCTCAATTGCGTGAATCCTGTATTTGCCTGGAGTGAGTAGTGACTGATCCGATCGACCTTTTTTTCAGCGCCTGGGAACTCGAGTCCGGAGAGGAGCGGCTTGAGAGAATCGCCAAGGCTGTCGCGCCAGGCATTGTCTACGTTGATCCGAGAACGCCAAACCCCGTAACCGGTGTCAGTGCCCTTAAAGAGTATGTTGGAATGTTCTCCGCCAACGCACCCGGCTGGTCCGCAAAGGTCGTAGCAAGCGACACAAGCGGTGGATCAACCCGGGCCACCGTTGCTTTTAGTGGGAAGGGGCCCGACGGAAAAGAGCAAACGCAGCTCGGTCAGTATTTCGTTGAATTCGATGGAGAGCTGATCTCCAGGATGACAGGCTTTGTGGGAGTTGGCGCGCCGGAATAGTCTCGAGTGACGGTTCGCTGTTGATAGCGTCTGGCCCAAAGCGGACGTACTTCAACTCACCGTAGGAGCGGCATCTTGCCGCGATCGCGGCTGGAAGCCGCTCCTACGAAATCTGGGTCAGGTCCACATGGACTCGTGAGCGTTCGCTTTTAGCCGAAACCAGTACTAAACGAATGAGCAAAAAGCGAGCATCCAACGACCGCTCTGCTGGCTTGGCAGTTCGCGTACTACGTTTGACGAGGCGTCAGAAACTGATCTGGAACATGAAGTAGTGGTCGACCAGCAGCGCTGCGAAGAGCAGTGACAGGTAAGTGATCGAGTACTTGAACAGGCGCATCGGCAGGCCCTTGTTCTCGCGGTCCGTCATCATCTGCACGGCGTAGTTCAGGAAGTAGCCCCCCGACACCAGCGCAGTCACGAGATAGATCAGGCCGCTCATGCCGATCAGGTAGGGCACGACCGTCACGACCACCATCAGGATCGTGTACAGCAGAATGTTGAGTCGCGTGAAGTCTTCGCCGTGAGTGACGGGCAGCATCGGGATTCCGACCTTGGCGTACTCGTCCTTGCGAGCGATAGCCAGCGCCCAGAAGTGCGGCGGGGTCCACGTGAAGATGATCAGGAACAACAGCAGCGATGCGGCGGATACCTCACCGGTGACTGCGGCCCAGCCGAGCACAGGGGGTGCAGCGCCGGCGGCGCCGCCGATGACGATGTTTTGCGGCGTCGCACGTTTCAGCCATACCGTGTAGATCACCGCGTAGCCGATCAGCGAGAAAAAGGTCAGCACAGCGGTCAGCGGGTTGACCAGCGTCCACAGGATCAGCATCGAGATCACGCACAGCACCGTGGCAAAGGTCAGCGCCGAGCGTTCGTCGAGGCGACCTTCCGGCAGCGGGCGTGCGCTGGTGCGAAGCATGTGAATGTCGATGCGGGCATCGAGCACGTGGTTGTAGACCGCGGCTGACGACGATGCGAGACCGATACCGAGCGTACCGAACACGACCGCCTGCAGATCCGGCAGGCCGGGTACGGCCAGGAACATGCCGACGACTGCCGTGAAGACGATCAGCATTACGACCTTCGGTTTGGTCAGTTCGTAGTAATCCCGCCAGTCAAAAGCGGCCTGTACGCTCGCGCTCATGTCAGCCTATCTGTGAAATCTTGAAGAGTTTCTTGATGTCCGAAACCATGTCCTTCGGATCCATGTCGGGCCGGAAATACAGCACCAGGTTACCGATGGGGTCGATCAGGAAATAGCCGCCCGTGGGCTCCCCCGCCGGCAGCTTCGAGGCGAGCAGTGACGACAGCGCTTCGTCCTGGCCCGTCCACAGGTCACTGTGTTCCGACTGGATGAAGAGGGTATCCGGGGCAATCTCGCCGTGCAAGAAAACCCGGCCCAGGCGATCCATCTCCCGGCCCAGCATCTTGCGCGACTGGCGCTGGATATACAGGGTCTGCACGCAGGTTTCGTCGCAGTCGGCTATGTTGGAATAGACCAGCAGCCACAGCGGCTCGTCGGACTTCAGTGCTTCCGGCTCCGGCAGGCTGTCGTTGATGTTGATGATCGGCTCGAGCAGCGCACCCTTGTTGGCGCCGAGCTTCACAGTCTGCCCGCTGAAGTACATCCACATGGCAAGTGCCATCGGCCCGAAGAAGGCGATCGCAACCAGGATCAGCGTCAGTTTTCCGGACGACTTTTTCTCTGTCATCCCCGTCTCCATTTATCCAAACCCACCGAAAGCCGCGTCACGGTCATCCGGCCTTTCTTTTACGGAAGTTCCAGGCCAGCAGCCCGGATAACATCGCCGCCATCGCGAACCACTGGAACGCGTAACCGAAATGCCGGCTGGCGGACATCTCCTGCGGCTGCCATTTTCGTACAAAACCGTCCGGCTGCTCAGCGTCCAGCAGCAACACGAATGGAGCCAGCTCCTCACCCAGCAGGCCGCCGACCTCTTCGGCCAGCGGAAACACGGCGTGACGCGGCCAGTCACCGCCGCCTTCAAACGGGTTGCCCATTCGCATGCCGGCTCGTGGCAGTTGCCCGACGCGCCCGAATACTTCGCGCAGTGACTCATCGACCGCGATTTGCCCAGCGAGTTCGTCGCCGCGTCCAATCCAGCCGCGGTTCACGAGCAATACGGCATTCGAGCCGTCGATACGCATCGGTGTGATGACGAAATGCCCGTTGCGGCTGTCGACGATCATGTTGTCGATCAGGACCTGCCGCCGGCTGTCGAATTCGCCGCGCAGTCGAAGCTGCTGGAACGGCTGCAATTCCATGCCTTCGGAGTAACGCGAGTGACCCTCGGCGCCCGTGTAGGCATTCAGACGGTCGCGTTTTTCCCAGCCGCGGGTAATTTGCCACATGCCGAGCGAGGCCAGTATGGCAACTACAATGAACCCTATGAAATAGGGTGCATACGAGCGGCGGGGGGCTGTCGTGTTCACGGTATACTCGCGCCTATGAAAATCATCATTATTGGCCTGCTGCTGGCCATTCTCGCCAGCCTTGCGTCCGGCCTGTTCTTCCTGACCAAGAAAAATGACGATCCGACCAAGCTGCTGCGTTCGCTGCAGATTCGCATTGGCCTGACGATCACGCTGGTCGTTGTCCTTGTTGCTGCCTGGTTTGGCGGCTTCATTACGCCGCCACCGCCGGCTTCCTGATCCGCAGATAAAAACGGGCGCTTGCGCGCCCGTTCAATGCCAGGTTTCGGCTGCGTCTACATCCAGTAGACGAACACGTACAGGCCGACCCACACGACGTCAACAAAGTGCCAGTACCAGGCGGTGGCTTCGAAGGCGAAGTGTTTCTCCGGCGTGAAGTGACCTTTCACGACGCGCAGCCAGATAATGAACAGCATGATCGCGCCGATCGTCACGTGCATGCCGTGGAAACCGGTCAGCATGAAGAAAGTCGAGCCGTAGATGCCGGTCGTCATCTTCAGGTTCAGGTCCTGGTAAGCGTGGACGTATTCGTAAGCCTGCAGGCCTACGAAGATGAAACCGAGCAGGAAAGTCGCCGCGAGCATGGCGGTCAGCGTGCCGCGGTGCTTCGCGATCAGTGCGTGGTGCGCAATCGTGATCGTCACGGAGCTGGTCAGAAGGATTGCGGTGTTGATCAATGGCAGTCCCAGCGGGCCCATGACTGTGTATTCACCGCCCATGTCGCCCGGGCCGTTGGTCGGCCACGCGGCCTCGAAGCCCTGCCACAGCACGGCGTTCGTGAAGAAGCTGTTGCCCTCGCCGCCGAGCCACGGCACCGACATGTTGCGGGCGTAAAACAGGGCGCCGAAGAAGGCGAGGAAGAACATGACTTCCGAGAAGATGAACCAGAACATCCCCATGCGGAACGAAGCGTCGACCTGCGGGTTGTAGATGCCCCGCTGGCTTTCGCCGATAACGTCACCGAACCAGCCGGAGATCATGAAGATCATCACGGCAAAACCGCCCATCATGACCCAGAAGCCGAATTCGGCGCCGTTCAGCCAGGACGAGACACCCACCATGAGTAGTAACAGGCCAACGGAGCCGACAATCGGCCAGTGGCTGTCGTGAGGGACGTAATAACGGTCTTCAGCGTGTGATGACATGGTTTCTTCCGTTTATCAGTTCTTCGCTGCCAGCTGCGTGGTGTCGTAGAACGTGTATTGCAAAGTGATGGTGTCGACGTATTCCGGCAGGTCTGCATCGACAATGAACTGGAGCGGCATCGCCTTCTCTTCCTTAGCGGCGAACTCCTGGTTGTTGAAACAGAAGCACTCCAGCTTCTTGAAATGTTTTGACGCGGCAACCGGCGCCACGCTCGGAATAGCCTGCCCCGTCATCTGCCGATCGACGAGGTTTTCCGCCGTGAACGTCGCGAAGGACAGCTTGCCCGGCGTGACCGTCATGCTCGGCACGTCGGGTTCCAGGTCCCAGGGGGCGTATTCGTTAACCGTGGTGACAAACTCGACACGAACCTCGCGCGTGTAGTCCGGTGCTTCCTCGACCTGCACAGCCTGGTCGTTGGTGCGGCCACCGAAACCGGTGATTTCGCAGAACACGTCGTACAAAGGTACGAGCAGGAAGCCAAAGCCGAACATGCCGGTCGTCATGACCAGCAGGCGCAGCATCAGGCTGCGGTTTTCAGATTTTTTGGAGCTGTCGTCCATGGTTAGCTGTTGAGTACTCCGATGGCGATGAATCCCAAGTAAAAGGTCACGGCGAGGGCGGCCAGCAATAATGCCGTTCGCCGCACGCCCTTTTTCTGCTCGTCCACGTGCCCTTCCAACTAGTGAGCCTCACGCGGCTGGATTACCGGCGGCTCGTCGAACGTGTGGTACGGCGCCGGTGACGGCACGGTCCACTCGAGGCCCACCGGGTTGTCCCAGACCATGTCGGTCGCTTTCGCGCCCTTCTTCGCGGTCAGCAGGATGTAGACGAAGATTAGCTGCGAGAAGCCGAAGCCGAACGCGCCGATACTGGCGATCGCGTTGAAGTCCGCAAACTGCGTTGAGTAGTCCGGGATACGACGCGGCATGCCGGCGAGACCGACGAAGTGCATCGGGAAGAAGGTCAGATTGACGCCGACGAAGGTCGTCCAGAAATGGACCTTGCCCCAGAACTCCGGATACTGCCGGCCACTCATTTTGCCGATCCAGTAATAGAAGCCGGCGAAGATGGAGAACACCGCCCCCAGCGACAGCACA
>JAAUXY010191488.1_pt1 | contig 11774 bp, 10 predicted proteins | sample 7278121 | NCBI WGS metagenome assembly JAAUXY01 (sample SAMN14350117, study PRJNA611818) | marine sediment metagenome | isolation source: surface marine sediment (1.8m) | place: French Polynesia: Moorea | collected 2018-08
CCGCGGCGGCGGATTCGCGCAATGCGACCGACGACGGTATCTCGAGGAAAATGCCCTGCCCCGGTATATCGGTCGCCAGCTGGCGGCTCTCGCCGATCGGCATGAAGCGCACGCCGTCGTCGCCGTTGAACTGCACGTGGTCACGCGAACCGGTACTGGATGCGACAAAGGGCTGATTAACATTCTGGAAACCGGCAAACAGGTAGTCGCCGTTGGCGTCGCGTGTATTGGCCAGCGAATAAAGTTCGTTCAGCCGCTCGTCGAGCTCGGCGGCAATCGCTTCACGCGATGCAGCATCTATCGGCGCGTTGTTGGCCTGAATTGCGAGCTCGCGCACGCGGTTCAGCAAATCGGTGTAATCCGCCAGCACCGCGTCCTGCTGAAACAGGCGCTGTTCGGCGATATTGATATTGTCCTGGTACTGCAGGTTGATCGAAACCTTTTGCTCGAGCTCGAGGATACGCGAAGCCGCGGCGGGATCGTCTGACGGTTTCTGCAGCCGCGTACCGGTCGAAATCTGGCGCTGCAGCTCGGCCAGCTTTTGCTGCTGCTGCTGAAAGGCGTCGACGCCCTGGGTGTAGATTTGCCGGGTCGAAATTCTCATGTTTACCTTACGCTGTCGAGCAGCGTTTCGAACAGGGTCTGCGCCGTGGTCACGAGTCGCGCGGTGGCCTCGTAGGCCTGCTGATAACGCACCAGGTCTGCCGCTTCTTCGTCCAGATTGACCGAAACTTTAGCCAATTTGCGGTCCGTGGCCTGGCTTAGCAGCGACTGCTGCGCATCCCGTTCGAGATTGGCACCGAGCGTCTTGGAACCGACAAAACCGACCAGCGTCGCGTAGTCTTCCTGCAGGCTGGCGGCCCCGCCATCGAACAGGCCGAGCTGCTGCACGCCGACCAGGTCGAGCGCGTTACGATTGTCGCCCGCTCCACCGAGATTGGCCTCGATGGTAAACAAATCGCCCGCCTGCGGATTGCCATCGAGACTGACCTGCCAGCCATTGGCATCGATCAGCATACCGTCGGTGTAGGGAATGGCCGCGCCGGCAACATAGGGCACACCGCCCACCAATACGTCGACATCGGCACGCAGCGTGGCCGGCGGCGTGTCGAAGGTCAGCGTGGCAGTATTCAACAGGTTGGGATCGGTGACGTCGAGGATACTGCCGCCGCTGATCGTGGCATTACCCAGGTTCGACAGGGAGGCGCTGCTGCGAATCGGCCGCGCTGCCGCAATTTCGGCCGGGTCGGTGGTGAGCACCTGCAGGCTCTGCGCACCGGCCAGCGTCGGCTTGATCGTAAAACGATCGCCAACCGCGGCGCCGGCACCGTTAATCGTCAGCGTCAGGCCTTCGAAGGTCAGCGTCGCGGGCGCGCCGTTGGCTACCGTGGTACTCGTCCCGCTGTCCGAGGTCAATGTCCAGTTGGCGCCGTCGAAAGACAGCGTGTAGTCGTCGGTGGTCAACGCGCCGATGTCGCTGACCACGGTCGACACCGTGGCGGTACCGGTATTGCTGGCATAGGGAATCGACTGCGGTGCCGCGTAGCTGAAGAAGTCCTGGCCGAGATTGCCGTTCAAATCCATGCCGTCGCGCATCTGCGCATTAAACGCCTCGGCGAGGCCGATGGCGGTACGGCCAAGCGCATTGCGTGCAGGGTTGAGCACCTGGTCGCGAAACTCGAGCAAACCGCCCAGTTCGCCGCCGGTCAGGTTGGCGCTGATGTCAAACACGGTAATCAGGCCGTTGTAAGCGATCACGTCATTGGCCGGATCGGCAATATCCGCCTGCGCACTGAGGCTGAACGCGTCGGTACCGGTCAGCATCGCCTGGCCGTTGCCAATAAAGATCGACAGGTTGTTTTCACCCTCGTCCACCACGCTGATGTCGACTTTCAGCGCCAGCTCGTCGAGCAGCGCATCGCGCTGATCGAGCAGGTCGGCAGACTGTTGTGAAGTCGATGCAGAGGAGGCAATATCGTTCAGCGCGATGTTGATGTCGCGCACACGCGCCACCAGCGAGTTGATTTCCTCGACCGTGGATTCGATCGCATCGCTGGTATTGCGCGACAGTTCCTCGAAGCGCGTGTCTATGCTCTGGAAGCGACCGACCAGTGTCTCGGCGGTACCGAGCAGCGCGTAACGCACCGAGCTCGATGCCGGATCGTCGGCCAGGTCCTGCACCGAGGCAAAAAAATCGGCCATCATGGGTGAAATTCCACCCGTGGGATCAGCCAGCACATCGTCGATATAGCCGGCGAGGTCGGCGAGCATGGCGGCACGGGCCTGCGACGAAGTGGTATCGCGCACCTCGCGGGTCAGGAACTGGTCGTAGGCACGCTGGACCGAATCGATGCGCACCCCGTTGCCGAAATAATTGCCGCCGAAAAACGACGGTGAATTGGTATCGAACGAAACCGTCTGCCGGCTATAACCGGGGGTATTGACGTTGGCGATATTGTGGCTGGTCGTACTCAGCGCGCGCTGGTGGGACAACAGGCCGCTGACCGCGGTATTCAGAATATCAGGCATGGCGGGTGTCTCCGGATTCAGCTTGTGCCAGCGACGTCTGCAACAGCTCGCCGCCCAGAATCGCGATTACCTTGTCGGCATAATCGGGATCGGTGGCATACCCCGCGGCGTGTATCGCTCGAATATAGCCCTGGTCGTCACCGCTTTGCAGTGCCTCGCCGTAGCGCGGACTGGACTGGATGAAATCGACGTAGTCCCGCAGGCTGTGTGCCGGCGAGCTGTAGGCGCGGAAACGGCTGACCTCGCTGTGCAACGCGCCGTCACTGAACTCCAGCGACGCGCGCTGCAGACTACTGCCCTGCCAATTCGCACCCGCCTTGATGCCGAACAGGTTGAAACTGTTGCGGCCATCGTCGAACTTCATCGTGTGTTTGCCCCAGCCGGTTTCGAGCGCTGCCTGCGCGATCAACAGCTGCGGGCTGACGCCGAGACGCTCAGCGGCCTGGCGGGCCTCCGGCAGCAGATCGGCAACGAAACGCGCGGGCTCCTGCCAGCGCTCGTTGAGGGCCGCGTTTTGTGCCACCTCGGCAAAGTCATCGTTCAGCACCCGGTGCAACACGACTCCCGAGTCGACCGGATCGTTGGACAGCGTTACCCGCGCCGCCGCGGCGGTCGTCGGCAGCACGTCGGCAACGGGAATTGCCGTCGAAACTGCCGGCACCGGGATCGGCGAAGCGGTGGTCGCTCGCGGCAGCTCGGCGTTCGCCGGCACCGCCGGTTCACTCGCATCCTGGACTGCCCCCGGCACCTGCGCGGCAATCAGGCGCGCGACACCAAGGCCACCCTGCCCGGCGATCGTCTGCGCCAGCTGCTTGTCGTGCATTTCGCGATAAAAATCCATCGTGCTGCTATGTTGCCCCTGGTCGATGGTTGACGCGGAGCGCATCGCGGCCAGCATCTGTTGCAGAAACAGGCCTTCGAACTGCTGCGCGACCGCGTTCGTGGCCGCGTTGCGATCCGTGCGCGCCTGCAGTTTCAGTTCGCCGAAGCGCTGAAAATCCAGGAAAAAGCCGCTCTGATTCGAAATTGCCATGGATTCAAATATCAGATGACGATCAGCTCCGCGCTGAGCGCGCCGACCTGTTTGAGGCTTTCGAGAATCGCCACCAGGTCAGCCGGCGAGGCGCCGACCTGGTTTACCGCGCGCACGATTTCATTCAGCGTGACGCCACGCGGAAACCGAAACATGCGATTGTTTTCGGCGGTGACCTCGATATCGGTCTGCACGTTTTCGGTCGTAGTCCCTTCGCTGAACGGCCCGGGCTGCTCGACGTCGACCGTATTGGTTATGGTGACGGTCATGTTGCCGTGTGATACCGCGGCGGAATACACCTTTACATGGTTGCCGATCACGACCGTACCGGAACGCGAATTGACGATCACCCTGGCCGGTGCTTCACCGGGCTGGAATTCGAGATTCTCGATGAATGACATGAAGCCGACCCGTTGCGATACGTCGCGCGGCGCATTGATCGCAATCGTGACGCTGTCCTCGGCACGGGCATTGTTCGGTCCGAGTACCTGGTTGATCGTGTCAGCCAGCCTTTTTGCCGTGGTGAAATCGGGCCGCTTCAGGTGCAGCGTGATTTTTTCTTCCAGGGCAAACGGGTTGGCGATTTCACGCTCGATGCTGGCGCCGTTCGGGATGCGACCGACGCTCGGCACGTTGATCGTGATCGACGAACCGTCGGCGCCTTCGATGCCGAGTCCGCCAACGATCAGGTTACCCTGGGCCAGCGCGTAGATCTGGCCGTCGGCACCTTTCAACGGCGTCATCAGCAGGCTGCCGCCGCGCAGGCTCTTGGCGTTGCCGAGCGACGACACCGTGACATCAACTGTCTGGCCGACCTTGGCGAAGGGCGGCAGATCGGCATGGATCGAGACCGCGGCGATGTTCTTGACCTGTGGATTGACGTTGGGGGGCAGCACGATGCCGTATTGCTTGAGCATGTTTTTCAGACTTTGCACCGTAAACGGAGTCTGCGAGGTCTGGTCGCCGGTACCATCGAGGCCAACAACAAGACCGTAACCCACCAGCTGGTTGCTGCGCACGCCCTTGATCGACGTAACATCCTTGATGCGCTCGGCCCATGAATAACCGCTAAAACCAAGCAAAATCAATAGAGTAAAGATCTTAATTAATTTCATTTCGAGCTCCTACATCGGGAACATCGGGCTATCGAAGAAGCGCGTCAGCCAGCCCTTGCTGTTGGACTCGGCTATCACGCCACCACCGCCGTAATAAATTCGCGCATTGGCAATCTTGCGCGACAGCACGATGTTATCCGAGCTCACATCCTGCGGCCGCACCAGGCCCGACAGGCGAATGAACTCCGAACCCTGGTTGAGGCCGATGATTTTTTCGCCGCGCACCGCGAGCAGGCCGTTAGGCAGCACACCGGTTACCGTGACCGCAATTTCGCCGCTCAGGCTGTTGCTCTGCGCACTGTCGCCGCTGCCGGAGAACGCGCGTTCGCCGTTGATATTGCTCGACAGTACGTTGTTGCCGTTGACTGTCGGTCCGCTGCTGCCGAAAACTGCGCTGGCGGAAACGTCGACTTCGTCGTCCTTGGCGGTATTGGTCGCCGCCGACTTGGACGCATTGGTCGACTCGGACAGCGTCACGCTCAGTACATCGCCGATGCGAAATGCCTTGTTGTCTTCGAACAGGCGAACCGAGTGCCCGACGTGGAAAATCGAACCGTTGCCTGGCGGCTGAAACTGGGCCGCGGTCAGGTCCACCGGCGCATACTGCGGATCCGGCTGCACCACGATGCGGGTCGCTGAACAACCGCCCGTGAGGGCGAGTAAAGTCAGTAAAATCAATAACCTGGATTGAGTTTGCATCATGTCCCCGGTTACGTGTTGTTGTTCAGGTACTGCATCATGCCGTCGGCGGTCGAGATCAGCTTGGAGTTCATTTCGTAAGCGCGCTGGGTCTCGATCATGCTGACCATTTCCTCCACGATATTCACGTTGGAGCTTTCCAGCGCACCCTGGCGCAGGTTGCCCAGTCCGGTCTGACCCGGCGTGCCTTCCTGCGCGGCGCCGCTGGCGGCCGATTCGACGTAGAGGTTTTCACCGATCGGCTGCAGGCCGGTCGGGTTGACGAAGTTGGCGAGCTGGATGGTGCCGACATTGGTCGGTGAGGCCTGGCCCGGCAACTGGGCGCTCACGATACCGTCGATACCGATCGTCACCGACTGGGTGTCGGCCGGAAAGGTGATGCCGGGCTGCAAAGTGTAGCCGCTGGCGGTAACCATTTGCCCCTGGTCGGAAATCATGAAACTGCCGTCACGGGTATAACCCTGGGTTCCGTCCGGCAGCAGCACCGGGAAGAATCCCTTGCCGTCGATGGCGATATCCAGCGGCTTTTCGGTGGTTTCGATGTTGCCCTGGCTATGAATCTTTTCAGTGGCAACCACGCGGGTACCGGTGCCAAGCATCAGGCCGGACGGCAGGCGCGTATCTTCCGAGGTCTGCGCGCCGACCTGCCGCAGGTTCTGGTACAACAGGTCCTCGAAAACCGCGCGCGACTGTTTGAAGCCGGTGGTGCTGACGTTGGCGAGGTTATTGGATATGACCGACAGCCGCGTCTGCTGCGCGTCTAGGCCGGTTTTTGCCACCCACAGGGCCTGGTTCATGCCATTTCTCCATCGAATGAATCTTCACGGAGATATATGCAGATAGCGTGCCAATGTGGCTTCGAAGGCAGGCAGCGCGGCGGCGCGATGCGGCAGGAGATGGACTATCGGCAGGCTAGATCGGTTCCAGCGGCGGGTCGAGCAGGTTGAACAGGCGCTCCATGTGTTCGATCGCCTCGCGCCCGCTGTCGGTTAACTGACCGCCTTCGGGTTCGGTGATCAGGCCCTTCTGGTGCATGCGCGCGGCGGCGGCGATTACCGTCGGGTCGGGATTGTCATGCACGTCCATGGCCACGGGTCCACCCATGGCGAAGCGGCGCAGCAGCGCCAGTTCATCGACGAGTTCCTGATCGATATGCATAGCTTCCTCCTGCCGCGGCGCGAATACTCAGGGACGCGCCGGGTCTTCGCCTTCCTTTTCGGGCAACAGCAGGTCGCTGCGGCTGATGCCGAGCGCCAATGCCGTCGTGGTAGCGACATAAATGGACGAGTAGGTACCCACCACGACGCCGATAATCAGGGCCAGCGCAAAGGCGTGGATGACTTCGCCGCCGAGGAAAAACAGCGACAGCAATACCAGCAGGGTCGTGAAGGACGTCATCAAGGTACGCGAAATCGTCTGGTTGACCGAGTAGTTCACGGTTTCTATGGTGGTTTTCTTGCGCAGCTTGCGAAAATTCTCGCGCACGCGATCGAACACGACGATCGTATCGTTGAGTGAATAACCGATCACCGCCAGCAGCGCCGCCAGCACGCTGAGATCGAAATCGAGTCGAAACAGCGAAAAAATACCGAGCGTAATCAACACGTCGTGCACCAGGGCCGCCACCGCGCCCAGCGAAAAACGGTACTCGAAGCGAAAAGCGACGTAGATCAGGATTGCGATCAGCGCGTAGAGCACCGCCAGGCCGCCGTCCTCGGTCAATTCCTCGCCCACCTGCGGTCCAACGAACTCGACCCGTCGCTGGTCGACCGCGTCGTCGCTCGCGGCGCGCAACAGGTTGATGATTTCCGAGCTGACCTCGGCCTTGTCCTTCTCGGGGTCCGGCACCAGCCGAATCATGACTTCGCTGGCGCTGCCGAAGTGCTGCACGATGGTATCGTCGTAGCCGTTGTCCTGCAGCAGTTCGCGAATCGGCTGCAGCTCGACGGGCTGTTCGTATCCGACTTCGATGATCGTACCGCCGGTGAAATCGATACCGACGTTGAGCTTGAAGATCGCCAGGCTGCCGATCGACACCATTAACAGGATCGCCGACAGGAACATCGCCGGACGGCGCAGGCGCATGAAATCGACGTTGGTAATCAGTTGTTTCGCCATGTCAGATCGCCAGCCGGGTAACCTGTTTGCGACCGTAGATCAGGTTGATCACGGCGCGGGTACCGAAAATCGCAGTGAACATCGACGACGCGATCCCGATCATCAGCGTGACGGCAAAACCCTGGATCGGGCCGGTACCGAAGCCGAACAGAACCACCGCGGCGATGAAGGTCGTGATATTAGCGTCGGCGATGGTGCCGAAGGCTTTTTCGTAACCGGCGAAAATAGCCGCCTGCGGCGAATTGCCGAGCCGGATTTCTTCTCTGATGCGTTCGAATATCAGGACGTTGGCGTCAACCGCCATACCCACGGTCAACACGATACCGGCGATACCCGGCAGGGTCAGCGTGGCCTGGAACAGCGACAATACCGCCACCATTAACACCAGGTTCAGCGCCAGCGCCAGGTTGGCGACCAGGCCGAACACCTTGTAGTAAACCGCCATGAAAACCAGCACCAGGGCAAAACCGACCATCACCGACATGAATCCGCGATCGATGTTTTCCTGCCCCAGGCTCGGACCGACCGTACGCTCCTCGATGATGACCATCGGCGCACGCAGGGCGCCGGCGCGTAACAACAGCGCCAGGTCGCGGGCTTCGCGGGTGCTGTCGAGGCCGGTAATATGGAAGCGTTTGCTGAGCTGGTCGCGGATCGTGGCAACGTTGATTACCTCGGTTTCGGTCCGGCGTTTGGGCTTCAGCTCGCCGTCGACTTCCTCGAACTCGAACTTGTCTTCGATAAACACCACGGCCATCGGTTTGCCGATGTTGTCACGCGTGATTTCCGCCATGCGATCCGCACCCTTGGCGTTCATCGTAATCGTGACATCCGGCGAACCGGACTGTTGATCGATCCCCGACGCGGCACCGACTACCTGGTCACCGGTCGCGATAACGCTGCGCTTGAGCAGCACCGGTTCACCGGTGCTCTGGGTATACAAGCGCGAGCCAATCGGCGCCTTGCCGGTGGCCTGCGCCGCACTCCAGTCGGTGAAACTGCCGTGCACCAGGCGAAATTCGAGCGTCGCCGTGGCGCCGAGAATTTCCTTCGCGCGCACCGTATCCTGTACACCAGGCAACTGCACGACCACGCGGCTGTCACCCTGGCGCTGAATCACGGGTTCCGCTACGCCGAGTTCATTGACCCGGTTTTTGAGGGTCGAGATGTTCTGTTCGACCGCGGCGCGACGTTCTTCGTCGAGCGTGGTTTCGTTGTAACTGACGTCGATGAACCAACTGCGGCCGTCATCCCGGTCGGTGAATATGTAGTCACGATACTCGTCTTCCAGCACCAGTCGGGTTGCATCGCGCGCCGCCGCGTCGGTAAAGCGGATTTCGATCTTGCCGCTGTCCGATTGCACGGTCCGATAGCGCTGTTTTTCCTCGCGCATGAAGGTTCTGAGTTCGTTGGCAACCCGCTGCAGCGACTTTTCGATCGCCGATTCCATGTCGACTTCCATCAGGAAGTGCACCCCGCCGCGCAGGTCGAGGCCGAGGTACATGGGCAGCGCGTTGAGCGAGGCCAGCCAGTCGGGCGTGGCCGGCGCGAGATTCAGGGCCACCGTGTAGCGGCTGTCCGCGTTCGCCAGGATGTCGCGGATATCATCGACCGCGCGCAGCTGGGCTTCTTCCGAATCGAAACGCAGCAGGATGTTGCCGTCGCCCAGTTCGATCGAGCGATACGCCACGTTCTCGGTGTCGATCAGGCTCTGCACCAGGCCGAGCTCGGCGCTGTCGATCAGGTTGACGCGGTGCGAAATCTGCACCGCGGGGTCTTCACCATAGAGGTTGGGCAGCGAATAAACCGCCCCGACCACGATGATCAGGACGAGGAGAAAGTATCTCCACGGAGCGTAACGATTGACCATCTGCGCTTAGAGACTCTTGATCGTACCCTTGGGCAGCACCGACATGATGGCATGCCGCTGAACCTTGACCTCGACATTGTCAGCCACCTTGCAGGTCAGGAAACTGTCGTCGACCTCGGTGATCTTGCCCACCAGGCCGCCGTTGGTGATGATTTCGTCCCCCTTGTTCAGGGCCTCGACCATGTTCTTGTGTTCCTTGGCTTTTTTCTGTTGCGGACGAATCAGCAGAAAGTAGAAGATGGCGAACATCAACAGCAGCGGAATGATCATCTCGATACCGCCACCCGCCTGGCCCTCGGCGCCCTGGGCCAGTGCATCACTGATAAAGAAGTTCATGTCAAAAAACCTTTGGTTTGCCGGATTTTACCGGGACCCGGTCCCGGAGCGGCGCGTATTATGGCACTAGCCCGGATTTTTCACCAGTACCCCGTGTCACGCCGCGCCGCGGAAGATCCCGCCAGCATCCGGCTGTCGCCTGCGACAATCCAGCCGTCATATTAAATAAACGCTCAAGCCTGTATTTTATTCCGCTTTGCTTACCGGTGACCCACTGCCCGACACTCCTGCGGACTTGAAACTGGCGAGAGCTATTGCCCGCTCGACAAACGTTGGTAAAAGGTATCACGAAAGGCTTCAAAACGGCCCGCGTCGATGGCGTCGCGAATGCCGCGCATAAGGTCCTGGAAATAGTACAGGTTGTGTATGGTGTTCAGGCGCGCTCCCAGGATTTCGCCACACTTGTCCAGGTGCCTGAGATAAGCCCGCGAATAGTTGCGGCAGGTATAACAGCCGCAGTTTTCGTCCAGCGGACGGGTATCATCCGCGTAGCGGCTGTTACGGATGCGGATGATACCCTCGTGGGTGTACAGAAACCCGGTGCGCGCATTACGCGTCGGGATCACGCAGTCGAACATATCGATGCCGCGGTAAACGCCCTCGACCAGGTCCTCGGGCCGACCGACACCCATCAGGTAACGCGGCCGCTCGTCCGGCAGCGCCGGCAGCACGGTGTCCAGCACCGCGTTACGCAGCTCCGGCGCCTCGCCGACCGACAGGCCGCCCACGGCGTAACCGTCGAAGCCAATATCGACCAGGCGTTCGGCCGACTCCAGGCGCAGATCATCGTGTATGCCGCCCTGCACGATGCCGAACAGCGCATTGGGATTATCCGCAAAGGCAGTCTTGCTGCGTTCGGCCCAGCGCATCGAAAGCAGCATGGAATCGCGCACGGTTTCCCGCGGCGCAGGGTATGGCGTACATTCGTCGAAACACATGACAATATCCGAACCCAGGTCGCGCTGCACCTGCATCGAGACCTCCGGGCTGAGAAATACCTTGCTGCCGTCCACCGGCGATGCAAAGGTCACGCCCTGTTCGTCGAGCTTGCGCATTTTGGCCAGGCTGAAGACCTGGAATCCGCCGGAATCGGTCAGGATCGGACCCTGCCAGTGCATCAGGTCGTGCAGGTCGCCATGCTTGCGTATGATGTCCGTGCCGGGCCGCAGCATCAGGTGAAAAGTGTTGCCGAGGATGATTTGCGCACCGAGATCCAGCAGTTCCTCCGGCGTCATCGCCTTGACCGTGCCGTAGGTGCCGACCGGCATGAAAGCCGGCGTATCGACCGTACCGCGCTCGAATTCCAGCTTCCCACGACGCGCGCGACCGTCACTGCCGAGGTGGGTAAACATCATCATGCGCTGCGCCCGCCGCGACCGGCGATGAACATCGCATCACCATAGCTGAAAAAGCGGTATCCCTCGCGCACGGCGTGTGCATAAGCCTCGCGCACCAGTCCAGTGCCGGCAAAAGCGCTGATCATGACCAGCAGGGTCGAACGCGGGAGGTGAAAGTTGGTCAGCATCGCGTCGACCACGCGAAAGCGATAACCCGGCTTGATGAACAGGGTCGACTCTCCGCGGTAAGGCCTGAGTCGTCCATTACTCCAGGCGGATTCGAGACAGCGGACAACGGTGGTGCCGATGGCGATCACGCGCTTGCGCCGCGCCTGGGTCTGTTCCACCAGGTCGCAGACCTCGGGAGTCACCTCGATCAATTCGGCATGCATGACATGATCGTCGAGATTTTCGCCGCGTACCGGTTGAAAAGTCCCTGCCCCGACATGCAGGGTTACCTGCGTGGTGACCGCGCCGCGAGCCTCCAGCGCCGCGATCTTGGCGTCATCGAAGTGCAATCCCGCGGTTGGCGCCGCCACTGCGCCCGGCTTGCGCGCGTAAACCGTCTGGTAACGTTCGCGGTCGCCGGCGCCGTCCGCGCGGCGAATATAGGGCGGGAGCGGCATGTGACCATACATTTCGAGCAGTTCGAGCCAGCGGCCCTGCTCCTGGCGCAACACGAACATGTCGTCATCGCGGCCGATCATTTCACAGTCGATGGCCTGTTCGAGTTTCAG
>JAAUXY010125445.1_pt1 | contig 11771 bp, 12 predicted proteins | sample 7278121 | NCBI WGS metagenome assembly JAAUXY01 (sample SAMN14350117, study PRJNA611818) | marine sediment metagenome | isolation source: surface marine sediment (1.8m) | place: French Polynesia: Moorea | collected 2018-08
CCCAGGAGCGCATCAACGACTACGCCGATGTCAGCATGGACCACCAGTGGATCCACGTCGACGTCGATCGGGCCAAAGACGGTCCCTTCGGCGCACCCATTGCACACGGCAACCTGACGATCGCGGTCATGGGACACCTACCCACCAGCGAAAAAAGTGAAGCGCCGCCGCTGGAAGGGCATAAGCTCTCCATCAACTACGGTTTCGACAAGATCCGTTTTCCGTCACCCGTCAAAGTCGGCTCACGCATCCGCGCCACCAGCACCCTGAAGCGTGCCGAAATCAAAGGCGGCATGATCGAGACCATGAACGAGATTGTCGTCGAGGTAGAGGGGCAGGAAAAACCTGCGCTTGTGGCGGAAAGCCTAGGCAGGCTGGTCTTCTAACGCATCTCTTCCATCAACATGAAAATACTGTTCCGGCTTCTTGTCCTCGCAGCCGTCGTTGCCCCCTGGCAGGCAGGCGCCGCGGCCATCGACCTGACCCGCTACCTGCAGACTTTCGATGCAACAGCGTCAGAAGGGACGGCTACCTCGTTTACCGCCAACCCGGGAGCAGGCCGCCTCATCGTGACGAGCGATGCGGCTGAGGTTGCGGCCAGCATCGAGCTGAACGGCGCCCTCGTCGCCGGCCCAACGCTCGTGGCTGGCGAGGAGCTGCCTGTCGATCTGGTGAATGACAACACCATCAATGTCAGGCTCGCGGATGGCAGCGACCCGTTGACGATCCGCATCAAACAGATCGCGGAGATTGCGCTCAACGTGGAAGCGCACGTTCACTTCAACACCAACGTCAGCAGTTTCGAGAAAGCCCGCGCGTTCTACGCCAGCCTCGGATTCGAAACGCTGAGCGGTTTTCCGGACACCAATACGCTGGAGATGGCCCAGGCCATCGGCATTGAAACGCCCACCGAGTACGATGGCTCAAAGGGTGAGGCTGCCGGGGGTTATCTTTTGCACGGCGAGCTGATCGGCGTGGGCGGCAACGCCGGGGGGTTGATTGATCTGATCGAGTTTACGATTCCGCGCAACGATGAGCCGCCGTACGCCAGCATCAACCATCTGGGCATGGCAAGCGCTGCGATGTTGACGGCTGATCTGGATGCCGACTTTGCGCACTTGTCAGAACAGGGCGTGCGCTTCCTCGGCCCACCCGCAGTCCGCGCCGACGGTCGTCGCTTTGCCGTCTTCAAAGACCTGGACGGCACGTTCTACGAGCTCACGGAAGCCCCCGGCGAAGCAGACGAGGAGAGTCCAACCAACATTTTTGCGCTCGGCCACGTCACGATCAACGTCAGCGACTTCGAACGTTCCGCCGCGTGGTATCAGATGCTGGGCTACGAGCTGACGAGCCGGCTGCCGGAAAGCGAATCATCCGAAGTGGCCGCCGCGCTGGGTCTGCAGTCGCCCATCCGTCTGCGCGGCGCAGTCTTCACTCATCCCGTGGCTGAATCGCAGCTTGTGATTCAGCAGTGGCTGGAGCCGTTCGATGGCGAGCGCGCCTATCCCCTGCCCGTCAATCACCTCGGCATCAACCGTATCGCCCTGACGAGCTCGGACATCGAAGCAGACGTCGCCGCGCTCAAAGCCCAGGGGGTGGAATTCGTTTCCCCGATCACACCGTGTTGTTCAGGTCCAGACTCCTGGGGCAGCATCGTCGCGTTTCATGATCCCGACGGCACCATCGTCGAGCTGGTCGATCAGCCGTTCATGGACCTGATGATGAGAATCATGCGCTGGTTCTCGTAGCGCGGACTAACTCAGGCTTCACACCATTTGCCGCGCTGCGTGAACGCCACCAGCGCCATCACCGCCAGAACCGCATGCAGCACCATGCCGAACGCCTGATCACCGGCGGCGCTGAGGGAAACGAATACGCTGATGTGAAACACCAGCAGAATCCCGAGAACCGTCGTAACAACCGGGCGGTTCGTCCGGTACGGCCACACCCACAAGCTTGCGCTGGCAATCGCAAGGACGGCAAATCCGTAGTGCATCGACCACTGGCCGCCCATGCCTGCTGCGGCCAGCCCCTCAGGGCCGCCGATGAGCGTTACCGCCGCCAGCGTTTCAGCCAGGAAGTTCAGCACCAGAAACGTGATAAACAGATATTTCATTCCCCTTCCCCGTTCGTTTTATTGTTTTACGCGTGCAACCATCGTACCGCACAGCCAGTCATGCAGACAGCGGCGTTGCCTGCCGAATATGAAAACCTGATCGAGAATCGGAGCAAGGATGTACGGCGGGATCAGCACAAAGAGCAGCGGGAAAAACCACGCGCGCACCAGCACGAGCTTCCAGAACGAGGCAGGCGCCGCTTCACCGGTCGCAAGGTCCGTCGCATCGACCACCGCAATCCCCATGAGACGCTTGCCCAGCGTCTGGCCGGAGCGCCACAGGGTCACGCCGTTGAGCAGGAGGTAAGCCGCAATCGCAAGCAGCAGGACGTGCAGCATCCACCAGCTGTCCGCAAAGTCTTCCGCATCTTCGACAACGTCAGTCACCATGATCAGGAGTATCGTGACCAGCGGTACCAGCACCGCATCGACAATCACGGCCGCAAGACGCCTTCCGCGTCCGGCCAGACCCTCAATTTGCATCGGCCACCTCGAATACCAGAAACGCATTGCCGCCGCGCTGCTGTCCGACGTATGCATAGCCGGCGCTGACCAGCAGCAGATTATCGGCAAGATACGCACCGTGGGCATCAAACCCGCCGCCTGCAGCCGGCACGTTGTTGATGGTCACAAACTCCCGCCAGGCATCGTACGACCAGAGCAGCTCACCCGTGCCCGCATGCACAATCTCGAGATACCCGTCCATGCTGCCCGTCACCACAACGTCGTTGGCCGCGGTGATTGCCGCGGACAATCCATAAACGCACTCCTGCGCCTCACACCGAGATTCGCGGTGATAGTGCCAGCGCAGAGCGCCCGTGCTCACGTCCAGTGCGTACAGACCCGGACTCGGTTCTCCGGGGGACGGAAAGCCAAAAATCTTTTTATCGCTGATCGGCACGTAGACGAGGCCCAGGGATTCGTTGGCGGCAATACCCCAGTGCACGCCGCCGATGATGCCGCCGCGACCGAGACGCTGTGTCCAGACCGTTTCGCCCGTTGTCGGGTCCAGCGCATGGGCCTCAGCCGATTTCTGCCCCGCTATCACGAGCTCGCCGCCGTCCGGGGTACGCACCAGCATGGTTGGTGCGCCGAAGTCCACATCCGGCCCCATCGGGTCGGGGCAGTTGGGATGGTTGAGCGCCTCGATGTTGCAGGCTGCGGTGTAGGCGTCGTTCGCGGTGAACTGCGTCACCCAGGCAACCGCGCCGTCAGCGGCTGACACGGCAAATATGGCGTCGCTCGTGTCGGTGGTCGGGTGGCTGTAGTTCTGTCCCGTGCCGAAGTAGATCCGCTGACGCGACGCGTCAAAGCTTGGCGTGCCCCAAACGGTTGCGCCGCTTGGACCATATTTCTGCACGAATAGCCAATGCCGCCCGGTTGGTTCAGCGGGTTCCTCGATGGTCGGGAGAAACCAGCGCTTGGCGCCGGTAGCCAGATCAAACGCTGCGAGCCCGCCGCGCGTTGTGCAACAGCCGTAGAACGGATTGACGGCAACCGCCACTTCCATGGACGAAACGGGCACGTAGACCGTATCACCGACAACCACCGGCGAGCCCGAGTACCAGGGCAGCGGCTGATCATCGACCACCGCATGCCAGATGAGCTCACCCGTGAGCGCATCCAGAAGATAAATGCCCTGCGTGCGATCGCCGAAGAGGAGCACGCGGCGGTCTGCGAGCTCAGCGCCGACGATTGCGGTGCTCACCGCGCCGTTGTGGGGAAACAACCAACGTTCGCAGCCGCTTTCCCGATCGAGGGCCACGATACCCCGGCCGCCGTCGCCCAGGAAAATCGTGTTGTCGGTCACCAGCGGATACGAACGCGGAGTATTCGAGGCCAGCCCGTACGCCCATTTCAAGGTGAGCTTTTCGGCATTGGCGGCGTTGAGGTCGCTGCGCGTCTGGAACCGGGTGTTGCGCTCGTCAATGCCCCATCCAGAGCCGTACGGCAGCGCCGTGGAGATCGGTCCGATATCTGTGCGGCAGGGCGCCGCGTTGGCGATTGATGCCAGCGACCCCAGCAGGGTACCGACCAGAAGCAGACAACGTGATCCGCCGCGAATTCTCCACATAAGACAAGCCTTGAGCCGCGCGCGATGCGCGCAAAACCGTGCACGATACGCGACGGATTACCTCGTGAAAACTGCTTCGCCAACCGGTCCGACAGTCGCTTGAGTTCTGCCGCGTAAGCACCTAGCCTGACAATCGACGCTTCATCAGGGAAAGGGGAGAACGATGAAAGGACTGTCACGAGCGCTCCTGCGCCGCATTCTGGCCTGCACCACCGCAGGATTACTTTTCTTATCCACTTCGGCCCAGGCCGCAGACTCATGGGCTGCCACCTGGACCACGGCCGTCAAAGCACCCACACCGGGTTTTGACTACTCACTCGTTGCGGGCGCCCCCAACGAGTTTTCCGCAGTCTTTCCGCAGATCGGCGACACGACACTGCGCCAGGTTGTGCGCATCAGCGCGGGCGGCGACACCTTCCGGGTGTGGCTTACGAACGAATTCGGCGCCGCACCGCTGACAATCGCCGCCGCAACCATCGCCAGGCAGGTGGAAGGCGCAATCGTCAAAGACATAAAGCCGCTGACGTTTGCCGGCAAGAGCGCGGTCACCATTCCGGCGGGCGCGCGCGTAGTCAGTGATCCCGTGGATCTTGCGGCGCGCAGCCGATCTGACATTGCGATCAGTATCCACATCAATGACTACGATGAGGGATCACCCCTCACTGTGCACATGCGGGCGCTGCAGACCAACTACGAGCTCAGCGGAGCAGGCGATCAGACTGCAGCAGCTGAACTGCCCGGTGCTCTGACGAGAACTCAGTGGTACTTTCTTTCCGCCGTCGACGTGCTGGCGGTTAACAAACTGCCGGTGGTTGTTGCGCTCGGAGACTCCATAACCGACGGCGACCAGACCACCCCGGAACCGGTGGACCTCAACGAGCGCTACACCGACTTCCTGGCTGAGCTGTTTATAGAAAAGAAGACAGGCCGTGCCAGAGCAGCGGTCGTGAACGCCGGCATATCCGGCGGACAGGTGACCGATACGTTGATCGGTGAGAACGCGCTCGCGCGTCTGGATCGAGACGTGCTCAGCCGGTCCGGCGCGACACACATGATCTTTCTCGAGGGCATCAACGACATTGGCCTGCCGGGCGGGCTGGCCCTTCTCGATTTCCTTGGCGTGTTTGCGCCGGACGGACTGGAAGCAACGTTTGGCCGCAGCTTCCCGCCAATCACCGTTGAACAGATTATTGCCGTCCAGGCACAGATTGCTGCCCAGGCGAAAGCCGCGGGCCTGATCACCATTGGTGCAACGCTGCCGCCTGCCGGCGCATTCGCCTTACCCGACTACAACACCCCCGACGGTGAGGCCAAGCGCCAGGCGCTCAATGAGTGGATACGCACGAGTGGTGCTTATGACGCAGTGGTCGACTTTGACGCGCTGTTGAAAGACCCGGTTGACCCAACCCTCATGAATCCGGAGCTGTCCGCCGACGGACTACATCCGAACGCCAAAGGGTATCGGCTCATGGCAGAGGCTGTGGTCGAGCTCCTGGCACGCTGATCCCGGAATACGGCGTCCTGATCAGGGATCAGGACGCCAGGTTCAGCACGCGCAAGGCATTTTCGCGCAGAAACTTCGGCCACACCTCGTCTTTGAACGGCACATCCTGCATGTCGTTCATGATGCGCTCGATCGTCAACCCCATGGGGAAGTAGCCCGCGTAGATGATCTTGTCAGCACCGCGCGTATTGGCGTAATCGATGATTGCTCGAGGGTAGTGCTTCGGCGCAAACGCGGACGTTGAATAGTAGAGATTTGGCCACTTGAGCATGAGCTTCACGGCCAGATCCTCCCAGGGCTCACAGCCGTGCCTCGTCACGAACACGAGCTCCGGGAAGTCGTACATCACCTGATCAATGCGGCTCACTTCCTGCGGCCACATGGGAAAGCGCGGCCCGGGCACTCCTGCGCAGGAAAATATGGGTACGCCCAGCTCAACGCATTTTGCATAGATGGGATACATCTTTGCGTCATCGATGCCTACCTGCGGGTTGTAGCCGGCGTTGAAAGCGCCAAACGAGCGTACGCCAAACTCTTCGTACTGCCGGACCATTTCACGGATTCCGTCCATACCTTTGTTAGGGTCAACGGAGCCCTGGCCGACGAAACGGTCCGGATGGTCTTGCAGCGCCTTGCGCGAGACGTCGCCGCCTACGCCGATCAGGCCAACCTCGATCCCGTGCTTGTCCATCTCGTGGAGCGTAATCGAGATCGGGTCTTTGCTGCCGTATATCTCCTTCGGTACCTGCTTGAACATGTATTCGACCGGGAAGTCGAAGCTCTCCGAGCCGTCCTTCAGCTGCTCACGGATGAAGTCGTACATGGCAAAGTCTTCTGCAGGAAAACCGATCATGCAGTCGACAATCCCGACGTCTGCTGGCATACCCATGTCAGCCCCCGTACAACGCGTTCTGGAAGAGATAACACATGCTGTCACGCGGTATCTCGTCGCGCGGCAGGGGTGTGTTGACCTGAGAGGGTGTCGGCCCGAACTCCGCCGCCAGCGGCTGCAGCGCTGCGAGATCAAAGTTGTAGAGCGCCGCCGCGTTCTCGCCCAGAATCTTGCGCCGCACGTCTTCCGGCACGTCGGCAAACGTGAGACGGAGCGACTCGAGGTTATACGGAAACGTGCCTTCATAATGGGGGTAGTCATTGCCCCACAGCACTCGATCAGCGCCAATCTCCTCAATGCCCGCCAGATCGGCGAGACTCGGGAAGCTGGCGCCGTACCAGACGTTGCGTGCGGCATATTCGCTCGGCGTATCCTTCAGCACCCACTCCATGCCTTCGTAGTTCATCTCGCCGATGGCGCCGTGCTTGAACCCCATGTGGATGCGGTCCATCTGCTTGAGGAGCGCCGGCGCCCAGGCGCAGCCGGACTCGGTCAGCACGTACTTCAGACGCGGAAACTTCTCGAACACGCCGCTCATGATCAAATGGCGGAATCCCGCCTGGCAGTAGTAGGTGACCTCCGTGATCCAGATGGCCTCAGCCACCGGACCGCTGCCATAGTCGGGTGAGCCCTGCCCCGAATGCTGGTTCATCACGAGATCGTGATCCTGAATCGCCGCAAACACCTTGTCCCACGCCGGATCGTACAGCGGCTTCAGCCAGCTGCAGTCGGGCGGCACGAGCGGCAGCAGCACACCGCCGCGCAATCCCGCCTCGGCGATGAACTCGATGTCTTTGACGGCTTCGTCCAGATCGTTCGGCAGAATGAGCCCGATACCTGCGCGGCGCAGCGGATCCTCGGCGCAGAAGTCCTTGAGCCAGCGGTTATGCGCGCGTATGCCTGCCAGGCACCGCTCGTAATCTTCGGGGCGCGGCGGCTGCGCAGTGACGATGCTTTTCTTGTAGAACGGCGGCACGGTGTTGGGGAACACCACCTCTCCCACCACGCCCTGACTGTTCTGATCCGCCGTGCGGATATCGAAGTCCCAGTTGCGCATCTTCTTCGAGCCGTAGTGCTCTTCTGACGGATTTTTGTAACCTCCGCGCCACTCGTCGAAAGCCTCCCGGTAAGCAGGATCCAGATACTCGCGATACTGCGCGTGACTGCCGCCAGCGTGCGTATCGGCGGTAATCAGGACATACGGTTCATCACTCATGAGTTTTCCCTCCTCCGTTCCTCAGCTTACAAAACACCGCGCCAGGAAGTAACCTGGCAGGTCGAAGTCCGAAGGGAGAAATGGCGTGCCTGCCGCATTCGACAAAGCTGCCTACATCCAGCGTGTCATGTCGCTGCGAGCGCCGGATCCGTTGACCCATGACGTGTCTCTCGACGAAGACGCGCAGGCTTGCGTCGACACCACGGTTGCGAAGGTCCGCAAAGAGGGTTTCGCCATTCTGCCGGGGTTTCTGGACCCGGCGCTGCTCGAGGACGTGCGGCAGCGCATGGCGCCCATCTTCGAGATGACCGGCGAGCGGGACGCCTCCCGCGGTGGACGCTACAGCGGCATGCAGGCCGTCCACGTGCACAACCTCTTCGCCAAGACCGACGCCGTCGACCAGATTGCCATTGATCCACGCCTGCTGCACATCATCGAAGGCGTACTGGGACCGCAATTTCAGCTTTCCGTGGCGACGGCAATGTGCCCGGACCCCGGTGTCGATCCTCAGGGGCTCCATCAGGACGACGGCCACTATCCGCTGCCACGTCCGCGTCCGCCGTTCATCGCCAACACGTTGATTGCCCTCGACGACTTCAGCGAAGCGAACGGCGCCACCCGTCTGGTGCCGGGCAGCCATCTCAGCGCTGACGCCGTGGATCAGGACGCTGACGTGACGTTTGCGGAAATGCCGGCCGGTTCGCTCCTGTTGTTCGACGGCGCGCTCTGGCACGCCGGCGGCGGCAACCGCACCAGGAATCAGCGGCGCCGTTCCATCAATCTGAACTTCAATCTGTCCTGGCTGCGCCAGCAGGAAAATCAATACGTGGGTATCCCGCGCGAGCGGTGGCTGGCCATGCCGGAGAAACTGCAGCGCCTGCTGGGGTTTCAGAAGGTCAACTTCCTGTATGGCAGCGTCGACTACACCGATCCTCTCGTCTACTTTCTCGAGCACGAAAGTGCGCTACGCTGACAGCACACGCAGCGGAGACAGCCGATGCCTGATGCACAATTTGCGAAGTACTGAAGCCTGACGGCTGAACAGCTCGAGGTTCGAGCTGCACGCTGGTCAACGCTCAACGAAGCCGCGCTCATCTCCTGCAGCAGCGCCGGGGACAGCGTGACGCTGAGATATGGCAACGATCCCGGAATACGCACCCAGCTCGCGGAGCTCATCGCCCTCGAGAACGACTGCTGCGGCCGCGCATCCGTTGTGTTTGAACTGGACGCCCGGAACAACGTCGTCAGCATCAAAGCGACAGCAGACAATACGCCATCCCGAACGGTGCTGGCCGTCTTCTCGAAGATGGGAAGCTAGCTTACCCGCTCGAGCAGACCAGCGACCATCTGTACCAGCCCCGATTTGATCTCGTCACGAGACTGAGCGTAGATGTCGCGGAGATCGAAGATGGCCTCCGCGCGCAGGGTCGCGACAATCAGCGCGGCCAGCCGCTGCGCCTCATCTTCTCCAAACCGCTCGGCAAACATCCGACGCAACGTGTCGAGCTGCGGCTGCTTACGCTCGATGCGCACCGCGCGCGCAAGTCCCGGGTGCATCTGCGCACGCACCAGCGTTTCGTTATCGAGAATGTAGTCGACGGTGCTCGCCACGTAGTCGGGTATTGCATCCAGCGTTCGCGGCATGGTCACGGCCGTATTCACCCGCGCGCTCAGCCAGTCGTTGATGGCCGCAATTCGCGCTGCCTTGTCCGGAAAGTGCTGGTAGACCGTTCTGAGAGACACGCCGGAAGCCTCGGCAAGCTCGGCAACGGATACGTCTTCTCGACCCTCGGCCATGGCGGCCACCATGGCCTCCACAATGCGCTCCGCGGTAGCCGCGCTGCGGGCTTCGCGCCGCCTGTTGTCGTAAGCCCGCTTGTTCACATCAACCGCCTGGATCCAGGAAGGTCACGCCATGGGTCGCCGCAATCTCCTGCATGAGCCCGAGATCCCGGGGCAACTCTTTGACCGATGTATCAAATGCGGCAAACACCTCGCCGCCGCGGCAGTCGGACACCACGGCCAGGAGCTTTGCGCGTTCGCTGAGATTCTCGTAGGCGTGCACCGTGCCGCCGGGGATGTGGACCATGTCGCCCTCGCCAACCACATGTCGCTCACCGGCCAGGGTGACAGCCACTTCACCCGCGAGCACGTAAAACGCCTCGTCCCAGGGATGGTGATGCGGCGGCGGACCACCGCCGCGGCAGCCTTCCTGAACGTGGACCTCAAACGGTTTGCTGGCGTCGCCCGCGCCGAGAACGGTGACCGTCTCACCCAGCACGTTGAGCGCCCGTGCGGCCGTATCCCGCTGAATGGTGTGAATTGCCCGCATCGCCATATTCCTTGCACATCGAGTGCAGCTAATATAATTCATTGCACAGAAGATGCAACAAAATTAAGGGATGGTATTCAATCGGATACCAATTTCCATCACAATCGGGTATGCTGGCCGACCAGCACAGGAGATTGTCATGTTCACGGAATCCGCAGGCGCTACATTGCGCGCCGCCCGCACCGCTGCCGGCCTGGGACTGCGGGAGCTTGCACGTCGCGCCGGCACATCCCACGCAACGCTCAGCCAGTACGAGCACAACATCAAGGTGCCGTCCGTGGCGGTGTTCATGCGCATTCTCGAGGCGAGCGGATACAGCGTCGACCTCACGCTGCGCCCGCGTATCCGCGAGCGCAACGGCATGCCGCGTGGAGAGGAACTGGCGCAGGTGCTGGAGCTCGCGGAGCAGTTTCCGAGCCGCCCCGCGCCCACGCTCGAATTCCCCCGCTTTGGCGCGTGAGCAGTCTCGTCGACAAAATCGTGGCCTGCCACGAGAGCCTCGCCGCCGCTGACCTGCCGCACGCGTTTGGCGGCGCTCTGGCGCTTGCCTGGTGCACCCAGGCTGCCCGGGGCACGATCGATATCGACATCAATCTGTTTGTGGACGCCGGGCAGGCGGAGGCAGCGCTGGCCGCGTTACCGGCAGGCGTGGCTCACTCCGCCGACGACCTCGAGCGGCTGATCCGCGAGACGCAGATACGCCTCTGGTGGGACGCAACACCCGTTGATCTTTTTCTCAACAGCACGCCCTACCACCAGGAAGTGCAGACTCGTGTGCGCTGGGAATCTTTTGCCGGACAGCGGATCCCGTTTCTGAGCTGCCCGGATCTGGCCGTGTTCAAAGCGTTCTTCAACCGCACCAAAGACTGGGCGGATCTCGAAGCCATGCAGGAAGCAGGCACGCTGGACACGCGGCATGTGGCCGCCGTGCTCACGGAATACCTGGGCGCCGACGACGAAAGGCTTGTCAGGCTGCGCACGCTCACGGATTGAAAGAGCGCGTTGAGCGCACCCGGGACATCATTGGTTAGCTTCGGATGGAATTAAAAATAAGCCGGGAAGCACAAAAAGCTATTTAGCACGCTAACAAACCAATGTTTGCAAGTATGGCGCGTTGCAATATATTGGCGTGACAAACCAAGGAACGACAACCATCCATCGGCACTGGGGGAGGGCCTGATGATGCGACGTCTGGTTTCGATTACGTTAATGGTCTTACTGGCAGCGTGTGCAGAGCAGCCTGACTCCGACCGCATCCAGATCAAAATCCACGGCGCAAGCCAGTTCGGCAGCTACGGCAAGTTTCTGGCAGTGCTTGAACGTGTCACGAGTGAGGCACGCGTCGACGCCATCGAAGCCTACTACCAGGAGCCGACGCTACGGCTTGCCCGGCTCGAGCTGCTCACCAAGTCTGCTCAGTACACCAACCATGTCAGCACAACCGCTCAGGAAGCGCGCCAGGCGGGCGAGGCCAACCTGGCACAGGCACAGGGCCTGCTCGCCGCGCTCGAGTTTGACGTCAGCAAATATGCGCCTGTGGATGAGGACGCCGGGGAGCGTGAAAACGCGATCCCGGACTTGAGAAATGCCTGGGACGTTCTGACGGATCGAGCGTTCGAAGACAACGAGCCGCTGCG
>JAAUXY010055736.1_pt1 | contig 11770 bp, 5 predicted proteins | sample 7278121 | NCBI WGS metagenome assembly JAAUXY01 (sample SAMN14350117, study PRJNA611818) | marine sediment metagenome | isolation source: surface marine sediment (1.8m) | place: French Polynesia: Moorea | collected 2018-08
CGGTTTGTCCCGTCGCGGATCTTCGCTCACGCGGTGCGCCGGAAAGGCGATCGACACCGTGGTGCCCACATTGGGCTGACTGTCCAACGTCAGGCTGCCGCCATGCAGCTCCGCAATCGACTTGACCAGCGGCAGGCCGAGGCCGGTCCCCTCGTAGTCGCGCGTGAGCGAGCTTGCCGCTTGGCCGAATGGGGTCAGCACCGCCTGGATGTCCTTGGCTGCGATGCCGATGCCGGTATCGGACACGGCCAGAACGCACTGGCCGCTGCGGTCGATGCGCACACGCACCGTGATGCGTCCTCCCGGGCGCGTGAACTTGATGGCGTTCGACAGGAGGTTCAGCAGGATCTGTTTGAGCGCCCGCCCGTCGGCCCAGAGCTCCGGTAGATCCTTCGGGATCCGTTTGACGATGGTGAGCTGCGCCTCTTTGGCGCGCTCCTTGATAATGCGCAGGCAGGCATCGGCCGTGGCGGCGATGTGGACATGCTCCTCCTGCAGTTCCAGCTTGCCCGCCTCGATTTTGGAGAGATCCAGGATATCGCTGATCACGCTCAACAGGTGGCCGCCGCTCTCGTGAATGTCCGCCGCGTAGTCCCGATACTGTCTGTGGCCTAGCGGGCCGAACATTTCCTGCTTCATGACGTCCGAGAAACCGATGATTGCGTTGAGCGGAGTGCGCAGCTCGTGGCTCATGTTGGCCAGGAACTCGCTCTTCGCCCGGCTCGCGAGCTCCGCCTGCTCTTTCGCTTCCTTGAGGTCGGTCTCGGCCTGCACGCGGTCCGTGACGTCCCGGATCATGCCGATGAACCCGATCAACCTGCCGTCCGGATTCCGGATCACCGTGGCCACGGTCTCGCCCGGAAACGCCTGGCCGTTCTTGCGTCGATAAATCACCACGAAGGGCTCGAGTCCAAACTCACCGTCGAGATTGAAGCGCAGCTTGCCCTGCCGCTCGAACTCGGGATCGCTGGCATAGATCAGGCGCGTGCTTTGCCCGACAAGGCTTTCCGGCGGATAGCCCAGGATGCGGGTCGAGGCCCGATTGCACATGATGATGCGACGGTGGGTGTTGGTGATGAGCATCGCATCCGGCACGGCCTGGAATACCGATTCGAACAACGTCTTCTGTCGCGCCAGCTCTTCGTTCGCGCGGACGCGCTCGGTGATGTCCGAGCCGGTCCCCCGGTAGCCCCTGAACCGGTTCTCTTCGTCGTAGAACGGGACGCCGCTGATCGACAGCCAGACGACGCGCCCATCGGACATGGTGCGCGGATGAACGAAGTTGCGGAACGGCCGACGACCGGCAAGGTCGGCCAGGTGGCGTTCCCAGTCTTCTTCGTCGACGTTCGGGATGCCCGTCTCCTGCCGCGTGCGGCCGAGCAGTTGCTGCGGCGGAACACCGGTCACTTCCGTGAACCGTTCGGAGAAGTATGAGAACCGCAAGTTCTCGTCCATCTCCCAGAACCAGTCCGAGGCGGCTGCGGTGAAGTCCTTGAAGCGCCTTTCGCTTTCCTGCAGCTCCCGTTCGGACTTCTTGCGCTCGGTGATGTCGCGCGCGACCACCAGCATCAGCGGTCGTCCGTCCATTTCGATCCGGCTGGCGGCCACTTCGACGGGAATGAAATTGCCGTCGCGATCACAACAGCTCAGCTCGTCCGACCGCGCTTCTCCCTTGGCCAGGACGGTGCTTGCGAAGTCGTCGAGCCCCTTCCGTTCATGGGGGTGCAGATCGGACATGCGCAGCTTCAAGAGCTCGGACCGGGAGTAGCCCAGCATGCGGCCGGCGTTTGCGTTGGCGTCGACGATCCGGTCGCGCCCCGGATCGACCACGAGAATGGAGTCGCTGGTGCCGTCGAAGATCTTCTGGAAGCGGGCCTCGCTCTCTCTGAGGGCGGCTTCGCCCTGCGGCCCGGTTGCCACATCGCTGGCCTCCAACCGCCATAGCTGCCGCTCAAGCCGGTCGATCTCGGCGACCAACTCGGCTTTGGTCTTGCGCGCGTGCGGCGACTTGTCGGGTGGGGCGCCGGCCATCTCGTTCCATAGGGATCGTGCAGGGGCGCTCAGGCCACACTGCGCCGATCCTGACACTTAACCGATCGATATGCCGGATATTGCTAAGGCAAAATAATAACCTCAGGGTTAACCATCCCGAGCACCGCGGCCGCTGGCCTACCACTTTGCCAGGAAAACCCTTGAGAACCGCCCCGATGGAAGGCCTGGTCGGGTCGCGTCGGGGCTCCGCCGTCGGCGCACCGGCCGCGGGCCGCCGGCGCCCGTGCCGGCCTTTTCTGGACATCGCGGGCGCTGCATATAATATCCGGCCGCGCAGCCGCTTCCGGACCGGCGCCGGTGCGGCGGCATTCGGCGACATGACATCCGAGAATGAGGGGGGTCACCGTGTCCACCACCGGCCAAGACAGCCTGAATACCCGCCGCACCCTCGAGGTCGACGGCGAGAGCTATGACTACTTCAGCCTCGAGGCGGCGGCCGCCGCGCTCGGCGATGTCTCCCGGCTGCCGTTCTCGCTCAAGGTTCTGCTCGAGAACCTGTTGCGCTTCGAGGACGGCCGCACCGTCACCGTGGAGGACGTCAAGGCCATGGCCGGCTGGCTCGAGGCGCGACGTTCGGACCGGGAGATCGCCTACCGTCCGGCGCGCGTCCTGATGCAGGACTTCACCGGCGTGCCGGCGGTGGTCGATCTGGCGGCTATGCGTGATGCCATCGCCGCCATGGGCGGCGATCCCGAGAAGATCAACCCGTTGGTCCCGGTCGACCTGGTCATCGACCATTCGGTCATGGTCGACGCCTTCGGCGGCCCGGACGCGTTCCAGAAGAATGTCGAAATGGAGTTCCAGCGCAATCGCGAACGCTACGAGTTCCTGCGCTGGGGCCAGGGCGCCTTCAACAATTTCCGGGTCGTCCCGCCCGGCACCGGGATCTGCCACCAGGTCAATCTCGAGCATCTGGCGCAGACCGTCTGGACCTCGGAACAGGATGGCCGGACCATCGCCTATCCGGACACGCTGGTCGGCACCGACAGCCACACCACCATGGTCAACGGGCTCTCCGTGCTGGGCTGGGGCGTGGGCGGCATCGAGGCCGAGGCGGCGATGCTGGGCCAGCCCATCTCCATGCTGATCCCCGAGGTCATCGGCTTCCGGCTCACCGGCCAGCTCAAGGAAGGCGCCACGGCGACGGATCTGGTGCTGACCGTGACCCAGATGCTGCGCGAGAAGGGCGTGGTCGGCAAGTTCGTCGAGTTCTTCGGCCCGGGCCTCGACCATCTGACACTGGCCGACCAGGCGACCATCGGCAACATGTCGCCCGAGTTCGGCTCGACCTGCGCGATCTTCCCGATCGACGCCGAGACCCTGCGCTATCTCGAATTCACCGGTCGCGATCCCGCCCGGGTCAAGCTGGTCGAAGCCTACGCCAAGGCCCAGGGCATGTGGCGCGACGCCGATACGCCCGATCCCGAGTTCACCGATACGCTGGAGCTCGACCTCGGCGTCGTCGAGGCGTCGATCGCCGGGCCGAAACGGCCGCAGGACCGGATCGCCTTGTCCGGTGCGGCCGGCGCCTTCGAGCGCTTCTTGGCCGACTCGCGCGTCGTCGACAAGCCGGGTCCGGCCGACGACATGACCGAGGAGGGAGGCCCGGCGCCTGGGATCGACCGATCCGTGCCGGTCGAGGGCGCCGACTACAACCTCGGCGACGGAGACGTGGTCATCGCCGCCATCACCAGCTGCACCAACACGTCGAACCCGTCGGTCCTGGTGGCGGCCGGCCTCTTGGCGCGCAAGGCGCGGGCGAAGGGGCTGATGGTCAAGCCCTGGGTCAAGACCTCTTTCGCGCCGGGCTCGCAGGTGGTGACCGACTATCTCGAGGCGAGCGGCCTGCAGGCGGATCTGGACGCGCTCGGCTACAACCTGGTGGGCTATGGCTGCACCACCTGCATCGGCAACTCGGGTCCCTTGCCCGAGCCCATTCACAACGCCATCGAGGCTGGTGATCTGACCGTGGCCGCGGTGCTTTCGGGCAACCGCAATTTCGAGGGCCGCATCCATCCCTTGACTCGCGCCAACTATCTGGCCTCGCCCCCGCTGGTGGTCGCCTATGCTTTGGCCGGCAATATGAAGCGCGACCTCTTGAACGACCCGCTCGGCAAGGGCGCGGACGGCGAGCTGGTCTATCTCAAGGACGTCTGGCCCTCGAACCAGGAGATCCGCGAGGTCATCGACGCCGTGCTCACGCCGGAGATGTTCCGCAACCGGTACGCCAACGTGTTCGAGGGCGGCAAGGAATGGCAGGAGATTGCCTCTTCCGCGGGACGCACCTATGGCTGGCTCGACGGCAGCACCTATGTGCAGAACCCGCCCTATTTCGAGGACATGACGGCCGAGCCCGGCGAGGTGACCGACATCGAGGGCGCCCGGGTGCTCGCCCTGCTCGCCGATTCGGTCACCACCGACCACATCTCGCCGGCCGGCGCCATCAAGAAGGAGAGCCCGGCGGGCGAGTATCTGATCGGCCATCAGGTGCGGCCCGTCGAGTTCAACTCCTACGGCGCCCGCCGGGGCAATCACCAGGTGATGATGCGGGGCACCTTTGCCAACATCCGCATCCGCAACGAGATGGTGCCGGGCACCGAGGGCGGCTTCACCAAGCACGTGCCGACGAGCGAACAGCTCGCCATCTACGACGCCGCGATGAAGTACAAGGCCGAGGGTACGCCGCTGGTGGTGATCGCCGGCAAGGAATACGGCACCGGCTCATCCCGTGACTGGGCCGCAAAGGGCACGCGGCTGTTGGGCGTGCGCGCCGTCGTCGCCGAAAGCTTCGAGCGCATCCATCGCTCGAACCTCGTGGGCATGGGCGTCTTGCCGCTGCAGTTCAAGGACGGCGAGACCCGCCAGTCATTGAATCTGAACGGCAGCGAGACCGTCTCCATCACCGGAATCGCCGGCGGTATCACCCCGCGCATGGACCTCGACTGCATGATCCACTATGCCGACGGTTCGACCCGCGGGATCAAGCTGCTCTGCCGCATCGATACGGCGGACGAGGTCGAGTACTACCGGAACGGCGGGATCCTGCACTACGTCCTGCGCAACATGATGAAGGCGGCCTAGCGCGGCGCCGACGACGCCGGTGCGTGGCTGAACGGGAGGACAGGGTGCCCGACGACACATCGACTGAACCGGCCGATCTCGGCTTTGGCCGGCCGGAGCCGACGCCGGGCCTCAACGCCGTGGACGCCGCGATCACCACGCGCCGGGCGGTGCGCGCCTTTCGCCCGGATCCTGTACCGGACGCGCTGGTGCGCCACATCCTGGCCGTTGCCGCGCGCGCGCCGTCGGGCACCAACACCCAGCCCTGGCATGCGCACGTGCTTACCGGCGCGGCTAAGGAGCGGCTGACCCAGGCCGTGCTGGCGGCGCGGGAGGGCAAGCCTGAGGGCACGGCGGAGTATCGCTACTATCCCCGAAAATGGGCCGAGCCTTATCTCTCCCGCCGGCGCAGGATCGGCTGGGACCTCTATGGCCTGCTCGGCATCGAAAAGGGCGACCGCGAGCGCACCTGGGCACAGTTCGGGCGCAACTACCTGTTCTTCGACGCGCCCGTCGGCATGGTCTTCACCATCGATCGGGATCTCGAGACCGGCAGCTGGCTCGACTACGGCATGTTCCTCCAGAACATCATGATCTCGGCCCGCGGCCACGGCCTGGACACCTGCCCGCAGGCGGCCTGGATGGAGTATCCCGACACCGTGTCGCAAGTGCTCGGCATCCCGGAAGAACAGATGGTGGTCTGCGGCATGTCGCTGGGCTACGCCGACAACGACAAGATCGAGAGCCAACTGGTCACCGCCCGCGAGCCGGTCGAGGGGTTCGCGACGTGGCACGACGGCTAGGCCGCAACCCAGTTCCCTAACCGTCCAAATTGATTTAGACAGTTTGGCCTCGGAGCGCGCAAACGGGGTGGATGCGGCATGGCCAAGGTCGGCGTGGACAGGGGCTCAGAAGGCCGGGCAGGCTCGCTGGATCTGGTCGGCGGGCGGACCTGCCTGGATTTCCACAACACCGCGAGCGGACGCGGCGGTGCGCGTTTTCTCAATCATCTCACCCGCTATGACGACCTGATCCTGTGGAGCCGCCATGCCGGGGTGATCGACGGGTCTATGGCGAAGAAGCTGCGCGCCGAGGCGGCGGCGCATCCGCGCCGGGGGCGGGCGGTGCTAGGCCGGGCGATCGCGTTGCGCGAGGCCCTCGACGGCGTGTTCGGCGCCGTCGCGGCGGGCCGGCGCGCGCCCAAGGATGGCCTTGCGGTCCTCAACCGGGAGCTCGCCAATGCCCTGGCGCACGCCCGGGTCTCGACCCGGCGCGGCGGTTTCGTCTGGGCCTGGTCCAAGGATGATCCGCCCCTGGACCGTCCGCTCTGGCCCATCGCCCGGTCCGCCGCGGACCTGCTGACCGCGCCCGAGCTTCAGCGGGTCAAGCGCTGCGGCGGCCGGGACTGCGGCTGGCTGTTCCTCGACACCAGCAAGAACAACCGGCGCCGCTGGTGCGAGATGGAGGTCTGCGGCAACCGGGCCAAGGCCCGGCGCTATTACGCGCGGCACCGCAACGGGGGCTGACAATCGCGCAAGAACAGTAGCCTCAATCCGCCAGGGCGACGCACTCGACCTCGATGTCGAACTCGAGCGGCCAGGAGCCCACGGCCACGAAGGTCCGGGCGGGCGGATCCTTGGGGAAGTAGTCACGGTAGACGTCGTTCACGGTCGGGAAGTAGGCGGCGTTGGCGATGTACAGGGTGACCTTCACGACCTTGTCGAGGGTGCTGCCCGCGGCTTCCAGCACATGCCGCACGGCCTCAAGCGACATTCTGGTCTGCTCGACGATATCGCCCCGCACCATTTCCCCGGTCTCGGGATCCAGCGGCGGCATGCCGGATACGAAGACGAAGCCGTTGGCCTTGACCGCGGGCGACAGCGGGACCTTGACCTTGGCCAGCGCGTCGGAAATGCCAGGAACGTGAACGATCTCTTTGCGCATGAACGCCTCCTCCTGTTGAAGCTGGGATGATTCAGACAAGTGGGCCCGCCACTCAAGCCTTGTCCAGGGCCGCCTCGATCGCGGGCAGCGCCGCGGCGAATCTGGCCGCACGGGCCTGGTCGCGGAGCCGGGCGAGGGTCTCATCCGTCGCTGCATCGCGCGCGCCGCGGCCGCAGGCGGCAAGCGCCCGGCCGCGCGCAATATGGAAGATCGCCCACGGGAGCGGTTCGTCCCGCGTGTAGTCCTCCAGCGCCTGGGCATAGCGGTCCACCTCGGCCCAGTCGCGGCTGTCGAGCGCCGCGTCCATGGCGTTCTGATAGAAGTGCAGGTAGTTGTGGCTGACGCAGCCCAGGTCCAGGATGCGCTCGCCTTCCGCCAGTGCCCAGCGGCGGCGCTTCGGATCGGTCGTCACGATTGCCAGCACGCTCAGAATCCACGGCGCGATATAGCTCGGTCCGACCTCGAGGCTGACCTCGTAGGCCTCCCGCAGGGTCTTTTCGGCCGCCGCCCGGTCGCCGCGCCCGCCCATCGCGCTGCCGATGTGGGATTGATCCTCGATGACGAAGCGGCGCGCGCCCAGCTCCCGGGCCAGCCTGGCGCTGTGCGCGGCGCTTTCCTGCGCTTCGTCCCAGGCCGCGAGATAGGGCAGCATCGAAGCCACGCCGTTGCGGGCCAGCATCTCGGCCCGCTTGTCGCCGATTTCGACCGCCAGATCGGCGGCACGGCGGCAGTCCGCCAGCCCGCCCTCGGTATCGTTCTGATAGAAGCGGGTCACGCCGCGCATCGGCAGATTGGCGACCTGTATCCGGGCCAGGCCGTGGTCTTCGGCGAGGCGGATGCAGCGGTCGAAATGCTCGTGCGCCGTCACCATGCGCCCCCTCTGATAATAGGCGTCGCCGAGCCCGCCCAGGGCCTGGGCCTCGCTTTCGGGAGATGAGGCGGCGCGCGCGTGACGGAGCGCGGTCTCATGCGCCGCGAGACAGCCTTCGATGTCGCCGCGCGGAAAGCAGATGTTTCCTCTGAGCGTATAGATGCGGGCCAGCATGCCGACGTCGCCGGTCTTCTGGGCCCCATCCTCGGCCCTGTCCAGCGCATCCAGTGCGGCGTCATAGCGGTCCAGAATCCGCATCCCCGCGGCGATGCCCAGCCAGGCACGGGCGCGTCCACGTTCGTCTGCGGCAATGGCGAGGGCGTGCTGGAATGCGTCGCACGACGGTTCGACCGACCCCAGATCGTGCAGCAGCTCGCCGCGCAGGCAGGCCAGTGCCTGTTGGTCCGCGGGCGCTTGCGCCAGCGCCTCGCCCTCCTGCGCCAGTTCGAGCGCCCGCTGCCCACGATATTTGGCCGCCTGATCCTGGGCCGCTCTCAGATAGGCGGCGGGCGCGGCCGGGTCCCCCGCGGAGCCCAGATGTCGTGCCGCGAGTTCGAAGTCGCGCTCGCCGTACCACGCTGCCGCCCGTTGGTGCAGCTCGCGCCGCTGCGAGCGGACCAGGGAGGCAGAGACAGCCTCCTGGATCAAGGCGTGATGAAACAGGAATTCTTCGCCGTCCGGGCGGACCAATTGCTTCGAGATCAGCGTGTCAAGATCAAACGCCGCGTCTTCCAAGAGATGCCGCAACGCCGGCAGGGCGAACCGCTGTCCCAGCACCGCCGCCGCCTGCAGGCCGCGCCGGTCCGGTGCATCGAGGGTGTCCATCCGTGCCAGGACCAGGCTTTCGATCGAGGGCGGCAAACGCGTGTCTCCGCTTGCCGCCCCGCGCATGAGCTGGTCGAGAAACAGCGGATTGCCCTCGGCCCGGCCAACGCAGGCAGATACGAAATCTGGATCGAGCTGACCGTACTCAGCGGCGAGGGCCTCGGCTTCCGTTTGGCTGAGCGGGTCCAGATCGAAGCGGGTCAAGGGGCTGTTGTTCGCGGCTGTCCGCCAGGCCGCGTCGATCGGGTCGCTGTCGTCGCGGGCGGTCATGACCAGTAAGGCGGGGCAGGTCTGGGTGGTTGCGGCGAGGGCGGCCAGCCGGTCCAGGGTCAGGCGATCCGCCCAATGGATGTCCTCGATCACCGCCAACAGGGGCCTGCGGCGGCTGTGCGCGGTGACGAGGGTGACCAATGCGTCCTGTTTGCCCTTGAGGCGCGCCGCGTTGTCCATGGCGTTGTAGATCGGCGCCAGCGCGCCGGGCGGCGGCACGTCCAGCAGATCGTAAAGGAACCCGCGGGACGAACGATCGATCAAGCCGGCGGCCACCGTCTGCTCGGCGGCGGTTCGGCGCTCATCCTCTTGCGCATTGGCAGGCAGGCCGACAATGGCCTGCACTAGACGACGAATGGGATCGCCGGTGACGCCGGCCCCGAAGTCCAGCACAAGGCTCTTGTGAGCGTCGAACCCGTTGGCCTCGGCCCTGGCCATGACCTCTTCGACAAGCCGGGTCTTGCCGATTCCGGCCTCGCCCCGGATCAACACCGCCGACCCGGCCCCGGTCTCGCGACAGGTGCTGAGCAAGTCGGCGAACCGATCCATCTCGGGCGCGCGGCCGATCAGCCGGCGATGGCTCGGCTCCGTGGCGCCGGTCCGGCCTTCGAGACGCCAGAATCTCAGGTCCTCTCCGAGCCCTGCGATCGGGGTCCCGGATACCGCTGACGTGTTCCAGAGGTCATCGAGCGCGGCCCGCACCGGGTCCGAGATCAGCGTTTCTCCAGGACCAGCCAACTCGGTCAGTCGCGATGCCAGGTGCACCGCGTCGCCGGTCACGTTGGTCTCCCGGTTGCCTCCGGTGACCAACAGACGGCCGTTGGCGATACCGACTTGCGTCTGCAGCGCGCGGCCGACCAGCTCGCTCAGCCCAGGCATGGCCTCGTGGATCGCCAACGCCGCTCGCACCGCCCGCTCGGGGTCGTCCTCGTGCGCCACCTCGGCGCCGAACACCACCATCACGCAGTCCTTGAAATGCCGCTCCGGCCTGCCGCCGTACTGCGCCGCCAGTCCGTCAATGGTGTCGAAGTAGCGGTCCAGCAGGGCCAAGAGCTCTTCCGGGTCGAGCTCGCGGCTGATCCCGGCAAAGCCCCAGAGATCGGCAAACAGCACGGTCGCCTGACGCATTTCCGCTGGAACCGACGCAGGGCGCGACGTCCGGTCGTCCGGTTCCGGGTCAGCACGCGCCTCGGCTCCGGGATCCGACCCCGGCCCGGATTGCCGTCGCGCCATGACGGCGCGATAGAGCTCGTGGGTCTTCGGCTCCGGCGCCACGCCCAGCTCCCGCCGCAACACCTCGCGGCAGCTCCGATACTGCTTCAGCGCGGCGCCGTGGCGACCGAGCCGCATGTAGATCTGCATGAGCGCGCGGTGGACGGACTCGTCCAGCGGATCCAAGGCCAAGAGCTGGTTGGCGATTCGGATAGCGCGGTCTGGCGCATCCAATGCGATGTCGTGCTCCAGGAGCGCCGACATCGCCCCTGTGGCCAGGCCCCGTATGCGCGCGCGCTCGACCGCGACCCAGGTCTCGAAGGTGGGCGCTTGAACATGGAAGCCGTCCAGCAGATCTCCCCGGTACAGTGCGACAGCTTGTTCAAGCGCGTCGGGCGTGTCCGCGTCTGCCAAGTCCTCGAACTCGGTGACGTCGAGTGAGATCGTACCCGGATCCAAGGCGACGGTCTCGCCGTCCGTGCGAAGGATCTGATCCCCCTGCGGCACGGCCTTGCGCAGCGCGGTGAGCGCCTGACGCAGACTGGTACGCGCCTGCATCTCGCCGCTGTCCTCCCATAGAAGAGCGGCGAGCTTGTCGCGCGACTGCGTCTGCCCGCCTTGCATCGCCAAGAAGGCGAACAAGGCGCGCGCCTTCTTGGCGGACAGCGTCACAGGTTCGCCCGTCGCCAGGCGCAACGCGAAACCGCCGAGCAGGTCAAGCCGTAGGGCCGTCAAGGCTCTGGCCTCCGGAAAAGCGCCGATTGTCGAGATTATACCCCCGCTGGAAACCTGGTCGCATGCGTCGCGAGTCGAAGTTTCACGTTTTTTTCACGCCCGCCCACACGTCGCGCTCACGGCCGAGGCGTATGAGCCTGCCTCACGCTGCTGCGGACATGGCCGATTGACCCGGCCGCGCGGCAGTCGTTCGGGATCCATCGATCGAGACAGCATACAGGAGGCCTAAGGATGGCACGGTACAGACACGACCTGCCGCAATTGTCCGGCAGAGTCTTTCTCACGGACGGCGGTATCGAAACCACCCTCATCTTCCACGACGGGCACGATCTGCCGCATTTCGCAGCTTTCGATCTCCTCACGCATGACGAGGGGTATGAGTCGTTGCGCAGCTACTTTCGGCGCTACGCCTCCATCGCCCAACAGCATGGCGTCGGTTTCGTGCTCGAGAGCGCGACCTGGCGCGCCAGCCCGGACTGGGCGGAAAGGCTCGGCTATTCCAAGCATGCTTTGGCCGAGGTGAACCGCCAGGCCATCGCCCTGCTCGAGGACATTCGGCAGGAATACGAGACCGACGACAGCCCAATGGTGATTAGCGGATGCGTCGGGCCTCGGGGCGACGGCTACAGCTCTGCCGAAAAGATGAGCGAGCAGGACGCCGAACGTTATCACGCGGAGCAGATCAACACGTTCCGCGAGACGGCCGCCGACATGGTGACCGCCATTACCATGACCTATCCCGAGGAAGCGATCGGCCTGACGCGTGCCGCGCAGACGGCCGACATGCCCGTCGTGATTTCC
>JAAUXY010031633.1_pt1 | contig 11760 bp, 8 predicted proteins | sample 7278121 | NCBI WGS metagenome assembly JAAUXY01 (sample SAMN14350117, study PRJNA611818) | marine sediment metagenome | isolation source: surface marine sediment (1.8m) | place: French Polynesia: Moorea | collected 2018-08
ATGACGATGGGCGTCGGCGACGGCGACGCGCTCGGCGAGTCGTTCCATCTCGGCAACAAGCGGGCGAAGATCGTCGTCACCAACATCCACCCGACGACCGAGCCGTCGATGGCGGTGCCGGGCGCGCTGCTGACGCTGTTCGAGAAGCAGGTGATCGGGTCGCTGTTCGGGTCGGCGAACATCCGCAAGGACATCCCGCGGCTGATGGAGCTGTACACGCAGGGTCAGCTCAACCTCGACGACCTCGTCACGAAGACGTACTCCCTCGATCAGATCAACGAGGGCTACGAGGCGATGCGCAACGGCGAGAACATCCGCGGCGTCATCGTCTACGACTGACCACCGCAACCTTCCGGTGAGAGTCTCTGCGGAGGGTCCGCACGAACTCTCACCGGTGCTGGTGGTCTGTCGCGTGCGGTGAGAGTTTCGGCGGAGGGTCCGCACGAACTCTCACCGGATGGGCCGGCTCACCCGTCCGTTCCGTTCTCCTCGCGGTTGGTGTCGCTGGGCGCACCGTTCGCTCAGGATTTCGGGGAGCGGCGGTCAGGTCGAGCGCGCGATGGCGACGGCCTGCTCGATGAGGGCGCGGTCGGGGTCGGCGAAGTCGCCGAAGAGGGTGTTGGCCATGCCGACGGCGATGACGCCGGCCTCGTAGAAGTCGGCCATCGTGTCGACCGTGACGCCGCCGGTCGCCATGAACGGCCGTTGCGAGTAGGCCGGCACGACCTGGGCCAGCCACGCCGCGCCGGGCGGGTCGGCGGGGAAGAACTTCAGCACGTCGGCCCCGGCCCGGATCGCGGTCTGGATCTCGGCAGGCGTCTGCACGCCCGGCAGGGTCAGCATCCCGAGCTCCGCGCTGCGGGCCGCAGTCGGCACGTCGACGCCCGGGAGCACGCAGAACTCCGCACCGGCGGCCGCCGCCGACTCTGCCTGCTCGACCGACCACGTCGTTCCCACGCCGACCGACGCGCGGGCGCCGAACCGCTCGCTCAGCAGGGCCACGTCGTCGGTGGTCCGCTCGTAGTCGTGGGTGATCTCGAGCGACCGCACCCCGCACTCGACCAGCAGGTCGGCCAGAGGTACGAGGTGCTCCCGGGGGATCTGCCGGAGCACCGCCATGATCCGGTCCTCCCGGAGGATGTCGAGTGCGTGTCGTCGCAAGTCGGCCATCCGCCGAGTCTCGCATGCCGGAGTCGTAGTTGTGTCTGACACAACTGCGACTCCGGCAGCGGTCGGGTGCGGGGGTAGCGTCACGGGTCGGTCGAAGAGGGGGAATCCAACCATGAAGAGCCGGGCAGCCGTCGTCCACGGCGTCGGGCAGAAGTGGCAGGTCGAGGAGATCGAGGTCGACGCGCCCCAGGCCGGCGAGTTGATCGTCGAGTGGCGGGCGGCGGGGATGTGCCACAGCGACGAGCACGTCCTCACCGGCGACATGGTGCCGCCGGAGGAGGCCTGGCCGCTGCTCGGCATCGACGCCTTCTTCCCGATCGTCGGCGGCCACGAGGGTGCCGGCGTCGTCGCCGAGGTGGGCCCCGGCGTCAGCAGCGTGCAGCCCGGCGACCACGTCTCCGCCTCGTTCATCCCGTCGTGCGGCACGTGCCGCTACTGCTCGACCGGCCGCCAGAACCTCTGCAACGCCAGCGCGGGCACGTTCCAGAAGGGCATGATCACCGACGGCAGCAGCCGCCACCGCCGCGCCGATGGCACCGACCTCAACCTGTTCGCCAAGCTCGGGACCTTCAGCGAGTACAGCTGCGTCGCCGAGTCGCAGGTGATCAAGGTCGAACCCGACCTGCCCCTCCCGGCCGTGGCGCTCGTGTCGTGCGGCGTGGCGACCGGCTGGGGCTCGGCGACGAAGCGGGCCGACGTCCAGGTCGGCGACACCGTCGTCGTCGTCGGCATCGGTGGCATCGGCATCAACGCCGTGCAGGGCGCGGCGATGGCCGGCGCCCGCCACGTCGTCGCGGTCGACCCGATCGAGTTCAAGCGGGAGACCGCGACCGAGCTCGGCGCCACCCACACGTTCTCGTCGATGGAGGAGGCGTTCCCTGCGGTGCAGGAGATGACGTTCGGGATGATGGCCGACAAGGTGATCATGACCCCCGGCGTCCTCCATGGCGAGCTGATGGCGCTCGGCACGCAGCTCGCCGGAAAGGGCGGGACGATCGTCGTCACGGGCATCGCCCCGATGACCCAGACCGAGTCGTCGGTCAACCTGTTCGAGATCGCGATGTGGAACAAGGAGATCAAAGGGACGATCTTCGGCTCGCTCAACCCCCGTGTCGACATCCCCCGGCTGCTCGATCTCTACCGCGACGGCAGCCTCAAGCTCGACGAGCTGATCACCAACACCTACGGCCTCGATCAGATCAACGAGGGCTACCAGGCGATGCGCGACGGCGAGAACATCCGCGGCGTGATCCTCCATGGGTGACGGTCTCGCCCCCGTCGAGCCGGCCTCGGTCGTCGCCCGGATCGGCACCTCGGTCGTCGGCCGCCGGCGGGAGATCGAGCTGATCGTGGCGGCGCTCGTCGCCGACCGTCACGTCGTGATCGAGGGTCCACCCGGCACCGGCAAGTCCACGCTCTTGCGCACCGTCGCCCACGAGCTCGGTGTCGGCTTCGAGTTCGTCGAGGGCAACGCCGAGCTGACCCCGGCCCGGCTCGTCGGCCACTTCGACCCCGCCCGCGTGCTCAGCGAAGGCTACGACCCCGACGTCTTCGTCGACGGACCGCTGGCGACCGCGTTGCGCGAGGGGTCGCTGCTGTACGTCGAGGAGATGAACCGCGTCCCCGAGGAGACGCTGAACGTGCTGATCACCGTGATGAGCGAGGGCGAGCTGCACGTGCCGCGGCTCGGGCGGCTGGTCGCCGCGCCGGGCTTCCGCCTGGTCTCGGCCATGAACCCGTTCGACGCCATCGGCACGGCCCGTATCTCCGGCGCCGTGTACGACCGGGTGTGCCGGCTGGCCGTCGGCTACCAGTCGGCCGATGACGAGGCCCAGATCGCCCGGCGGGCCGCGGCCGTCGACGGGCTCGACCCGTCGTGGGTCGCCCGCGTCCTCGAGCTCGTGCGGGCGACCCGCTCACACCCCGATCTGCGGGTCGGGTCGTCCGTGCGCGGCGCGATCGACATGTGCGCCGTCGCGTCGACGCTGGCCCCCGTACGCGGCCGGCCCGTCGACTCGCCGAGCGTCTCGCTCGACGCCGCGCTGGTCGCGCTCTCCGGCCGGGTGCGGTTGCGAGAGGGCGTCGACCGCTCCGCCGAGGATGTGATCCGCGAGCTGTGGGAGTCGGTGTTCGGCCCGCCGCCGGACGACGCAGGCGACAACGAGGGAAAAGCGGGAGCCCCAACCGGGGCGACGACCGCTCCCTGAACCCGCCGCCGACCAAAGAGGGCGACGAGGCCGAGGAGGAGGTGGCTCGCAGTCGGCGCCGGACGACGTCTCGACGGGAGCTGTCCCGCAACGAGCGCTTCGAGGAGATCTCCCCCGAGGTCGGTGCGCTCGATCGCGACGCCCTCGAGCGGGCGCTCGGCGACGACCCCGACGACACACTCGCCCTGCTCGCCGAGCTGACCGGGGCGACCGACGAGACGCTCCGCGAGCTGGCCCGGCGACTGGCCGCCGAGCTGTTCTTCGACCTCTCGCGTCGTGGCCCGGTCCGGCCTCGCGGCGTCGGCCGGCTCCGCACGCAGCGCTTCCGGCCCGAGGGTGGGGATCTCGACGTCGATGCGAGCCTCGACGCGCTCGTCACGGCCCGGTCGCAACGTGGTGCGCCCGACCCCGACGAGCTGCGGATCCGGTCGTGGGCGACGCCGGGCACCGCGGTGTGCCTGCTCGTCGACCGCAGCGGCTCGATGGGTGGTCGGCCGCTGGCGACCGCGGCCGTGACGGCGGCGGCGGTGTCGTATCGGTCGCCCGAGGACTATTCGGTGCTCTCGTTCGGCAAGGACGTCGTGGCGGCCAAGAGCCAGGACGCCGCCAAGTCGGGCGAGGCGGTCGTCGACGCCGTGCTCGCCCTCCGGGGGTACGGGACGACCGACCTGTCCGGCGCGTTGCGCGCCGCGGGTGAGCAGCTCGTCCGCACGCAAGCGGGCCGGAAGATCACGGTGCTCCTGTCCGACTGCCGGGCGACGGTGCCCGGCGACCCGGTCGCCGCCGCGTCCCACCTCGACGAGCTCGTGATCGTTGCGCCGGAGGACGACGACTCCGACGCCCGCGAGCTCGCCGCCCTGACCGGCGCTCGCCTCACGACGGTCACCGGTCCCGCCGACGCAGCCGCCGCGCTCGCCCGCGCCCTCGACGAGTAGCACCGGCCGAACTCGTGCGCCGGTCTGTGTGACCGATCATCGCCGGCTTCGACGTCTTCCGCTACACGAACGACGGGGTTCCGGCGCCGGCGTCAGGGGCAGACGATGGAGCTGTCGGGGACGATGCCGACGGTGTTCGTGTCGGCCTCGACCACCGGCAGCGTGGTGTAGGGGACCGGCTCCACCGTGGTCTCCGGGGCTTCCGGCGCGTCCGGCGTCTGCGGCCTGCCGAACCCGTGGCCGGCGAAGCCCTGCGGGGCTGCGCCGTCGGTGGCAACCGGGACGGACTCGTCGACCGAGGGTGCGATCGAGGTCGTGGTCGTCGTGGCGTCGAAGACCTGCTCGGGTGCGGCGGCGAGCGTCGCCTGGCCGCGGAAGACGGCGAGGATCGCCTGCATGTTGTCGCCCGAGATCCGCGGTACCAGCACGGAGTTGCCCTGGATCACGTCGGGCGTCGCTTCGATCTGGTACGTGGTGATCGCCTCCGGCGCGACGTTGCGCAGCACGCCGGCGAACTCGAGCATCTTGCCCGGCGTCAGCTGGCTGTCGACCACGACGTACTCCGAGCTCGTCTCGATGAGGCCGCCGGCCACGTCGGGGTTGAACGCTCCTTCGGAGAGCAGCTCGGAGACGACGCGGCGGAGGAAGTCCTGCTGGCGGGAGATGCGACCCAGGTCGGAGGTGCCGTCCTCGACCCACCCGCGGTCCGGCGTCAGGTACTGCAAGCTGCGCGAGCGCACGTACGCGAGCGCGTGGTCCCCGTCGAACGTGAAGCAGCCGGTGGTCGGCACGTCGAGCCCGGTCTTCACGTCGCGCACCGGCCAGTCGAACGGGACGCCGACCCCACCGACCGCGTCGACCAGTGTCTTGAACGCGCAGAAGTCGACCTGGACGAAGTGGTCGGTCGGGACCTCGAAGTTCGAGTTGATCGTGTCGATCAGCCGCTGCGGGTCGTTGCGTTCGTAGGCGACGTTGATCCGCTGCTTGCTCGACCGGCCGGCGATCGTCACCCACAGGTCGCGGGGGAACGACAGCACCGCCACCTGCGACGTCGCCGGGTTGACCCGCCACATCATGATCGTGTCGCTGCGCTCGCCGAGGCTCGTCCGGTCGCCGAACGCCGGCGCGTACCGGCTGTCCGGATCGATGCAGGAGTTGTTGTCGGCACCGGTGATCAGGAAGTTCTTGGCGTCGGGCTCGGCGGGCGGGAAGGTGCTCGGCGGCGCGGTCTCGGCCGGCTCGGCGTCGTCGGAGTCGGCGGTGGCGTCGGCGGGGATGGCGAGGTTGGTGTCGCCGGAGAGCGACCCGCCCTGCCCGTCGATCTGCACGATGTTGCGGTCCTCGACGATGCGCTGGCCGGCGTAGAGCGCACCCGCGGCGGCGAAGCAGGCGATCGCGCAGAAGAAGACGAAGACGATCGTCAAGCGCTGCGCCCACGTCCGCGAAGCTCGGGACGACGCCGCGCTGCTCGGCTCAGTGGCGGACATCGCCGCCGACGCTATCGGTAGAAGGGCGACCCGTTACCGCGGTGCGGCTTGGTGACATCCCGGCCAGGCTTTGTGTCAGCGCAGGGGAGAGCAGAGCGCACCTGAGAAAGCGACGGCGAGCGCCAGCGAGCCTTGGAGCGATGCAAGCGTGACGGGGCCTTGGAGCGATGCGGGCGGGCGGGTCAACCCGCGTCAACCCAGGACGACGACCTTGGTGCCCAGCTGGGCCCAGTTCCACATCCAGATGGCGTCCGGCTTGGACTGGCGAACGCACCCACCCGACAGCGGCTGGCCGAGCTGGGACACGGACTGCACCGGGCGGCCGTACTGGTACGGGATCTCGTGGAAGCCGATGTTGCCCCCTCGGGCACCCCACGCGAAGCGGACCATGTAGCCCCACCTGATGCTCGGGTTGTTGATCGAGTGCGTGTAGCGCGAGCGGGACCAGACGCTGTAGGTGCCCGGCCGGGGGTCGAGTGGCGTCTGGCGTCCGGACACGAGGTGCTTCTTGATCACCTGGCCGGCGCTGTTGACGACCCAGACCCGCTGGGCCGACTTCGAGTAGACGACGCGGCGCCCGGAGCCGCTGTTGGCCGGGAGCTGCCACGCCGGCGGCACCGGCGGAAGCGTCGTGGTCGTGGTCGTCGTGGTCGTGGTCGGCTTGGGCGGCAGGGGCCGGGTCTGGACCTGCGTCCCCCGGCCGGGGGTCCCCGCGCCCGGCGTGGCCGGACGGACCGCGTCGGGTTCGGTCGTCGTCGTCTCGGGTTCGGTCGTCGACGGCTCGGGCTCGTTGGCGGGGTCGGACTCGGCGACGGTGGTCGTCGTGTCGTCGGTGCAGGGTTCGGTCGTCTCCGGAGCGGCGACGGTGGTCGTCGTGTCGCCGACCACCGTCGTGGTCGTCGTCGTGCTGCACGGTTCCGTCGTGGTCGTCGTCTCCTCGACCGTGGTCGTGGTCTCTTCGACGGTGGTCGTGGTCTCTTCGACGGTGGTCGTGGTCTCCTCGACCGTGGTCGTGGTCTCTTCGACGGTGGTCGTGGTCTCCTCGACCGTCGTGGTCGTCTCGTCCGTGGTCGTCGTGCTCTCGTCCTGGCCCGATGCAGGAGAACCGAACGACAACACCGACGCCACGAGGGCCGCGGTCAGGACTCCTGCTCTGGTGCGCACGGGAGGAGACTCTACCTCAGGTCGAGGGTGACGTGTGTCACTGATCCGTCAAGATTCCGTGTGGCGACCGCCCGGATGTGCCGGCGTCACGCAGAGTCGGCCAGAACCGTCTCGCAGACGATCGATACGCCGTCGGTGATCGTGAGCTGGTCGATCGATCCGGCGTCGACCAGGTCCGATCGGCCGAGCTCCAGGGCGGCGTGGACCTCGGACGGCGCACTGATCGTCAGCGCTGCGACCGTCGCCCGCTGGCTCTGCTTGGCCTCGGTCTTGGCCCGCCGCACATGGGTCAGCACCTCGATCACAGGATCGACGACGGACGCGTCGCCGCCGAGGTCCACCGCCGACGGCCAGTCGGCACGATGGACGCTCGCATCGTGCCACCAGCTCCATGCCTCCTCCGCGGCGAACGGCAGGAACGGAGCCAGCAGTCGTTGCAGCGCATCGAGGGCGGTGCGCAGTGCGCGGCGGGCCGACGCCGCCGCCTCCGGGCCGCGCGACTCGTAGGCGCGGCCCTTGACCAGCTCGACGTAGTTGTCGCAGAACCACCAGAACAGCGCCTCGGTCCGCTCGAGGGCGCGGGCGTAGTCGAAGGCCTCGAACCCCGCTGTGGCCTCCGCGACCGTCTCGTCGAGCTTGGCCAGCATCGACCGGTCGATCTGGTCGGTGACGACGTCGGCGAGCGGCGAGGCGTCGTCGACGTCGCCGAAGCCGAGCACGAACTTGCTCACGTTGAGCAGCTTGTTGGCCAGCTTCCGCCCGACCTTCATCTGCTCCTCGCTGAACGCCGCGTCGACGCCCGGCCGCGCCGACGCCGCCCAGTACCGAACCGCGTCGCTGCCGTACTGGTCGAACAACCCCATCGGCGTGACGACGTTGCCCTTCGACTTGGACATCTTCTTGCGGTCGGGGTCGAGGATCCAGCCCGACAGCGCAGCGTTGGCCCACGGCGGCGCCTCGAACTCGTAGTGGCTCCGCACGACCGTGGAGAACAGCCAGGTGCGGATGATGTCGTGGCCCTGGGGTCGCATGTCCATCGGGAACACGAGGTCGAACAGGCCGTCGTCTTCCTCCCAGTGGCCGGCGATCTGTGGTGTGAGCGACGAGGTCGCCCACGTGTCGAAGACGTCGGGGTCGCCGGTGAACCCTCCCGGCTGGTCACGCTGGGCCGCCTCGTACCCGGCCGGCACGTCGGTCGACGGGTCGATCGGCAGGTCGGCCTCGGTGGGCAGCAGCGGCGACTCGTAGTCGGGCTCGCCCTGCTCGTCGAGGTGGTACCAGACCGGGATCGGCACGCCGAAGAACCGTTGGCGGCTGATCAGCCAGTCGCCGGTCAGGCCCTCGACCCAGTTGTCGTAGCGGTGCTCCATGTGCGGGGGATGCCACGTGATCTCCGCACCACGTTTGACGAGGGCCGTCCGCAGCTCCTGCTCCCGCCCACCGTTGCGGATGTACCACTGACGCGAGGTGACGATCTCGAGCGGGCGTTCGCCGCGCTCGTAGAACTTGACCGGGTGCTCGATCGGGCGCGGTTCGCCGAGCAGGTCACCCGAGGCGGTGAGTTGCTCGACGATCGTGCGCTGCGCCTGCTTCACCGTCAGCCCGGCGATCGTGGCGTACACCTCGGGGTCGACGCCGGTCGGCGCCTCGGGCAGGATCCGGCCGTCGCGGCCGAGGATCGCCCGCAGGCCGAGGTCGAGCTCTCGCCACCAGGTGACGTCGGTGGTGTCCCCGAACGTGCAGATCATCGCGATTCCGGTGCCCTTGTCGGGCTCGGCCAGCTCGTGGGCCTTGATCTCCACCTCCTGTCCGAACAGCGGGACGCGCACCTTGGTGCCGAACAGCGGCTGGTAGCGCTCGTCGTCCGGGTGGGCGACCATCGCCACGCAGGCTGCGAGCAGCTCGGGACGGGTCGTGTCGATGTCGATCGTGCCGGTGCCATCGGCCCGGGCGAAGGCGATCTTGTGATACGCGCCGGGCCGCTCCCGGTCCTCCATCTCGGCCTGGGCGACGGCGGTGCGGAAGTCGATGTCCCACAGCGTCGGAGCCTCCTGGCTGTAGGCCTCGCCGCGGGCGACGTTGCGGAGGAAGGCCCGCTGGCTCGCCCGCCGCGAGCGCTCGTCGATGGTCGTGTAGTGGTGGTGCCAGTCGACCGACAGGCCGAGGCGGCGGAACAGCTCCTCGAACACCTTCTCGTCGAGCTCGATCAGCTCGTCGCACAGCTCGAGGAAGTTCGGCCGGGAGATCGGGACGGCGCGGTGGTTCTTCGGCGGGTCGCCGCGGAACGGCGGTTCGAACCCGTCCTCGTACTGCTGGTGCGGGTCGCAGCGCACGCCGTAGTAGTTCTGGACGCGACGTTCGGTCGGCAGCCCGTTGTCGTCCCACCCGATCGGGTAGAACACCGACTTGCCGGCCATCCGCTGGTAGCGGGCGACGGTGTCGGTGTGCGTGTAGCTGAAGATGTGGCCCATGTGCAGCGATCCGCTGACCGTGGGCGGCGGGGTGTCGATGGCGAACACCTGGTCGCGGGGTACCGATGGGTCGAAGGCGTAGATGTGATCGGCGTCCCACTGGTCGGCCCAGCGCGACTCGATGCCGTCGAGCGTCGGCTTGTCCGGGATGTTCGTCATGGTCCGACCGAGGCTACCGACCCGCGTTCGGCCCGAACCCACCGGTTGCGGTGACAGTTCCCGCGACCTGTCCGCACGAATCGCCACAGCCCCTCCGGTGCGGATCCGGGCAGCTTCGGTCCGTCCGGCATGAGTCGCCCCCTCGCGTCTCCCGGTCGGTTCCAGCCCGGAATCCCTCCCGAGCCGATCCGTCCGCTCCCCATAGGATGACCGATCGTGCTGCAGCTGTATGACACCGCCACCCGGGAGGTCCGCGAGCTCGCGTTGCGCGAGCCGGGGAAGGTCAGCATGTACGTCTGCGGACCCACGGTGTACGGCCCGCCGCACATCGGCCACGGGCGGATGGCGATCGTGTTCGACATCCTCCGCCGGTACCTCGAGTGGACCGGGCTGGAGGTCGACTTCGTCTCCAACGTCACCGACATCGAGGACAAGATCATCGAGCGCGCCCAGCGCGAGAACCGGCCCTGGCAGGACATCACGTCCAAGTGCGAGGTCATCTGGTTCGACGCGATGAAGGGGATCAACGTCGCACGGCCGACGTCGACGCCCCACGCCACCGAGTACGTCGACGAGATGATCGCGATGATCGAGGAGCTCATGGCGGCTGGCAAGGCGTACCTCACCGACGACGGTGTGTACATGGCGGTCGAGTCGGTCGACGACTACGGGCTGCTGGCCCACCAGTCCGTCGACGACATGCGGTCCGGGGGCGGCGAGCGGGACGTGTTCGGCGCGGAGCAGAAGCGGCACCCGGCCGACTTCGTGCTGTGGAAGCTGTCCAAGCCCGACGAGCCGGCGTGGCCCTCGCCGTGGGGCGACGGCCGACCCGGCTGGCACTCCGAGTGCGTCGTGATGAGCCTCGACCTGCTCGGCGAGGGATTCGACCTGCACGGCGGAGGGCAGGACCTCCGCTTCCCGCATCACGAGAACGAGCGGGCTCAGGCGGTCGCGCTCGGCAAGACGTTCGCCACCCACTGGATGCACAACGGGTTCGTGGTCGACGCCGAGGGCGAGAAGATGTCGAAGAGCCTCGGCAACGTCTCCAACCTGCTCGACCTGATCGACCTCTACGACCCCCGCGCCTACCGGATGGTGCTGCTGCAGTCGCACTACCGCAGCCCGGTGAAGATCACGCAGGACAACATCGATGCGGCGGTCAAGGCACTCGCCGGTCTCGACGCGTTCGCCGCTCGCGCTCGTGGCCTCGACGGCGGCTCACCCGATGCGGCGGTGCTCGCGGAGTTCCGGGCGGCCATGGACGACGACCTGGACACGCCGCGGGCGACGGCGCTCCTGTTCGACACCGTCCGCCACGCCAACGCCGCGCTCGACGGCGGCGACGACACCGCCGAGGCGTTGGTGGCAGCGGCCAACGAGATCGCCGAGACGTTCGGCCTGGAGCTGCACGGCGGGTCCGACGCCCCAGTCGAGGCGCTGGAGAAGGCGGCGGCGCTCGACGCGGCCCGCGCCCTGCGGGACTTCGAGCGTGCCGACGCCCTGCGCGCCGAGCTGCAGGCCGACGGCTGGACCGTCGAGACCGGCCCCAAGGGCACCTCCATCCGCCGCTGACTGGGATGATGGCGAGCACGACGAGCCGGCCGGGACGTTTCCACCAGCTCCACCGGAGCGGGACCTTCGTGATGCCGAACCCGTGGGACGTCGGCTCGGCCGTGTTGCTGGCGTCGATGGGCTTCCCGGCGCTGGCGACGACGAGCTCCGGACATGCGGCGACCCTCGGTCGGGAGGACCAGCAGGTGACGCTCGACGAGGCCGTCGAACACGTCGGGGCGATCTGTGCCGCCGTCGACGTGCCCGTCAACGTCGACCTCGAGTGGGGGTTCGCCGCAACGCCCGAGGGGCTCGCCGCCGTCATCGAGCGAATCGCTGCGTCCGGTGCCGCCGGCTTCTCGCTGGAGGACTTCGACCCGCTCGCCCGAGCGATCGTGCCGGCTGACGTGGCCGCCGCCCGGGTCGCAGCCGGCGCCGAGGCGGCGAACCGCCACGGCCTGGTCCTCACCGCCCGGGCGGAGAACCACCTGTACGGCGTCACCGACCTGGACGACACCGTCGACCGGCTGGAGCGCTACATCGCCGCCGGCGCCCACGTGGTGTACGCGCCCGGGTTGACCGAGCCCGACGACATCGCCCGGATCGTGGCGAGCGG
>JAAUXY010161535.1_pt1 | contig 11752 bp, 10 predicted proteins | sample 7278121 | NCBI WGS metagenome assembly JAAUXY01 (sample SAMN14350117, study PRJNA611818) | marine sediment metagenome | isolation source: surface marine sediment (1.8m) | place: French Polynesia: Moorea | collected 2018-08
GATCTCGTGAAGATGCATATGAACGCGTGACGTCGGCGCGCTACTGGTGCGCCTGTCGGAATTCCTCAAACCGTGCACAGTCGATGCAGTATTCTGCGTAAGGGTGCGCTTCCATACGCGTTTCATCGATGTCCAGTCCGCATTCCTTGCAGACTCCGTAATCGCCGGAATCAATTCGGCGAATCGCTGCCGTGATCTTTGCAATCTCGGCCCGTGCGTCATTGCCCAGCGCGTCGACGACCTCGTGGTCTTCCATCTGTTTCGCGCGCTCTTCGGAATCGGCTTCGTAACCGCGCCGTATATTCGCCGTCACACGATCCAGGCGTCCCAACAATTCATTTTTCTTCGCTTCGAGTCGCTCACGCAGCTCCGTGTGATTGCGGGCCATCGGTAACTCCTTATGGCGGCCATACCCTCAGAATCTAAGGATGCAATGCGAACCCTTAAATCAGTACATCCACTTATGCGAACGTACGTAAAATCCGAGACTTACCTTTGCATCACGCCTTATGGCGGTTGAAAAGCCCCTGCGTATGCTAAACACAGGGAATTAATGGGCTTTTGCACTTCGCTGCATAGGGAATCTCATGCACAAAATCAATAAGATCCTTGCTGTTATTGACCCAACAGTTGAGGAACAGCCGGGCATGCAACGAGCAGCCTGGCTGGCGAAGCGCATGGGCGCCGAACTCGAGCTTCTCGTCTGCTACTACAACGAATACCTGAGTGGTGATCGCCTGTTCGACTCACCCTCACTGGAGAAAGCACGCGCCGAGGTTATCGAGAGCCAGGAAAAACACCTTGAAGAACTCGCGGAACCGATTCGCAAAGGCGACGTCGTCGTAACGACTTCGGCCGTATGGGATCACCCGCTCTTCGAGGGCATCGTACGTCACGCCATTACGAGTGATGCAGACATCGTTGTTAAAGACACGCATCACCACAGCGCGGTAGCGCGGGCATTACTCACCAACACGGACTGGAACCTGATCCGCACCTGCCCGCTACCACTGTGGCTCGTCAAGCCGCATGAGATCAAGAAGACACCGGTTTTCGTCGCAGCCATCGATCCGATGAACCAGAACGACAAGCCCGCGGCGCTTGACGACGAAATCCTGCAGATTTCGAAGACGATCGCCGACACGATCGGAGGTGACGTGCACGCGTTTCACGCCTATGACCCACGCATCGCGGTGGCAACGGCAACGGCCAATGCCTACATACCGGTATCGCTGCCATTCGACGAGATCGAGCAGCAGATGCACGAAGATCATCAGAAACGCTTCAGCGAGATCACGGAGTTTCACGGCATCGACGATGACAAATCCCATCTCGTTGCCGGTCTGACGCACGAGGAACTTCCGGCAATTGCGGAGACACTGGGCGCCGACGTTGTCGTCATGGGAGCAGTAGCGCGGAATCGCTGGAAACGGCTTTTTATCGGCGCAACGGCAGAGCGCACGCTGGAGCACCTGCCCTGCGATCTGCTGATCGTCAAGCCGGACTGGTTCCAGACGCCGGTCGAATTGCAGAGCCCCGAAGCCGCCTGATTGTAGGAGCTGTCGAGCGCAGCGAGACTGCGATCGCGGTCTGACGTCCGCTCCTGCAGTCAAAAATTGGCCGTGAACATCAACCAGAACTTGTTCGTATCCGGGTACGCGGCGTCATCGCTCGAGAAGAACGCTCCCTTCAGCAGGATGCCGTAGTTCTCGCCTATCTTTGTACCGCCCGACAGATCGAACTCCGTACCGAAATCGCCGCTGCCGCTTTCGGCGGAGAAGTCGTGATAGACAGCCGTCAGGTTCCAGTTGCCTGCCTTGAACTTGACCGTCGCATAGACATCGTCAATGCCCTGATCCGGCGTCGTCAAAAAGAGGTCGGCCCATCCCTGGAACTTGTGTAACGTCGCCAGCGGCGTGCGGAACATGGCGTTCGGGATCGTCGAGTCGCCGCCCAGCGACTCGTAGCCAATTCCGATGGACAAGCCGTTTTCCAGAGCCCAGGCACCGTCGAAATGGATGTAGTTGGCATCGTAGCTGACCGGGTTGTTGGCTGCGTCGGATTGCCGCGCGAATTCGCCGACGAGCGAAATGCTGCCGTCGCCGGCTTTTATGGCTCCCGCCAGCCGCGCGCCAATTGTCGCCGTCGAAAAACCGGGCGCATCGCGATTGTCGATGCGGTAGAAGTACGGCGTCACCGACCAGTCATCGGGCAACGCGACTTTCGCGTTGAGCAGATGCGTGCGGTTATTGTGCTTTCCGACCGCTGAGCTCTGGCCGAAAATGCGGCGCACGTACGACACGTAGCTGTATTGGAACGTCGTGTTCGAAATCGCCTTGGTATTTACCGTGAATGCATCGTACGTTTGCTCGTTCTGGCGCCAGCCAACGCCGCCGACGAAGCGCTGATTGTCCAGCAGGATGCGCTGGCGTCCGGCGCGGAAGAACCACTCTTCGGAATACCTGTAGTCGAAGTGAACCTGGTTGAGGTCCGAGCCCTTGGGATCCGCCACCGTCTGATAGCGAAGCGCCTTGTCCGGCGTCGTGCCACCACCTGCGTTGAAGTCGCTGATCACGTGGAACACATTGTCGAACTCGGCGAACGCGGACCAGCCATTCCATTGGCCGGTCCGGTAGTTGAGACGCAACCGGGCCGTAAGGGCATTCGCGTCATCAAGCGAATTGTCCTTGTCCACGGTTTCAAATCGCGCCCGGACGTTGATTCCCGCTTTGCCCGAGGTCAATGCAGTCCCGAAATCACTGGCATCGTCTGCCCGTGCGCCGGAGGCTGCGAACAGCGCAGTAACAACTGCCGCGGACAGGACGATTCGAATGCGCCTCATGTTGTGCTCCTCGCCTAGTAGATGTCGTTCAACGTGTTGTGAATGTTGAACTTTCCGGTTGGCGTGATCAGTCCCTCGTCCTTTATTACGGCCTTGAGCTTACGAGTCTTGTCGTCGACTACGACGATGGCCGACTCCTGGTCCTTACCGCTCCAGACGGAGAACCACACCTCGTCACCAGCCTTGTTGTATTCCGGCTGTACGACGCGCTTCGGTCCTTCGCCGAGATTGGCCCACTTCGCAATCGGCAAGACCTCGAATCCGCCTTCCAGGTTGCCAATATCGAAAACCGCCACGCTCTGGCTGATGCCCTCGTCCGGATTGAGTGGCGCATCGACCCAGAGGTTGTCCGACTTGGGATGCGATTTCACGAACAGTGAACCACCGCCCATGCCCTGCAGCACGCGAACGGTCTTCCAGGCATCGTCGCCGCGAGCATCGGTGCTGAGGAAGGAGACGTTGGCATTACCGAGAGCACTCGTGACCCAGACGGGGCCGAAGTCGGGGTCGTCGAGGTTCGCGCCGCGACCCGGGTGCGGGGTCTTGGTGACGTCCGTCAGTGCGACGAGCTTGCGTTCCTTCGAGTCCACGACGGCAATCTTGTCGGACTGGTTCGCCGCAGTCAGGAAGTAGCGTTTGCTGCGATCCCAGCCGCCATCATGCAGGAACTTGGCCGCACCAATGTCGGTGACGGACAGGCTCTCCACGTCACTGTAGTCGACCAGGAGGATGTGTCCCGTCTCCTTGACGTTGACGATGAAATCCGGGTGCTCGTGCGACGCAACGATGGCGGCAACACGCGGCTCCGGATGGTATTCCTGGGTATCGACAGTCATGCCGCGCGTCGAGACGATCTTCAGCGGCTCGAGCGTATCGCCGTCCATGACCACGTACTGCGGCGGCCAGTAGGAACCGGCAATTGCGTACTTGTCCTCATAGCCCTTGTACTTGGACGTTTCGACCGAACGAGCTTCGAGACCGACCTTGATCTGAGCAACGGTTGCCGGCGGATCCATGTACAGGTCGATCATGTTGATCAACGCGTCACGACCTATCGTGAACACGTAGCGCCCCGATGCAGATACGCGCGATATGTGCACGGCATAGCCGGTCTCGACGATCGATGCGATTTCCTTGGTGTCGCCATCGATGATCGCAACCTGACCCGAGTCACGCAGCGTGACCGAGAAGAAGTTGTCGATGTTGCGCTTGTGCTGTGGCCTGGCAGGCCGGTCTTCCGGCGCCACGAGAACCTTCCACGTGCCCTTCATGTCGGCCATGCCGAATTCCGGCGGCGACGGCGGCTCCTGCTGCAGGAAGCGCGCCATTATGTCGATCTGTTCGTCGGTCATCTCGCCCGAGGTGCCCCAGTTCGGCATGCCAGCCGGCGAGCCGTAGTTGATCAGCGCCGCGAGATACTCGGTGCCCTTCTCACGGGTGATGTCGGGTGTCAGCGCCTTGCCGGTCGCCCCTTTGCGCAGCACGCCGTGGCACCCGGCGCAGCGTTCGAAGTACAGCTGCGTGGCAACGGCGAACTCGTCTTCAGTCAGCGTCGGTCCTTCGACACTCATGACCTGGCGAGCTTCCTCGGCCGGGATCGCTGATGGCGTACCCTGGTATTTCATCTCGCCTTCGGTGGCGCCCTTGTGACGTTCGCCGGCGGCGCGGTCTTCCTTACCGAGTTCCGCGCGCAATGCCGCAACTTCCTCGACGCTTACGGCGGCGAGGTTGTTGCCCCAGGAACCGAATACGTATGTCAACGCCGCCGCCAGGTCTGCGTCAGGCAGGTGGCCGAGACTCGGCATGACGGCGTTGTAGTCGACGCCGTTGACTGTGATCGGACCGGATAGACCGAAAAGCGCGGCCGCCATGACTTTCTTGCGGTCGCCCTGCAGGTAGTCGGAACCCGCCAGCGGCGGGAACGCGCCTTTCAGGCCGGAACCGTCGGGCTGGTGGCAAGCGGCGCAGTTGGCGTTGTAGACGCTCTTGCCTTTCGCCATCAGGTCGTCGGCGGTAGCAACGGCGACTTCCGCCTCGTGTACTGCTGTCTCGGCGGCGGCCAGGCCTGAGTCTTCCTGCGCACACGCAAGAATCGTCAGTCCGAAAAGCGGAACCGCGAGCAGCAATCGTGGGTATCGAAGTTTCATGACATGCACTCCTGTCATTGTTACCAGCTCATGTTGACGCTCGCCGAAGCACTACGTCCGGCGCGCGCGAGATACGGAAGCATTGGGTCGTTCGGCGACAGACCGCGTACGTCAGCCCAGTGCCAGTAGGTTCTGTCCGTCAGGTTATGTAGCCCCACGCGCAGGGTTGCCCGTGCGCCGAGGTGCTGGGTAAAAAAGAGGTCGACGACGCCGTAGCCCGGAGGCTTGAACAGGTCGCCGCCGGATTCATCGAGCTCCGACCAGCCATCGGTCAGCGTGGTCTTCACGCGCAGTTCGCGGGACTGGTCAGCGGAATTCCAGCTGAGCCCGATGATTGTCTGCGGTGGGCCGACGGAATTCAGCGGCTCGCCGTTGTCCTTGTTTTCGCCGCGTGCGTAGAACGCCGATACGTCGACACCGAACGCCCTCCGCTCACCGCCGAAGCGCCAGGACCAGGCGCCCTCGACGCCTTCAATCGTCGTTCTGCGCAGATTCTGCGACTGGAACAATACGCGCCCGGAAACGGGGTCTACGCCAACACGGACCTTCGACTCGATGAAGTCCTCGTAGCGGGTGTGAAAAAGGCTCAGGTGGAATGACACGTCGCCCCCGACCTTGCGAATTCCCAGGTCGATACCGTCCGACGATTCGGACTTCAGTTCCGGGTTGGGAATGGCGCGCACATTGAACATCGGCAATTCGAGGCTGATGTTGGCATCGGCGTACGGTGGCGCCCGGAAGCCGTGCGAGTACTGAACGTACACGTCGACGTCGGGCGTAAGATCGTAGATCAAGCCCAGTTTCGGGGACACGTCCGATTCGTCGATCGACACCAGCTCGGCGAACGGGTAATCCTCGGCGTACATCGGGTCGAGCTTTGGCGTCAGTTCGAAACGATCCGCGCGCAATGCCGCGATGAGTGTGAATTCACCGACGGTCATCGTGTTCTCGATGAATGCAGCCGTTTCGGTGGTCTTGCTCAGCGGGAAGTCTCGCAGCGGAAAGACTTCGCCGAGCAGGTTGTTCGTCTGCAAGCCGGATGTGAGATCGGTCTGCAGCCCGTCACGAAACTCCTCGGTGTTGCGCTCGCGAAATTCGACGCCGAATCCGATCCTGTGCGAAAGGCCGGCCGAAACGAGGTCCTTCCAGAAATTGAGTTCGACGCCCAGCACGTCCTGCTCGAACTGGAAATAACGGTCGATCGATACCGGCGTGCGGGCATTCGCGCGTTCATCCAGCGTGGATTGCTCCGTGGACGCGTCCAGGTAGTAGCCGCGAACGAGGCCGTCATCGACGAATCCGTCTGCCGTGCTGAAGTCCCAGGAAATATTCAGCATGTCCATTTCGTAATGGTCGTCGCCCTCCAGCGCCGTCGTCGAACGGTAGCGCCCGCTTCCGAGCAGCGAATTCAGGTCCGACACGGTGTGCGAATCCTGGTGGGTGAAACTGGCGCGCCAGGTATTTCCCCACTGGTCATCGGCGACGTACTTCAGAATCGCTGTACGGCGCTCGTAGTCCCGCGTGTCCAGCGACGCATCGGCAGCCGCGGAGTCGATCTCTTCGCCTTCACGCCAGCTCGCACCGAGGACCAGCCCGTGCGAACGGCTTCGGAACGCGGCCATTGCCTGACCGTGCAGGCTCGAGTCTTCACCGCGGTACGTCGCAAGCAGATCGCCACCGGAGGGCCCCTGCTCCGCCAGGTTCCGGGGATCCGGTGTGCGCACAGCGACGACGCCACCGATGGCGGAGCTTCCGTACAGTGCCGAGGCAGGTCCGCGCAGGACCTCGATACGCTCGATGAGGCCCGCATCGATGAAATCGCGGGTGGCGTTGGAAAAGCTGCCCGTTTCGAAGTGGTCGGACAGCGGCACGCCGTCAATCAGCATCGCAACGCGATTGCCGCCGATGCCACGGATATTGATGCCTTCAGTTCCGAAGCGCGTGCCGGCGCCTTCGTAGTCGATACCCGCAAGAGAACGGAATACGTCATTGATGGACGTCGCGAGCTCCGCTTTCATATCCGCACGCGACAGGGCGGTTACGCTGGCAGCGATATCCCGAATGGACCGTTCGTCCTTGTGTGCAACAACGACGATCTGCTCGATCCGGTCGTCTGCCGGCACCGGCTCGTCAGCCAATGCGCTCAAAGAAACGGACAGCGAAACGCCCGCCGCGAGCAGTGCCGCAGACGCGCAAAGAGTAACGGCGTGCCGTTGCATGTTTGACCCCAATAGTGTTTGCTGGCAACTGTTTGAGGCCAATCCTCCGCTTCAACTTGTCCCTTCTCCATGATCTACATCAAGATCAAGTTGCTGCACACGGTTCTTGCGACCCTCTCAATCGCGGGTTTCGTGCTGCGCGGCTACTGGATGCTCAGGGATTCTCCATGGCTCGAGCACCGGATGACGAGAACGCTGCCCCACGTTAACGACACCCTGTTCTTCCTGGCCGGCGCGTGGATGGTCTGGCTGCTGGCAGTAAACCCGTTCACACAGCCCTGGCTGATCACCAAGTTCGTGGGACTGGGCGTCTACGTGTTGCTCGGTACGGTGGCATTGAGGCGTGGCAAAACGAGGGAAACGCGGACCGTGGCCCTGGTCGGCGCAATCGCCGTCTACGCGTACGTAGTCGGCGTGGCACTCTCGAAATCACCGCTGGGCTGGCTGGCCTTGTAGGAGCCCGCTTGTGGGAGCGGCGTCTCGCCGCGAATCGGGCCGGGACGGCCCTCCCACAGCAGCCGTCATCTAATCGGCCGGGACCTTGCCCGTGCGCGTCGCGATCGCAGCGGCGGATAGCAGGCGCGACGTATCGACGGGCTTGTTCATCATCGTGCAATTCTCGAGCGGGCGCGTGTCTTTGACGACCTTGGAGGTATCTCCGCTGACGATAAACGCCGGGATGTCGAGCTCGTAATGCTCGCGAATACCCTGGATCGCTTCGACACCGGTTGTGCCGTCCAGCAAATGAAAATCCGATATGACGAGCGATGGCACGACGTCGAGGTGACCGATGATGGCCCGCGACTCGGGCGCAGACGCGGCCGTAGCAACCTTGTAGCCCTCGGCCTCCAGAAGCAGCCCCCAGGCATTTGCGACGTTTACGTCGTCCTCGATCAGTATGATGAGACCGGACTGCTCGCCGGTGACCGCATGTTGCCCGGTGTCATCCGCCGCACTCGCCGAGTGCTCGTCGACGACCGGCAGGCATACCGAAAACCTCGATCCCTTGCCCGGCGTGGATTCGACGTCGATGGCGTGTCCCAGCAAGTCTGCAAGGCGCCGCACGATTGCGAGCCCCAGCCCGAAGCCTTCCTGGCTGCCACCTTGCGTCTTGCACTGGTGAAACTCCTTGAAGATTGCCTCGAGTTGGTCAGCCTCGATCCCGATGCCGGTGTCTTCCACGTCAATCCACAGTCTTTCACCCTGGGTACGACAGTGCATATGCACGCCCCCGCTGGCGGTATAGCGAATCGCGTTGGACACGAAGTTCTGGATGATCTCGGCCAGCAGATTCGGGTCACTCCGCACAACGCAGCTGCAATCCGCCGCCTCGAACTCGAGCCCCTTGTGATGAGCCTGTCGACCGAACTCGGCAGACAGCCGATCGACGATGCGCTGGATCGGGAATTTCTCAAACTCGGGCGTTACCCGGCCGGCGTCGAGACGGCTGATGTCGAGCAACGAGTTCAGGAGATTCGTCATTGCCGTGAGCGAGTTCTGCATGTGCTCGATCATTTCGAGCGCGCGTTCATCTTTTACGGTGCGACGTAACGCTCCGTTCAGCAGGCTCAGTGCCTGCACGGGCTGACGCAGATCGTGGCTCGCGGCCGCAAGGAACGCGTTATTCGCCTTGTTGGCGCGCTCGGTCTCCTTCTGCGCAGCGATGATCTCCTGCTCCATCTTTTTGCGCTCGGTTACGTCACGAATGACGCTCGACACGAACATGCCGTGACCGGTCTGTACGGGGCTGAGGCTGATCTCGACCGGAAACTCACTGTCGTCGGCGCGGCGAGCCACGAGCTCCAGACCAGAGCCCATCGGCCGGATATCCGGCCTGGATATGAAAGCGTTCCGGTGGCGGATGTGCTGGGCGCGGATGCGCTCGGGCAAGAGCTCCTCGATCTTCTTTCCCACGAGTTCGTCGCGGGAATACCTGAACATCGCTTCAGCCTGGCCGTTGACGATCGCTATCGTGCCCTCGTCATCGACGATGATCATCGCATCGGGCGCAGAATCCAGCAGTGTCCTGAAGAACCCCGGGTCCCCGGAATTGCTTAGGATTTCGCTGAGCGCATCGCTGGATGATTTTCGCGCCGCCATGCCTGGTTCTGCCGCTGTAGTTGACGCGCCAGTATACCCTCGCCCGGCGGGATGAAGACGCCCAAATCCATACGTATCGTCACGTATACGGAGGCACGGAACACCTTGATAGTCTGCGCGCGCGCGCAGGCGATATAATCTCGCGCGAATTTAAATCCGCCCATAAGAAACAGGGGACGTCCTTTGGACAAATCAGCTTCTTACAACGACAGGGTCGTTCGCCAATTCGCGATCATGACCATCGTCTGGGGTGTTGTAGGCATGCTCGTCGGCGTCTTGATCGCCGCCCAGCTGCGCTGGCCGGGCCTCAACTTCGATGTGCCTTTCCTGACCTACAGCCGTCTCCGGCCATTGCACACCAATGCCGTCATTTTCGCCTTCGGCGGATCGGCGTTGTTCGCCACGGCCTACTACGTGGTTCAGCGTACCTGCCACGTGCGCCTCGCCTTTGACAAGATCGCCGCGTTCACGTTCTGGGGCTGGCAGACGATCATCGTACTCGCTGCGGTGACGCTGCCGCTGGGTATTACCCAGGGCAAGGAGTACGCGGAGCTGGAATGGCCGATCGACCTGCTCATCGCCGTTGTCTGGGTCGCCTTTGCGGTGGTGTTCTTCGGCACACTGTACAAGCGCCGCGTCAAGCACATCTACGTTGCGAACTGGTTCTACGGCGCGTTCATAATCACGATCGCGATCCTGCACATCTTCAATAACCTGTCGATACCGGTATCGCTGACGAAGTCCTACCCGATCTACACAGGCGTCGTCGACAGCATGATGCAGTGGTGGTACGGCCACAACGCCGTGGGCTTCTTCCTGACGGCCGGTTTCCTCGGAATGATGTACTACTTCGTGCCGAAGCAGGCAGGCCGCCCGGTCTACTCCTACCGCCTGTCGGTCGTGCACTTCTGGTCGCTGATCGCGGTCTACATGTGGGCCGGCCCGCACCATTTGCACTACACGTCGCTCCCGGACTGGGCGCAGACGCTCGGCATGGTGTTCTCGGTGGTCCTGCTCGCGCCATCATGGGGCGGCATGATCAACGGCATCATGACCCTCTCCGGGGCGTGGCATAAGCTCAGGACCGACCCGATTCTGAAGTTCCTGATCGTCTCGCTGTCGTTCTACGGCATGTCGACCTTCGAGGGCCCGATGATGTCGATCAGGACGGTCAACGCCCTGTCGCACTACACCGATTGGACGATCGGTCACGTGCACTCGGGCGCGCTGGGCTGGGTCGCCATGATGACCATGGGATCCATGTACGTGCTTATTCCGCGACTGTTCAATCGCGAAGGCATGTGGAGCACGAAGCTCATCGACTACCACTTCTGGACTTCGACGATCGGCGTGGTGCTGTACGCGGTATCCATGTGGGTATCCGGTATCACCCAGGGCCTGATGTGGCGCGCGGTGAACGACGACGGCACGCTGACGTACTCGTTCGTCGAATCGCTCAAGTTCACGTACCCGTACTACACGCTGCGCCTGCTGGGCGGGCTGGTGTTCTTCACCGGCATGCTCATCATGGTTTACAACGTCTACAAGACGGTCAGGGAAGGCAAGGCAACGCCTGTCGCTGTCCTCGACCCGGCATAAGAGAGATCAGCAATGCGTCACGACACGATTGAAAAAAGCGTCAACCTGATGATGGTGCTGATCGTCCTCGCGGTCAGTATCGGCGGCCTCGTCGAGCTGATCCCGCTGATGGTCTCCGCCGATGTCACCGAACCCGCCGAAGGTATCGAACCGTATGAGCCGCTGGCGCTCGCCGGTCGCGATGTCTATGTCCGCGAAGGCTGCTATGTCTGCCACTCGCAGATGGTGCGGCCGTTCCGCAGCGAGACGGAACGCTACGGCCCGTATTCGACCGCGGGCGAATCGGTCTACGACCGGCCGTTCCAGTTCGGCTCGAAACGCACCGGCCCTGACCTCGCCCGCGTTGGCGGCCGTTACAGCGACGAGTGGCAGCGCGTTCACCTGATGAACCCGCGCGACGTCGTTCCGGAGTCGAACATGCCGGGTTATCCCTGGCTCGCAGATCGCATGGTCGATCCGGAGACGGTGACGACCAAGCTCCAGCGCCTGCAGATGGTCGGCGATCCGTACACGGACGAGGACATCGCAGGAGCAGCTGCTGCCGTCGAAGGCAAGACCGAACTCGATGCCGTCGTTGCCTACTTGCAGGGTCTCGGCACCAACCGCAGTAACCGAAGGTAAGGCGGATGGATATCAACGATCTTCGAGGCCTGATTACCGCGGTGATATTCATCGCCTTCGTCGGTATCTGGATCTGGGCATGGAGCAAGCGCCGCAAAGCTGACTTCGACGCGTCAGCGCAACTGCCTCTTCAAGAGGACGAATACATAAACAACGAGCAGGAGAAGTCCTGATGCCCGCATTCTGGCATTACTACGTCGCGATCCTCACGATCATTTTCGTCA
>JAAUXY010012389.1_pt1 | contig 11751 bp, 7 predicted proteins | sample 7278121 | NCBI WGS metagenome assembly JAAUXY01 (sample SAMN14350117, study PRJNA611818) | marine sediment metagenome | isolation source: surface marine sediment (1.8m) | place: French Polynesia: Moorea | collected 2018-08
CCGCTACTTCGTCTTCGTCAAGCTGACGACGGACGGCGGGATCGAAGGCATCGGCGAGGTCTACGCGGCGACCTTCGGTCCGCAGACCCTGGCACGCATGATCGAGGACGTTTGCCAACGCCATGTCGTCGGCGCCGATCCCTTCAAGATCGAGAAGCTGTGGCGCGCGGTCTACGGCCGCGGCTACAGCCTCAGGCCGGACCTCTCTCTTGTCGGGGTCCTGAGCGGGATCGAGATGGCCTGCTGGGACATCGTCGGCAAGGCCCTGGACAAGCCGGTCTACGAGTTGCTCGGCGGTCGGGTCCACGAGCGCCTGCGCAGCTACACCTACCTCTATCCGGAAGCGGGCGAGGACGATCGCGTCTACAGCGACCCCGATCTCGCCGCCGAGCGGGCCGCGGTCTGCGTCGCCCGGGGCTTCACCGCAGTCAAGTTCGATCCGGCCGGCCCCTACACGGTCTACGACGGCCGCCAGCCGGATCTGGAGGCCCTGGAGCGCTCGGAGCGCTTCGTCAGGAAGCTGCGCGAGGCGGTCGGCACCAAGGCCGATCTCCTGTTCGGCACCCATGGTCAGTTCACGGCCAGCGGCGCTCTGCGCTTGGCGCGCCGGCTGGAGCCCTACGATCCGCTGTGGTTCGAGGAGCCGACCCCGCCGGAGATGCCGGAGGAGATGGCCAAGGTCGCCCGCGGCACCTCGGTCCCCATCGCCACCGGCGAGCGCCTGGCCACCAAGTACGAGTTCGCCCGGGTTCTGAACTGCGGCGCCGCCTCGATCCTGCAGATGAACCTGGGCCGGGTCGGCGGCCTGCTCGAGGCCAAGAAGATCGCCGGGATGGCTGAGACCCACTACGCCCAGATCGCCCCGCACCTCTACTGCGGCCCGGTGGTCGGCGCCGCCAACATCCAGATCAGCGCCTGCAGCCCCAACTTCCTGATCCTGGAAAGCATCCAGACCTGGGGCGGCTTCCACGCCGAGATCCTAAAGACACCAATCCGCTGGGAGGACGGCTACGTCATCCCGTCCGAGGCGCCTGGACTGGGCGTCGAACTGGACGAGGTGGTCGCCGCGAAGCACCCATACAAGGGCGACGCCCTGCATCTGGAGATGTCGGAAACGCCCTTCTAGGACCCGGGCGGCGCCGCTCCGCCGCCTTTCTGCGCCCGTCGTGCTCCCGCGGTTGAGGAGAGTTGAAAAAGTTCAAGTCTCCGACAACCCGGTCGTGGCAAATCTGTAGATTATGCGACATAGTTCTGTTGCATGCTTGGTCTCCAGCGACTGAAGGTCGGGTCCAACGTGCGGAGGCATCTCAGGAATTCGGCGGGAGGAACTTCATGAATCGCAGAACACCCCTTATTTTGCTCTGCGCCTTCGGCTGCGCCATCGGCGTCGCCGCCTGCGGACTGGAGCTGCAAAAAGCCGAGAAGATCGAGCCGGCGACCGACGAGCACGGCGACGCGCTCTACCAGGGCTATCTCGGCCAATCCAGACTCGAGTATTCGGAGGGCGACTATCGGGACTCCGACTACTTCGCGGAGCGCGCCATGATGGCCGGGGCCAACCAGAAGTTCGAGCCCCAGCTGATCGAAGCGCGCGACCTGCCGGCGGACAAGCTGAACGAGATGGCCGCCGCACGCGGCCAGTACATCACGGCGGTCTATCGGGGCTCGGTCCAGAAGCTGCCCGTCACCTCCGCAGAGGCTCAGGTCCGCTTCGACTGCTGGATGCAGGAACAGGAGGAAAACTTCCAGCCGAAGGACATCGCCGCCTGCCGTGACGGCTTCGAGACGGCGATGGTCAAGCTCGAGGCGGCCCTCTCGGATACGGGTCGGGCCGTGAGCGAGGACCGGCTGGTCTTCGACGTGTTCTTCGATTTCGACAGCGACAGCCTGAGCGCCGTCGCCAAGGAGCATCTCGCGGCCATCGCGGCGATCACCCGCACCTACGAGAGGCCGGTCGTCGCCGTCCTTGGCAACGCCGATCAGGTCGGCGCCACGGACTACAACGTCGATCTGTCGGGCCGGCGAGCGAACGTCGTGGCCAAGGAACTGGAGGCCAACGGCGTGAAGCCGGACGCCATCATCCCGAGGGGCGACCAGGCCCCGGCCGTCGCCAACCCGGAGCGCCGGCCGGAGGCGATGAACCGCCGCGCCTTGATCGTGATCCGCGAAGCCACGCCGAACTAGGCAAACGCCGGAAACAGGCGCCATCGGAAGCCAGGCAGCCCGGAGGGCCGGCGCGGAGACCGTCGGCCCTCCGAACGCTTCATTTTGAGCCGGCCCCGCGCGTTTGTCACGAGCGCCCAGGAATCCGTGGAACCGGGTCGCGTCCCGAAGTAGTGTCTCGGAGACGACACTCGAAGAGCTTCACGCCCTGAGATGGGAGGCGCGGATGCCAGGGAGGAATTGCGGGCGAGCGCTGTTGCTGCTGGCTGGGCTTGGCCTGTCCGCGCTCCTGCTCGCCTGCGAGGATCAGAACACCTACGTCGCTCCGCCCGCGCCCGAGGTCACGGTCGCGCGGCCCCTGGTGAAAGACGTCACGGAGTATCTCGAGTTCACCGGCACGACGGTCGCCTACGCCCGGGTCGAGGTCCCGGCCCGGGTCCCGGGCGTGCTGCAGAACCTGCATTTCGAGCCCGGAACGCCGGTCACCGAGGGCGACCTGCTGTTCACCATCGATCCGGTAGAGTACGAGGCCGAGGTCAAGGCCGCCGAGGCCGAGCTGGCGCGGGCCGAGGCGCGTCGGACCGAGACCTCCAAGACCCTGGAGCGGGCCGAGACGCTGATCAAGCGGGGCAACATCTCGCAGGCCAAGGTCGACGAGGCCCGCGCCAACTTCCTCTCGGCGAAGGCCGAAATCCTGGTCCGCCAGGCCAACCTCACCCAGGCCCGGATCAACCTCGGCTATACTCAGGTGCGGGCGCCGATCACCGGCCGCGTCGGGCGGGACCTGGTCGATGTCGGAAACCTGGTCGGCCAGGGCGAAGCGACCATCCTGACGGACATCACTACCTTCGACCCGATGTACGTCTACTTCGAGGTAAACGAACGCGACCTCTTGCGCTACATGAACAAGAGCCGCGCCGAAGCGCGGGGCCAAAGCCAAGCGGCCGAAGCTGTCGACGAAGGTCGGGCCGGCAAGCGACAGCCCGTACCGCTTGAAATCGGTTTGGCGAACGAGGACGGCTATCCGCACCCTGCGCTCACCGATTTCGCCGAGTCCCAGGTCGATCCAGACACCGGAACGATCCGCGTGCGCGGCATCGTCCAGAATCCGGGAGAGCAACCGGTTTTCGTGCCAGGTCTCTTCGTCCGAGTTCGTCTCCCTTTCGAAACGCGTCCGGATATGCCGCTGGTCACGGAGCGGGCCGTCGGCTTCGACCAGAGCGGACAGTACGTCCTGCTGGTGAACTCGGAGAACATTGTCGAGAAGCGCAACGTCACCCTGGGGCCGATCGTCGACGGCTTGCGCGTCATCACCGATGGCATCGAAGCCAGCGACATGGTCGTGGTCAAGGGGCTTCAACGGGCGCGTGAAGGCGCGGCGGTCAAGGCTAGGGAGATCGACATGGCGACCCTCAAGGCCTCGGCGATCAAAGAGCGGCTGGGTGCCGAGAGCGACGCGAAACCGGATGACAGGGAATCGCAGCGTGCGAAGTCGGATGACGTCAGTGCCGGTCTCGAAAGCACCGACCAGGGAACCCAAGCGGAAGCCGAACCCGCCGCCGGGAGGGAAGAGAATGGAGCCGCCGCCGCCGAGACGAGTTCGGACGCGGCCGCCACGGAACCGGCCAAGGAATGATCTGACGGGCGTCGGGGCATGTTCTCCAGGTTTTTCATCGAGCGGCCGATCTTCGCGAGCGTGATCTCGACCGTCATCGTGATCGCCGGCTGGGTGACCCTGGGCACCCTGCCGATCTCGCAGTATCCGGACATCACGCCGCCCACGGTCGAGGTCAGGGCCGTCTACCCCGGCGCCAGCGCCAGCGTCATCGCCGAGACGGTCGCCGCGCCGATCGAGCAAGAGGTGAACGGCGTCGAAGGCATGATCTACATGTCCTCGACCAGCGCCAGCGACGGCACCTATACCCTGACCGTGACCTTCGAGGTCGGCAGCGACCTCGACCTGGCGCAGATCCTCACCCAGAACCGCGTCACGCTGGCGGAGCCCAAGCTCCCGGAGGAGGTCAAGCGCGAGGGAATCAACACCAAGAAGAAGTCGACCAACATCGTCCAGTTCATCTCGCTGGTGTCGCCCGATGGCCGCTACGACGACCTCTTTCTCAGCAACTATGCAACGCTTCAGCTGCGCGACACCTTGAGCCGGATCGACGGCGTGGGCGAGGTCACGGTCTTCCCGGCGAGTGACTACAGCATGCGGATCTGGCTCGATCCGCAGCAGCTCAGATCAAGGGGCATCACCACCAAGGACGTGTTCGACGCAGTCCGCGAGCAGAATGTCCAGGTCGCCGCGGGCCAGATCGGTCAGCCGCCGGCCCCGGAATCACAGAACTTTCAGCTGTCGATCAACGTCCTGGGCCGCCTGAGCGAGATCGGGCAGTTCGAAGAGATCATCGTCAAGTCCTCGGAGGACGGCCGCATCGTCCGCCTGAAAGACGTTGCCAGGGTCGAGCTCGGCGGCAAGGACTACAACCTGACCTCCCGCCTGAACGGTGCACCCTCGGCCAGCGTCGTCATCTATCAGCTGCCCGGCGCCAACGCGCTCGATATGGCGGTCGCCGTTCGCGAAACGATGAAGGAGCTCTCCGACCGCTTCCCCGAGGGGATGGAATACCGGATTCCCTACGACACCACGCTCTTCGTCGAGGCTTCGATCGACGAGGTCTATTCGACGCTGTTCCAGGCGGCCGGGCTGGTGTTCCTGGTCCTGTTCATTTTCCTCCAGGACTGGCGCGCGACCCTGATCCCGGCCGTCTCGATCCCGGTCTCACTGATCGGCACCTTCGCCGTCATGGGGGCCATGGGATTCTCCCTCAACATGCTGACGCTCTTCGGCCTGGTCCTGGCCATCGGCGTGGTCGTCGACGACGCCATCGTCATCGTCGAGGCGACCTACGTTCAGATGGCCAAGGGGATGAATTCCCGCGAGGCCGCGATCAAGGCCATGTCCAAGGTCTCCGGCGCGGTCGTCGCGACGACCCTGGTGCTCCTGGCGGTCTTCGTGCCGGCCGCCTTCCTGCCCGGAATCACCGGCGAGATGTACCGGCAGTTCGCGCTGACCATCGCCGTGGCGACGGTGTTCAGCACGATCAACGCCCTGACCATGAGCCCAGCACTTGCCGCGCTTCTGCTGCGCCCGCAGAAGGAGAAGAAGAACATCTTCTTCCGCTGGTTCGATGCGGGATTCGAAAAGGCCGGCGCCGGATACGGCGCGCTCACCCGGGCCCTGCTCCGTCGATCGGCGCTGGTGATGCTGCTGTTCCTCGCGCTCCTCGGCCTGACCGGCTGGCAGTTCGGCCGCTTGCCGACCGGCTTCCTGCCCGAAGAGGACCAGGGCTATGTCATCGCCAGCATCCAGCTGCCCGACGGCGCCTCCTTGGGACGGACCCAGCAGGTTCTCAATCAGGTCGACGCGATGCTCGAGAAGACGCCCGGGGTGCAGGATTGGGTCTCGCTCGGCGGCTTTTCGGTGATCGACGGCACCAATGCCGCCAACGCCGCGACGGTCTGGATCATCATGGAGTCCTGGGACGAGCGCAGCGACCCCTCGCTCAGCCAGCGGGCGATCTTGGCAAATCTGCAAGCCCAGCTCGCCGGCATCCAAGAAGCGATCGCCTTCGCCTTCCCGCCGCCGGCCATCAGCGGCCTCGGAGTCGCCGGCGGCTTCCAGTTCCAGCTCCAGGACCGCGGCGGCGCGGGCCTGGTCGAACTGGGAAAAGCGGCGCGGGAACTCCTCGCGCGTGGCGAGGGGCAGACGGGCCTCGCTAACCTCAACACCACCTTCCGCGCCGACGTGCCGCAACTCTTCGCCGAAGTCGACCGGACCAAGGCGAAAACGCTGGGGATCTCCCTGAACGAGGTCTTCGGCACCCTCCAGGCCTACCTGGGCTCGGCCTATGTCAACGACTTCAACAGGTTCGGCCGCACCTGGCAGGTCAAGATCCAGGCCGATCATCCCTTCCGCTTGAGACCCGAGGACATCCGGCAGCTCGAGGTGCGCAATCGGGCCGGGCAGATGGTGCCCGTCGGGACCCTCGTCTCCGTCGACTACGTGACCGGCCCGCAGACGATCCTGCGCTACAACCTCTACCCCGCCGCCTCGATCACCGGACAGGCGGCGCCCGGCTTCAGCTCCGGACAGGCCCTGGATCTGATGGAGGACATGGCCCGCGAGGAGCTGCCGTCCTCGATGGGCTTCGAGTGGACCGGCGTGTCCTTCCAGGAGCGCCAAGTCGGCAATGAAGCCATCGCCATTTTCGCCCTGGCGATCCTCCTCGTCTTCCTCGTGCTGGCCGCCCAATATGAGAGCGTGACCAGCCCCGCGGCGGTGATCCTGGTCGTGCCCCTGGCGGTGCTCGGCACGGTCGCGGCGCTGATCGCCCGCGAGTTCGACAACAACGTCTACACCCAGGTCGGCATCGTCCTGCTGATCGGCCTGGCCAGCAAGAACGCGATCCTGATCGTGGAGTTCGCCAAGGCCGAGCGCGAGGCCGGCAAGGGCATCCTGGAGGCGGCGGCCGAGGCCGCCCGGCTGCGGTTCCGGCCGATCCTGATGACCGCGATCTCCTCCATCGCCGGCTTCATGCCGCTGGTGGTCGCCGCCGGCGCCGGTGCGGCCAGCCGCCAGGCCGTCGGCACCGCGGTCGTCGGCGGCATGGCGGCGGCGACCATCATGTCCCTGCTGTTCACGCCGGTCTTCTACCTGGTGATGCAGCGCCTGAGCGAGTTCCGGCGACCGAAGCCCGCGGAGGGCGAAGCGCCCTCGCCCGCCGAATAGCCATGATGGGCCCTTCGCGGGATCTTCGCTCCGCAGGATCGGGACGACGCGACGGGTGAGCGGCCCTCACAGGCGCCGGTGACGGCGGGGCTCGCGCGGGTCCGCCCGGCCTCAAGCCAGCGGCAACGCGACGGGCGGCGACCCTTAGGCCGCCGCCCGAAGAACTTGGGTCCAAAGGTCGTCGCGGACGGGGGTCAGCTCCCTTGCACCGCCGGAATCGGATGCCCCTGCCGCTGGGCCTCCTTGTTGGCGGCGAAGAGCGCCATGCCCAGGATCAGCACCGCGACGCCGGTGATCGCCACGCCGACCAGCGTGCCGTCGAGCGCGATGCCATCCAGCGGCGCCTTGGCCGGCTCGCCGGAAACCGCCAGGAAATGGGTCGCCGCCATGCCCGCGTAGTGCATCAAGGTGATCGCCAGGCCCATGATCATGGCCGCCACACCGCGGTTGTTGCTGCGTTCCTGGCGCCGGGCCTCCAGGGTGTAGGACATCTGCCAGAGCGCATAGCTGGCCAGGATCACGGCGGCCAGGATCGAAACCGCGAACCAGAGGGGATCGTAGCGGATGATCGCGTACATCCGCATTGCCGCCATGCCGGTGTAGTGCATCAGGCCGATGCCGGCGCCGAGGATCGTACCGGCAACCAGCAGGAGGCCGATGTTCTTGGAGCGCTTGCTGACGAAGTAGAAGGCAAAGCCGCTGGCCAGCATGGCGAAAACGGCCGAGAAAATCGTCAGGAAAGGATCGTAGTGGATGTCGCCATTGGCGTTGCCGCACAACCAGGCCGGCATCCTCAAGGCCATCATGCCGGAGAAGTGCATGGACCAGATCCCGGCCCCCATGGCCGCCCCGCCGGTCATCAGCCAGCGCATACGGACGCCGGCCGAGGGAGCGGCGACGACGCGCTCGACCACGTAGAAGGACACGAAGGCGGCGAAGGCCGCGATCGCATAGGACACCAGCACCAACCACAAGGTGTAGTTCTGCTCCACGTCGTAGAACTGGGCATGCTGTTCCGTGAGGAAGAACTCCGAGAACATCTCACCGATCCCCCGTTTTGCTGTCACCAATCGGGGCCGGGCCCTGCTACAGGCCCGGCTCCGCCGACGCTCCTTGGTCCCGGTCCGAAGGCTCTCGAATCCCGCCGCTTCGGGCGGGCCACGGCCCGCCGGGAGCACCGGCAGGCAGGGGCCCTCCGGGTTCCGGAGGCCAGCGCGAAGACGGTGCGCCCGGTTCCTTAAGCAACAGTAAAGGCCTAGGTTTTTCCTGGAAGCCCCAGAAATACTTGGCAGATTGGGAAATCTTGGCCGGGCTTATACTTAATTATTTTTACGCCGATCAAGTTTTGGTGATCGAAGACCGGCCGCCGAGGCAACCGATTGCCTGTCTCGCAACTGCGCGGGGCGCGAGAATTTCAGCAAGGACGGCAACCCGTCAGTCCGACGTCCGCGCGCCGCCGCCGGTAGTCCAGGACGCCGCCGCGCCGATCCGTCCGGATCTCGCAGCAGCGCAGCAGCGCCTGTTTCAGCTTGGCGCGGCCGCGCTGAACCCGGGACTTCATGCCCGAAGGCGAGAGGCCGAGGCGCAGCGCGGCCTCGGCCCGGGTCAGGCCCTCGATCTCGGTCAGCAGCAGGGCCTCCCGGTAGCGGGCCGGCAGGGCCTCGACGAGCGGCCGCAGGCAGTGGCCGATCTCCTCGGTGGCGCCCTCGTCGGCCGCCTCCGCCGCGGCTTCCGTCACGAACTCGATCCGGGCACGCGACAAGGCACGCTTCTCGACGTCGCGCCGGCGGTGATGGTCCGTCACGGCATTGGCCGCAAGGCGGAGCATCCAGGCCACCGGATCGCGCGCCGCCTCGAGGGCCTCGCGGTGCCGGACCAGGCGGAGCAGGATGTCGCCGACCAGGTCGTCGACCGCGGCCGGATCGACCCGCCGGCGCAGATAGGCGCGCAGACGGGCCTGGAAGGCCACCCAGGAGACCTGATCCGCACTGCTCTGCTCCGCCATGCCTCACCTGCCCTTCAGGTCGCGGCCACCGGCCGCGCCGCGCTGTCCCCGGTGCAGCAGCCCGGCGCCGGAGTCTCCTGGGCCTCGGCGGGCGCATCGTCGGTGATCCGATACCACTCCCAGCGCAGGCCCTGGGGTTCCTGGGACCAGAGCTTGTCCTGGGTCGCGTGGCAGCAGGTCTCCTCCAGCTGAACGTCGTCGAGCAAGCCGACAGTCTCGAGACGCCGTTGGGTCTCGGCCAGGGTGCCCTGGCCGAGGACCTCGACGCCCAGATGGTGCAGGCGCTCGGCGGCCTCGGGGTTCTCGAAGAGTACGAGCTTCAGCGGCGGCATCGCGATCGCGAAATTGGCATAGCCCGGCCGCCGCTTGTGCGGCTTCACGCCGAAGAGTCGGCCATAGTAGGCCACGGCCTCGTCGATATCGCGCACGTTGAGGGCCAGTTGAAGGCGCATCGTCTTTCTCCTTGCCGGTGGGCTTCGTCCGGTTAGACGCAGCCGGGCCGGAAAGGACGCAACTTTTTCGGCCCCGCCCCTCGCGTGGGCGGCGGTCGCTACTCCGCCGCCGCCCGGCCGGCGCCGAGCCCCTCGGCCGGGGCCTTGTGGAAGGCGCCGTCCTTCATGATCGCCAGCAGCCGGTCGGCGTCCTGCAGGATCTTGATGTCCTTTGAGGGATCGCCGTCGACCAGGATCAGGTCGGCGAGGTAGTCCTCCTTGACCAGGCCGATGGCCTCGCCGAAGAGCTCGCCGCTGTACTGCGTGGCGGCGCGGATCGCCTCCAACGGCGTGAAGTCGAGCAGGTTGACGAAATGCTCCATGTCGCGGGCGTTGGTGCCGATGGGGTTCCAGGCGAAGCCGTAATCGCCGCCCGGCAGCACGCGGACGCCGCGGCGCTTCAGCTCGTTCATGTTCCGCGCCCCGGTCTCCAGCTCGGCCGCGAAGAACTGGGCGACCGGGTGATCGGCATCGATCCCGTAGTCCCGGCCCTCGCCGATCGAGGTGACGTAGGCCATGCCGGCGGTCGGTGCGACGAAGACCTCGTCCTTCTTGGCCTCCAGCATGTCCAAGGCCTCGTCGTCCGAAAGCGTGCAGTGATAGAGCACCTGGGCGCCGTGCTTGACCGAAAGCTTGACGCTTTGCGCCGAGCGGGCGTGGGCGGCGATGTTCTTGCCGCGGCTCTTGCCGACCTCGCAGACGGCGGCGATCTCGGCCTCGTTCATGATGGTCTCATGGGCACGGGCGAAGGGGATGAACTCGTCGCCCGAGGGATTCATCTTCAAGGTGTCCACGCCCTCCCGGACCATCTCGCGGGCGACCCGGCGGAACTCGTCGGCGCCGTCGCAGGTCAGGGCGAAGGTCTCGCGGTGCATGTGCCAGCGGCGCACGTCGCCCAGGCCGCTGGTCGGGGTCAGCTCGGGGCTGGCGGCGCGCATGCGCGGCCCCGGGATGTCGCCGGCCTCGATCGCGTTGCGGATCACGACGTCGAGCCGCGGCTTGGCGGCGGCCGCCGAGAAGATCGCCGTGAAGCCCTGGTCGAGCATCTTCCTGGCGTACTTCATCGTCAGCAGCGTGTGCTCTTCCGGCGGGATGTCACCCAGGCTTTCGAGGTCGGCCGTGTCGCAGAAGCTGATGTGGGCATGCGGCTCGATCAGGCCGGGCATCAGGGTCGCCCCGCCGCCGTCGATGACTTCCGCCCCTTCGCCGGCCAGCGGCTCGCCGGCCTTGGCGACCTCGACGATGCGGTTGCCGCGCAGCAGGACGCTGCCGTCGAAAGGCTCCGCGCCGCTGCCGTCGATGACGCGCACGTTGGTGAACTGCAGGTCTGCCATGGCTTGCTCTCCTGTGCCCTGGTCCGGCCGAGGCTTGAGACGAACTAAACTTTTGGTCCGCTTGCCGGTTTTGCGGCGCAGCAATGATTGGTGCAATGCAGCAATATTGCTGCGCGGATGATCCCTTTCAGGATGCTAAATGTCCCGCTTGGCCCTGTAAACGTTCATAATCCGTCGCCGCCGTCCAGTCGCCGCTTGACAGGAGTTTAGTAAATAGGTTTAGTTGAACTAAACCGGCGAACCCAAGCCGAAGGCCGTTCGCTTTCGCCGGTTGCGAGCGCCCGCCCGAGCGGATGCCGAGGACAAGCAAGAAGGACGGCCGTTCTTTAGGGAGGAAGCCATGCGGACATGGAAGGCGTGTCTGGCCGCCGTGGGACTCACGGCTGCGGCCGCGACCGGTGCCAACGCTCAAGACAAGGAGATCACCCTCTGCTGGGCGGCCTGGGACCCGGCGAACGCGCTGGTCGAGCTGTCCAAGGACTTCACGGCCGAGACCGGGATCTCGATGAAGTTCGAGTTCGTGCCCTGGACCAACTTCGCCGACCGGTTCCTGAACGAGCTGAACTCCGGCGGCAAGCTCTGCGACCTGCTGATCGGCGACAGCCAGTGGATCGGCGGCTCCGCGACCTACGGCCACTACGTCAAGCTGAACGACTTCTTCGAGAAGGAAGGCATCTCGATGGATGACTTCCTGCCGGCCACGGTCTACGCCTATTCGACCTGGCCCAAGGGCGCCCCGGAGTACTGGGCCCTGCCCGCCATGGGCGACGCGCTGGGCTGGGTCTACCGAAAGGACTGGTTCGCCAGGCCAGAGCTTCAGTCCGAGTTCAAGGCCAAGCACGGCCGCGACCTCGCGCCGCCCAAGACCTGGACCGAGCTGAAAGAAGTTGCCGAGTTCTTCCAAGAACGCGAGATCGACGGCAAGAAGGTCTATGGCGCCGCCATCTTCACCGAGCGCGGCTCCGA
>JAAUXY010149852.1_pt1 | contig 11751 bp, 10 predicted proteins | sample 7278121 | NCBI WGS metagenome assembly JAAUXY01 (sample SAMN14350117, study PRJNA611818) | marine sediment metagenome | isolation source: surface marine sediment (1.8m) | place: French Polynesia: Moorea | collected 2018-08
CATCGTTCGTACTCCAGATCGGCGATGAACCGACTCCATTCAAGTGCACTGCCGTCCATGTTTGCGAACAAGCCGAGGGCCAGTGCGAACAACGCGGTGATCAACGGAGGTGCAAGCAGCATGCCGTGCGTCTCGAAGCGACGAGCCTGCAGTCGTTCCGTCCATTCGTCGTCGCGCCGCTTGAACCAGGCGCGGTACAGAATCGGCAAGAAGTAGGCAGCGTTGAGCGCGCTGCTGGCTGCCAGTATAAGCAGCACCCAGGCTTCATTAGCTTCCAGTGCGCCTACGCCCAGGTACCATTTACTTACGAAGCCGGCTAGCGGAGGGACACCGATCATGCCCAGTGCCGCCAGCGTAAACGCAGCCATGGTGCGTGGCATCCGGCGTCCAACGCCGTCCATTTCGCTAACGCGATGGATGCCCAGAGTCTCGGCGAAATTGCCGGCACAGAAGAACAGCGTGATTTTCATAACGCCCTGGTGGACCAGGTGTACGATTCCGCCGATTGTTGCGATCGGGCCCGCAATCGCCGTACCCAACGCGATGTACGATACCTGGCTAACGGTTGAATACGCCAGCCTGGGCTTCAGACCGTCCTGTGACAGCGCTCGCACTGATCCGTAGACGATTGTGATCGCGGCCGCAGCGGCGAGTGGCGCCAATACACCAAGATCGGCCGCGAATTCTACGCCGTACACATCGTAAACAACGCGGACGATGCCGAAGGCGCCGGCCTTGACGACTGCGACGGCGTGCAACAGCGCACTGACCGGGGCAGGAGCGGCCATCGACACGGGTAGCCAGCCGTGCAGCGGTACGAGGGCTGCCTTGACTCCAAGGCCGACCATGAGCAACAGGAATATCCACCTCAGGGTATCCGGTGACAGGTCCGAACGGTCCGCGAGTATCCCGGTCGCGGTGAAATCCAACGGGCCAGCCAGGGCCTTGAGCCATACCACGCCGATCAGGAACAAAGCGCCGCCAGCCATCGTGTAAGTAAGGTATACACGACCAGCGCGGCGGGAGTCGGCTGTGCCCCGGTGCATGACCAGTGGGTAAGTCGCGAGTGTCAGCAGTTCGTAAAAGATCAGAAACGTGACGAGATTACCGGCCAGCGCTATGCCGACTGTCGCCGTTACGCATAGACTGAAGAAACCGAAGAATCGGCTGCGGTTTGGCGAATCTTCCAGGTAGCCGATCGCATAGATCGTGGTCAAAAGCCAAAGCACGCTGGACAGCGCAACGAAGAGCAGCGAGAGGGGATCGGCGTGTAACACCAGATCCATGTTGGGCAGGAGCGGAAACCGCGCTTCGAATGTCTGTCCCTGGGCAACCGCCCACATCAAGGCTGCGACGAGGGCGATTTTTGCGACGGCACCCACCAGGTTGAGCGTGGTGCGAAGCCTGAAAGAGCTTTCTTTCAGAAAGAAGATCGCGATCCCGGGAACCAGGGAACTCGCGAGGATGAGCAGGGGAAGACTGGCGCTCCAGTTCATTGGCTCAACTCAACAAGACCAATGCCCGCGAGGTCCATCACCGGCAGCGCATTGATTCCCAGCAGCAATGCAACGCTCGCCAACGCGAGACTCAACAACTCCATACGCCGTGTGGCGCCCGGGTTGGCCGGAAGCGGTGGCGCGTCTTCGGCAACATCGAACGACAGGGATAGCGCACGAAAGATATACGCCGCCGCAAGTAATCCCCCGACGACCATCAGAGCGACCCAATGCCAGGCGCCGTCCAGCACTGCGGCATTCAGCAGTGTCCATTTGGCCATGAATCCGCCGCTGGGTGGCAGACCCATGATGCTCACGCCGCCGAGCGCAAACGCAAACAGGGAGACGGGAAGCGCCCGGGCGGCAGGCGACAGATGCTCGAGGTCGTCATGTCCCGCCGCGCGTTGCAGATTGCCTGCGGCCAGGAACATAGCACCCTTGGCGCAAGCGTGCGCGATGATGAAATAGATGACACCTGTCAACGCAAAAGCGGCGCCGGCACCGGCACTCAGCGGAAAGAACAACGCCAAATAACCCAGCTGTGCAACGGTCGAATAAGCAACCAGCATCTTCAACCGGGTGGTCTGCAACGCCTTGATCGAACCCCACACGATCGCGGTAGCGCCAAACGCACCGAGCAGTGTGGGTACAAGCGTGGGCAGATCGGGCGGTGCAAGATGTATCCATAGACGCAGCAGAATATAGAAAGCGCCTTTGACGACCAGGGCAGAGAGCAGCGCGCTTACCGGAGCGGGCGCACTTCCGTGGGCGTCGGGTAGCCAGAAATGTAGCGGAAATACGGCGCTTTTCATTAACAGACCCGCGATCATCAATGAAAGCGCGACCCACAGCGGCGTCGAAGCCTCCGCCAGATCACCGAGGAGGGTAAGGTCCAGGACTCCATAGGCCTGGTAGAGGATTGCGACGCCCATCAAGTAGCACAAGGAACCCAGCAAGCTGGCATACAGGTACTTTTGTGCTGCTTTCAGTGCGGCGCGCTTGCCGGCGAGGGTCACAAGTGCTACCGCCGACAGGCTCAGTAACTCCAGCGTTACGTACCAGTGAAACAGATCGTTGGAAAGAAAAAGGGCGCTGAGCGACGCGAGCAGCATCATCGAGAGCGGCCAATAGAATTGTGCGCCTAGGCTCGCGCGCTCGTCGAAGTAGTGCCGCGCGTATAGCGTGACAAACCACGCGACAACGCCGGTAACCAGAAGCATAGCGACGGTCAAACCGTCGATACGCCAGCCGATGCCGAGTGGCGCTGCCCACCCGCCGAGCGAAAAGTCCAGACGACCAGCCTGAGTCACGGCGTGTGCCAGCAAAAGTGCCGCAACCAGCATGACGGCGATCGCCAGACTGGCCACGATCGTCCGTGCACGGGGCGCTACGACAGCGACCACAGCGGCGATGAGTGGGGTCCCGACAGTCAACGTTGCCCACAGCGCGCTCATTCGGAGCTTTCCCCCGCGATCAACAGCGCGAGAGCAAATGCGGTCGCGCTTACGGCAACAACGATTCCAGTCAGCACCATCGCGTGCGGGACAGGATCGGGGAAGGGGTCTGGTCCCACAGCCGTGGCCACCAACACCATAAAGACGCCGACGCCCATGATATTGAGACTCAGGATGCGTCGCAGATCCTCGCGACTTGCTACCACGTAGTAGAGACTCATGGCGAACAGCGCGATGCCCAGCAGCGCATAGAATCCGCTGACGGTCACGTTACTGCTCCCCTGTTCTCTGGCTCTACTGCAACAAACAGCGCTGTAAGAATCGCCGCGATTGACAGTGTTGCCGCGGTCTCGATCACAAGGATCAGCGTGCCGGCCTGTGCCAACGGATACTGAAGCAGCGCTCCTGATATCAGCACCAGAGCGACGCCGATTCCCATGAACACCAGCAGACCAACGACGGCAAGCCACCGGATTGCTCGCGCCGTGAGGCGCAACGCGCCCGCAAAGTGCAACAGTACGCCGACGCCTGCAAGCACGGCGCCGGCCTGAAAAGCACCGCCTGGGGCCTTGGCCCCGATCCACAGCAAGTACGCGGCAATGATCGTAAGCACCGGGACACTGACTCGGAGCAGGTTGTCGAAGATGATCGAGGACGGCAGCCGCTCAAGGCGTGGTCGTGGTAGTCGCAGCGCCCACGCACCGATAAGCGTCAGCAGCAACACTGCAATTTCCAGGAGCGTGTCAAAAGCGCGAAAGTTCAGCAGCACGGCGGTCACGGGGTTAGTAACGCCGCTTTGCGGTAGAGCGTCCGCTGCTATCCCGGTCAGGCCTTGCCCGGCTTGCGGCGTTTCGATGAGCGCCAATGCAAGGGCGCCGCCCACGACCACCGTCAGCGAAGCCAGCAAACTGCGCTGGATTCGGTTACGTATCCGAGTCATCGGGACTCTCCGTCTTGCTTCGCTTCAAAGTCCCCTGGCGAAGGCGCGATAGCGTTACGAGCAACAAGGCGCCGGTCAATCCGGCGCCGATCGCTGCTTCGGCAATCGCAACGTCCGGCGCCCCGAGACGCACCCAGGCGATAGAAACCAGTAGACCAAACGCAATAAACAGCGTCACGGCACGATAGAGTTCCTTTATCGACATCGCGCGCCAGGCGAGCCAGAGAATGGTCAGCCCGATCAGGCCATCAACGAACCATGTCAACATCGGGTGCTCCTTTCGCGTTCGAACGGCGTGTGTATGCTTCGCGCGCTATTAGATGACTGATTGCGGCACTGGCAAAAATCGTCATCAGCCAGATGAGCAGGATCTTCAGCACGCCGGCCAACGAGTTGGATTGCACCATCACTCCGATGGCGACGAAGCCCAGACCGAGGTTGTCCGCCTTGGTCAAAGCATGCAGACGGCTGAACAGGTCCGGAAAGCGAAGCAAGCCCACGGACCCCGCCAGGAAGAAGAACGCGCCTGCAGCTGTCGCCAGTATGGTGATCACGTCAGCCACGGCGAGAATCCTTCGCGGAGACCGGGCGCCGCGCGGTCACGTAAGCGACGACCGCTATCGGCGCCAAGATAGCGAGGACCAGTGCGACGTCAAGTATCGCCGCAGATTCATTGATTGTGCTCAGGATCAAAAGCAGCGCAACTCCGGTCGTGCTGCTCAGTAGAACGCTTAACATCCGATCGCCCGACGTCGGACCGCGCCAGACGCGGATGAGCCCGACGCCGAGAGTGGTGAGCAGTATCAGGCTGACGAAAGTGAGATACGTCGTCATGCCCTTGCCTCTCCACGGGCAGGGTTTGTGCGCATGATAGAGGCAACTCGGCGTTCACAGTCCCGAACTCCATCAAGCGGTTGCATGTCCGCGCTCAGCGCATGCAGTGTGAGTCGATCTTCCTCGATGTCCACAGTCAGTGTGCCCGGTAACAGGCTCACCGTGTTGGCGAATAACGCGCGGGGCCAGCCGGCCGGCAGTGAGCACCGATACTCGACAAAAACGGGCGACGTGCGCGCGCCGGGAAGCAACGCACGCATTGCGACATCCCAGCCGCCTTTAATCGAAGCGATGCCGAAGAAGAGGAGGTAACTGAATACTCCTCCGAGCGCGATTCCGCGACTGCTCGCACGAGCCAGCCGACTGCCCAGCACCGTCGCCAATATGACGGCGGGTACGCCGATGACCCAACTTGCCGGATCGCCGGCCGTCAGCATCCACCAGAGCAGCGCGGCCGCGGCAAGTTGCAGGAACCAGGAAGCGTGACTCATGCGACCGCTTTCAACGGGCGCGAGGATGTCCGACGACGCCACGCCTTCTCCAGTCCAACTACAACGAAGATCAACGCACCCCAGGCCGTTGCTCGAAGCCACGACGCGATGCCGATCGCTTCCGTGTGAAACATCGTGTTCATCACGGGCAGATAGGTGAAGGCGAGCTGTAGCAGAATCATCGCCGCTATGCCTGCCCATATCCACGGGTTCGAGAACAGCCCGACTTCGAATACGGATCGGCTGAGCGAGCGGCAGTTCAGCAGATAGAACGCCTCGCCAAGCACGAATACGGTCACGGCGACGGTGCGAGCCTGTGCCTCGGTGGCGCCTTGTATCAGCTCCCATTCGTACAGGCCGAAGGCGCCGGCACACAGCAACACCGAAACCAACGCGATGCGCGCGATTAGCGCGCCATCAAGTATCGACGCGCCGGGCGGGTGCGGCGGGCGCCGCATGACGTCGTTCTCCTTGGGCTCGAACGCCAGCATAAGACCGAGCAACAGCGCGGTGGTCATGTTGATCCACAGTATTTGCACCGGAAGGATCGGCAACGCGAGACCGAGGAGCACGGCGAGGAGGATTACGAGCCCCTCGCCGCCGTTTGTCGGCAGAGTCCTGACAATGAACTTCTTCAGGTTATCGAAGACGCCGCGGCCCTCCTCGACCGCGGATTCGATAGAAGAGAAATTGTCATCCGTCAACATCATGTCGGCGGCTTCCCTGGCCACCTCCGTACCGCCCAGCGCCATTGCGACGCCGATGTCAGCGCGGTGCAGCGCGGGTGCGTCATTGACGCCGTCGCCGGTCATCGCAACCACGTGACCAGCGGATTGCAGCGCCTCTACGAGCCTGAATTTGTTGTCAGGTGTGACTCTGGCAAACACCGAGGCACGTTTGGCCGCGTCCAGCAGCTCGCCATCCGACATGGCTGCCAGTTCTGCGCCCGTGACGACAATATCTTCGGCACGCTGGTCCGGCATGATCATACCCAGCTGTCGGGCAATCGCCGTGGCCGTCAACGCATGGTCGCCTGTGATCATTTTGACGGCGATGCCCGCTGCATGGCACGTTTCAATGGCACGTCGCGCCTCTTCTCTCGGCGGATCGATCATGCCCTGCAGGCCCAGCAAGGTCAGTCCGGATGAGACGTGACTGTGATCGAGGTTGGTGACATCCTCTCCTACCGCGCGCTGGGCGAATGCAAGCACTCTGAGGCCGCTTGCCGCCATGGCGTCGGCAACGCTTTGGAACTCAGCTGCGTTCAGTCCGACTGGTTCGCCGGAGGAGTCGATCATGTGCGTGCAACGGGAGAGCAGCGCTTCCAGGGATCCCTTCGCGACGATCAGATGACCGCCATCCGGGTTCGCATGAAGTGTTGCCATGTATTGATTGGCCGACTCGAAAGGCAGCGCATCGAGTCTCGGATAATCGGCGTCGAGTTCTTCGCGGGAAAGTCCGGCTTTGCTTGCCGACACGAGCAGCGCCCCTTCCGTGGGATCACCTTCTACTTTCCAGAGCCCTTCTCTGAAACGAAGCACGGCATCATTGCACAGCAGGCCTGCGCGTACAGTCCAGTGGAGGGCTCGATCCGATCCCGGGTCCTGGTCAAGCGATCGGATTTCGCCGTCAGGCGCGTAGCCGCTTCCGCTAAGCGAGTAGTCGGCCCCACCAGCGTGCAGCGACTGGACGGTCATCTGGTTTTGCGTCAACGTGCCGGTTTTGTCCGAGCACACGACGGTCGTGCTACCAAGCGTCTCAACAGCCGGCAAGCGACGAATAATCGCGCGCCGTTTCGCCATTCGTGCGACGCCAATCGCAAGCATGATCGTCACGGCGGCCGGCAGACCTTCGGGAATTGCGCCAACTGCCAACGCGACGGCAGCCATGAATGACTCGACCAGCGGCTGTCCGCGGAAGAGGCCAATCAACAGGGTTGCGGCGGCCAGCGAGAGAATGACGTAGAGCAAAACGTGACTGAACTGCTTGATCCGCCGCGTCAGCGGCGTATCCAGCGTTTCCGTCGTGGCGATCATCTCGGAAATGCGGCCGATCTCCGTCTTGTCGCCTGTAGCGGTAACCACGCCAGATCCGGTTCCGTAGGTAACCAGCGTGGATGAGTACGCCATGTTGCGCCGGTCCGCGAGCACCGTCTCCGCATCCAAAGCCTGCGTCCCCTTTTCCACCGGTACGGACTCGCCGGTCAGCGCCGACTCGTCGACTTGCAGATTCCGGGCGTTCAGCAGGCGGAGATCGGCAGGTACTTTGTCACCGGACTGCAGCAATACCAGATCTCCCGGCACCAGCGACTCGGACGGCACTCGCTGCCGCTCGCCCGCTCGGATCACCGTGTTCTCACTGCGCAGCGACCGCGACAACGCGGCGATTGCCTTCAGCGCTTTGGCCTCTTGCACGAAGCCAACGATCGCATTGAGCAGGACAACGGCAAGAATCACGCCGGCGTCAATCCACTCTTGCAGGGCCAGGGTAACGGCAGCGGCAGCGAGCAGGATATAAATAAGCGGCTGATGAAACTGCACAAGAAATCGCAGGAGCGGACCCTGGCCCCTCCGCTCACTCAGTGCATTCGGGCCGAAATGGGCCTGGCGTCGACGCAGATCCGATAGTTCGAGTCCACTGTCGGCATCGGTGCCGAGCAGAGTCACGGAATCGTTCGTGTCCATGTGGTGCCAGTGCTTGGACAACAATGTCTCCACTGTGTGCCTCCTGTCGAGTCTATTTACTTGTGGCTACGTTTCATCACAACGGAGTGCATCATGTGACAAGTCAAATAGCAGGAAAAGTCGATTTAACTTTCTATTTAATTCGTCTTTCCCGATCTAACGACAAGATCATGCCGATTCGAAAAAACCGAGGCAAATGACTGTTTAATTCGAACTGACAGAGTCTATTTGCATGCGTAATGTGCTTGCTTCCAGGTTTGTCAGCACAATTTGCTCCATGGTATTTCGATGACACGGCACCTCAATTACAGTCACCTGCATTACTTCTGGGCAGTGGCGTCTGAAAAGAGCATCGTCAAAGCGTCCAACGTTTTGCACATCACGCCGCAAACGATTAGCGGACAGATAAAATTGCTGGAAGAGTCGATTGGTCAACCGTTGTTCAATCGCGTTGGCCGCCGTCTCGTGCTGACAGAAACCGGTCACAAGGTATTTAACTATGCTGATGAAATCTTCACGATAGGCGCCGAGCTTGCGAATGTCGTTCGCGGATCGAGCAGTAGCGGACCATTGGTATTCAACGTTGGCGTTGTCGATTCGATGCCAAAGCTCGTCGCAGAACGCATCGTTGCGCCAGCTTTCGAAATCGAGGACCGAATCAAGATTCGCTGCCGGGAGGCGCAACTCGAGACCTTGCTCGGCGATCTGGCGACGCATCGGCTTGACCTGGTTTTGTCGGACCAGCCGATGCCGGCGGGCCTGAACCTTCGCGCTTACAACCACAGGCTTGGCGAGAGTACGATGTCGTTCTTCGTTCGTAAGCGTGACGCACGTCGCTACAAATCACGCTTTCCGCACAGTCTGACTGACGCGCCGATGTTGCTACCGGCTGCCAACTCGGCCTTGCGGCGTCAGCTGGACGACTGGTTTGAGACCAATGAAGTCGTCCCTGATGTTGTCGGTGAGTTCGATGACAGCGCGTTGATGAAAGCATTCGGCGAAGCCGGCGTTGGGATCTTCGCCAGCCCATCGGCGATCGAGAAGGAGATCTGTACGATGTATCACACGAGCGTGATCGGCCGCAGCGCGACCATCAAAGAGCAGTTCTACGCAATATCACCGGAACGGCGGCTGAAACACCCGGCCGTTATCCGAATAACGAATGCTGCACGTAGCAGCCTTTTTGACAATGGAACTGAGGGGTCGCCAAAGAAAGACTAACGTCTCGCAGCGCGATGTCAGATGCTGAATTGACGTACTAGCTCGCGCTTGGCACGAGCAAACGCCAATGCGATTGCATGGTCGGCATCGGCGTGTTGTATCCGCACATGTATCGGTCTGAGACTTGTCTTTGCCTGAAGGTCGCTGATGAAGTACAAAAGACCATGCTGATTTCGTTGTTCAAGCGTTACGATTACACGTTTGACACGCTGTCTTAGCGGATGGAGCGTCAGCGAACACTGTCGCTCAATGAGCTTTCGCCACTCGTGGTCTGCAGGGCTTCCAGTTGTTTCGATTTCAAGCTGCATTACGTCGATCTCGACTTGCTCGGAATTCGGAGGACTACAGTGCTTTGTGCAAACCTCCAGACTGATATCTTAGCGGGCATCAAAGTCGATACCAGTCGATTAATCGGTATCAACACTTCGAGTATCGCGAGTTCCGTGGTCTTTATCCCAAGTGCGACGACCCGAGCGTCGCGGCCCGGGCTTCGAGCACACAGACGGCGATTGTGACCCGGACAAAGTCAGCAGTGCCCACCGAAAACAGGGGATTGAAAGCCTGCTATGAAGATGCACCGTTGGCTCCAGGCAATGCATAATTCAAACTGACTGAGTCAAACTTTTCTGGTTAACAACGAGTGATCGCTCATGATACCTGTAGAGAGGATTGGACGGCGGCAGAACGATGTCGGCAAAAAAGCGCGTTCGATTCAATGGCTCGCCAAGCACCAGTTTGCCACGCCCGCGAGCTGGGCGATCGATGCTCCGCAAGCATCGCACTGGAGTTCACTCGAACAACTGCCGCAAGACGCCCGCGAAACGTTCGGACGGCTGCTCGATGCGAATAGTGCGTTAGCCATCCGGTCTTCAGCAAACGTCGAAGACACGCCTTCTGCTTCCTACGCAGGGCAGTTCCGGTCCGTACTCAACGTCACATCCATCGAAGACGTACTGCCGGCGATAAAAAAGGTTGTCCAATCAGCGTCAACGCAGACTATTCAGAGCTATCAACATATCCAGAAAGACAACCGAAGCGTTGCAATGGGCGTTCTGGTCCAGGCGATGGTCGAGGCGAAGTACAGCGGTGTCGTTTTTTCGAAGAACCCGATTACCGGGTTCGATGAAGTCATCATCGAAGCGGTCGAAGGCAGTGGCGAGCAGCTGCTTCAGGAAAGCGCTACTCCGATGCGCTGGATCAACAAATGGGGCAAATGGCTCAGCGCAAGTGACGGTAGCCTGCCAAATGACGTTTTGCAGCAAGTAAGGTCGGATGCCCAACGAATGCAGCAGCGCTACGGCGCAGCAATTGATGCCGAGTGGGTATTTGACGGCTCGGATGTCTATTGGGTCCAGGTCAGACCAATTACATCTTTGAATGTCGAAGACCGCTATTCCAACCGCATCTCGAAAGAAGTCCTGCCGGGTGCGATCAAGCCGTTGATCTGGTCTGTTAACGTGCCCATGGTCAATCAGGCATGGATTGAGCTGTTCACGGAATTAATCGGCAAAAATACGCTGTCGCCAGATCGACTCTCAAAGGCGTTCTACTACCGAGCGTACTTCAATATGGGATTGATCGGCGACGTGTTCAAAGAACTCGGCTTTCCCGAATCCTCGCTCGAACTGATGATGGGTCTGCAGGGGGGTGACGAAAAACCCGGCTTCCGCCCCGGGCGAAGGTTTGTTCGTCACATTCCGAGGCTGATCAGATTCGCACGGCACAAATGGCAATTCTCGAAAGACATCGAACAAGAACTGCCCATCGCAAAAGCCACCTTTCGACAATTTGCCCGCGAAGACCTGGAGTCGCTCACCAACGACGAGCTGCTAATCAGCATCGACAAGCTGTTCGGCCGCGTATCGGAGTTTGCTTACTACAATATTGTCGGACCCCTTCTCGCTCACGCGTATGACGGTATTTTGAGAAAACGATTGTCAAAAGCGGACATAGACAGCGCACTGCTGGACATGACTGCCGATGAACCTCGATTACTCGATTACGATGCCAACGCCGCCATCTCCGCGCTGCAGACCGAGTGGGCAACGCTCGACGAAGATGAGCAGGCGAAGTGGCGATCGATTGAAACAATCGAACAGGCATCTCAACAAGCAGCGTCTTCTTTCCAACAAGCGCTGATGGCGTTTTTGGATGATTTCGGTCACAACAGCGAATCAGGCAATGACTTCAGCAAGCCGCCCTGGCGGCACCAGCTCTCACACGTTTGGCGATTGATGGATCACCATACTGTGCCGGAATCGCATTCGGAAAAAACACGGTTTGAGCAATTGGCGTTGACAAAAAAACAACGCAACAAACTAAAACGCTGGTACCAACGCGCCACTCGATTTCGACTGCATCGAGAGCAAATCAGCGCACAATACACGTTTGGCTATGGGTTGTTTCGAGATCGATTCGAATGCCTGGGATCGCGGCTTGCATCCGAGGGCATGCTGGATCGGTCAAATGACATCTACTACCTGACGCACGAGGAGGTTGCGAGACTTGTGCACGGCGAGTTGCCTGCAGACGAGGCACAAGGGTTTATCGCGCAACGTCGGCAGGAAATGGTCGAACTTGAAGAGGTCACGCTCCCCGAGCTGATCCATGGCGATCAGCCGCCGCCGCTGG
>JAAUXY010039599.1_pt1 | contig 11747 bp, 8 predicted proteins | sample 7278121 | NCBI WGS metagenome assembly JAAUXY01 (sample SAMN14350117, study PRJNA611818) | marine sediment metagenome | isolation source: surface marine sediment (1.8m) | place: French Polynesia: Moorea | collected 2018-08
GAATGTCATTAAAGCGGATCGACAGCCGCTCGAACCGATCTGGATCTTTTGTAAAAAGATCCTTCATTTCAACATCTTTTATTTTTTCAAAATGCCGGGTGAGTTTTTGCCAGCTCTTCGTGCGGGTGGGATTTATTTTGGGAAGCATGTTATTCGTTCCTGGCCTTTTTCATTTTATCAGAGTCAATTACAATTGGGTTTCAGGTGTCGGGTGTCAGGAATAATAACTTGAGCGGCTGACATCTGAACACTGACACCTGAAACCTTTATTTATGCTCTAGTGAGATCAATAATCTCCATTCGATTATTGCGATCCGGCCACTTTTCCGAGGGGCCTTCTGTGAGCACAATAAATTTCCCTTCGACATGAAGGGCCTTCAGCCAATCCTTCGTCCACTTGCGCCAATCTTCCGGGTGATCGGGCTCACATGCGGCGTATATACCGTAAGAAAACTGCAGGTCCTGGCACGTTTTTTCACGGGAGCTGACCGCGGTGATCCACACGGGCAGCCGAAAGCGCGTGATACTTCTTGCCGTAGCGCCGCTGCGCGTGGGTACGATGACCGTCGGCGGAGTAATCCGTTTCAATGTGGTTTCAACGCACATGGATATCAAATCGCCCATCTCGACCTCTCTTTCACTGAGGACCTGGAGCGATTTTTCGATGGGGTAGGGGGTGCGATGGGGTTCAACGGCCGCCGCAATCCTTGCCAGCATGGACGCAGACTCCACCGGATACTCTCCCATGGCGGATTCACCGGACAACATCACGCAGTCCGTCCCGTCCAGAATGGCATTGGACACATCAGTGGCCTCGGCCCGTGTAGGCCGGCGATTGTTGGTCATGGACTCCAGCATCTGGGTGGCGGTAATAACCGGTTTGCCCATAATGTTGGCCATGCGCATAATATTTTTTTGCGCCACAGCGATTTCTTCAATGGGAATTTCCACCCCCAGATCACCCCGGGCAATCATGATTCCGTCGGCTGCTTTGAGGATCTCGGCCATATGGGGGCGGGCGCCGGCGCGTTCGATTTTAGCAATAATAAACGGATCATGCCCCAATTCCCTTGCAGCTTCCCGCACCTCAGCGATATCCTTTGCGGTTTCCACAAAAGATTGACTGACTGCATCCACACCGTTTTGCATGGCGAATTGCAGGCATTCATGATCGCGTGACGTAAACGCACTGATGCCCAGTTCGATGCCGGGCAGATTGAGGCCTTTGCGGGAGCTCAGCATTCCGCCGACGATCACGGTGCAGCGGACATTATTTCCGTCCACGGTGTTAACTTCAAGCTGGACGATGCCGTCATTGAGAAATAATCGGTCCCCCGGTTTTACGGCCCGGGGCAGCCGCTCGAAGCTGACCGAGACGCGGCTTTGGTTGCCCACGATATCCTCGGTGGTCAACGTAAAGGTCTCATCGGCCTTAAGCTCGATTGGCTCTTCGGCAAATTCCCCGATGCGCATTTTGGGCCCGGGCAGATCTGCCATGATGGCCACTCGCCGGCCGGTTTTCTGTGAAGCAGCCCGGATTTTTTGGATGGTTTCCCGATGACTCGGAAAATCACCGTGGGAGAAGTTCAGACGCGCCACATTCATACCGGCCATGATCAGGCGTTCCAAAATTTCGGGGGAGTCCGACGCCGGGCCGATGGTACAAACAATTTTGGTTTTATTAGCCGGAAAGGGCATTATCAAAGTTCCTTTCGATAAAGAAATGGAGTATTGGAGTACTGGAGTATTGGAGTGTTGTGATGATTATGAGCAATACCCGTTGCGGAATGCTTATGGAACTCAATGAGGCTTAGTGCAAGTATGACTAAACTTGATAAGCGCGACTCATTTTTTTTCCATTACTCCATAACTCCACTACTCCAACACTCCAGATCCTAACTATGTTAAGTTGATGATCTCGATCTTACGTTAGTCCCAGATATTCCAAAATTCCAGACTTATATTTTTCTTTAAAGGCCTTGTCGATTTTCTCTACAGGATTGGCGCCCAGAAAAGATAGCAATTGGTCCAGTTCCGCTTTTCTTTTGCTGGCATCGGAAACACTTTTTAGCGCTGTGATCTTGTCTTCGATCTCAAAATATTTCAGTTTACTGTCAAGGGGCAATTGCCAGAACAGCAGAAAGCCGCGTTCAGGGAAATCAACGTCGAGGAGTTGATAACAATACTGCATGAAATTTCTTTCCAGCTTTTCCCGAATGTCTGCTATTTTTGCTTTTTCACCTTCAAGGGATTCCAATGCGGTCGGCTTTCCCGAGACCTCGAAGTACATCTTAATTTTAGGCTCAGTGCCCGATGGCCTTACCGTTACCCTTAGATTGGTCGTGCCCTCAACATTGTCCAAATAATAGATTAAAATGTTTCTGGCAGAGGTATCCGTGCGTGATAGATGAGGCTGCGGATCACCCTTCCAGCGATCTATTTTTTCTTTAACACTGAAATCGCCGATGCTGTCTATCTGTGTTTCTCTGAGATGATTCATGATATATAGGATTTGTTCCATGCCTTTGGCGCCCAGCAATCTGATTTCAGTCAAATAATTATGGCAGTATCCATAGCTTGCATATACTTCGTTGAGACCATCTACCAGCGATTTGTTTTCTTTCTTAAGCTCAGCCGCCAGCTCTGCGATCCAGACTGCGGCGCAGGCCGCATCCTTATCCCGACAGTAATTGCCCATCAGAAATCCATGGCTTTCTTCGGTGCCGAGAATGAAATCATCCATTTTGCCTTCTTTTTCCAGTTGATTCATTTCCGCTGCAATGTATTTAAAACCCACCAGAAGATCTCCGATACAGGCCACCTTATTTTCCTGAGCAATGCGCTCGATCAGAGATGTGGTCACATCTGTTTTGATGACGATGCTATCTACGTTTAATCTGCCCGCCTGTCCGAATTTTGATATAGCGAAATCAGATAGAATTATTCCGATTTCATTGCCGCTTAAAAATGCCCAGGATCCCTCGTGCTTCGCCATGACGCCGATGCGATCTGCGTCCGGATCGGTACTGATGATGATATCGGCGTTTTCTTTTTCTGCAAATGGGATGGCCTTATCGAAGGATTCGACAACTTCAGGGTTGGGAATATTAAACGTTACATTTTCAAAAGCGCCGCTTAAATTCGATGTTTGCGGGTCAAGCACAACGTAAAATCCCATTGACTGCAGCACCGGATACACCGATGTGAGACCCGTCCCGTGCAGGGGGGAGTAAACAATTTTTAATTGACGCGCGTCGGATAAGGAAACTTTGGAAATGGCGCTGTGGTAAGCCGTGTCAACATCCTCGCCGATGATTTGAATGAGTCCGCTTTTTCCGGCTTGTCCGAAATCTGTCGTTTTGATCTCGGAGACATTGCCGGTGACTTCATTGACCAGTGTCTGATCGTCCGGCGGTATTAATTGCCCACCGAATTGGTCGTACACTTTTTTACCGTTATCCGTCGGCAGGTTATGGCTGGCACTGAACATATCCCCCGATATGGCGTTAAGATGACGGATGGCGAAGGAAAGTTCAGGCGTACTGCGGGCGCTTTCAAACATATACACTTTAATGCCGTTGGCGGCATATACTTCGGCGGCTGCCACCGCCAGCTGTTTGCCGTCTAAATCCCGGACCGGGTTGGGCTGAGATTCGTCATACACTCCGGTTTGGGTGTATTTCCTGACATCAAAGGTGAGGACAACGCCGCGCTGCCGGGCTTTTTCTCCATGTTCTTTAATCAGGTACTGGGAGTGCCCCTGGGCAGAGGCCTGGATGGTCCATGGATTGATCCGGTTTGGGCCGATTCCGACCATCCCCCTTCTTCCGCCGGTACCGAAGGGAATTACCTGATAGAAAGAATCCAGCAAAAAAGCCCATTTTTCAGTTTGTATCAAATATTTGATCTGTGGAACATAATCTGCATAGAGACTTTCCGTTAACCAGGTTTTTAGCCATTCCAACGCGGATTCCCTGTATTTCTCTGAGATCTCCAGATGTCCGAAACCTGTTTTTACGTTTTCCAGCAGTTTTTCAACTTCCATTTTTTGTTCGCCTTTCTTTAAGCATTACGGCCATAATAAGAATAATTCCAACTAACTAACTCCGAATCTAAACTGTATCGGAAAAAAATCATGCTTAACTCATAAGACTTCCATCTAAGTGTGTCAATCTATTCCAGAACCTATCTAAAAAATGCATTTTACCCGCCTGTTTTTTGCGGGCCAGTTACTATTTTTGAGATGGCTTCTAGTTGGATGTTATGCGCTGCACGGTTTGTTCTGCGATCTCAAGCTCTTCATTTGTGGGAATGACCAGGAGACGGACGGGGCTTTTGTCGCTCTGAATTTCGAATGCTTCTCTTGAGCGTTGGCTGTTTTTATCGGATTCCATTTCTATACCCAGGTGCGCAAGATCTTCGCAGACGCCGGCTCGAATAAAGGCGGCATTTTGACCGATCCCGCCGGTAAAGATGACGGCATCGAGATGCCCCAGGATGGCATAGTATGCGCCGATGTATTTTTTGATGCGGTAGCAATACATTTCCACAGCAAGGCGGGCAGGTGCATCCCCCTGGTCGGCAAGTTCTCCGATTTTGCGCATATCGTTGACGCCGCAAATACCCTTCAGGCCGCTCTGGCGGTTCAGAACAGATTCCACATCATCCCTGGAAAGCCCGGTCTTGCGTTTCAAGTAAAAGACAATGGCCGGATCGATGTCGCCGCTGCGAGTGCCCATAATTAAGCCTTCCAGCGGTGTCATCCCCATTGAAGTGTCAATGCTGCAGCCGTCTTTTACGGCGGCTGCGCTGGCACCGTTCCCCAGGTGCAGGCTGATCAGGTGCAGGGATTCCAGCTTGCGGTTCAACATCGCGGCGGCCTGTTTGGCGACATAATAATGCGAGGTACCGTGGAAGCCGTAGCGGCGGATTTGATGGGCTTCGTATAGATCCTGCGGAATGGCATAGCGGAAGGCATGCACCGGGATGCTTTGATGAAAGGCTGTGTCAAAAACAGCGACCTGTGGGACGTCGGGCGCATGCTCCAGTGCCACATTAATGCCCTGCAGATTGGCGGGATTATGCAGCGGTGCCAGGGGTATGAGTTTTTCAATCGTTGCGATTACTTCCTTGTTGATCAACGCCGGTTCGCGAAAGATATCGCCGCCGTGCACAACGCGGTGGCCGATGCCGAACAGCTCTCCGGTATCATCCAGGGCGCCGGATTCTCTGAGAACCTGACTCATCAATTGGAATCCCTGTTGATGGTCTGTCACCGGTTGGTTTTTGACGATTTCCTGTGTTTCGTCTTCAGAACCCCGGGCGTGATGGGTGAGGCGGCTTTGAGCCTCGCCGATCTGTTCAACCATCCCAGAAGCCAGCACGCTTCTATCGTTCATATCGAAGAGTTGATATTTAATGCTGGAGCTGCCGGAGTTTATTACTAGTACCTTCATTATGCACTCCATTGGTTTTCAGATGACAGAAGACAGAGGACAGAAGACAGATGACAGAAAACAGATAACAGAGGACAGATAACAGAAGACTGATGGCAGATGACTTAAGACAGATCGGTTTTATGTTATCACCCGTTTTCTGCACTCCGTCCCCTGTCCTCTGACCTCTGTCCTCTGACCTCTGACTTCTGTCCTCTGTCCTCTGACCTCTGACCTCCGTCCTCTGACATCTGTCAACTGTCCTCTGATCCTGCTGCCTGCGCCTGAATGGCTGTAATTGCCACCGTATTGACGATATCCGCTATCTTGCACCCGCGGCTGAGATCGTTGACAGGTTTATTCAAACCCTGCAGCACGGGACCGACGGCCACGGCGCCGGCCGAACGCTGAACGGCCTTGTAAAGGTTGTTGCCGGTATTTAAATCCGGGAAAATAAAGACCGTTGCGCGGCCGGCTACTTCGCTGTCCGGCAATTTGGTTTTGGCCACGCCGGCATCCACGGCGGCATCGTACTGGATGGGCCCCTCTATTTTCAGGTCGGGACGCTTTTCTCTGGCAATGCGTGTAGCCTCACGAACCTTGTCCACCTCGCTGCCTTTACCGGACTCCCCGGTGGAATACGAGCACATGGCCACACGCGGCTCGATTCCGTACACGGCAGCGGTCTCGGCTGAGCTCAGAGCGATATCCGCAAGCTGCGCGGCATCGGGGTCGGGATTCACCGCACAATCCCCGTAGACCAGGACACGATCTGCCAGGCACATGAAAAACACGCTGGAGACGATGGATACCCCGGGCCGGGTGCGGATGATTTGCAGGGCTGGCCGGATGGTTTCTCCGGTAGTATGAATGGCGCCCGAGACCATACCGCCGGCATCACCGCAGTGTACCATCATGGTACCGAAATAACTGACATCCGCCAACGTGTCCAGGGCCAATTGCTCAGAGATACCTTTGTGTTTGCGCAGATCATAATAGACGGCTGCATATTTTTCACGCAGTTCCGATCCGGAGGGATTAATAATCTGTATATTATCCAGATTCAGACCCAGCGTTCCGATTTTGTGCTGAATGACTTCAGGGTTGCCCAGCAGCGTCAGGTCTGCAACGTTACGGCGCAGCAAAATTTCGCTGGCCCTCAGAATTCGTTCTTCTTCGCCCTCCGGAAGGACAATATGTTGCCGGCTTTTTTTGGCGCGTTCGATAAGTTCGTACTCGAACATGATGGGGGTCACGCGGCTGGAGCGCACTACATTCATGCGATCTTTGAGTTCGGATACATTCACATGGGCTTCAAATAGCCCTAGCGCGGAAGCAATTTTGCGCTCGTTTTCCGGAGATAAGGCTGCCCTGACACTGCTGACGTTCATGGCTGTGTCATATGTATCCGTGTTGACACTGAAAATGGTTAGATGTGACTTTTCTTTAAAACCTTCAATCAGGCGCTTTATTTGACTGTCGGGTGTTATGCCGCCGGTCAGCAATAAACCGGAAATGCTGGGGTAAGTGTCGGAAACGGAAGCTGCCAGACATCCCAGAATAATATCGGCCCGATCACCGGGCGTAATAATAAGATCGCCGTCTTGGATTCGTTCCAGAAAATTGGGCAAATGCATGGCTGCCACTTTGGAGTCCAAAACTTCCCGGTTGGACTCGACCGCCTTACTTTGAATGATCTGGCTTTTCAGCACAGCGGCGATTTCACCTACGGTGGGCTTTCCCAGCAGGAAATCTTCCGGTATCGTGTACAGAGGTTCCAGGTCGCGAATTTCCGATCCTAGCTGCTCGGCAATCCCGGTAAAATCCTTCTGATTGACCCGATTAACGATCGTCGCCAGAGTCGTGCAGCCTTGATCTTCGAAGTATTCCCGGGATACTTCCACCGCATCTTTAATTTCTGCAGCAGGTTTGCCGCTGCCGTTAATGACGACCAGGATCGGACATCCTAGGTTATTGGCCACATCGGCATTGAAATCGAACTCAAAGGCGGAAGAAACGCCGCTATAGTCAGTGCCTTCACACAGGATGAAGTCGCATTTGCGTTCCAGTTCTTTGTATTTAGCGAGAATATTTTTTATCAATGTGTCATATTTACCGTCGGCAACGAGATCCTGCGCCTCCTGATGCTTGAATGCATACATCTCGTCATAGGAGAGATCCAGGTTATAACGTTTGAAGATCAACTGAATGTTGTTATCGATGGCTACATCGGGGATAATCGGCCTGAAAAAGCCGATATTATACAAGCGCCTTGACACAAATTCCATAATTCCCAAAGATATCAAAGACTTGCCGCTGCGGGCCTCCATAGACGTAATGTACAGATTTTTTGCCATAATTTAATACCCTTTATGACCGATTGGCCGTTTTAAAATTATCCAAGCCGCCGGAGTTCCGTTTTAAAATAATCTTTTCTTCTGCAGTTGCAAGCTGGGTAGATGTCGAATTAGGCATTAATGATACTTTACCAGTAACGTGTATAGTTATTTATCCCTAAACGACCTATCTTTATCCTAAATTTAGTGCACACGGATTGGCTGGCCTATTATACCCAAAATTAATGAAGCCATGTCAAACGAATTCATGTCCGTTTGGTTTTCGATTTTCAACTGATGTCCGGTTTTGCATTGGTTTTTATCGGACGCCACTCATTGCGATTAATTTTAACAATGCTCGCTAATGGAGATGAAAGAAATTTGCAAATTTATGTAATTTCTACTTGCGATTACAATTTTTTGTGGTAAGAATTGAACGTTATTCTAAATGCAATAATTGTTTTCATAAAATGGTTAGGTTTCATTTCTTAGCTATGGTTATTTGACTTCCGCTCTCATTCAAATTGTCTGCAAGCAGTAGAAAAGGAATTCAGAATATGGCAGAAGATACTACCGTTCAAGAAGCCACCGGCGATGAGGCGTTGAAGCCGGACGAAAAGGGAGTATTGACTTCCTTTTTTGATTTTTTTGGCAGCCCGGCGCTTCGCCTGAACAACAGCCTGGGTGCGATGGCCATTTTTTTCTTTCGGTCATTTTTTATGATATTTCGCATCAAGGCCGTACCGGAGATCATTCAACAGATTTATTTTGTCGGTGCCAAATCCGCTCAAATTGTGATGCTGGTCGGTTTTTTCACCGGAATGGTGCTGGGTCTGCAGCTTTATTTTGTTCTGGTTAAATTCGGGTCCGTCGGGGTCCTGGGTACGGCCATCGCCCTGACGCTGATCCGGGAGCTGGGACCGGTGATGACGGCCATCATGATCACGGCCCGGGCGGGTTCGGCCATGACGGCCGAAATCGGCATCCAGCGAATCTCAGAGCAGATCGACGCGCTTTCCACCATGCGCATCGATCCGCTGGGCTATCTGATCAGCCCGCGTATTGCGGCTGCGATTATCAGCTTTCCGATTTTAACCACGTTCTTTAGCATGATCGGAATACTTGGCGCCTGGGTCAGCGGATGCCTGCTGCTGGGAGTCAATACAGGTACCTACTTTTACCGGGTCGTGTCCAGCACCCAGATGGATGACATTATGGGAGGGTACTACAAGTCCATCGTATTCGGCCTCCTGGTTGTCACCATCTGCTGTTTTCAGGGATTTTTCACCCACATGCGCACGGACAGCTATGGTGCCAAGAGCGTCAGCCTGTCCACCACCTCGGCGGTTGTCTATTCGTGTGTGATGATCCTGGTCTCTGATTACGTTGTAACCTCATTTATTGTTTAGGAAATGCCATGGAAACCCAGAGAGAACCATTAATCGAATTCAAAGGCGTCAGCAAAACCTTCGGCACCCGCAACATCTTAAACCGCATCGATTTTTCAATTTATGAGGGCGAAGTTACCACCCTCATCGGCCTATCCGGTACGGGCAAAAGTGTGACGCTGAAGCATATCATCGGCATGCTCGAACCCGATGAAGGCAAAATTCTGTACCGCGGTAAAGCCATCGATGAGATGAAAAAAGCGGAATGGAACGAATATATCGGGCAAATCAGCTATATGTTCCAGAACAACGCCCTGTTTGATTCGATGACGGTGTTTGAAAATGTGGCCCTGCCGTTGAAGTACACGACCAAATTAAAAAAGCGCGAGATCGAAGAAAAGGCCATGGCCCGCATCGAGCAGACCGAGCTGACGGAAGTGCACGACAAATATCCGTCTGAGATTTCGGGCGGCATGCAAAAGCGCACCGCCCTGGCGCGCGCCCTGGTGACCGATCCGAATATCGTGTTGTTTGACGAGCCTACTACCGGCCAGGACCCCATCCGCAAAAATGCCATTTTGAGCATGGTGGCCGAATATCAGAAACGCTTCGGGTTTACGGCCCTGATGATCAGCCACGAAATTCCGGATGTCTATTTTATCTCCAACCGCATCCTGGCCCTGTATGATCGCAAGATTGTATTTCAGGGCGACCCGGAAGAATTTGAAGCCCTTGATCATCCTTTTCGTGACGAATTGATCACCAGTCTTGAAAGTCTGGGGGAAGAATTGACCGGGCTGTATTCCAGACGTCATTTTAAAGTCCGCTATCAAAGCGATCTGAGTCAGCGGCATCCGGATGCATCCTATGCGGCAGCGGTTTTTGTGCTCGAGGAAATGGATACCATTCAGGAAAAGCTGGTCCATGATGCCGCCCAGCAGATCATTCGATCCCTGGGGTCTTATATCAACAAGCATTTTGGAGCCGTCGGGGGATTCTCCTCACGGCAAACAATTAATGAATATGCAACCGTGCTGCCGTATTCGGATCTCGAGGAAGCCAAACGCATTATGGAAGATTTTACCAAGGATTTCCAGGACCACGGGATACCGGATCTCGGATCGCTGGTTTCCAGTGATTCGTCTGCGGAAGAAGGCATTGAAGTCAATATTTCTGCCGGATTGGCTCAGGGTAAACCGCAAATCGAGATCGAGTCCGTCATGGAATTTGCCAGATTCAATCAAAAACCCATTGCTCGCTTTGAGTGTAAAATCGGAGGTTAAGCTATATGAAAAAGTATTCCAAAGAAACAGTGGTTGGCATTTTTGTGGTCATCGGTTTGTTCTGCATCGGCTACATGACTGTCAAATTGGGTAATGTCGGATTTCTGGGTGAAAGGACTTACAACCTGGAGGCCCGCTTCAGTACCGTAACGGGTCTGCGAGTCGGAAATCCGATCCAGATGATGGGGCTTGAAATCGGCCGGGTGGCCAGATTCACCATGGATCAGGACAACGAGCAGGCCGTCGTCTTGCTGGAGATCAACAAAGGCATTGATATTTATGATGACGCCATTGCGTCGATTAAAACCGAGGGATTAATCGGCGATAAATATATCAGCATCGACGCCGGCGGCGGCGGTGATTTGCTTGAAAACGGCGACAGTATTACGGATACCGAGGCGCCCACCGACATTATGGAACTTGTCAGCAAGTACGCTTTCGGCGACGTTGAAGGCGAAGAGTAGGCGATTTCCAATGTAGACGTTTTCCGCAAGTGAGACGTCTCCCAAGGTCGGCGGTTTCCAGCCGCAAATTATGAGTTTCAGTTTCGGTGCAAATGAGTAAGCCGGCACTCAAACTCATTTTGCATTATAGCGAGAAAAAGAATCAAAATATAATCCAGGGGGTCTAAATGAAAAAACAACTGTTAGCGATCAGCATAGCGTTCGTATTGTTTCTATCGATATCGGTCAACCTGTATGCCGGTGTGCCCACCGATACGGTGCAGGGCCAGGTGGAAAAGATTTTAGCCAAGCTGCGTGATTCTGAATTCAAGCAAAAGGCCAGAGAGGAAAAGATTGCCGGAATTCGTGAGATTATCAACGAAGTGTTCGACTGGAACGAGCTTTCCAGGCGCACGCTGGGCAAAAATTGGAAAAAGTTCAGCCCCGAACAAAAAAAGGAATTTACCCATCTTTTCAGCAGGCTGCTGGAAGGTATTTATGCCGACAGGCTGCTGGCCTATACGGACGAGAAAGTGGTCTTTGAAAAAGAAACCGAGCTCAAAAAAGGTAGAGTTGAAGTGGCCAGCCACATCCGCCTTGCAGACGGCAAAAAGATTCCGCTGAATTACCGCATGATCGAAAAAGGCGGTAAGTGGCGGGTTTACGATGTGGTCATCGAAGGCGTCAGCATGGTCAAAAACTATCGCGGCCAGTTCAGGCAATTGCGATCCAAAGGATCTCCAGCAGACCTGATCGAGACGCTGAAAAAAAAGACCTCTTAGCGGATATGCATGGCTGTTGCCGGAGACCTGACGCTACCTCCGGAATCTTTTTAGAAGCTATCTCAAAAATGTCTTTTGGC
>JAAUXY010063243.1_pt1 | contig 11745 bp, 8 predicted proteins | sample 7278121 | NCBI WGS metagenome assembly JAAUXY01 (sample SAMN14350117, study PRJNA611818) | marine sediment metagenome | isolation source: surface marine sediment (1.8m) | place: French Polynesia: Moorea | collected 2018-08
GCATGTGCTGATGGGGGCCAATGCTTTCGCCGAACCAGGTATCGTTGGATATGGTCATCAGCACATGCAGATCGCGCAGGCGCGCGCAAAGGAGAACGGCCGCTGGATGCTGCGCGGGACGAACAACGGCGTCACGGCCATCGTTGATCATCGTGGGATCATCAAAAATGAGTTACCACAGTTCGAAGCGGGAGTGCTCCGCGGCGAAATGACGGTCATGCAGGGCCGCACGCCCTTCAGCTACGTCGGTCACTGGCCGGTGCTGGTGCTCCTGGTCATGGCGTTAGCCTGGCGGCTCATGGCGCGCCGCGCACGGCGGTCATGAACTCACGGAGTTTCTTCTCATCCAGCTTGTTTTCGCTGCGGATTCCCGAGCAGAGATCCAGACCGTAAGGCTGCACGGTCGAGATGGCTTCTGCCGCATTGTCGGGACTTAAGCCCCCTGCCAGGAACACGGGCTTCTGCGCGCGGGCGACAAATTCCCTGCTGATGGACCAGTCGTGGGCGCGACCGGTGCCGCCGAGCTCGGCAACCGCGGCGGACGGCCGCCCGCTGTCGAGCAGAAATGCGTGCACGTGCTCATCGTAAGCGTCGATGAGCTCGAGCGCGCTTTCATCCTCCACGTGAATGACCTGCACACGCCGCACCTCGGGCAGGTGCTGGACGATGGTCTCGTATTCAGCGGGATCGATGTGACTCACAACCTGGACGGTATTGGTGCCGCAGAAACGGGCATGGTCCACGATGTCGGCGCCGCGCTCGCGCGAGGTCAGCAGAAACGTGGCCACCGGCGGCGGCGTCGCTGCCGCAATGGAGCGGATGCTGACATCATCGATGGGGCCGGGTCCCGACGGCATTTCCGCGACCAAGCCGAGCGCATCAGCGCCGGCGGCAATGGCCATTTGCGCTTCGTCGATTGATGCAATGCAACAGACTTTGACGCGGGTTCTCACATGTTCTCCTGAGCAAATCGAGCCTTGGACATGCGCGCGCCACGCGGCGCATGTCGTGTGCCTGAAGGGGTTGTAGTGGTATCCTAGCGCGCCTTTGAACGACGACGCCACTTGATCGAGATGAACGCGGTTTACGACCCCAACGCAGTTGAAAACCAGGCCCAGCAGTACTGGAACGACAACGACAGCTTTCGGGCAACCGAAAGCGCTGACGGGGACAAGTTCTATTGTCTGGCCATGTTCCCGTACCCCAGCGGGCGCCTGCATATGGGCCACGTGCGCTGCTATACGCTGGCGGACGTCATCGGTCGCTATCACCGCCTCAAGGGCTACAACGTCATGCAGCCGATGGGCTGGGATGCTTTTGGATTGCCGGCGGAAAACGCCGCGATCAAGCACGGTATCCCGCCCGCCACCTGGACCAAAGACAACATTGCCTACATGCGCGGTCAGATGCAGCGGCTCGGGTTTGGCATCGACTGGTCGCGGGAGTTTGCAACGTGTGATCCGGAGTACTACCACTGGGAGCAGTGGCTCTTCGTCAAGCTGTACGAAAAGGGTCTCGTCTATCGCAAAAATTCGGTGGTCAACTGGGACCCTGTCGATCAGACGGTGCTCGCTAACGAGCAGGTCGTCGACGGCCGGGGCTGGCGTTCAGGCGCCGTCGTCGAGCGTCGCGAGATGGCGCAGTGGTTCCTGAAGATCACCGACTACGCGGAAGAGCTTCTCCATGAGCTCGACAACATGTCCGGCTGGCCGGAATCGGTCAAAAGCATGCAGCGCAACTGGATTGGCCAGTCCAAGGGAGTGGAGATCGACTTTGCCGTCAACGGGCGCGATGAGACCCTGACGGTATTCACCACCCGCCCGGACACGCTCCTGGGTGCAACCTATGTCGCCGTTGCCGCCGAGCACCCGCTGGCGGAGGCCGCGGCTGCCGAGGATGGTGACGTGGCTCGATTTGTCGACGCCTGCAAGCAGGCAACTACCGCCGAGGCGGATCTTGCGACGATGGAGAAGGCGGGCGTTGCTACGGCGTTCACGGTCAAACATCCGCTCACCGGCGCAGATCTGCCGGTGTGGGTGGCCAACTTCGTGCTCATGGAATACGGCTCCGGCGCTGTCATGTCGGTGCCCGGGCATGACCAGCGCGACTGGGAGTTTGCGCGTAAATACGACATTCCGATCGTGCAGGTCATCGCACCGGCGGGGGACGAAGCGTGCGATCTCGAGACGGCAGCGTTCACCGAATACGGCGTGCTGGTCAATTCCGGCGAATTCGACGGCATGACTTCCGCGCAGGCTTTCGACGGCATTGCCGATGCGCTCGCGGGCAAAGACGCCGGTCGTCGGGTGACGAACTATCGCCTGCGCGACTGGGGCGTTTCGCGCCAGCGCTACTGGGGCTGTCCGATCCCGATGATCCACTGTCCGGATTGCGGCGTGGTGCCGGTGCCGGAGAAAGATCTGCCGGTTGTGCTGCCGACGGAGGTACAGTTCGAAGGCGTGCGCTCACCGCTGACGACCATGGAGAGCTTTCTCAACGTGGACTGCCCGAAGTGCGGCGCTGCCGCCCGGCGGGAAACCGATACGTTCGACACCTTCATGGAATCGTCCTGGTACTACGCGCGCTTTGCCTGCCCCGATGCCAATGAACCCATGGTGGATGACCGGGTCAACTTCTGGGCGCCGGTCAATCACTACGTTGGCGGTATCGAGCACGCGATCCTGCATCTTCTGTACGCGCGCTTTTACTTCAAGCTGATGCGCGATGAGGGCCTCGTTGATGCCGGCGAGCCGTTTACCGACCTCCTGATGCTCGGCATGGTGCTGCAGGACGGCAAGAAAATGTCCAAATCAGCGGGTGATGCGGGTGATCCGCAGAAGCTCCTCGATAAATACGGCGCGGATACCGTCCGCACCGCAATGATGTTTGCTGCGCCCCCGGATCAGTCGTTCGAGTGGAGCGAGGCGCAGCTTGAAGGTGCGCTGCGTTTCCTGAAGCGGCTCTGGAGCATGGTCCACGAGCATGCCGCGGGAGGGTTGGGCGGCGAGCTGGATACCGGCGCGCTCAGAGAAGCGGCGGCAGAGGTCCGGCGCAAGACACACGAAACCATCGCTCGGGCGGACGACGATCTCGGCCGGCGCGTGCAGTTCAATACGGTGGTCTCTGCCGTCATGGAGCTCACCAACGCGCTCAGCCGTTTCGAGCCGGCGGATGACAACGAGCGTGCGGTGGTGACCGAAGGGCTGCGTACCGCGCTCCTCGTCATTTCGCCGATTGCACCGCACCTGGCTCACGTCCTCTGGCCCATGGTGGGCGGCGAGGGTGTGCTGATCGAGCAGAGCTGGCCGGAACTCGACGAAAGCGCGCTTGCGCAGGCTGTCATCGAGTACGTTGTCCAGGTAAACGGCAAGGTGCGGGGAAAAATCGAGGTGCCTGCGGATGCTGAGCAGGGTGTCGTGCTCGATCTCGCCAAAGCGGCCGACAACGTCGCCCGGCACATGGACGGCAAAGCCGTCGTCAAAGAGATTGTTGTCCCGAACAAGCTCGTCAATATCGTGGTTCGCTGAGATTGATGCTGGCCTCGTCCCGACATAGTGCTGCCCGCCTCCTGCTCCTTACAGCGGTGCTGGCTTGCCTCGGCGGCTGCGGCTTCAAGCTGAGGTCCTACAGCTTTTCGAGTAGCGTCGACAGCTTTGCCGTTACCGGTAAAACCCGGCTGCCCATCAGTCAGGAGCTCCGCCGGGGTTTGAGTCAGGCGGGCGTCAGCGAGGTGGCAGCGGAAGAAGCCGCCATCAAGATCGAGATTCTGGATCAGCGCCGCGAACGCCGCAGTATCTCGGTGGCGGGCAGCGCCCGTGCCGCCGAATATGAAACCAGCCTTGCCGTGCGCTATCGCATCCTGGGGAGCGGCCCGGACGAGTTGGCGCCGGCCACCTGGATTGAGCGGGAGCGTGTTTATCGGATCGACCGGGACAACATCGTCGGCAGCAGCGAGGAACAGGCGTTGCTCGAGCGTGAACTCATGCAAGATATGGTCGGACAGATCATTCGCGCGATGGAAGCGGTGAGTAGAAACGTCGATGCAGGTCAGAGCTGAAGAATTTGCCTCCCACATTGCCGGTCCGCTGGCGCCGGTCTATCTGATATCCGGCGATGAAACGCTGCTGGTGGAAGAGTGCTGCGATCAGCTGATTCAGGCAGCGCGCCAGCAGGGCTACACCGAACGCTCCATCCACCATGTCGAAACCGGGTTCCGCTGGCACAACCTGCACAACGATGCCGCCAGCCTGTCTCTTTTTGCCGAACGCAAGCTGCTCGACGTGCGCGTCCCGGCGAAAAAATTCGATCGCGAGGCGTCGGAGGCGCTGCGCGAATGGACCGCCGCCACGGAGGCTCAGGGTGACGTCATTCTGCTGCTACGCACGGCGCGGCTGGACCCGCGTCAGCGCTCCAGCGCCTGGTTCAAAGCCATAGACCAGGCTGGCGTCGTCACGCTCGTGTGGCCTGTCTCGCCAGGCCAACTGCCGCGCTGGTTGAAAACCCGCAGCCAGGGATTGGGCATCAAGCTGGCTCCGGAAGCGCTCACCTATCTTGCCGAGCGAGTGGAAGGCAATCTGCTGGCTGCCGCGCAGGAGCTCGATAAGCTCGTGCTGCTCGACCTTCCCGAGCCGATTACCCTGGAAGCGATTGTGGCTGCGCTGGAAGACGCTTCCCGCTACAACACGTTCGATCTTCTGGACGCGGTCATGGCGGCGGATCCGGCGCAGACGGCTAAGATCATCGCCAGCGTGCGCGAGGAGGGAGCAAGTCCGTTCTCGGTTCTTTATGCGCTTGCGAGTCAGCTGCGCCGCACGTCGACCCGAGGCCTGCCGCGCGACCGGCAGCGGGCCATGGAAGCTTTCATGCGGAGAATCAAAGATCCCGGGGCAGTGCTCGCCGAGTGTGCCGTGATTGATCAGCAGGGCAAAGGCCAGCTGCCCGGCGATGCCTGGCTGTCGCTGGAAAACCTGCTGCTGCGCCTCGCTGGCATGCGGGTGTTGCCACTGCCCAGCGAGGACCAGAAAGCGTTACGTTGATCGGCCTGTCCCCGGCCGACGCTGCCGGGGCCCGTTGCATCTTTTGTTTTATCAGGCGCTCTTGCGGGCAGGGGCAGGCGCCAGCTCGATCTGAGGTTCGAGCTCGATGATGTCCGCGGTCTTCGCAGCCTCGTCCCATTTGATGATGCGGAACTCACCGCTGGCGTCCTCGACGAGCGCCGTGCAGCTCTCCACCCAGTCGCCGCAGTTCATGTAGGTCACACCCTCGATCTCGCTGATTTCAGCGTGGTGGATGTGTCCGCAAACGGCGCCGTCGTAACCCAGGCGATTGCACTGGTGGGCGATGGCGCCTTCGAACTCGCTGATGAAGTTCACGGCGCGTTTGACGCGGTATTTGATCCAGGTCGACAGAGACCAGTGGCCGTAGCCGAAACGCGTTCGGGCGGTGTTGACCAGCCTGTTGGCTTCCAGCAGAAACGTGTAGCCAATGTCGCCGGCGAACGCGAGCCACTTGTGGTAGCGCGTTATGACGTCAAACTCGTCGCCATGGATGACAAGCAGACGCCTGCCATCCTGAGTTTCGTGTACGTAGCGGTCGACAATGTGCAGATTGCCGATCTGCATGTCTGAGTACTTACGCAGGAACTCGTCGTGATTGCCGGTGACGTAGATCACGTCCGTGCCGCTCCTGGTCAGCGTGAAAAACCGGCGTAACACATCGTTGTGTGCCTGCGGCCAGTAGAATCCCGATTTCAGGCGCCAGCCATCTACAATGTCCCCGACCAGGTACAGACGATCGCACGTGTGTGCCTCGAGAAACTCCACCAGCTTTTCCGCCTGGCAGCCTTTGGTGCCAAGGTGGATGTCCGAGAGAAAAATCGACGCGTAGTGTTTTTTGTTGCTCATAGTCACATGATTTTCAAGTTTGGCGCAGACTACGGCGGGACTGTGAACATCAGATGACGAGTGCTCGGAAGAAAGTGCACTAACTCATTGATAATTTGCTGATATCCACAGCACGAACGCGCACAGGCTCACGTTTTGGCGGTAAACTGAGCGTCTGATATCCGGGGGTTGAATGACCAGAGTCTGTGGGCTGATTTTGTTGTTGCTGTCGAGCGCCTGCGTCGATCGGTCGGAGCCGGAGCCGGCGGATCAGAGCATTCGCCCTGCGCGCATATTTGTCGTCAAGGACACCGGGGAAACGCTGCAGCAGGAGTTTGTCGGCCGCGTCGAGGCGGTGCAGTCGATTGACATGACCTTTGAGGTGTCGGGCCCGCTCGTAGAGCTGCCTGTGCTCGAGGGGCAGACCATCGCCAGAGGCGGGCTGGTGGCGGCCCTCGACCCCACCGACTTCGAGCTTGCCGTCCGTGAAGCCCAGGTACAGCTGCAGCTCGCCAAACAAGATCTCGAACGGAAGCAGCAGGTGCTGGAACAGCGCGGCATAGCGCGGTCCGTCGTTGACGATGCCAAGTCCATGTATGACCTGCAGCGTGTTCGGCTCGACAAGGCTCGCGAGTCGCTGGCTGATTCGCGGTTGACCGCACCCTTCGATGCCTACGTGGCGCGCCGATACGTGGATAACTTTGTCACTATCCGCGCCGGAGAGAAGGTCGTGCGTCTGCACGATCCGGATCGATTGCTCGTGGTTGCAAGTATCCCCGAGCATCTGCTGGCAACTGTCGCCGACGAGCAGGTCATTGGCATTGACGCGGTTTTCGACTTCGCGCCGGGCGAGAAGTTTCCTCTGACGCCCTATGAGAATCGGGGCGAGGCGGATGCCGTGGCGCAGACGTATGAAGTCAGTCTGGCGCTGGACCGGCCCGAGGCATGGAACATTCTACCCGGCATGACCGCAACCGTGATCGGGCGTTTTCGTGACAAGGATGCGGGCGCCAGCGCCATGTACATCCCGACGAGCGCCTTGTTGAGCGACGAACATCAGCAGTTTTTCGTGTGGCGCTTTGACGCTGAAACTCTGGCGGTGAGCCGCGAGGACGTGCAGGTGGGGCCCCCTCAGGCAGGGGGTGTGCCCGTGTTACAAGGGTTGCAGGACGGTGACATGATCGTTGCCACTGGCGCAAGCCAGCTGCGTGAAGGCATGAAGGTGCGCATTCTCGGCGAACCTACGAGCGCGCTCTAGCGCTGTCGATCATGCGGACCATCGCGCAATTCTCCATAGAGCAGCCCATCTATACCTGGTTGCTGGTGCTCGCGTGTCTGGTTGGCGGCGTGCTCGGCATCGACAGCATCGGCCGTCTCGAGGATCCCGCTTTCCCTATCAAGAACGCACTCATCATCACAACGTACGCGGGCGCGTCTGCCGAGGAAGTGGAGCAGGAAGTCACGGACGTCGTCGAAGCCGCGCTGCAGGAAGTGCCGTATCTCGAAGAAATCACTTCGAAGTCGGTATCCGGTCGTTCCGAGGTCATGGTTCAGCTGAAGGAAGAGTTTGGGGTCGATGAGTCCCCGCAGATTTTCGATGAGCTGAGACGCAGAGTCACCGAAGCGGCCGGGCGCCTGCCGCCGGGAACCGGCGTGCCGCTCGTCGAGGACGACTTCGGTGATGTCTACGGCTTCATGTATGCGGTGTCAGCGCCGGATTACACGCCGGCTGAAATCCGCGACATGTCACGTTTCATTTCATCGCGACTCAATAACGTTCCCGACGTTGCGAAGGTACAGACCGCGGGGGAGCCTTATGAGGCGCTCTACGTGGAGATTGATCACAGGCGGTTCACGCGGCTGGGGCTCTCTATTGATAACCTCTTTTCCAGCATATCGGTCGAGAACCAGGTTATCCCCGCAGGATCGGTTGCGTACGACGGCCGCCGAGTCCGAATCGCGCCGGAGATGGCGTTCGATAGTGAAAGCGCAGTAGGCGACATGCGGATCGGACGGCCCGGGTCTACCGAGATCCTGCGGCTGGCCGATATTGCAACCATATCCAGAGAGTCCGTGGAGGTGCCGCCCCAGCTCATCCGCCACAACGGCAGGCCGGTTTTTACCGTGGGTGTGTCCGTTGTACCGGGCAAGAATGTCGTTGAGGTGGGTCGTGCGGTTGATGAGCGGATCGAGGAGCTCCTGCAAGCGTTACCCCTCGGGGTCGAGATCGAATCCATCTATGCGCAGCACGAAGTTGTCGACGAATCCATACAGGAATTTCTGCGTAACCTGATCTTGTCCGTTGCAACGGTTGTGCTGGCGCTGTGTATTTTCATGGGTTGGCGTGCCGGGACCGTTGTCGGGGCCGTTCTTCTGCTGACCGTCATGGGCACGATCTGTCTGATGTCGATTCTCGGCATCGAGCTGCAACGCATCTCTCTCGGCGCTTTGATGATTGCGATGGGCATGCTCGTCGACAACGGCATTGTCGTGGCGGAAGGGATGGTCATTGGCGTGCGCAAGGGCCTGAGGCCTGAGGATGCGGCGGGAGAGTCGGTCGCGCGCACGCAGTTTCCGCTTCTCGGGGCAACGGTCATCGGCATCATTGCTTTCGGCCCGATCAGCTTGAGCGACGACGATGCCGGCCACTTCCTCATCTCACTGTTCTACGTGGTTGCCATCTCGCTGCTCTTGAGCTGGCTGCTTGCGATCACCGTGGTGCCGCTCTTTGGCAAATACCTGCTCAGGGCTGGCGAAGCGGTTCCGGAGGATCAGCTTTACAGCGGACGCCTGTATCGACCTTACCGCGCATTGCTGACCTTTGGTGTGCGCCGGGCATGGTGGATGTCGCTGCTCATCCTGCTCATCACCGTCGGCTGCATGTGGCTCTTTCAGTTCGTCAAACAGGGGTTTTTCCCGACGACCAACGCGCCGCTCTTCTACGTCGACTACCGGTTGCCCGAGGGTACCGACATCAATACCACCGCGGCTGAAGTCGTTGAAATAGAAGGGCAGATCGCTGAGCTTGCGGGGGTAGAGGTTGTCACCAGCTTCATCGGCCGGGGCGCGACGCGCTTCACGACCATCATGAACCCGGAGCAGCCGAACAGCGCTTATGCTCAGCTTGTCGCTCGCGTCGGCGACGTGCGTGAGATGAACGACATCATGGCTGTGGTCGAAGACAAGCTCGTCAACACGAGAGCGGATGCTGAAGTGCAGGTGAGTCGCGCCGAGTTTACCCCCTCGGGGAACTCGAAGATTGAGGCGCGATTTTCCGGTCCCGACGCCAGCGTGCTCAGACACCTGGCGGATCAGGCGCTCGATGTGTATCTGGAGTACAACCTGCGCGACCGTAAGACGGATTGGCGCCAGCCCGTTCTGCAGCTGGTGCCGAAGTTCGACGAGTCCCGGGCGCGCGTGGCGGGCGTTACGCGCGCCGATCTGTCCCAGGCGCTGGCGTTCTCCACGTACGGCGTGCAGGTTGGGCTTTTCCGTGACGCGGACAAGCTGATACCCATTGTCGCGCGGGCGCCGGCTGATGAGCGGGGCGACGTTGAGGACCTTCTGGAACGCCAGGTGTGGAGCCCGGCGCAGCAGCGCCACATTCCCATGTCGCAGGTGGTGGCAGAGCTGGCGCTGGAGCCCGACAACGCCACGATTTACCGGCGAGATCGCGAGCGGACCATTCAGGCGCAGGCTAATCCGCCGTTCGGACACAATGCCGCACGCACGCTCGACCGCGTGAGGCCTGACGTTGAGGCGATCCCGCTGCCGCCGGGTTATTCCCTCGAGTGGGGCGGCGAGTTTGAAGGCGCCGCGGAGGCCAATGAGAGCCTGATCGGAAGGCTGCCCGTGGCGTTGGCCGCCATGTTTTTCATAACCATCCTGATGTTCGGCAGAATCCGGCAGCCGATCGTCATCTGGCTGACGGTGCCGATGACCACCTGTGGGGTGGTGCTGGGACTCCTTGCTACCGATTTGTCATTCACGTTTCCGTCGTTCCTGGGATACCTGAGTCTCTCGGGCATGCTGATCAAGAACTGTATTGTCTTAGTCGACGAGATCGACAAGCGTTTCGGCGAGCAGGGCTTTACACTGGAGACGCTGGTAGAGGCCAGCGTCAGCCGGCTGCGGCCGGTCATGCTCGCCGCGGGCACCACCATTGCCGGGATGTCGCCGCTTCTGGGCGACGCCTTCTTCCTGGAGATGGCGGTGTGCATTATGTCCGGCCTCGCCTTTGCAACGTTGATCACGCTGCTGGCGGTGCCGGTCTTTTACCGCGTCGCGCTGGGTCGTCGGGTTACCAGCCAGCCTGCAGGCAGCTAGGTTGACGAATCCCCTCTGCCGTCACATGATGGTTGAGATACAGGTCTGGTTACGCCGCCTGCCGGGGCGCTAAGCTGGAACCCGAATTTTCTTCAGCCCGCAATGGACATGCCGGCTGTGCAGTACGAGCCGAAGGAGATTTCACATGATACGCCAGATATTCACGGTACTTCTGTTGTCATCGGCCGCGCTCCTCTGGTCGCCACAGACGCACGCCGAAGTCAGCAAAGCCAGCGACTGGGTGGGTCGTGTGGTTGTGACCCCGGGTGGGGAACTGCTTGGACGTATCGAGGATCTGGCGTTGGAAGACGAGCGGATTGCGTTCTATGTCGTCTCGATCGGCAGTTTCCTCATCGACGACAATCTGATTGCGGTGCATCCCGAGGCCCTGGGTGCGTCGAGCGACGGCCGCTACCTGGTGGTGTATTCGGATGACCTCGGCAGCGCCCGGCGGTTCGGCAAAGCGAACTGGCCGAACAGCCCCGACGTCCTGCCAAGCGCGGAGAGGGTGGCGGTTACCGTGGACGAAAGCGTCACAGCGGAAGATGACGACAGCGGTTTCGAATCCGACCGCATCGCCACGATCAGCGATGGCCGCCGTACCGCGACGCTGAAGTCGGGTGAGCGTGCCGTGATAGAAACCGAAGGCCCCGAAGAGACCGAATCCGTCGAGATTGGCGTCCAGCCCAAAACGTATCGCGGCGCCACCGAAGGTGATCCAATTGTTGCGGACAGTGAATTCGAACGCCTGGATGATGACGGTGACGGCTATCTAAGCCGCCGGGAAATTGGTCCGCGACTCAGACGTGACGTGCGCTATCAGGATTACGATCTCGATGGCAACGACGGCCTCGATCCGTTTGAGTACCAGGTGCTCAAAGACGACGCCTAAGCGTCGTTCGCAACGTCCACTAAAAGCCCGGTGATTGCCCGCGGCAGCTGGGTTGTGATGACCTGATCTCCTGCCCCGATGGCGTCGCTGCGGATCAGAATGCGGTAGCCCTCGACCTCGTTTTCGTATTCCCCGACGCGCTCGACGTCGTAGCCCACCAGACGGCTCTCGCGCACGGCGTAAACGCGGCCGTTGTCGTAGATTGACTGCACCGGTACCGCAATCAGATCAGGCTGCGGCGGCAGGCTGATACGGAGGTTGAAGACGCGGCCGAGCGCAGGCGCAGCCACCGCACCGGCATCAAATTCGAAGAATGCATCCATACCTGTCTGACCTGTGCGCACGTGGCGGGCGAGACGCGTCATGGTCAGCTCCGCGCCGTTCTCAGCCAGCGCCGTCACCGCACTCTCGTTGAGCCGCTCGAACTGCGCGGCATAGTCGTCCGGCACCTGCACGCGCACTTCGAAACCGCTGGCGTCGGCCATCTCGATGAGCGGCGCGCTCAGGTTGCTGTGATCTCCGGGAGCAGCCTGGACCGCGAGCACCGGGCCTGAGAACGGCGCGCGTATGGCGGTTTTGTCGAGATCCAGGCGAGCCTGGGCCAGCAGCGCTTCGGCGCGGGCAACGCCGGCTTCGTGGGCGGCA
>JAAUXY010168141.1_pt1 | contig 11745 bp, 8 predicted proteins | sample 7278121 | NCBI WGS metagenome assembly JAAUXY01 (sample SAMN14350117, study PRJNA611818) | marine sediment metagenome | isolation source: surface marine sediment (1.8m) | place: French Polynesia: Moorea | collected 2018-08
ACGGCATAGCCCAGGTCTACCAGGGAATTGGTCGGATTTTGCAGGTATTGATCTGCAAAAGCGGCAATGCTTTCAGGGGCGAAAATGCTCAAAAATACCAGCGCGGGGTCATGGGCCCGAATTTTTGTCAGAATGGGTCCCCAGGCATTGGTGGCTGCAGGCGTTTGTTCATATATGACCAGGTCTAGATTGTATTGTTTGGCCTGCTCTTTCAGAGCAGCCGCGATTTTTTTGTCCCAATCGTATTCACTGTAAACCACGGCCATCTTCTTGTTAGGCAGTTTGTAACCAAATCCCATGAAGGTTTCGATGGTTTTTGAAACATAAGCCGGCTCATTATCACCGGCCTGGAAGACATTCCAATACTGGTTGGGTTCATCTTTAACCATACCTGTGGCCACAGTGGAGGCATTGTTGTTGATGTAAGGGACATCGTACTTGCCAAACGCCTGTACGTCCGGGCCCATGGCGTTACAGGCAGTGACAACCACATCAACTTTTTCCTTTACGACCAGAACTTCTGCAGCGGAGATCAGTTTTTCAGGCAACATATCTTCAACATCAAACGAGACCACTGTGAGTTGTCGCCCCAAAAGCCCGCCGCGGGCGTTAATATCGGCCACGGCCATTTCCGTCGCATTCAACATCACATTGCCGTCAGAAGCATAATAACCCGTAAGCGGATTGGGTGCGCCGACTTTAATCGGCTCAGCCGCCATTACCTGGACGCTAAATAGAATCGTAACAACACAACTTGCAATAATGAAAAGATGTTTAACTTTCATTGGCTTGTACTCCTTTTTTGGGTGTTTTAGCTTGCAGCACTATAATGGACATTCAAATGAATACGGGATGTGCGGCGCATTAAAATCAATAGCTGCGCGGTTGAACGTATCCTAAAATGCCTCTTGCTTTAAACGCTAGTCCTTTTTAACCTCCTTTCTTTCCTTTTTCCTCTATGTCGACGCGTTAGGCGCTCATTCCTCATCGCCGGCAAAGCTGCTTCTTATGCCACCTTCATGATTCGCCGTTTTCAGACTAAGCAGAGATGCCGAGTTCCGCCAGCTTCTTGGCCGAGGGGATCCCTTTGGCGGACCAACCCCGCAGTTTGTAATATTCCGGCAGCATTTTATCCAAGCGCACCACCTGGCCTTTGCCGGGGCCTTCGGGCATCGGTTCGCTCAGCATGCGTTTGGGCAGGGTGTCATCTTTGGCTGTCAGGCCGGCCTTGAGATTAAAAAGCCGTTCCAGATTATAGATGCGTTCGCCGGTTTTGAGAAAACCCTTCAATCCGCCGAATTTCATGCCAGTCCCTTTTTCCATCAAATTGATAAAGACCTTGGCATCCGGTGAACCGATAACGATAAAGTTGCAGATTCCGGATGAATCGATCATCGTATAAAAATCCTGGACCTTTTTGGCCACCGCCGGTTTGCCCCTGGTTGTGAAGCGATCCAAATTATCTCCTGTTTTGACAATACCCATCAGAGAGATGCCGAAAAATTCGACGCAATGCACTTCGTTGCGGATATGACACCCACCCCGGTTTGAAGTCGCATAAGCCAGGGCAAAACCCTGTCCGCCTCTGGGATCATAACTGGGAAATTCCAGTTTTTTGGCGGTCATGGACATCTCTGGATGGCCGTACTTTGTCGCCAGGCGATAGGATCCTTCAGCGAGCGCATCACCAAAACCTTCACGCCGGGCAGTCTTTTCCACCAGCTCAACCACCGTTTTGCCGTCACCAAAAGCCAGCTCGCCACCGACATCTTTTTTGGTCAGAAAGCCCTTTTCAAAAAGCTCCATGGCACAGGCAATCGTAACGCCGGTGGAAATGGTGTCCATGCCCATGCGGTTGCAAATATAATTGGCCTGGATAACGGCTTCAGGATTGTCGACGCCACAAGCAGAGCCAAGAGCGCCCAGTGTCTCATATTCGGGTCCTTCCCCCCCACCTTTGAATTCTCCCTCGGGAATACGCGTTACCCGGCCACAGGCCAGCGGGCAGCCAAAGCAGCCCTTGGTTTTGGTGGCACCTCTGAGGTTGTATTTGGCAATCACCGCGCCGCCGATCTTGGCGGCCCCCTCAAATACCCCGGTCTGATAATTACGTGTGGGCAGCAGACCGACCTCGTTTGAAAACTCGACCACATCTGAAGTGCCATACTGTCCCAAAACTTCGGACATATACGGGTCGTGAAATTCCTTGATGGCATCCAATACCGCGGCCCTGAATCCCTCGGGGTCGGCGACTGTCACGCCTTGGGTGCCTCTGACCGCGACGGCTTTAAGATTCTTAGATCCCATCACCGCGCCGACGCCCGATCGTCCGGCAGCGCGACCCGTGTCGTTCATAATGCATGCAAATTTGACCAGCTTCTCACCCGCCGGACCGATACAGGCCACCTTGGCTTCCGCATCCGTTTCGGATAAAATCGCTTCAGTAGTCTGCTGGGTTTCCATGCCCCACAGATGCTTGGCCTTGCGAATTTCGATGCTGTCATTTTCGATCCACAGATAAACGGGCTTTTTGGCTTTTCCCTCAAGTATGATCATGTCGTAACCCGCATATTTGAGTTCCGCACCAAAATATCCGCCTGAATTGGAGTTTGCGATCGCTCCGGTTAAAGGTGATTTGGTTACGGCGGTATAGCGACCGCCAGCCAGGGCGCCCGTTCCGGTCATCGGGCCGGTGGCCATGATGAGCTTGTTGTCGGGGCTCAATGGGTCGACCTTGGGATCGATCTCATCGTAGAGGTATTTGATCCCTAAACCGCGTCCGCCAATATAATCATGAGCACTTTTTTGATCTAAATCCTCAACCGATACGGCGCCCTTGGTTAAATTTACTCTTAAAATCTTACCCACCCATGCGTCCATTAGTCTTCCTCCTTCTGATGGTAGATTTTTTTGGCATATGCCCGGCATTTGCGAACATTGGTCAATTCAACGTCTTTAAATTCCAGTGCATTGGGGACGCAAAATTCGACACACTCGGGTTTACCGCCGCACAAATCGCATTTTTGCACGATCCCTGAGCTCTGGTAGGTAATTGCACCAAAAGGACAGGCCATCGTGCACATCTTGCACCCGACACACTTTTCCGGATCCACCAGAACCACATAAGCCCCATTGACTTCATCCGCAGAAATCGCACCGGTCGGGCACACTTCACCACAAAAGGGTCTGTTGCACTGGGTACAAACCATGGGGACATAGAAAGCGTCTTCGGTAAAGATACTGACCTGAATGTTGGATTTGGCTGGATTGTATTCCCCGTGATGTGCGAACGAGCAGGCCAATTCACAGTATCTACAGCCCGTACATTTATCCAGGTTAACGATCAGCGCCTTTGACATGTTCACACTCCTTTCATTAAAAAGTGGCTTCAAAACCCCATCTAAGGTCCAATGGCTGCGTTGCTCCGCAAATTGAAATGCTCACGTACTAACGTGTACGCTCCACTTTCAATTCGGGCCTGCGGCGAGCTCAGCCGAGCCGGGGCGCCTTGCCCTTGAACCTGATCTGAAGCTTTGAAACCACTTTTATATAAAATTAATTCTAAAATATGCATGATACTTAATGAGAAGTTGAATTTATAGCTGCTGTGCCCAAGTATTAATGGTGTTAATCAAAAAACGAATCTGCCTTCAGCCCCCCGCCATCGGCATGAATAGACTGACTTTATCACCATCTTTTAGGGTTTGCTGTTCTTTGCTATGCAGGCCATTGATCAAAATCATCTTCGGTATGTCGGCTGAAAGTTTGATCTTGTCCCGCAACACATCCCCCACAGCCGTATTGTCCTCAACGGATACGTCAATAGGGTCGCCGGTCTTCATGCCGGCCGGTAAAAATTTTTTAAAACCGTGGTGGATTTTCACACTAACGGAGATCATTGTATTGTCTTACCATTCCTGACTTTATTGGAGTACATCTCTAAAATTAGGTGTCAAGATCTAAAGTTCCGCCGTTGGCGGTTCAGGTGTCAGGTGTCAGGGACGAATAGAAGGGCTGAAACCTGACACCCGACACCTGAAACCTTGATGGAGACCGTGTTTTGTAAATTTACTGTTAGACACATTTTTAAAAAAAGTGGCTGATCCGATCTGAGAAGTAGTCCCCATATCTGACAGGCGATCGAACCATTAGATCCCGCTTTTCTCTGGGGATTTTAACGCGATTTCGGATCAGGTTTGTGATCACCCCGATATCGGCAACCGTGCCCATTAAAACGGCGCCGACCAATTCGTCTTTTTTATTCCAGACTAGTTTGCGATACCGCATTTTGATGGGATCTTCGCAGACCACTTCTTCAAAGTCGCCATTATCCGGATTGGTGATGCCCACCGATGCCACCGCACTTCCCAAAAAACCGCAAATGTTACTGCTGAGGCCCTCATTGCGCTCCAGACCGCCGGCCATGTTGATGCCAGCGGTGCGGCCCTGGGAACAGGCGTTGGGCCAGGTGGCAATCACTTGTCTTTGGCCGGTGATCAAATTGAGGCCCTCGGCGACATCACCGGCGGCAAAGATATTGGGGACATTGGTGCGCATGGTTTCATCCACGATGATGCCGTAATTGATTTCAATTTCACTTTCGGCAACAAGCTGTGTATTGGCGCTGACGCCTTTGCCGATAATAACGGCATCCGCCTCGAGATGTTTACCTGAACTTAGCGTAACGGCTAGTTTATTTTTGGCTTTTTCAATGGAGACTGCATGGGTTTCAAATAAAATGGTCATGCCGCATTGCCGAATGCCCTGACAGACATTTTCCGCACAGGACGGATCCACGTTGCGCGAAAGCGGCTGTTTGGAGCCGATGATAATTTTGATGTTGCGATCTTCCCGGTATAGCGCATTGGCCGCCTGCAAGCCGATCAGTCCTCCCCCCATGATGACAATATCCTTCATCCTAGCGGCGGCTTTGACCAGTTTATCGGCATCATCAATGGTTTTTAAGGTAAATACGCCCGTCAAATCTTCACCTGGGATGCCCAGCGGTTTGGCGGAAGATCCGGTTGCAATCAGTAGATTGTCATAATCCAGAATGTCGTCGCCAGCGAGGTGCACTTGCTGGTTTTGCGGATCGACGCGCGTGGCCGAGTTACCCAGGATCAGTTCGACTCCATTTTGCTGATAAAAGTCCTTATTCGCCAAAAACAGTGCTGAGCGTTTGATTTTTTGGGCAACATAATAGGTTAGCAGAACCGGTGAGTAGGCATAATGATTTTCGGCCGAAACCAGTGTAATGTGACTGACAGAATCAGTTTCACGGATGGCCTTAACCGCATTCAAGGCTGCCGCGCTATTGCCAATGATTAAATGCTTTCGGCGTTTACGGGAACCTTTCTGGTTCATTGTCGAAAAACCCATTATTTGGTATTAGGGGAAATGTGAATGTTGATGTTAGCAACAAATTTATAAACAAAATACATGCCAAGGGGCAGCTAATTTAATATTCATAATAATTTCATATAGATATATTCTTTTCAGGAATGGCGCCACCGGAGTTTTGATGCGAATTCGCATCAATAGTGGTATAACGTTTCAAGATACTAACATATTCTATTGATGCAATATGGCATCGAACATTAAAATTCTTAATTTGTCCAGTTTTTAGGTATTTAATTATGCTTTGATGCAATTTGGCATCGATGCCACCCTATTTTGAAGTTGAAATTACGTTAACGCTTTGTATTATGAACCCCATTTTTAGGCCGATTTTGGATTGATATTTACTTCAGTTGGCATTTTAACGGAGGTAAAACCCAAAGAAAGGAAAATCACCATGGCCAAATACGGAACAAAAGCAGGGTTTGATTCAATGACAACCAGCGGTTTAAAATTGTTATCCAATGATGAGCTCGACACCCTGCACTACGCCACGCTGCAGGTGCTCAAAAAAACGGGTATCAAAGTCGAAAGTCGGCAGGCAGTCGACTTATTTCAATCCGGCGGTGCCGAAGTGCAGCAAAGGGATGGGCATGCCCTGGTAAAAATTCCAGCCCACATGGTGGAAGACAGCATCCGTTCCGCTCCGAGTACGATCACATTTTACGGCCGTACACCTGAAGATGATTTTGTAGCCGAACCCAATCGCTTTAGTTTCCAGAACGTGGGCGTGGTTCCCAGTGTGGTCGATCTGAAAAGCGGTGACATGCGGCCGTTTGCAAAGCAGGACAGCGCCGATGTTGCCCGATTGTGTGATGCCCTGGATGAGGTTATGGTTTACGAGCGGGCAGGGCTGCCGACCGATTGTCCGCCTGAAAGCATCCAACTTCATAATTGGGAAGCCATGCTGGCCAACACCGCCAAGCATATTTTGGGCTGTGCCGGTTCAGTCGAAAAATTCAACCGTATTGTTCAGATGGCGGCGGAGTGCTGCGGCGGCCTGGATACATTCAACGATCGGCCATGTATTACCATGAATTTAACGGTCAGTTCCCCGCTCTTCATCGTGGCGAGTTGCTCGGATATCGCCATGGCAGCGGCCCGCCAGGGCGTCAATGTCGTCGGTATTTCCATGACGGTGGCCGGGGGAACCTCACCGGTGACCTTGGCCGGAACCCTGGTGCAGTCCAACGCCGAGATTCTCAGCCTGCTCGTGCTGAACCAGCTGGCCAACAAAGGGGCGCCGTATACCTATTCACAGACCAGCATAATGATGGATCTCAAAACCGGCCTTGGTGCCCTCGGCGCCCCGGAGACTGGCCTGATCAACGCGGCCAGCGCCCAGCTCGCCCAATATTATCGCTTGCCCTGCTGGGTCGGCGGGGCCGGCTACAACGATAGCAAGATCGCTGACGCCCAGGCGATTCTTGAAGGGACGATGAACGCCATGTTTTTAGCCCTTGCCGGTGGGAACCTTATTATGGGTGGCGGCAGCATCAACTCCATTCTCACCTTTGATTATGCCAAGATGGTGATCGACCATGAAATGTTCCGATACATACGCAAGATGATCGAGGGCATCCAGATCAACGAGGAGACGCTGGCCCTTGATGTGATCGATCAAGTGGGGCCCGGCGGCAATTTCCTGACCCATGATCATACCTTTGATCATATGCGCGAAATGTCACCAGCCGGCCTTTTCTGTCGCACAGGATTTGAGCAGTGGGCCGACGCAGGCAGGCAGGACATGTATGAACGCGCCAGGGAAAAAGCCACAGAAATACTATCTCATCATAAGCCTAAGGCGTTGCCCGATGGCGCGGCTGATCGCATGAAGGAGATCGTGGCTGCCTATGAAAAAGAAAAAGGTATTTAAATTAATTGGGTTGAGCGCCCTGTTTCGTTTCCCGTTGGCCGGTTTGCGCGTTTTCTTGTTAAAAAAGATATTTTTCCTTTTTTACGGGCTCAACGGGCACAACTGGCTCAACTGGCCAACCCAGAAGGTGGTCTAATATTTTGAAGATAGCAGAATATTTCAAAAATGATGGGCTAACTTGTCAGCTTTTTTAATAAGACACGCGCATTCTTGTTGTCTAACTTGGCTGCAACCTCCAAATTTTTGATCGCCTGCTCTTTATCCCCAAGTTTGAAGAAAGCCACGGCCCGGGCTGCATACGCCACAGACTCAGTTACATCTAAATCAATGGCGATTGAAAATGCATGAATTGCTTTTTGATAATCACCGGATCTATATAAATTAACGCCCTTCCTGATCCAATCACTTGCATTCAATCTGCCGATTGGCGCGTCATTTTTTGCGGACGCTTCAGAAGTTCCGAACCCGAGTCTGCATACCGTTCCTCCTTCCGCATTCATCTCAGGGCGATAAGGGCATTTTTCCCAGTTCAAATCCATGCCCATCGCCTGGGGTCTCTTCGTCCACAATACCGGAACCGTCACCATACCAATTAAAAAAATCATCGATACCGGATACACGGCCATCGAAAAAGTCCAATTTTCAACGGCAAACAGGTTGACAATGCTTCCCAGGAAAACCAAACTCCAGAACACTTTGTCTTCCGTTTCGGGCTGATACCAGGCCTTCCTTGCTGTTGGCAGGGTGCCGAGAAGGTTAATAAACAGATTAATCAGCAGGGCGCTCATCGGTGAATCGAAAATTTGCCAAACCACCAGGCTGATTGCCGCTCCAATCAGGCATTTTCGGTCAAAAGGCGTCCACCCGCCGACACCATATCTGATGGAAAGAATAAACACAGTGGTTGAGCCAATCACATATCCGACGGGTGCCAGAAAGGCATAACTGGCGCCAGCCTCTCGATAGCTCAATGCAATGATGGTACTGACAATCGCCCAGATTATCCAGCTCGCCCGATTGGGCTTTGTCTCCTTTCGCAGTATCGACACGATGTAGGGAATATATGCCGAAAGCGATATGATGCCGGCTAATTTACCGGCAATCGATGCGATATCAGGCATGAAAGAGCCCCATTGATCACTATTCCATATCAGTTAAAAGTTGATCAAAGGTTTCCAGAAAATGATCAATATCTTCTTTTTGGATAATTAAAGGGGGATCGAGGCGAAACACATTTAATCCCGGGCGCTTTGCCAGAATAAACCCCCGTTTAATACATTGCATATACAGATCAGATAGCAATTCATCTTCAAGCGTATCTTCAAACTCGATGGCAAACATCAAGCCTCTGGCTCTGATTTCCTGAATATTTGAATATTTCTGTTTTAATTGTTGCAGTTTGTCAAAAAAATAGTCTGCAACTGTGTTACTTTCTTCAATTATTTTTTCTTCCTGCAGGGTGTTGATAACGGCTTTGGCGGCCGCACATCCGAGCGGATCGTTCTGGTGGGATTGGAAGTAATAAAAACCCATTTCACTCAACTGCGCGATGATCTCGGGCGTCATTGCAATCGCGCTGACCGGATAACCATTGCCCAATCCTTTGCCCATGGAAACAATATCCGGTTTGATGTCATAATGTTGAAATCCGAACCATTTGCCGGTGCGTCCAAGCCCGGTTGTAATCTCATTGATCTGGATGAAACCATCATGCTGACGAATAAATTTTACGATATTTTGGATGAACGATTTTGGCGGGAACCGGACGAGACCGGATGAACTGCCGGGCTCAAATACAAAGCCCCCGATGCGGTCAAACGGAATCTCTGACAAATAGTGGCATTCCGGATCACATGCTTCTGAAGATTTGCAGGCCTGGCATTCCTGCCAATCAAATAGAACCCATTCATCCTTGCGCTTGCTTCCGACCGAACCATAGGATCCCAGAAAGGAGTCAGAAAGGGTGAGCACCAGTGGCCTGTCCGAAATTTTCCGGATAACCTGAACGCCGAATTCCACGGCTTCACTGCCGGAGCTCAAAAAGACGCACTTGCCGTCCGGCAGGTCCAAAATATCCAATACAGCTTGCGATGCCTCTTCAATAATGGGATTTGCATAGGTGTATCCCGAATGTGCCAGTGTATTTGCCTGTGCGCTGATGGCCGCGTTAATTTGAGGATGGCAGTGACCCAGCGGCAGGCACCATATTCCCGATTCCAAATCGAGGTATTTGCGGTCCTGATGGTCATAAAGGTAACAACCTTCGCCTTTGACAATATCCGGCAGTGCCAGGGGATGTTTATTACACCAGAGTACGTGGTCCATAGGGTTTAGCACCTTTCTTTATATCAGGTTTCAGGTTTCAGTGTCTAATTTTCAGAAGACAGAAGTCAGAGGACAGAAGTCAGATGTAAAAAAAAGGAAGACAAAACGAAATATCTGCCCTCTGTTTTCTGTTCTCTGTCCTCTGACCTCTGCCGTTTACCACGCCAGATCGTGTTTTTTCATTTTACGAACAACCGTCGATTGATTGATCCCCAGAAAACGGGCCATCTCTCGCGTGGTTTTATAGCTGGCCATAGCGTTTTGCAATAATCTTTTTTCATATGCATGGGTTTCTGCGATTAAACTCATTTGGGTGCCGGGCTTCTGACCGTCTTCGATGTGTTCGAATGCAGGCTTTTTTAAATTCCTTAAAATATATTCGTCCAATGAATCCGTCTCGCTCATCAGGACGGCCATTTTCATCATGTTTTTTAATTCGCGCACATTGCCGGGAAATGGATGTGATTTTATATGCTCCATGACGCTCGGGGAGATCCGGCGTCTGAGTCGGTACTGCCGGTTATATTTTTCCAAGAAATGATTGGCCAATTCAAAAATATCATCCGGTCGTTCTCGCAGGGGGGGGATCTTCATCACAAATGTATTTAAGCGAAAAAATAAATCCTGCCGGAATTTGCGCTGACGGCTGCGGGCTTCCAGGTGCCGGTTGGTGGCCGCAATGATGGTACAGTCGACCGGTTTGGGTCTGATGCCCCCCAGCCGCATGATTTCGTGGTCATCCAGATATTTTAAGAGTTTGGCTTGAACCGCAAGGGGCAGATCGCCGATCTCATCTAAAAAAAGGGTGCCTTCATGAGCCAATTCAAAAAGCCCGATTTTGCCGCTTTCCCGGGCACCGGTAAACGCTCCTTTTTCATAGCCGAAAAGCTCTGCCTCCAATAGGGTTTCGGGTAGCGCCGCACAGTTGATCTGGATAAACGCCTTATTCTTCCGGTTGCTGTACTGATGGATAAATTTTGCCAAAAGTCCTTTGCCGGTTCCGGTTTCACCTAAGATCAGAATGTCAGAGGCCCCCATTTTAGCGAGCTTAATTGCAACCCGCAGGACCTGGCGCATCTCTTCGTTTTGGGCGATGATTTCCTGTTCCTTGAGTTCCGATAGGTTTAACTCGACAAGTTCGTCTTTGAATCTTTGCGTCTCCATGCGCGTTTGGGCCAGCTTTTCTTTTATTGTATTCAGTTGGGTCATGTCGCGTTCGTTGACCACCACCAGAGAAATTTGCCCGCCCTGATCAAAGACCGGTGTGCCGGTAACCAGCAAATACTTGTTCGTCCTTTTGAGGTATTGCAGCAGGCTGACTTGTCTTCCGGTCTCCAATACTTCCAGCGTTACCGAACGATCCATCAGGCCTTCTTCCACGATTTCACGGACATTTTTGCCGACAACATCATTGGCTTTAATGGCGTTGATTTTTTCAGAGGCGCCATTGATATTGATAATATTTCCGTTACCGTCGCATAGCCAAATGCCATCGGATGAGGATTTAAAAACGGCCTCCAGTTGGACATTTAACCTTCGATAGGATTCCAACTGCTGGGCCGAATCTTCGAAGTCCTGCAATTTTTGAAAATGACCCATTGCGCCCACTATGCGTTGGTCGTCCAGAATCGGCGTCACACTGACCACCAGGCTTATTTTTTTACCGACAATGTGGCGCCCCAATTGCGGCTCACCGCTTTCGAGACATTTGATCATCAGGCGCCCGGTCATCGGTAAAACCGCCGTAATGTGGGAGCCGATAATACCCTTTTGATCCAATTGCAGGATGGTTGCGGCTTGATGATTGATTAAAACGATGTGCCCGCTCTCATCGATGGCAATGACACCGTTGCTGGTCGAGTTAAAGATATGCTCATAGGTTATATTTGGCGACATAGGGTCCTCATTCCATAAATGGGTGAATCGATCATTGAGCTGTTGTGCGTTGTCCGCGTTTGCCCGTGCGATTCGGTGCTATAGAATCTGGGTAGCAGCAAATACGCCGCAGGTCAAACGATAGAATATCTGCGCGAAATATGGGGCGGCAATTATTGTAGCGAATTGACCTAAAATCGATTGCCATTGATTCATTTTTGAATCGATTCTTTATGATTTTAAAATAAAGGCATTAATCGAATTTCAGACCT
>JAAUXY010165423.1_pt1 | contig 11739 bp, 8 predicted proteins | sample 7278121 | NCBI WGS metagenome assembly JAAUXY01 (sample SAMN14350117, study PRJNA611818) | marine sediment metagenome | isolation source: surface marine sediment (1.8m) | place: French Polynesia: Moorea | collected 2018-08
ACGAGATCCGCGCCAGCGCCGCCGATGATCGGGAAGTATTCCTGAGCGAAGTCACCTTCCGAGAGCTCGTACGAGCTGGCTCGAAGCATGCCCTCGAAAAAGCCCAGGTATGCGATGCAGGCTGGGAAAAGAACGAACAGAGTTAGTTGCGACAACAACCCGACGAGTGCCCACACATAGCTTTTAGGCGATCCGCCCGCGCTCTGTTTGCGAAACACCCTGAAGGCGACAACGGCAACCAAGAAGCCAAGGATCCCACCAGCCAGCGCCCACTGGATACCGCCCCAGACGATCGAAGCGCTCAGGCTCGTCAGCCATGTCAGCTGACCCACATCGCCACACCCCGTCAGCAGCATGGCGAACAGAAGAGAAATCAGGACCCGCTGCTCAACACGGAAGTTCTTCACACCCACTTCCTCAGGCGTTTCAACATAAATATTCTTTTGAACTATTCTTGCAATCTGCTCTTCTCCCTGATCTGCTTCAAGTGATGTCGAAGATGATCCAAGTAATCTTCGATCAAGAATTCCAGAGTGACGGGTTCGTATGGGCCAATGCTACATTCGACTTCCAACTTGTCGGCTGGGATCTGCAGGATCACATGGGCGAGATGACGGTTATACAATCGCCATAGCTCAATCATCTCTGCCCACGAGGCCTCGCTATACGCTTGCGCTCGCACCCAATGATCTTGCTCATACTTGGGAAAGCTCAGCACGTCGCCTTCTTGAGCCCGTACGAAGCGCTGATGATTGTTTGCCGCGGAGTCGATCAAGTGGCCCAGGACTTCTTTGACCGACCACTTGCTCGGATCGTCTTTGAGGCCGACGGCATGCTCGTCGAATCCCTTGAAAATCTCCGCGGCCGAGTCGACGACGCGGGCTATCTCAGTCGCGATGTCTCTCACCATTCCGTGCTCCCGGGTTTTTAACCGCATAGCTCGCACAGCATCACCCACAGCCGGCAGGGCATGATTGCCCGTATGGACTCCGCGAGCCCCGTCAGGGCGCTTTTATAGCACGAGGATTATCCCGGCGAGCAAACGGTGCCGCACTCGCAGCCGCCACAGGCAAAGCCCTCCGGCAGAGGCGGCCGGTCGCGGGCGCTGCCGCCGAGCTCGGTGAGGCCGATCTCGCGCCAGTAGAGCGGGCAGGCCCCCTGGCAGAACTCGCGGTTCGGGCAGGCGTGACAGCCCGGTGGCATCATCTGCTTTTGACGGAAGTGGCGCGCGGCCCGCGACTGCCAGATCTCGTCGAAGGATTGATGCAGGAGGTTGCCGAGACTCTCGGAGTGCTGGAAGCTGGAACAGGGCAGGACGTCACCGGCGGGATTGACGTGCAGGAGGCCGTCGGCGGCGGCGCAGCCCTGGTTGCCCAGACCGTGGGCGACGGTGTTGAACAGGCAAGCAGGGATCGGCGAGTACCAGATGAAGTCGACGCCGCGGGCGGCGGCGCGCTCCTTGACCCTCAACACGTGCTCACCGACCTCAGAGTAGGGAATCAGCAGATCGTCGGCGGTGGCGCCGGCGGCGGTCCCGCAGGGAATCACCAGGTTCATGGTCATGCGGTCGTGGCCACGATCGGCGACCAGATCGACCAGGGCCTCGAGATGCGGCAGGTTGCGGCGATTCATGGTGGTGTTGGTATGCACCCGGATGCCGTGGGCCTTGAGCCGCTTGGCCGCCGCCCACAGACGATCGAAGGCACCTGGACGCATGACCAAATCATCATGGGTGGCCGCATCGTGGCCCTCGAGGCTGAGCTGGGCGGAGTCGAGGCCGGCCTCGGCCAGCTTCACGACCAGGCGCTCTGAGAGCAGCTGACCGTTGGAGATGAGGTTCACCTTCATTCCCAGATCTTTGGCGTGACGTACGAAGCGCGGCAGCCCTTTGCGAGTAGTCGGCTCGCCGCCGGTGAAGCTGACGCTCGGGCACTGCCCCTCGTGACGGATGCGATCGAGGACCCGGCATACCTCCTCATCGCTCATCGTCCGCTCTTCGCTCCAGCCATCCGGCAGGCCGGAAGCCGCACAGCCGGCATAGCAGAAGGCGCAGGCCAGGTTGCAGCGATAGGTGAGCGCGACCTCGGAGATCACCGGCAGCTGGGTGTAGTCCGCGACGAACGGCTCTTGCACCACCGCCTGACGCCCCTCGCCCTCTCCCAGGCTGCCCGAGAGCCAGCTTCTCAGGTCGGAGAAGAAGAAGTGTAGCTCGCGACGCTTGCGCGGGCTGTCACCTTCGCGACGTAGCACCTCGGCGACGCCAACGCCTTCGCCCACCATCGCGCCGAGCACCCGTAGCGCGGTGGCGTTGATCTTGATCGGCCGGTTGGGCACCAGGATCAAGAGCTCGTCTTCAGGACGGACCATCAGGTGCCCCCGGGCGCTGGTGATCAGCTCATCGACCCAGCGCAGATCGACAGGGTGGGGCTGGTCGGCCGAGACCTCGACCCACAAGGGCCCCTCGGGAGCGGCTGGTTTTGAATCCACAAACAGGGATGGAGCCAAAGATGCCCCCAACCGTCGCGGCTTGAACAGCCTTGATAGGTTCACCGGGTCTTCTCCTCGAGGTTCTCTCGGCGCGCCACTCTGGCTTCCCCGACGGCGATGCGCGTGAGGCCCGAAATCTGCTCCGCCTCGGTGTGCCAGCCCCCCGACTTGTCGGCGTGCTGGCGGATCACCAGGTAGCTGACTCCTTCGCCGCGGCCGCGCTCGGTGACCAGATCGATACCGCCCCGTCGATGCCGCGGGCGAGCCCTCGGCAGACGGAAACCCTCTTTGCCCAGAACGACGCAGTAGAGGTATGGATAGTCGGTGCCCTGCACGTTGTTGAGCGCTACTTGAACCTGCACCCCGAGAAAGCCGGATTCGTCGTCCTCGGCCGGCCGCAGCATCATCCGAGCGTCCACCGGATACTTGCCGGTGCGCCCCTCGCGCAGCGCCAGCATCGGCACGACGTCGAGCTCGCCCTCGATATCGCGGGCTACCGCGAGGTGCGCCTGATCGAGGGCTTCACCCTTGAGTCGCAGCTCACTGGGATTCCAGGTGGTGCGGATGCCGTTGACCCAGAGCGGCAAGAGCAAGACGACGGCGGCGGCACCGAGCCGCAGCATGGCGTCGAATCCGAGCGTTGCGCCGGCCAGCACGACCAGGCCACCGACCACGGCAACGACCAGGATCAGGGTGCCGAGCCCACGCCAGCTAGTGATGTCCCAGGGGCTCGCGTCCCAGGCTTTGCCCTGGCGTTCGAGCTCCGCGACCCGGCTCGTCCAGTCACTCTCGGTGGGTGCCCAGACCTCCTCGTGGACCGGGGTGGCGCCGCCGGGTGCGGTGGTCTGGCGGCGCACCCAGAGCGGAAGATGACCGAGCAGCGCCACCCCCAGGCCGACGCCGGCGATCTTCGGTACCAGGCAGAAGATCGTCAAACCGACGGCAAACGTCACGCCCGCGGCCACGTAGCGGGCGCGCATGTCGGGCAGATCGAAGACGAAGCGCAGCGAGCCGGCTTCAGCCGGCGTCGGCCAGAGATGAGAAAGCGGGTTCAATGACCACCTCCGGAGACGCAGGCACTATGGCATGCTGAGTGGCAGGCGCTATGGCAGGCCGAGTGGCAGGCGCTATGGCACGCCGAGTGGCAAGCGCTGTGACAGGCGGAGTGACACGCCGAGTGGCAGGCGCTGTGCTCGTAGGCCGGCAGCAGAGCCTCGGGGTCGAAGGCCGCCATCGAAGCCATTTCCGGCGCCGGCCCCAGGGCGTCCAGATCGACGGCGGCAAATGAGGCGCTGGCGCCGGCGCCGCCGAACTCACCGCCTCGCGGTGTGAACACGCCACCGCCCGAACCGGAACGTTCGGAGCTCCATACCCGGAGGCCCGAGCCGTGGTGATGGCCGACCCACCAGGGATAGTAGTCGGCAGAGTCCTCGAAGGTCCGATCCGCGACCGACGCCGCGTCGGGCATCATCTCGGCGAAGAGGTGACGATAGTGCTCGCGGGTGGCGTCGAGATCGGCGTCCCAGGCTTTGCGCTGGACAGTCCCGACCAGGAGCTCACCGAGCTCGGCAGCCAGACCGTCGGGCACCGGCGCTAGCTCGTCGCCGAGCTTCTGCCAGATGAAGGCCTGGTAGGGCTCGGCATCGGTCGGTGCCTCCCCCTGGCGGGCCAGGCGGAGACCGGCGTCGCCACGCTCACGGCGCAAACGTCCGCGGGTCTGAAGCAGGTCGAGGATCATCGACAGCACGACCTGAAACGGCAGGCCGAGAAGCACCAGGGCTTCGATGTCGAGCAGCTCCGCGACCTTGCCCGGCTTGCGAAACGACGACACTCGCAGTCGCGGCGGCTCCCAGCTGTCACGCTCCCACAAAACGTCGGGAGCAGTGGCGTAGGCTCGGGCCAGGCCCTTGTGCTTGCGCCCCGCGATCCCCAGGGCCAGGCCCGCGAGAAGCAAGGAGAGCGGCAACACACCAAAGATCCGAATCTGGGTCAGCCGCCGCTCCCGCTCTTGCCAACGGGCCAGCGCGGCGGCGCGCTCCTCGGCCCGTCGTTCCTCGGCCGCGGCGGCCTCGCTCGCCCGTTCCTCGGCCGCCAGCACGACGCCTTGGAAGTACTCCACCGGCAGGTAGAGCTGAATCCGATGGTCGCCGCGCGTCGGCACGTCGTCCTGGTGGAAGCGGATCTCGAGCGCCAGCGGATCGCCGGCGCCGCGATAGGTGATCAGGTAGCGCTCGTTGACCCACGGCTCGGTGGTCAGGCCGAGCCCGGTCGCGCCCTCGAGCCCGAGCTCGCCGGGGCGGCCCGAAGGCACCGAGACGAATCGTACGGTGACGGTCTGGTGCTCCAGGGGCTCGTCCCACTCGACCGCGCCCCAGTTGAAAACCACCAACTCCCGACCGACGTCGTCGGTGGTCGTCGACACCACGCCGGCCGCTTCCAGGTCGGTCTCATAGGTGAAGGTGTAGGTCGCCGCGCCCGGCCCCCAACGGCCTTCGGCGAGCACGATGTCCCAGCGTCCCGATCCCGCGGCGGTGATCGATAGCGGCACCGTGCGGCCGTCGGGGAGCTCGGCGCTGCCGCCTGTAAAGCGAGGCCTGCCGGCGGTGCCTTGAAAGTAGAAGCCGCGCATCGGCTCAGACGTGCGCCAGCGGGCCTGGTAGGTTACCTCGGCCCGCCCCGATTCCTCGACCGCCATCTCGATCTCGACCCAGTCGATCTCGCCGAGGGCCAGGACCGGCGCGGCGAGGCCGAGCATCGAGAGGCAGGCGGCCAGCATCAACGCGCGAATTGGCGTCAACGCACGGAATGGCAGCGGCACTCGAGGACTGGCTTGAAGAGGCATATCGCCCCTTAGGATCTCAGGGGGCACAACACCTCCGAGGGTGGAGGCGGGACCTACCCTTGAAGGTGGTGATCCAGCTCTCTCAGTCGTCCCGCGACGCTCTCCACCTCTTCCTGATCGAGCGTCCGCAAGTCAAAGATCAGCGCGTCGTCCTGGATCCGCGCCAGGATCGACGGCTCGCCTTGCCGCAGACGCGCGGCAAGATCTTCGGCGGAGACCTGCTTGGGACGCAGGCGAACACCCCAGCTCGGCACTGACCGCGCCGGCAGCGAACCGCTACCCGCCTGGGAGGCACATTCGACGGCGGCAACCTCGAATACCGACAGGTCGCCGAGACGTCCCGCCAGGTCCTCGGCCCGCGGTCGCAGCTCCTCGGCGGGAATCGTCAAGCGATGCAGCGCCGGGACCCTGCTGATCGCCTCCTCGGCGCCGCCGAGATAGAGACGCAGGGTGGCTTCAAGCGCGGTGTAGGTGAGCCGACCCGGACGCATGGCGCGGAACAGAGGGTGTTTGCGGCACCTCTTGACCGCCCTGGCACTGCCGGCGATCAGGCCGGCCTGCGGCCCGCCAAGCAGCTTGTCACCGCTGAAACATACCAGCTCGGCACCGGCCTCCAGCGAATCTCGGACCAGGGTCTCCCCCGGCCGGCCGTGGGCCGCCAGGTCGACCAGGCAGCCGGAGCCCAGGTCGTGCACCACCGGCACGCCGTGCTCGCGGCCGAGGGTTGCCAGCTCGGCGACCTCAACCTCCGAGGTGAAGCCCACCACCCGATAGTTCGAGGTGTGGACCTTGAGAATCATGCCGGTGTCCACGTCAAGGGCCTGAGCGTAGTCCCGCAAGTGGGTACGGTTGGTGGTGCCGACCTCGGCCAACACCGCTCCCGACTCGCGCATGATCTCGGGAACGCGGTAGGAGCCGCCGATCTCGACCATCTCGCCGCGCGACAAAAGCACCCGCCGGCCACGCGCCAGGGCGGCCAAGATCAGGAGCGTCGCCGCGGCGTTGTTGTTGACCACCGTCGCCGCCTCGGCGCCGACCAGCTCGCACAATAAACGGGCACAGCCCTGCTCGCGCCCGCCGCGCTCACCGGTCTCGAGGTCGATCTCGAGACGCTGGGGATAGGGCGCCAGCTCGGTCAACGCCTGGACCGCCTGGTCCGCCAGCGGTGCGCGCCCGAGACCGGTGTGCAGGATCACGCCGGTGGCGTTGATCACCCGGCGGTAGTAGGGCCGGTAGCGCCGCGCCAGTCGATCGTCGAGCTGCCGTCGGATCGCCGCGGCGCTCAGATCGTCTTCATCCAGGCTACCGCCGACTGCACGCTGACGCAGGTCGTCGAGGGTCTCCCGCAAGCGCTTGACCACCTCGCGGCGAGGATAGACCGCGAGCAAGGGCTCGATCTCGGTGTCCGCCAGGAGGCGGTCCACCCCGGGGATCTGACGAAGGAGATGGCTGGGCATTGTGGACATGGACGAAGTTTATATGGGCAGGGTCGCGGTGGGTGCCCGAACTGAACATCCGGAATCAACTCCCACCCGAAACAATTGCTGACATTATCTGACAGACTCCACTCTGCGGACGATGCACCCCCAAACGCGATGCACCCAAAAACGCATGGAGTCCGTTCTTGACCGGAGCCGAGCAATGTACTTTTTCAGATTATTCCTGATCCTGACGGTCCTTGGGCCACACGCCGAAACGAAGGCCGAAGAGGTCGCGGAAACGCCAAGCGATCGGATCCTGTTCACCGTCACCGGCATCAAGAACGACAAGGGGACTCTGCGCTGCGGCCTGTTTCCTGAAAGCACTTGGCTCGATACTTCGGTACGTTCGGTCGTCGCCGAAATCATCGACTCGCGGGCGGTGTGCCAATTCGAGGAGGTGCCTCCCGGCACCTATGGCATCTCGTCGTATCACGACAAGAATGACAATGGCCGCATGGACCGAGGGGCGATGGGCATTCCGAAGGAAGCCTATGCTGCCTCCAACAACGCCCGGGGATCGTTCGGCCCGCCGAAGTTCGAGGACGCCGCCTTCATCTATGAGGGTGGCCAACTCGAGCTCAGCGCCAAGATGAAGTAGGGTCAATAGCAGCCTAGCACTATTCGAAGGACTGGCTCCTGGAGTTAACATAGCCGTCATGAAAGATCGCGCGGCCGGCATCCTCCTCCACCCTACATCCTTGCCCGGTCGCTTCGGCATCGGTGATCTCGGCCCTGAAGTCGACCGCTTCCTCGATTGGGCTCACGATGCCGGCCAGCGCTGGTGGCAGGTTCTTCCCCTGGGACCCCCCGGCGGCCACAACGTTCCCTACAGCTGCCTCTCGGCGTTTGCCGGCAATCCGCTGCTGATCTCGCCCGAGCTGCTGTTAGGCCAGGGCCTGCTCGACCCGACCGATCTCGACGATCCACCGCCTTTCTCGGAAGAGCGAGTTGACTTCGAAGCGGTCAAGCCTTGGAGATCCGACCTGCTGCGACGCTCCTGGCAGAACTTTCAAGATCGCGCAGAGCCGGAGGACCGACAGCGACTGGCTGCCTTCTGCCAGGCACCGGAGAACGCCTGGCTCGAGGACTGGGCCATCTTCATGGCTGGACGCCGACGACACCCCGATGGAGGTTGGTGGGATTGGCCGGAGGACCTCAAACGCCGCGAGAAGGAAGCGCTCGACGCCTTGTGCCAGAAGGAGCGCGACGAGATTGCCTACCAGTGCTACCTGCAATGGCAGTTCTTCAGCCAGTGGGATCGAGTCCGCGAGGAGGCCGGACAGCGCGGCATCCGGATCTTCGGAGATCTGCCGATCTACGTCGCCTGGGACAGCGCCGAGGTATGGGCCAATCCCCAGCTCTTCGAGCTCGACGATGACGGCCATCCGCTGGCGGTCTCTGGCGTGCCGCCGGACGACTTCAGTGAGACCGGCCAGCTGTGGGGCAATCCTCTCTATCGCTGGGACCTTATGGCGGAGGACGGTTATGCTTGGTGGAATGCCCGCCTGAGCGCCAATCTACGCACCTGTGATCGCCTTCGTCTCGATCATTTCCGCGCCTTCGCCGGTTACTGGAGCGTACCCGCCGGCGACGAGACCGCCGAGAACGGCACCTGGATCGACGGCCCGGGTATGTCCCTCTTCGAGACCTGGCGCGAAACTTTCGGAGATCTGCCGCTGGTAGCGGAGGACCTCGGCGTGATCACCCCCGATGTCGTGCAGTTGCGTAGAGACGCGGGCTTGCCGGGTATCAAGGTGCTCCAGTTCGGTTTCGGCAAGACCGATTCGGACCATCTGCCCCACAACTTCGAGCGCCGGTCGGTGGTTTACACCGGCACCCACGACAATGACACCACCCGCGGCTGGTATCGCGAGCTGGATCGTGAAACCAAGCGCCGAGTACGTCGCTATGTCGGCAGCGGCAAGATTCACCGCACGTTCATCCGCCTCGCTTATACATCGGTCGCCGAGCTCGCGATCGTGCCCGTCCAGGACGTGCTCGGCCTCGGCGGCGAAGCGCGGATGAACACACCCTCGGTCGCCGAGGGCAACTGGGCATGGCGACTGGCCTCCGACGCCCTGAGCGCCAAGAGCGCGGAACGCCTGCGAACGTTGGCGGAGCTCACCGGCCGGCGATAGCAGCTAGGAGTCTGCATAGACCTTGTTCTGGCCACTTGAGTCAAGTTCGAGCGTGTCGATGTCTTGGCTCCGTAGGAGCCAAATCGTATAGCCCGGGGCGGCGACGCCGAGCCCTGGCGAGGTGGAGCCAGCCCCGGGTCTGGCGATCCTCCCTTCCCCCGCCCCGGAGGGGCGGGACATGATGCCCACGCCCCCTGGAGTTTCGCCCTTTCAGGGCGAGCCTTTGGGGGAGCTCGCCCACCCGGGGCTCGCGCGGCGTCGCTGCGCTCCTTGCGCGGCCCCGGGCTAAACGTTTGCGCCCTTCCAGGGCGAGGACTCGGCGTTTTGAGGCGAAGGGGCCGGTCAAGGAAGTCGAGCTGTAAGCTAGACTTCCCTGGGGCGCTATCCCACCTTGGCGGAGACCTCCGCGAGCGCGGCCTCGATCTTCTTGCGGATCAACCTGTGCACCAGACTGGCCGGCGGCCGAAGCCGCGCCTGTAGCCGCAGACGACCGGACTCGACAACGATCGAACCCTTGGCCCCTGGTCCCGAAAGACGCAGGACGTCACCCTGCCATTGGTGACGCAAGAAACCGTCGGCAAAATGATCCTTGATCGCCTGGTCGAGAATCGAACGCAGCCGACCGGTGTCGGCGGTTCCAGCTTCGAGCTCATAGTTGAGGTCTTTCATCGACTCAGTGCTCTGATGGCCGCCTGTCCCCGAGAACGACTAAAGGCGAATCCGACGTGGTGGCCGCGGAAAGGCCCGGTTTCTTGACGCAAGCAGAGACGCCCGATGCGCAGGCACCACACGCTGGGCCCGACGAGGCGGGACCAGGCAATAGCTGGCGCAACAACGTCCAGGCCCCCCACACCGCGACCGCGGTGACGACGTAGAACTGCCAATCGAACCAGGGCATCACGACACTCCAGCGAAGCGCAGTCCGTGGTAAGTGACAAACGCCAACAGCCAGGCGACCGACGACATGTAGGCGAGTTGCAGCCCGGCCCAGCGCCAGCTGCCGGTCTCACGACGGGTAACCACAAGAGTAGGTAGACACTGCATGGCGAGGACGAAGAATACCAGCAGACTGGCGGCGGTCGCGGGGGTGAACACCGGACTGCCGTCGTCGCGCACCGCGGCTCGAATCTTGGCGATGACGCCGCTCGACTGGGCTTCGTCCTCGATATCGGCTTCCTCGTCGCCGATCAGAAGCACCGCCATGGTCGACACAAAGACTTCTCGAGCCAGGAAGCTGGTCAGTACCCCGACGGTCAGCTGCCAGTCATAACCCAGAGGCGCGAAAATCGGCTGAACGCTGCGCCCGATCCGGCCGGCAAAGCTCTGGCTCTGGGAATGCTTGGCGGTGAGGAAATCAGCCTGCGCCTCTTTCTCCACCGCGAGCTCCGGCCGCGTGTCGGCGACGGCGGCAGCCTCCAGGCGCAGCGTTTCGGCAGCGGCCGGCGGCTCGGACTGGGGATAGGCCGAAAGCCACCACATGACGATACAAATGCCGACGATCACCGTACCGGCCCTCTCGAGGAAGGTCCAGCCCTGGTGGGCGGCATGGTAGAGCGCGGTGCGCAAAGACGGCAGCTTGTACGACGGCAGCTCCAGAACCATCGGCCGCGAGCGGCCGTCGAGAATCGTCCGGCGGGCCAAGAAGGCGCTGGCCAGGGCCACCACGGCGCCCAGAAAATAACACCCCATGAACGCCAGGCCGGCGAGCAGCGGCCGATCCCGGAAAAGCAGACTGGTGAGCAGCACATAGACCGGCAGCCGCGCCGAGCAGCTCATGAGAGGAGCCACCAGGATGGTCGCCAAGCGATCCCGCCGATCGGGAATGAGGCGGGTCGAGAGGATGCCCGGAATCGCGCACGCGTGAGAAGACAAGAAGGGCACGAAAGCCTGGCCGGGCAAGCCGAAGCGGCATAGCAGACGATCCATCACGAAGGCCGCTCGGGCCAGGTACCCGGTGTCTTCGAGCAGACTGATCAAAAAGAAGAGCAAGCAGATCTGGGGCAGGAAGACGACCGTCCCGGCGATGCCGCCGATCACGCCGTCAGCCAGCAAGTCGCGGATGGCGCCGGCGGGAATGGTCGCGGCCACCCAGCCGCCGAGGACCTCGAAGGTGCGATCGATCAGGTCCATCGGGATGTTGGCGAGCTCGAAGACGGTCCAGAACAGGCCGCCCATGACCGCCGTGAAAACCACGACTCCGAGCAGCGGGTGGGTGAAAGCCAGGTCGAGGCGTTCGGTGAGGGTGTCGGCCGGCGAGCCGATGGCGTCTTGACCACCGACGCTCTCGGCCACCAGCCGGTCGGCCCAGGCGACCAGGCCGTCGAAGTCCTCGCCATCGGGCAACGCCAGGCGTCGTTCCGCTGCCGCTGCCGGCTGGAGTGATCCGTCGAGCGCACCGGATATCGCCGTCCGCAGCTCTGCCAGGCCCTCGCCGCGGCGCGCGACGATCGGGACCACCGGACAGCCCAGGCGCTCGCTCAGGCGCTCGGCGTCCAGAGACAGACCCCGCCGGCGCGCGATGTCGACCATGTTGAGCGCCACCACCACCGGCAGCCCCGAGGCCAGAATCTCGCCGACCAGGTAGAGGTTGCGCGACAGATTGGTGGCGTCGACCACGATCACCACCGCATCGGGCTGGCGATAGAGCCCTTCACCGTGCAGCACGTCGCGGTTGATCCGGGCTTCCGGCAGGTCCAGGTTGACGCGGTAGGTGCCCGGCAGATCGATGATCTCGGCGGACGACGCGTCGTCCGTGTCGAGACTGCAGCGGCCGATGCGAGAACCGGTCGTG
>JAAUXY010003120.1_pt1 | contig 11735 bp, 8 predicted proteins | sample 7278121 | NCBI WGS metagenome assembly JAAUXY01 (sample SAMN14350117, study PRJNA611818) | marine sediment metagenome | isolation source: surface marine sediment (1.8m) | place: French Polynesia: Moorea | collected 2018-08
GGGATCGCCATTTCATCCGGGAAAACACTGCCTTTGGAAAAGACATAGATCCCGCCGGCAAGTCCGGCAAACACACCGGCAATAGCAAAGGCCAACCACTGGTGTCGCCGCAAGTTGATCCCAATGGAATCCACCCTGAGCGCTGAATCACGGCAGGCACGCATGGTATAGCCAAATGGCGTAAATATAAAATAGCGCAGCAGAAGGATCCCACCGATGCATAATACCATGGTCAGATAGTAGAAAACGATTTTCCCACTGGCCCACTCAGAAGGCCAGATCGTTAATAGGCCATCGTCACCACCAGTGAACTCTGACCATTGAAATACAACCGACCAGCAGATTTGCGCGAATGCCAGGGTTAGAATGGCAAAATACACACCGGATAGGCGCACACAAAACCAACCGATAGTCAACGCTAAAAGTCCCACACATAATGGCGCTAGGCATATGGCCAACTCCATGGGGGAATTCAAATAATGCACCATCAAAGCCGCCGTGTAAGCGCCGCCACCGAAGAAAGCCGCATGCCCAAATGTCACCATTCCGCCCGCCATCAAAAAATATAAACTCATGCTCACTAGAGCAAACAGCGCTATTTCAGTCATTAACACAAGACTGAACTGCCCAACAAATAACGGCATTACAAAAATTAAAATCAGTAATATCAACCCCAGAATCCTTAATTTTTTAGATGCCGGCTTCAGCACTGCCTCGGCTGCCTCCGCTGCGCCATGTTCTTCAACCTCAGCCTTGCCAAAAAGGCCATGGGGACGAATCGTCAGCACAATAGCCATCGCCAAAAACATTAAGACCAGGGTACTTTCCGGAAAGACCAGGACGCCGAATGAATTTAGCTGACCAATGATCACAGCAGCTAAATACGCGCCGGGAATACTGCCCATGCCGCCGACCACCACAATCACAAAGGCAGCTGCAATCATGTTTAAATCCATTAAGAGGTTGGCGCCCCCTTTGGGCAACTGGACAGCGCCACCAAGCCCGGCGAGACAGGATCCAAGAAAAAAGACACTCGTAAACAGCCAAGTCTGGTTTACACCCAAAGCGTCGGACATTTCTCTGTCTTCGGTGGCGGCGCGCACAAGAATCCCCCAACGGGTGCGATTCAACAACAGCCAGAGACCGGCAAGGACGAGGGGGGCAATAACGATGAGGGCGATGTCATATTCGGGAAGCAATGTCCCCATGATATTGATGCTACTTTCAAGGCCCGGTGCCATTTGGCCGAGAATATCTTCGGCGCCGAAAAGCCAACGGGACAAATCCTGAATCATTAAAACCACACCAAAGGTGGCAAAGAGGATGAACAGCTCCGGCGCGCTATACAATCGCCTTAGTAAAAACACTTCCAGGACCACACCGACCAGGCCGACTATCAAAGCCGCCAGCAAGATGCCAGCCCAAAAAGATAAGGCGCCATAGGGTAAAAAATCGAACAGATAATAAGCCAGATAGGCACCGACCATGTAAAAGGAGCCGTGGGCCAGATTCACAATACGGGACACGCCGAATATTAAAGACAGCCCGCAGGCCACCAGAAACAAAGCAGAGGCATCTGATAGTCCGGTCAGAAACTGTACAAGGTAAAAACCCAAATTTCATTCCCTCTGTGCAGCTGGATCTTGATCATCAACTTGCTATGAACCAGATTAGCAAATGTGCTGCTAAACATTGGAGTAATGGAGTGTTGGAGTGTTGGTGTATTCAGACCCAACCATGTTTCCCAAAACATTACTCCATCACTCCATTGATCCATCACTCCATTTTTGCGTTTTTTATTGCGGTCTCAGTTTCATGACCTCTGCGTCACTGGGCAAATAATCTTTGCCGTCGGCATAGCTCCAATCGACCATGACACCTTTGCCGTCTTTAAGGGCGGTTTTGCCCACATAGGCACCCATGGTCGATTGATGGTCAATTGCACGGTATGTAATCGGCCCGACGATGGAATCAAAAGACAGGCCTTTCATGGCCTCGACCAATTTTTCGGTGTCTGTCGAGCCGGCCTTTTTGAGCGCATGATAAACCGTATACATGGCATTGTAGCCCACGATCGAACCAGTGCGCGGGTAATCATTGAATTTCTTTTGATAGGCTTCAACAAACTTACTGTGGGCCGGCGTTTTGATATCATACCAGGGATACCCGGTTACCAGCCAGCCTTCAGGAGCCTCAGCCTTTAAAGGATCTAAGTATTCGGGTTCACCGGTCAACAGACTGACCATTGAAACGTTTTTAAAGAAGCCCCTCAGCTTGCCTTCACGCACAAATTTAGCCAAATCACTGGCAAATGTCACATTATAGACAGCCTCGGGTTTGGCATCCGCTAATGCTTGGATTTCAGCGCCCGCATTGATCTTAAAAAGTGCCGGCCATTGCTCGGCCACAAATTCTACATCCGGGCGTTTGGCTTTTAATACCTTTTTGAACGAAGCAACCGCATCTTTACCATAGGCGTAGTTGGGCGCAATGGTGGCCCAGCGCTTGGCCGGCATTTTGGCGGCCCCTTCAGCCAACATCGCGGCTTGCATATAGGTTGAAGGACGCAGGCGGAAAGTATAGCGGTTGCCTTTGGCCCACACCACCGCATCCGACAGCGGTTCGGCAGCGATATAAAGGATTTTATTGCGCTTGGCAAAGTCCGTTACCGCCAAACCAACATTGGATAAAAAAGAGCCGAACAATAAGACAACCTTATCTTTACTGACAAGCTCTTCGGCGACTTTGACGGCTTCACCGGGTTTTCCCTGATCATCGCGGGAAATCACCTCGATTTTTTTGCCGTCGACACCTCCGGCATTGTTTATCTCCTCTAAGGCCAGTTGCCAGCCATTACGATATGGAAATGTGAACACCGTCAGCTTGCTATAGGTTTGAACTTCGCCGACTCTTATGGACTCTGCGGCGAATACGGCCGGTGACATCCCGGCAACAACGAGCATCACCGTCAACAAAAATAACATCAATTTGGTTACCTTCATTTTTGATCCTCCTTTCCACGGTAAGGAATTCCGGACGATTCCAGAAGACCTTAATTTAATGGTGAAATGAGTTTCTCCGCACGCTTTGTCATCATAAAAACATTTTCCACGGCAATGAAAGCGCCGACAATCAATTGCTGTCGGCATAGGGCGTCTGCTTTTAATAAAGCCATTTTCACGGCCTGAATCCTCTTGTCATCATTCAAGGGACCGACATCGACCGTGACATTTACGCCTTTGAGATCCGTATAAGGATCCAGACGCTCCGCCGGCACCTGAATGATGCTGCGATCTTTTACAAAGCAGGCATTGGCAATCGATGTGGCAGCGGCATCCGCCATCGAAGCCCGGGTTGCCATCACCGTTACTGCCGATGCAATACCCCGTGTAAAACTGCGTCCCCCCATGCCACTGGTAGTCACACCCCAGGATGTCCGGCGGTCATCGAGTTGGGCAATATGGGATATATCAAAACTGTTTATCTGCGGGCGAATGCCGACGGTAGCCGTCTGACCGGCAGCCAATCGGATGGCGATATCACCGCCATTGTCCACTACCACTTTGGTAGGTCCGCGTTCAAACAGCCAATCTGCCACCGCATCGGCGATCGTACCGGCTACAGCCGCCATGGGGGTTAAATCCGTCTGACGAATCGCATTTACGCTTTGAATCATGCGTTGCGCAAGTTCATTGGTTGGCATGGAGGCGATTTGCGCCGCCGATTGACTGAGTGTGGCCTGATGTTCGGCGATAGCTTCCAGATAAGAAAAAGAAACTTGCGCGGCCTGCCGGCATAGGTTGACCTGTGGTTCGTTATCGTGCCAAGCACGAATGACCAGTCGCATCGGCCCGCATTCAGCCAATACGGATTCTGCATCCAGCAGCGTTATGGTTTGTTCATATGACATCAGCTATGTTGACCCGCCCTTTTTGACTTTAAAGGGTTTCATGGCTTCGATATGCCCGCCCATGGCTTTGTAATCTTTGAGTTCCATAGTGTACTCCAGCGGACAAATGGTGGCCGGGGTGGGTGTCCAGTAAAACGAGCCGGTTTTAACGCGTTCGACATCCACCATAAAAGATATACCTCCTCCCGGCAGGATAAATCCGGGAGATCCGCCGACGGTTAAATGCGCCTGGCCGGCATGCACTGCGTGGGTAAGTTTGATCGGATAGCGCGTCACCCCGGCGCGCGCACTGCCGCCGGCACCGGCGGTGTAAATGGCTGAGACCCGGGACGGCTGGCAGCTGTCCGCAATGGCTTTCAGCGCGGTTTTGGCTTTTGGGGAAAGCGGGATTTTTTTGAGAGCACCCCTGGCACCAATTTTAAACATGGCACCATTCTGGCCGGTGGTCTCAGTAATCAATATGGTCATGCCCTTACGGGCAACTTTCATATCAATGGTTTTAATGATATCGCTCGGGTTAATAATGGAAGTGCCCCCCCAGCCGTTGCCGTGATCTCCGAAATAACGGCCCGGGGTGCTTTCGGTGAATTTCAGTCGGATACCGGTGGGCTTGGCGCCGGCATACACGCCGGCCACGTGGCGACTCATCTGCCCGGTGATGTGCGAATCAATGATAATGACTTCATCGGCAGCGGCCTTTAGAATCGGAGCAAACAGTCCCATGGTAGCGCTGCCGCAGCCCACACGCATTTTGGCTGCCTCTTTGCCGTCAATGATGGGCGGGTGTCCCACCTGAACTTCAAGCCGGCTGCCCTTTTTGATTTTTAGCTTCACCCGTTGGCGATTGGCAATTGCGGTAATGGTTTTGGCAATCACAAAACCATTTTTGCCGGTCAGGCGATTAACACCACCGATATGCAGCATTTTGGAGCCGTACTGTTCGGTCTCCACCATGCCGACTTCTCGCTTGCCGACAAAAATCCGATCGCCTTCCTGGCCGATGGGAATGTCGGTATCGATTTTGACAATAATCGAACTGTAGCTCAACGGAACTTCAGTCACGACAGTAACCACATCCACACCGCGCCTTTTGGCCTGCACGATATGGGGTGCCGGTTTGCAGTCCGGATAAGTGGTGCCGGCACCTATGGCCGTTATTAGGGGTTGTCTGATATTGGCCCTGGGTTCAGGGCCGACGATCTTTTTGACATCCGCATAGGAGTGCAGGCGGGTGAGCCGAATCAGTTTGCCGGCTTCGTTCCGGTAGCGATGACAGGCGCCGACGTAGCCGGGCTGAATCCAGCATTTGATCGGACAGGCATCGCATTCAATGGCCTCCGGCGGCATGCTTTGCGCATCAATCACAGCATCACTTTCACAGACGCGCATGCACACACCGCAGTGAGTGCACCAGTGGTCATTGATGACCGCTTTTTTCTTGACCAGCTTGACGGCATCCACTGGGCAATCGCGCACGCAAAAACCGCAACCGATGCATTTGTTAGTATTAATCTCCATAGCGTCTTTTAAAAAGTAACGGGTTTACATTCATTATCTGGTTTAACCGACCGTATTAGTGGATTGAATAAACGTTGCGTGTTTCGGGTTGCGTGTTGCGCGTTGAACAGAGATTTGTATGTCTTCATCATTTAAGCCGTAACTCGTGACACGCAACTCGCAACGCTATCTAATAAATTATCCATTTCTCCTGAATCTAAAATTAAAATCGAAGTCAACTTCGCTTAGAGAACCTGGGGCTTTCTCACCGCCGGAGGCGTGTTGCGGCTTTTGGCGACCACAATTTCACCATCCACCAGCACCATTGCCACTGCGGGTACATCTCCGGCTTTGATGGCAGATAGCGCATCCGCTCCCACCGAGCCCATGGGTGTATCCATAATCACCAGATCCGCTTCTTTGCCTTCGGCAATCATACCGCGGGGCAGTTTATGGACGCGCGCCGTATTGCCGGTGGCCATGCAAATGGCTTCTTCGGGCTTGATGGCCGTCAAACTAGCCAAGTGGCAAATGACTCTAAGCACACCCAGCGGAACCACCCCCGTGCCGGAGGGGGCATCGTTTCCAATAATGATGCGGCCCAGGGCATCTTGCTCCACACATAAATTAGCGGCTTCCACCGCCACCTTGGGATTGCCGCAATGAACAATTTCCAGGGCCAGATCGGTTTCGGCAACCAGACGCTGCACCTCATCCATGGCAACTGCTGTGGGACCACCGTTGATATGCGACACAATATCGGGATTTGCCTGAATGACCATCTCAGCCGTTACCGTGCTACTGCCCGGGATGGATGTTCCGCCGGCATGCATCATTACCGTCATGCCGCTTTCCTTAGCCCATTGCACCATGGGGACGGCATCTTCAGGTTGTTTGATGGTTCCCAACCCGATTTCGCCGACGGTCCGCACACCTTCTTTGGCCATTTCTTCAAAGTCGGATTTAACCAAACCTTTTTCCAATATCACTGAGCCGCCGACCACTTTACCGCCACCCGGTCTAAAATTGGCAAACGATTTGGCGGCCAAAATCGCCAGCGCCTTTGTGCCGACCGGATCCTTGGGGCGCCCCGGCAGATGCACTTCACCGGCGGAGATGAAGGTGGTCACGCCCCCATGAACCTCGCTTTCCAGAAATCCGGTTTGTTTTTGCCTGGGGGTATAGTCACCCAAGACCGTGTGGCAATGAGAATCAAACAGACCGGGAGTGACGGTGGCGCCGTCACAGTCAATGACCATTTTGGCATCTGCGGCATCGAGGTCGCCCTCCAAGCCAAATTGTGTGATCTTGCCGTCATCAATTAAAATGGCATTGGCGGACAGAATCGGATCGGCAATATCGCCGCTGACAATTGTTCCGATATTCTTTAGAAGGACTTTAGACATTTTCCACCTCCCTGCGACCAAAATGGCCGGCTTTAATGCTGGCGTCCAACACGCGTTCTAAATTGGCTGGCAAATCATAAATCCTTTTACCAAGGGCATTTGCAAGAGCATTGACAATCGCCGGTGCAGTAGGGATCAAAGCCGGCTCACCCACTCCTTTGGCGCCGAAGGGACCCGTCGGTTCCGGCGATTCAATAATGATCGGTATAATTTCCGGCATATCTGCACAGGTGGGAATCAGATAATCTTTGAAAGAAAGGGTTTGTCCGGGAACAAACGCTTCCATTAGGGCAAAACCCATGCCCATGGCGACACCGCCGCAAATCTGCCCCTTGACGTTTTCCGGATGGATGGCCTTGCCGACATCATGGGCGGCCACAATTTTTTCCACCTGCACTTCGCCGGTTAAGGTGTCGACATTGACGAGCGCCAGTTGGCAGGCATAGGCATAAGTCGCATACGGCACGCCCTGACCGGTATCCGGGTCCAGCAGTACGGTCTCCGGATCGAAAAATCCCTTCCAGGTTAGCGGCAGCCCCTTTTTATGAAGTCGCTGTGCCAGCCAAGCAAATTCCACTTTGTTGTCGGATTCAGCTGAATCGCGCACGAACCCGGATTCCAGTCTGAGAGCTGCCTTGGGAACTTTTAGTTTATTGACTGCCTCAGTCAGCAGCACATCCGCCAGCTTTTCCGCAGCATCCTTAACCGCGTTGCCGGAAATATAGGTCTGGCGACTGGCGGAAGTGGCGCCCGCATTGGTGGTACATTTGGTGTCCGCGACAACCATGCGGATCGTCTCGGGTGCCAGGCCTAATGTTTCAGCGGCAATTTGGGCCAGGACCGTGGTCGATCCCTGCCCCAATTCCGCACAGCCGGTAAACAGCGTGATGCGCCCGTTTTTGTCCAGGGTGATTCTGGCTGTTGACGGATTTTGGACACCGGTATTGCCGATACCGTACCACATGCACCCAATACCCATGCCCCTTTTCATATGTGAAGCATCAGATTCTTTAAGCCATTGCGATTGGGCCTGCTCAACATACGGTTGGATGGCATCGAGGCATTCGTCGATCCCGACACTGGCCGTCAGTTGTTGTCCGGTGGCGGTCACAGAATTCAGCTTGAGAGCGTTGATTCGCCGCATTTCCAACGGATGGATGCCAAGCTCCTGGGCAAGCAGATCCATCTGGGATTCATGGGCAATCGCCATTTGAGGTGTGCCGAAACCTCGCATGGCGCCGGAAAACGGGTTGTTGGTGTAAACACAGTGTGTTTGGATGTCCACGTTTTCAATCTCATAGGGCCCAGTGGCGTGGACAGCCGAGCGCGATGCAACGGGGATGCCGTAGGAGGCATAGGCGCCAGTATCACAGGTAATAACCGCCTGCATGGCCAAAAGCCGACCGCTGCGGTCTGCTCCGGTTTTGATCTTCATTTTTAACGGATGCCGTTTGGCGGTCGCCAGATAGACCTCTTCCCGGCTGTAGACAATGCGCACCGGTCTTTTGAGATGGTAGAGGGCTAAGCCGATAAGGCCCTGAACATTCATATCGAGTTTAGACCCAAATCCCCCACCGGTGGCGGCCTGAATAATGCGCACCTGCCTATCCTCAAGTCCCAGCAAGCTGACGACTTCACTATGATCGTAATGGGGATTTTGAGTGGAGGCAAAGATCACCAGCGAATCATCATAGTCCACATATCCGGCGCCGGCATCCGGCTCCAGATAACTGTGCTCGATATGACCGGTTCGGTAAGACTTTTCAATGACCGCAGCACATTGTTCAAAGGCCGTTTCAACATCACCTTTTTTTATTTTGCGGGTGAACAGCAGATTACCTTTCTCATGGATTTTCGGCGCTCCGGGAGCCAGGGCCTCATCCGGGCCAAACACCGCCGGCAACTCCGCATACGTCACCTGGATGGCGTTTAGGGCCTGCTCTGCTGCGGCTTCGGTTTCGGCGGCCACCAGCGCCACCGGCTCACCGATGCTGCGCACCTTATCATCTGCCAAAAGCGGCTGATCCTTGTTGATAATACCCGTCCGGTTTTTCCCCGGGATATCTGCGGCAGTTAAAATGCGCACAATGCCCTTGATCTCGCACGCTTTTTCAGAATCAATCTTTTTGATCCGGGCATGGGCCTGGGTGCTTCTCAAGACTTTAAGGGTCAGCGGGTCTTCAAGCTTCAGGTCGGCACTGAAAATCGGTTCACCGCGCAACCGTTTTTGTAGTCCGATCTTCGGAATGCTTTGCCCGACGCTCTTGTAGTCTGACGTCATTTCGGAGGTTGTTCCTTTTTATTTTTTTGCCATCCTGTCTACCGCGCTAGTATCAACCGGAATAATGGAATTATGGAATGTTGGAATATTGGTTAAAGAAAAGTTGCTGGAGCATTATTCCATTATTCCAACATTCCAGCATTCCTATTCATAAAGCCTGGGACCCAATTTAAAGCTTGATGAATTCAAATGTAATATTGTTACTTGTTAGCGACCAAAGGCTGCATTATTCGCACAAACAACCCTTGAATAGCGGGCTCTTTGTAAACCGCCGATGGTCGACGACCGGTAATATCCAGCATTTTATCCGCCAGCAGGCGGCCGGCTTCCCATATGATATTTTCAGCAGGCACTTTGCCGGTTAGGTATTCTTCAACTTCACGAAATCGATGCGGGGTCGGCGTACAAGATCCCAATGCAAAGCGCATATACGCAATTGAGCCACCGTCATCCTGATAAGCCATTGCGGCCATGCTCATGCGTGCGATGGCCAATTCCTGCCGCCGACCGATTTTTTGAAAATCGGCAAATGTCACTTCTTGGGGCCTGGGCTGCAAGACAAAATGGCTGATGATTTCATGCGGAAGCAAACTGCAGTGATAAGGCCCGCTGGCCATTTCTTCAATCGTGACATGACGCTGCCCCTCTGAAGTTAACACCACCGCTTTGGCATCATGAATCAGCAACGGCGGTATGGTGTCGCCGCACGGAGAGCAGTGCGCAACGTTGCCACCGATGGTCGCCACATTCCGTATTTGCCGGCCGGCAAATTTTTCTGCTGCTTTTTTCAAAGCAGGCGCCATTTCGGCAATCGTATCGGATTCAAGCAGTTCGCTGATGGTCACTGCCGCGCCGACGGACAGTTGACCGTTTTGCATCTCTATTTTTTTCAAATCATCCAGCCGGCTAACATCTAACAGAAAGCGGGTTTTAAAGGCGCCGGAGCGCATATCGACCATGATGTCTGTACCCCCGGCCAGGATCTTGGTTTCCGCACCGTTGGTATTTAGAAACTCAAGGGCATCTCTTAAATTCGTTGCTTTTATGTAGTCAACGTCAAACATTGCAGTCTTCTAATCTGCGCCTCTTTTTGCGAAGAATTAGTTTCAAAACCGCTTTGGGGTTTATTTTGCGGCCTTTTGCTAAAAGCGCTTAATGAGGTGGAGCGTAAAATCTTGAACTGTTTAAGGGCGTCAGCCCGAGTTTTCAAGATTTAGCGAAACGAGTTTAGCGCTTTTCAAAAGCCGCAAACCAACACAAAAGGGGGTTTGAAACGGCTTCTAATTAATTTTGCGGTAACCATATGAACAAAGCCGCGTTAATCCTTTTTGGATGCGGCCTGTTTTTTAGCTGCAGCTTCGACGGCTTCCATAATGCTGTGATACCCGGTACAGCGGCAGAGGTTGCCCGAGATCGCTTTGACAATCTCATTGCGGCTGGGGTGTTTGTGCTCTGCCAGCAGGGCACTGGTGCTCATCAACAGCCCCGGTGTACAAAATCCGCACTGAACGGCATGCTTTTCGGCAAACGCTTGTTGAATCGGGTGCAGGTCTCCACTTTGATCCAGACCCTCGACCGTCAAAACTTCGCGATCGTCCAGCTGGGCTGCGAACATCAGGCAGGCGTTGACGGCGCGACCATCAACCACTATGGTACAGGCCCCGCATTCACCAATACCGCAGCCCTCCTTGCTGCCCTTTAGCGCTAACCGGTCTCTGATGAGTTCAAGCGCCGTCAGGCCGGCTGGAATCTCAAGTTCTTTCTTCTCACCATTGATGGTAAAATTAATGGAGATTATTTTAATTTTCATGGCATTTTACTCTTTCGGAAACAAAAAATAAGTGACTAAAGTGAACTAAAGTTGGAAGTGACTAAAGCCCGCCCTGGCGCTTTGGGTTTCCCATGAGGCACACAGTAATTTAGGTCGGGGCTCAAAAAGAACTTACAAATTTTGAGATCCAGTTCTGGGCCAGGGTTATGGTGTCGCTACGCTCCGTCTTTTATAAAAATGATAGGCTTCATCAACTTTAGGCACTTTAGCTCACTTTAGGCATTTTAGGCACTTGTCTTAATGCATTTTAAAGATAGCTTCTACCGAAGGCCATCTTCTTTCTTAGCCTCCTCCAGCTTGAGCCCGCCCACTCTTGCCACCGGTCTGCCGGAATCGGTCACCACGACAATCAAGACCAACTCATCATCCCGGGGCGCATCGGGTAATCGGACTTCCATGGCATCAAAATGGGAGCGCACAAAGGCGGCGTCTTTGAAATGCAGCGGAACATCTAATGCCGCCCCAGGAAATCCCAATTTTTTGGCAGACGGAATCAAGGCTTTGCCCCCACCAACATTGTCGCGCATGGGCTTGCCTAAAGCCGGGTGCATCAACGCCGCACAGTGCTCCAGCTCCCCTTTGCTGCCCGCCATTGCCCCTTTGCCGTAGCTGTGGACTTTATCCGGTTCAATGCCCAATGCGGCTACGGCTTTTTGGGTCAGCATGACCCCAAGCTGTTCGCTCCATTCATATAGGAGACTGAGATCTTCCTGGTAGGTTCCCGCATAAGGATTATTAAAAACAGCAGCAGCAGCGGCTTTTCGGGCGGGCGTATCCAGCTGTACGCTTCCATCTGCATGGGTTTCTTCA